>Ga0181536_10000087_pt1 | contig 98421 bp, 90 predicted proteins | sample PEATcosm2014_Bin_41_FD_121105 | JGI IMG/M metagenome (GOLD analysis project Ga0181536, IMG submission 121105) | Peatland microbial communities from MTU Mesocosm Facility, Houghton, MI, USA - PEATcosm2014_Bin17_60_metaG | ecosystem: Environmental > Terrestrial > Soil > Wetlands > Peat | place... | reverse complement strand
GGCGTACCGACAAAACCGTGGTGGAGCGTATCAGTCGCTTCGCAGTCATGGGCGCAATTCTTGATTATAGCAGCGCAAGGCGCGATCCCACGGTGCGCTATCGGGATCACAGTCCTATTTAGGTCGCCGCATGAACTGGCCCGCATGGAAGCTGCGATTCGTCGAATGCCTAGAGTTCGTGCGGCTCTCGCGCCTCAGAGGCTGCCGTCCTGGCTGCGCAAGAGCGCTTCGGTAACCCGGCCCATGATTACTCGTGTGACTTTACCCGGCCTTGATCTGCCCTTAACTTTTAGCTCATGCGCTCCTCAGCTGCGGTTCTTTGCCGCGACCATGCGTCGCTGGAGACGTTGAACGCCACTCTCTGCGAGCTGGGCATCCGGATGGTGAACTGCCCCTCGCGTCAGGAGGCGCTGGAACTGGTTCTGGCCGGCCGTTGCTCCACCCTGATTGTGGACTTCGACCTTCCCGGCGCGGAAGAAGTCATCCGCATGGCGGCTCTGCTGCCGCCGGTGCAGAAGCCCGCCCTGCTTGCCGTTGCCAGCCGGGCCTGGCCGGGGACGGGCGAGGCGTTTCACTCCGGCGCCAGCCGCATCCTCTACCGGCCCCTCGATGCCCAGCAGGTCAAAGACGCTTTCAGGTCGGGCCGAAGGACAAAGAAGACCCGGCGCAAGGCCGCGCGTTACCAAATGAAAGCTCTGGTGTATCTGGAGTGCGAAAAACGCTCCTTGCCCGCGATCAGTATTGATATCAGCGCAAGCGGCATGGCGGTGCAGGCCGTCGAAACAGTGCCCATCACCTCCGACCTCGCCTTCCGCTGTGTTTTGCCCGGCACGAACGTTTCGCTGGAGGGCCACGCCGAGGTGATCTGGGCCAGCGACCACGGCCGGGCGGGGATGTTCTTCTCTCAACTCTCGTCCGCCTCCATGAAGCATCTTAAGCATTGGCTCAGCCGCCGCCGTGCTCACAGCCACGCGAAGAATGGAGCGCACGTCCTGCTCCCTCCCGAGGATGATCACGTGTGCTTTGCCAGCGCCGGGGAATGAGCGGAATGGGACTCAGAGCTGTTCAGCACCGAAACCGGGGGTGGGTCCGCGTTAGCGATGACGTTAGGTACAGCCGTGGAAGAGCGGCCCTTCGGCCCGCGTCCCTAGCCGCGGAGCGGCGGCATAATTTAGCCCAGGACGTAAGTCCTGGGTAAGCGACAAACGACGGAACCGAGTCCCGCAGGGACGGCACGGGGTTTTGACCTTAGCGCCCTCAACAAAACAAAGGCGGCGGACAGGAGTGTCCGCCCCACACCTACGCCCCCACCGCCTGCGGCTTACTCGCCAGCAACTGGCGCAGCACGTACTGCAGGATTCCGCCGTTGGCGTAGTAGAGGGCTTCCTGCGGGGTATCAATACGCACCAGCGCATTGAACTCGATCGGCTCTTTGCCTTTGCGAGTGGCGCGCACTCTCACGGTGCGTCCGGCGGCGAAGTGGTCAACCACGTCGCGAATGCCGGTAATCTCGAACACTTCCTCTCCCGTCAGTTTCAGCGACTCCGCGGTCTTGCCGGCAGGGAACTGCAGCGGCAGAATGCCCATGCCGACCAGGTTCGAGCGATGAATGCGTTCGTAGCTCTCCGCGATCACGGCGCGCACGCCGAGCAAGGCTGGCCCTTTCGCTGCCCAGTCGCGCGACGAACCTGAACCGTACTCCTTGCCCGCGAGAATGACGAGCGGCGTGTTGGTGGCGTGATATTTTTCCGACGCGTCGTAGATCGGCATTTCCGCTCCCGACGGCAAGTGCCGGGTGAAGCCGCCTTCGGTCGCAACCAGTTTGTTGCGCAGGCGGACGTTGGCAAACGTTCCCCGCACCATCACTTCGTGATTGCCGCGCCGCGATCCGTAGGAATTGAAGTCCGCCGGTTTGACGCCATGCTCCTGCAAGTACTTCCCGGCCGGGCTGTCTTTCTTGATCGAGCCTGCCGGCGAAATATGATCGGTGGTGACACTGTCGCCGAGGACAGCCAGCACGCGCGCTCTCCTGATCTCCTGCACCCGAGCGGGTTTGACGGCCATTTCGTCGAAATAGGGAGCCTGGCGGATATAGGTCGAATCCTTCTCCCACTCGTAGGTCTGGCCCTTGGGCACGGCCAGGCCGCGCCAGCGCTCATCGCCCTGAAAAACTTTGGCGTAGGACTTGGCGAACATCTCGGAAGAAATCGCCTGCTGCATGGTTTCTTCGATCTCGCGCTGTGCCGGCCAGAGGTCGGCGAGGTAGACCGGTTCGCCGTCTTTGCCCTTGCCGATCGCGTCCTTGCGCAGATCAATGTCAATCCTTCCGGCCAGCGCGAAGGCCACCACCAGCGGCGGCGACATCAGGTAGTTGGCGCGGACTTCGGAGTTGATGCGCCCTTCAAAATTCCGGTTTCCCGAAAGCACCGAAGCGACCACCAGATCGTTTTCGTCGATCGCCTGCGAGACTTCAGCAGGCAGGGGCCCCGAGTTGCCGATGCAGGTGGTGCATCCGTAGCCGACGAGATGGAACTTCAGCTTCTCGAGATAGGGAGTCAGGCCGGCCTTCGCCAGATAGTCCGTCACCACTTTCGATCCGGGAGCCAGCGAAGTCTTGACCCAAGGAGGAACGGTCAACCCTTTCTCGACCGCCTTCTTGGCCAGCAGGCCGGCGCCGATCAGCACAAAGGGATTCGACGTGTTGGTGCAAGAAGTGATGGCCGCAATGACTACGCTGCCGTGCTTCAGCGCGCCCTTTACCGAGGCGGACACGTGCTCGTGGACGTTTGGATCTTCCACGCCAATGGCAGCAGGACCCCCGCCTTCCTGCTCCCAGCGAGGGCCATTCGCTACCGCAGGAGCAGCGGTCTTCGCTGCGGGTTTCGGTTTGATCAGGGAAGGCAGCGCCTTCTGAAATGACTCACCGGCCTGCGACAGCACCACGCGATCTTGCGGGCGCTTCGGCCCCGCCAAGCTGGGCTCTACCGTGTCCAGATCGAGCGTGAGCAGTTCGGAGTACTCCGCCTCCGGCGTCTTTTCGTCGTGGAACAGCCCCTGCTCCCGGGCGTAAGCCTCGACCAGCGCGATCTGTTCTTCGCTGCGGCCGGTCAGGCGCAGGTAGCGCAGACTCTCTTTGTCGATTGGGAAGATGCCGCAGGTGGCTCCATATTCGGGCGCCATGTTGGCGATGGTGGCGCGATCGGCCAGCGCCAAATCGCGCAGCCCCGGCCCGAAATATTCGACAAACTTTCCCACCACGCCATGCTTGCGCAGCATTTCGGTGATGGTCAGTACCAGATCGGTGGCGGTTGCGCCTTCGCGCAGGCGTCCGGTCAGTCTCACGCCGACTACCAGCGGGATCAGCATGGACACGGGCTGCCCCAGCATCGCCGCCTCGGCTTCAATTCCGCCCACGCCCCATCCCAGCACTCCTAGTCCATTGATCATGGCGGTGTGGCTGTCGGTGCCGACGAGGGTGTCGGGGTAGGCGACCGCCTTGCCGTTGGTTTGCTGCACAAAGACGAGGCGGGCGAGGTATTCGAGATTGACCTGGTGCACGATGCCGGTGTCCGGAGGGACGATGGCCAGATTACGGAATCCGGTTTGGCCCCAGCGGAGGAAGGAATAGCGCTCCTTATTGCGCTGGAACTCAAGCAAGGCGTTCATGTCGAAGGCGTTGGGCGTGCCGAACTCGTCCACCTGGACGGAGTGATCAATAACCAACTCGACCGGCTGCAGCGGGTTGATCAGGGCCGGGTCGCCGCCGAGCTGCTGCATGGCGTCGCGCATGGCGGCGAGGTCAACGATGCAGGGGACGCCGGTGAAATCCTGCAGAAGGACGCGGCTGGGGGTGAAGGCGATTTCCTTGTCGGGCTTTGATTTGCCGTTCCAACCAGCGAGCGCGCGCACTTCTTGCTGGGTGACGTTGCGGCCGTCCTCGGTGCGCAGAAGGTTCTCGAGCAGAATGCGCAGAGAAAAAGGCAGGTGCGTGGTGGAGATGCCCTGCTTGTCGAGCGCGTCGAGACGGTAGATTTCGTATTCCCTGTTGCCAACCTTGAGGCTGGAGCGGCTGTTGAAACTGTTCACCGACATGATGGCCTTCCTTGGGAATCTCGCGCACAGGCGTGCGCGGCTCACGAAATCACTATTCAATAGTGTAATGGGTTTCGGAGGGGATTGCTGAGTAGTCGTATGGCAGGCGTCAAAATTCCAGCCGCGCCTGAAACGCGATCATTCGCGGACTGCTATCGCCGCCCAAACCGACGCCCAGCAAGCCGGTCGGAGGAGAAGTCGTGTAGGTGAGTGCCCCAAGGCCAGTCTGCGTGGAAGGCTTTCCGGGAATGCCAGCCAGCGCCATACTTGGAAGTCCAAAATCCGGATGGTTGAAGACGTTGAAGAACTGCCCCTCAAATCGCAGCTTCACATGCTCGGTCAAGGGAAGGAATTTTGTCAGGTAGAAGTCGCCCCAGAGGAAATCGGGACCACGCAGGGCATTGCGGCCGAGGTTCCCGAACTGGCAATTCTCTGGGGTGTCGCTGCCTTTGCACTGCCCCGTGGTGGGATCGACAGCTGAGACGAAAGCGTCTGGATTGAGCCACTGCAGCGTTCCTGGCTGGGTGACGCCTGGAATCAGATGATGGTCATACAGCGGCACGCCGGGAACGATGCTGGCAAACTGCGGGCCACTTCCCTGGACGATGCCGTTTCCGTTTGCCGAATAAGGCGTGCTCAGCACCGAGAAGGGGACGCCGCTGTGCCAAAACATGGTTCCGGAAATCTGCCAGCCGTTCAGCGCGTAGCCCAGCGAATGATTGCGCACTCTGATCGGCAACTGATACACATACTGCGCATTGAAATTGTGCCGGATGTCGTAGTCGCAGGGACCATAATCGCGGGCCAGATCTCCGGGCAGAGGCGAAAGAATCCCTCCCGCGGAAAACGAAAGGAATCCTCCGTTCGAGACCGTATCCATGCAACGGCTCCAGGTGTAGTTGACCTGTCCCTGCAAACCATGGCCAAGCCGCTTCATCGCGGTCATTTGAAGGCCGTTGTAGTGGCTGTTCGCGCCTGTGGAGAACTGCGTCACCGCGCCGAATCGTGGATCCGTTGGCTGCATGTAGGGAAACGGCGCGAAACAGCCTCGGCACACGGTTTGGTAGCCGTTGACTTGCGTTGAATACGGCTGGTTCACAGCCCGCGTCCCCACATACTGCACTTTTACGCTGGCCGTCGTTCCGAATTGATGTTCCATTCCCAGGCTCCATTCCATGAAGTATGGCGCGTGGAGCTTGCCATCGGGGATGGCGGTGATCGCCACCGGTGGGAGACAAGTTGCGGGACTGGAGAGTGGAGATGCGCACGAAAGCTGGCCCTGAGGGAATCCCGAAGTGAAGTTTTGATTCGCGGCAATGGTTGCGTCGACGGCACCGTTGGGCACTCCGGGCGCGATGGCTGTGCCGCCCACGGTGCCGAGCAGGCCTCCCTGAAATGTCTTGTCGTATGGAGGATTGGCGCCGATCAGATCGGCAACACTGCCCGGCAAGATATCGCTGAAGATGCCAAAGCCTGTTCGGAGGACCGACTTCGATTCAAATTGCCACGCAATGGCGGTTCTCGGTTGCAAAATCGCCAGCGGAGTGGACGAGAACAGATTGCCGAGATGAGTTTGGATGGCGGCATTCAGCGGTTGATTGACATCATGGGAGATGGAACTGAAAGAGCCGCGAAGACGCGCGACTTGATCATGCGGGTTCAGCGGATTGGAGTTGAAGGTGTCGCGCAGGCCGAACGTCCAGGTCAGAGTGCGGATCACTTTCCAGGTGTCTTGCGCGTAGACATCGAGATTGAGAAAGTTGAAGGGCTCATTTGCGTTTGACGGGAACGTCTTCGACGCGGTGGTCGCTACTCCATCGATAAATTGCTGCAAGTTGGCGTAAGTCACGGTGGGAACCGTGCCTTCTCCGAAGTCATAGTCGTTCAGGCGGAAGATGCGGGTATTGGTTCCGAACCGCAGTTCGTGAGCGGCATGGCTCCAGGCAAGGTTGTCATTGAGAAAGAACCGGGATGCGCGCCTGCCTTGCACCCAGGTGTTGTCAAGCCCTCCGAGGGGCGTGAAGGCATTCGCGCCGCTGCCCTGTAAAACGATCGGGAACGCGGAGAGTGTCTGCGGAAAGTTGCTGGGGCCAAACAGGCTTTCGTACCAGGAGAACGCAGGATTGAAGTAGTTGACCAGATTCTGAGAGAAGACGTGCGTGTATCCCGCGGCAAGCGAGTAGAGAGGCTGAGGAGAGACCGCATCGAACAGCGAGTTGATTGGATCGGTGTAGGCAGCTTGCACACCTGTGTCGGCCTGGAAACGAAACCAGGTTGTATCTTTCGGGTTGAGGTTGTAGTCAAGGCGGACGGTCTGGACCTGTTCATGGTCGTCGCTGGAGTGCGAAACGCTCTGCCGGTTAGCGCACCCGTCCCCGGCGCCAAGCGGGCAGCCAAGTATCGCCGTGGGTGTACCGCTGGTATTTCCATAGAGCTTGAACATTTGTTGATAGAAAAGACAATTCTCAGCCGGGTTGGACCCGCAGCCGTTTGGTTGACTCCCGGAAAGTTGCTGCAAGACGTATTGTTGGAATGCTGTAGTGGGAACAATCGTGGGCGTGACGATGGGCAGCGCGATCCGAACCCATTCGCTGTCGAAGAAAAAGAAGAGCCTGTCGTGCACAATCGCGCCGCCCAGACTACCCCCAAAGTGATTCACGGTCGATCTGGGCTTGTGATTCCCCGGCGTCGCGTTGGTGAAGTAGTCGGCTGCATTCAGCAGCGAACCATTCCACAGTTCATAGAGATTTCCATGAAACCTGTTCGTGCCAGACCTGGTGACGTAGTCGACTTGGGATGCTCCATACCGTCCTTGATCCACGGAGTAGGAAAGAGTGTTGACCGTAACTTCCGAGATCGAATTCAATCCCAGCACGAGGTTGGTGGAGAGGCCGCTGTTGAGATTCGTGAGCGGGTCGTTGGTTTCCAAGCCGTCAACGATATAGCCGTTGGAGAGGGCAGGCAGCCCGTTGAACTCCACGTTGCCATACCCATTGCTGCCGCCGACGAAGTCGTTGCTGCTGCCTGCCGTGTTGATCAGGGCTCCAGGCGCAAACTGCAGAGGGTAGGTGAGGTCGCCGCCCGGATTCGGCAAATCCTCCAGAGTCGGCGCATCGAAGGTGGTCGATGTGTTTGCGTTTTCCGGGTTGATGAGTGGAGGCTCGCTGCTGACCTCAACCGCCTCATTGGAGCGGGCTACCGTCAGGGTGAAATCCATGGTTTGCTTCTGGCCCAGGCCCGAAATGACGTTGTCATTTTGCTGCGGATCGAAGCCTGGCGCTTCCACACGGACCGAGTAGGTGCCCGGCTTTAGCTGTGTGAAGTTGAACCGTCCCGCGTCATCGGTCCGGGCAGTGCGCTTCAGGCCAGTCTCGTGATTCGTGATCGTCACAGTGGCGTCGCGCACAACCGCATTCGTGGCGTCCGTTACTTCACCAACGATGGCGCTGGTGGTCTCCCCTTGGCCCGACGAGGAAGGCGGAGAGAATAATGCGACAGCGACAAGAGCGAGGGCGATGTGAACTCCACGAATCATGCGTCAAGCTCCCTTCGTTCTTCCTCGCGGTCGACGGACAAGTTAGCGCGCTCCGGTCCAGACCTGGTAGAGCACGACCCCAAACATGAAGACGAGATAAATCCTGAGGGCCCAGAACAGGACCATCTCAGTGCCGGTGAGCTGGCGACGTGGGCAGTGGTGTTTTTCTTTAGTTGAGATGAGCTGGTCGGGTTCGAGCGCCGACACCACCGAGGCAAGATCCTCGCGGCCTACTTCAGCGGCAGGGGCAGAATCAAATTTTGGTTTCATCTATTTGCCTCCAAAAAACGCCAGAGCGTGGGGCGCGACGACGCTGACTCCGAACAGCACTCCGGCCGCGACTAGAACAACAACCACGCCCAAAGCGAGCACGTTGGCCCACCAGGGGCTGACCAGTTCGCCCATGATTTCGCGGTCGTTAACCAGCATGTAGAGAAAAAGCAACGCCGGTGGCATGGCGAGGACCGCAATCACGTTGACCACCAGCACGACGTAGACCAGCGGAATGCCAGGAATCAAGACCAACCCCGCTGCGGCTGCCGCTTCGAGAAGCAAAACCAGGTAGAAAGATTTGCCCTGGCGGAAGGGGAGATTCAGGCTGTGGGGGCGGCGGGCGACTTCTCCGAAAGCGTAAGCCGAGGAGGTGGAAATGGTAACAGCGGCGACCATTCCCGCTTCAAACATGCCGAGCGCAAAAAGAGCGGAGCCCCAACGGCCGACAAAGGGCTGGAGCGCCTGGGCAAACTCGGCAGCTTGAAAGTTGCCCGCAGACATGCCATGCGCGAACAGCGGGGCAGTGGCCACAATCGTGGCCAGCGCGGCCAGCGCGGCCAAAGCTCCTCCCAGCAGAGTATCCACGCGGCCGAAACGAATGTCGCGGGTGGTCAGGCCCTTGTCGGCGATCGCGCTCTGCTGGAAGAACAGCATCCACGGGGTGACCGTGGCACCTATGTCGGCGAGAAGAATCAACACGGTATCTTGGGTGACGCCGCCGGGAAGCGGTTTCCAGGTAAACATCGCGCTGCCAACGGCTCCCCAATGAGGATGGCTCAGCAGGGCCACGGGTACAAAGAGGAGATTAAACATGGCGGCGGCGAGAGTGACGCGCTCCCACGTCCAGTAACGGTGAGCCATGAGCGCAGCGAACAGGACCAGCCAGGCGAACAGCACCGCGACGGCAGGGCGGACACCGAAGAATCCCAGCCCGGCGCGGACGGCGATGAATTCGGTGACGAGGGTGAGAAAGTTGCCCACCATGAGGTCCACCATGGAGAACCATCCCCAGAAGGGACCGAAGCGGTCGAAGATCAGTTCGGCGTGCCCGCGGTGCGTAGCCGCACCCAGGCGCACGGTCATTTCCTGCACCACGCAGGCCATGACGAAAGTGAGCACCACGAATGGAAGGAAGAAGCCAATGCCGAAACGCGCGCCGGTGGCGGCATAGGAGACCATGCTGGGGCCGTCGTTCTCGCCCAGCATGACGAGGATGCCGGGACCGATCAGCAGCCAGAGCAACCGGGTCCGCGACCATAATCCGCGCCGGGTGCGGGTCTCGAGGACGCGCTCGCGGTCGTGCGCGCGGTCAATGTCCTCGTGGGTGATGACGACGGCATCGGGCGCGGTCATCCGGTTATTGAGAAAGTTGAACAGGAATCCCCCAGCGATTTCGGTATCTGCTCATTCATTCTGTGAGAGCCGCAACAAAGGCGAACCCCCATGACGCAGCCCACCAATGTGTTAGCGTGAGTATACAGCAAGATGTAAACTATAGTTAACCATTTCAGGGTCGATTACAAGGGCTGATTTTGCCGGACATTGTGCAAAATGCCGGTGGAAAATGGCGTGGGGGAAGACGCCGGATTCAGGGTCTGGCGCGCGCTGCGGGAGCGAGCCAGACTCGGCCGGAGGCGGCAGGGCCCAGAGACACGGTTCCGGCGGGGGTGGACAGAGTCAGGGTCTGGTCGTAGTTGCGCTCTAGCAGGCGCAAGCGGGATCCCGGACGGATGCCGCGGGTCTCGAGAAATTCGAGCAGGCGGCGGTCGCGCTCATAGATGCCGCTCACGATGTAGGTGTTTTCCAGTTCCGCGTCGGCGAGCAGGACCAGGCCGCGCTTGCGGCGGCTGGCGGGACTTTCCACTTCACTCAGGTTGCCGTGCGGACACGCGCCGGCCGAACCCAGCTTGGCCAGGAGCTTCGCCTCGAAATCCGGGGAGACGGCGTGCTCCAGGCGCTCGGCTTCATCGTGCACCTTCCACCATTCCATCCCGAAGATTTCCGACAGCATGCGCTCGATCAGGTGGTGGCGCAGGGTCAGCTTGCGGGCGATCTTGCGCCCGGCTGCCGTCAAGCGCACTTCGCCGCCGCCATCAACATGCACCAGACCATCCTTCTTCAGGCGGCGCAAGGCCATGGTTACGGCTGGCGGCGAAACCTTGTGCCGGTCCGCCAGACGCGCCGAGATGACGGCTTCTCCCTCGCTTTCGCCTTCGAGGATGGACTTGAGGTAGTCTTCTTTGGAGACGGTGATCACTGAGGAGGATTATACGGCGTGCGCTTAAGCGTGGTTAATCCAGAATTGCCGATTGTCGATTTCCAATTGCCCATTTTAGCAGCACTGGATTTTTCAATCGGCAATCGGAAATCGAAACTCGGCTATAGACCGTTTGACAGGCTTCCCCTCGTGCTCCTAACCTAATTCCTCTGGCCTTATGAAAGTTCTGGTTTTGGGTAGCGGCGGGCGCGAGCACGCGCTGATCTGGAAGCTGCGGCAATCGCCGCGGGTGCAACAACTCTACTGCGCGCCGGGAAACGGCGGCATCGCGGAAGAGGCGGAGTGCGTGGCCGCGGATCTGAAGAGCCTGGACTCCATCACGGCGCTGGGCGCGCGTTTGCAGCCGGACCTGACGGTAGTCGGACCGGAACTGCCTATCAGTCTGGGGGTGGTGGACGAGTTTACGCGGCGCGGGTGGCCCGCGTTCGGGCCGACGCGCGCTGCGGCGCAACTGGAGTCGAGCAAGAGCTTCGCCAAAGAATTTCTGCAGCGCCACCGCATCCCGACAGCTCCGTTCGCCATTTGTGATTCGATTGAGCAGGTGCGGTCGGCGCTGGGGCATTTCCATGCGCCGGTCGTAGTCAAGGCCGACGGACTGGCGGCGGGCAAAGGCGTGGTCATCGCCAAGAGCAAGGAAGAAGCGGCCAGCGTGGCGGCGGAGATGCTGAGCGGCAAAATGCTGGGCGAGGCCGGAGCGCGGGTGGTGCTGGAAGAATGTTTGAAAGGCGACGAGCTTTCCTTTCTGGTGTTCAGCGACGGCGAGCGTGTGGCGCCGCTGGTGGCGGCACAAGATCACAAGCGGGTGGGCGATGGCGACACGGGGCCGAATACGGGCGGCATGGGAGCGTATTCTACGGCTGACATTGTGGACGAGCAGATGCGCGACTGGCTGGTCCACCACATCGCGCAGCCCGTGGTTGCGGGGATGAAGGCAGAGGGTGCGGAATTCAAGGGCGTGCTGTACTGCGGTCTGATGATGACCGCTCGCGGTCCCATGGTGCTGGAGTTCAACTGCCGCTTTGGCGATCCCGAGACGCAGCCGATTCTGATGCGGCTGGAGAGCGATCTGACCGAGGCGCTGGAGGCCTCGATTGAAGGCCGTTTGAGCGAAGGAGATTTCAAGTGGTCCCAGGACGCGTCGGTGTGCGTGGTGATCGCGTCGGGCGGGTATCCGGGGACCTTTGCCGTGGGCAAGCGCATTGACGGACTCGATGATGCGGGCGCGGCGGAGGGCGTGAAAGTGTTTCACGCGGGAACGTCGAAGCGCGATGGCGCTTATTACACCGCGGGCGGGCGCGTGTTGGGCGTGACGGCGCGGGCGCGCGATCTGGAGACGGCGGTCGAACGGGCCTATGACGCATGCGCGAAGATCAAGTTTGACGGGGCGCATTATCGGAAAGATATTGCGGCAAGGGCGCTGAAGTAGGTAGTGGCGACAATGGAAGAAAGCCGTCCAGCGGCGAAGCACTGGACTCTCGATCCAGCGCTTCAGCCGTATTATCTCGGCGCTAGCGTAATTCTTGCCGTGTGCCTTCTGCTCGGCGTCTTGGCGAACATCTTTTCCTGGACTGATGCCATGATTCCTCTCAAGGGATGGGCGCTCTGGGTCAGCGGGACGTTAGTCGGCATAGTCGCGGCAGGCTCGGCATTGTTCGTGTGGTTTAGCATGTTGTCATACTGGTGGCAGAGTGATCACACTGAGCGAGGAATTAGCGCGTTCTGGCTAGGTCTCATTCTCCTAGGAAATTGGGTGGGAGCAACGATCTACTACTTTGTTGTTTTCAGGCGAGTTGAAAAGCGGATTGGTGGAAACTCCTTTTAGGCGTCCGGGTGGTCGGGAGGAAAGGGATCCTTCGACTGCGGATGCGCTTCGCATTCGCGAAGCACATCCTCCGCTCAGGATGACATTCTCATAAATCAGTTTTGATTACGAGGGAATGATGAGTCGGATACTGGTTTCGATTGTGATGGGCAGTGATTCCGATCTGGAGATCATGCGCGAGGCGGGCAAGGCGCTCGACGAGTTCGGCATCGCGTATGAGATTGATGTGACCTCGGCACATCGCTCACCGGATCGCACCGCCGATTTCGCGCGCAAGGCCGCCGGGCGTGGGATTCGCGTGATCATCGCCGGAGCCGGCGGGGCGGCGCATTTGGCTGGGGTCATCGCCGCGCATACCACATTGCCGGTAATTGGAGTGCCCATTCCTTCGACTTCGCTGCAGGGGTTGGACTCGCTTCTGGCGACGGTGCAGATGCCCGCGGGGATTCCGGTGGCTACGGTTGCGATTGGGAAGCCAGGCGCGACGAATGCCGGGATTCTGGCGGCGCAGATGATTGGGCTGGCGGATGAAGGAGTAGCGAGGAAGCTTCACGCGCATAAGGAGAAGCTGGCGCGGGGCGTGGAAGAGAAGTCGAGGAAGTTGCGAGGATTGTAGATTGTTGATTTCAGATTGCAGATTGAAAAGCGAGTCTCAAGTTTTAAAATCTGCAATCTGAAATCTAAAATCTGAAATTCCTCTGTCTGAATTCCAACTTAACTACAGCTTCAGGCCTTTCAGGTATTCCAGGAACGCGCCGCCCAGGTCCTCGCGCTTGAGGGCGAATTCGACCGTTGCCTTGAGGAACCCCAGCTTGTCGCCAGTGTCGTAGCGGCGGCCTTCGTAGACGTAGGCGTACATTCTTTCGCGCTTGAGCAGCATCCGCATGCCATCGGTGAGCTGCAGTTCGCCGCCCGCGCCGGTGGAAGTCTTCGCAAGACAATCGAAGATGGCGGGGGTGAGAATGTAGCGGCCGATGATGGCCAGGTTCGACGGCGCTTCCTCGGGCTTGGGTTTTTCCACCATGTTGCGGATCTCGAACAGGCGGCCGTTGAATCCGTCGGCGGCTATGGCGTCGAAGACGCCGTAGGAGGAGATCATCTTGCCTTCGATCACCTGGGCAGCGATCACGGAGCATTGTTTCTGGTCGAAGACGTTGACCATCTGCTTGAGGCAGGGGACGGGATTGTCAATCACGTCGTCGGCCAGCAGCACGGCAAAAGGCTCGTTGCCCACGAGTTCGCGCGCCATGAGCACGGCGTGGCCCAGGCCAAGCGCTTCTTTCTGGCGGACATAGGCCACGTGCATCATGTCGGAGATGGAGCGGACGATCTTGAGCAACTCGGTCTTCTTGCGCTCCTCAAGCATCTTTTCCAGTTCATAACTGACGTCGAAATGATCTTCGATGGACTGCTTGCCGCGGCCGGTGATGATGATGATCTGGTCGCAGCCCGAGGCTATGGCCTCTTCGACGCCGTACTGGATGATGGGCTTGTCCACGATCGGAAGCATTTCCTTGGGCTGAGCCTTGGTGGCGGGCAGAAAGCGCGTGCCCAGGCCGGCGGCGGGGAATACGGCTTTGCGGAGCTTCATCATGGCGGTCGTTCGTCGTTCGTCGTTGGTCGTTGGCTTAAATCGGCGCGACGCCAAACAATTGTACCCTGCGGGCGTTTCAGGGTAGGCCGCTTATCGGACAAGGAGTAAACTCAGCCTGTCTAGTGATCACTCTGGGGAGGATTTCCATGCAACTGCCGCTCTTAAAAGACTTTCCATTTTCTGGAGCCTACAAAATGCTAGGCAACATTTGTGTGCCAATCATGGGGGCGATGGCTCTGACCGCCGTTGCTGTCGAATTCTGGCACGGCCGTGTCGACGGCTTGGCTTCGGCCGCGCTCACGGGTGGCATTGCCGTGATAGGCGTGTCCTATTACACTTTCCGCCGTGCAATAAGTCAGTTAGATGTAACGATCAGCGAAAAGCCGCTGTCCCAGCTACTCGTTGCCGCCCTCATGATGGCCTTTTTTGGCTATCTAACTTGCATTAACGCCTTGGTGCGCTGGCCCCATCACTGAGGCGTCTTCCCACTCGCGTTGGATCCCACCTCGGCGTCATCCCGAAGCCCCGCGCTTTCACCAGCGGGGCGAGGGATCTCGCGCGCAGTATACGCACGCGCTGCGCCCACGCGAGATCCTTCGCTCCGCCTGAAAAACGGCTACGCTCAGGATGACGCCGGGCAAGAATTCAAACTGCCCTACTATCGTTATTCGGGTTCGTTCCTGCCCACATTCGATCCCACCTCCGACGCCGCTTCCTCGCTCGCCAGTTGCTCCAAAACTGTTCGCAGGGCGCGCAGGACTTCGTCTGCCGACGCCCCTTTCAGAAAGAACTTCAGCATGCCATCCGGAGTGAACTGGGCGCCGCGCTGGGCGGAGACGAATCTCGCCAGCTGTTCGGGATCTACGGCAGCGTTCTGGCGGAACTTGAAAGTCACGGAATCGCGCTTGCGCTCGATCGCGTTTACTCCCACGCGCAGGCAAAGCAGTTTGAGCGAGGCGTAGTCGAGCAGGTTGCGCACGGCGGGCGGCGGCGGGCCGTATCGGTCTTGTAATTCTGCGCCAACGTCGCCGAGTTGCGATTCGGTCTCCACGCCGGCGACGCGCTTGTACATGCGCAGGCGCTGATTTTCTTCGGGGATGTAGTCGGCCGGGATGCGAATATTCAGGCCGAGATTGAGCTGGGTTCCGGCTTCTTCCGGTGCGGCTTCGCCCTTCATTTCTCGGACGGCGCGTTCGAGCATCTGCGTGTATAGCTCGAAGCCGATGGCTTCGATGTGTCCGCTCTGTTCGCCGCCGAGAAGATTTCCTGCTCCTCGCAACTCCAAGTCCAACGCGGCGATTTTGAATCCGGCGCCGAGGTCGGAAAATTCTTTCAACGCTGCCAGACGACGCCGTGCAAGCGGCGTCAGCTCGACCTCCCGCGGGATCAGCAGATACGCATAAGCCCGGCGGTTCGAGCGGCCGACGCGGCCGCGCAACTGGTAAAGCTCGGACAATCCCAGGCGGTCGGCTCGGTTGATCAGAATGGTGTTGCAGAGCGGGATGTCGAGGCCGTTTTCGATAATCGTAGTGGCAACGAGGATGTCGGCTTCGTGATGCATGAATTTCAGCATCACCTTTTCGAGTTCGCTTTCCGACATCTGGCCGTGGCCGACGGTGATGCGTGCCTTGGGAGCCAGTTCCTGCAGCTTGGCAGCGATTTCCCAGATGCTCTCGACCCGGTTGTGGACGAAATAGACCTGGCCACCGCGCTCTAATTCTTGTTCAACCGCCGACTGGATTAATTTGTCGTCCCAGCTGGCGACCACGGTCTGAATCGCCATGCGATCTTTGGGAGGAGTTTCGATCACGCTCATGTCGCGCAGGCCGACCAGCGACATGTGCAGGGTGCGCGGAATGGGCGTGGCCGACATGGTGAGCACGTCCACTTGCTTGCGCATCTGCTTGATGCGTTCTTTGTGGCGGACGCCGAAGCGCTGCTCTTCGTCCACGATGAGCAGGCCAAGGTCGGTGAACTTGAGATCTTTCGAGAGCAGGCGGTGCGTGCCGATGAGGATGTCGATTTTCCCGGCTTCCGTTTTTTGCAGGATTTCTTTCTGCTGCTTCGGATTGCGGAAGCGGCTGATCATTTCGACGGTGACGGGGAACGGCGAGAAGCGCTGCTTGAAAGTTTCGTAGTGCTGGAAGGCGAGGACGGTGGTGGGAGCGAGCACCGCGACCTGCTTGTTGTCGCTGACCGCCTTGAATGCCGCGCGCATGGCGACTTCGGTTTTGCCGTAGCCCACGTCGCCGCAGAGCAGGCGATCCATGGGCTGCGACGATTCCATGTCGCGAATGACGTCGGTGATGGCCTGGGCCTGGTCGTCGGTTTCGCTGAACTCGAAGGCGTCTTCGAACTCGCGGACGAATTCATTGCCGGCGGAAAAGGCGTGGCCCTGCGCCAGCTTGCGCTCGGCGTAGAGCTTAAGGAGTTCGTCGGCCATGTCTTTCATGGCCTTGCGCACGCGCGCTTTGGTTTTGGCCCAGGCTTGTGTACCGAGGTGGCTGAGAGCGGGCTTGGCGCCTTCCGACGACCGGTACTTCTGAATCAGGTCGAGCCGTGTGAGCGGCACATAGAGACGCGCGGCCTCGGCATATTCGAGCAGCATGAACTCGGCGTTGCCATCGCCCTGATTGATCTCCTTCAGACCCTGATACTGCCCGATGCCGTGTTCGACGTGGACCACGTAGTCGCCGACCTGCAGGTCGCGGAAGTCGGAGAGAAAGGCCGAGACTTTGGACTTCTGGCGCTGCGGGCGGGAAGCGACCGTGTCGGATTCGTCGAACAAATCGCGCGCGCCGAAGACGGCAAGGTTGGCATCGGGCAGCAGAACTCCGTCCGGAACGTAGGCCTTGGCCAGCGTCGTAGTCAGCACTTCTCCGGCGAAGTAGCTGGTCTCGTCGGCATAGCTCTCGCCGCCGCGGGTGCGGCTTCCCAGGCGGAACGAGACGTTGTATTCGGTGAAAATGTCGGCCAGGCGCTCGACTTCACCGGTGTTGGGCACGGCGAACATCACCTGCTTGCCTTCGCGGGTGAGTTTCTGAACTTCTTCGAGCATGGTGGGAACTGCGCCGTGGAAGCGGGGAACGGGCTGGGTGAGGAAGGCGACTGTGGAATCCGCATCGTCCGGCCGCGTGATGCCGAGATGTTCGACATCAGCGCCGGTGCGCGACATCACGGATTGCCACCAATAGTCCGGCGGCAGATATAAATCCTCGGGGCGGACGAGATTGCCTACACCGCTGCGTTCGTGAGCTTCGGTGATGCGGGTCCAGAAGCGGTCAGATTCGGCCCGCAGCAGATCGGGTTCGTCGAGCAGGACGGCAGCGCGGGGCAGAAGATCGAAGACCGTGCGATCGGCTCCGGCTACGGGCGCATAAAACTCCCAGCCGGGAAAAACCGTCACGCCGCCCGCGCGCACGGCGGCTTCCACAATTTCTTCTGATCCCGGCTTTCCTGAACCAACGATGCGTTGGCCCGAGAGGCGAGTGTGAATCGCGCCCAGCAGTTGATCGCTGACCGGAGTTTCGGTGAGGGGCAGGAGGAGCGCTTCATCCATGGGATTGGAGGAGCGCTGCGAGGCGGGATCAAAGCGCCGGATGGACTCCACTTCATCGCCGAAAAATTCGATGCGGACGGGGCGCTCGGCTTCGGGAGAGTACGCGTCGAGGATGCCGCCGCGCAGGGCGTACTGGCCGGGCATCTCAACCACATCGGCCGCGGAGTAGCCGACCGTGTTCAGGTGCGTGAGCAGGTTCTCGAGGTCGAAGGATTCGCCGCGCCGGACGGTGCGGGCGAGATCGGCATAGTACTCGGCGGAACGCAGACGGATCGCCGTGGCCGCAACCGGCGAGACCACGATCTCCGCCTTGCCGCTGGCGATTTTCCACAGCGTGGTAGCGCGCTCTTCCTGGAGTTCAGGGTGCGGCGAGAGATTCTGAAACGGCAGCACGTCGCGGGCGGGCAGGGCGACTACGGCTTCGGGGTCGCAGGCAGAAGTGAGTTCGGCGAAGCCGCGCAGCACGGGCAGAAAGTCCTCGACCGCGCGGTTATCGCTGACCACGACCACGAGGGGCCGGTCGGCGGCGCGGCGCAACAGCACGAGCAGCAAGGCTTTTGCGGTGGGAGTGAGTCCAGAAACACGTATCCGCCCCGTGCCCTCTTTGAGGTGGGAGGCTGCACGCGTGAAGGCGGGTAACTTTTCTACGTCCGCGAAGAGTTCGCGGACGAAGGGAAGCAGCATGCATTTTGATTTTAGCAGGAGAGTGGTCGGGAATGTCCCGGCGTCCGAAAATTACGTAGGGCGGGTGACGCAGCCAAAGGTTTTGAGACCTTGACGGCGGGCGGGCATCTAGGTAAAACAACGCTGACGATTTTGGGGTTTTGGGGTTCCCATCAACTCAGGTAAGAGGAGCCGCAAGCTTCCACGTGGCCAGTTGGCCTACGTGGACTCACCTCAACCATCATGAGGTACCTGATTCATTTACGGAGGAAGGATCAAATGAAGACACGTTCGCTGCTGTTAACTGTGCTGATGTTGTGTGGCGTTATGGCATTGGGCCAGACCCTGACGCAAGCAGACCGGGAAAAGGGTGAGCAGTATCTCGAGCAGACCCGCGATGGCGTGGTCGCGGCCGTCAAGGGATTATCTGACGCTCAACTGAAATTCAAGTCGGGGCCAGACCGCTGGTCGGTGGCGGAAGTCCTGGAACACATCACGCTGGTAGAAGACGGTATATTTCAGAATGTTACCGAGAAGGTTATGAAGGCGCCCGCCGGGGCGGCCGACCGCGACACTGCAAAAACCGATGCGCTGGTTCTGGCGACGCTTCCGGACCGGTCCAACAAAAGGCAAGCGCCCCCACCCTTTGTGCCCACAGGACGCTGGACTGCGGCGGAGACTCTGGATCATTTTCTGAAGAGCCGCGCCCGGACGATTGCGTTCCTGGAGTCCACTCCGGACTTGCGCGCGCATGTCAGCGACAGTCCGCTCGGCCCGCTCGACGCCTACGAATGGCTGCTGTTCATGGCAGGGCACAGCGAGCGCCACACGAAACAAATTCTTGAAGTAAAGGCGGATCCAAACTTCCCGAAGAACTGAACCTAAGGAATCACAATCAGAAAGCTTGAGCACGAACTTTGTAACGAACTCTGCGGAAGAATCAGAGAATCAGGCGAAACGCCGGAAGGGATGCCTCATGAGCAAGGTACGGGTTCTGGTAGGGACGCGCAAGGGCGCGTTCATTCTGGCGTCGGACGGCAAGCGCGAGCAGTGGGAAGTCAGCGGTCCGCACTTTGCGGGCTGGGAACTCTACCATCTGAAGGGATCGCCGGCCGATCCCAACCGCATCTACGCATCGCAGACCAGCGGATGGTTCGGACAGATCATTCAGCGCTCCGATGACGGCGGCAAGACGTGGCACCAGCCGGGAACGCCCCCTGGTCAGGAGACGGCGCCCGACGGCATGCCCAAAGGGGAGAGCAACAAGTTTGTTTACGATGTGTCTCCCGAGACCGGCAAGCCGCTCACCACGCACCAGTTCTACGACGGCACACAACATCCGTGGGAGTTCAAGCGAGTGTGGCATCTGGAACCGTCGCTGACCGATCCGGACACGGTTTACGCCGGCGTGGAAGACGCGGCCTTGTTTCGTTCGGGCGACGGCGGAAAGACGTGGCAGGAACTCCCAAGTTTGCGCGGGCACGGTACCGGCCCCAAGTGGCAGCCGGGCGCGGGCGGAATGTGCCTGCACACGATCATTCTCGATCCCAGCAATCCCCAGCGAATCTATATCGCGATTTCAGCGGCGGGAGCGTTTCGCACCGACGACGGCGGCCAAACCTGGAAGCCGATCAACAAAGGACTGTACTCGCAATATATTCCCAACCCGACGGCCGAGGTCGGCCACTGCGTGCACCATATCGCCATGAACCCGGCGCGTCCGGGGGTGCTGTTCATGCAGAAGCACTGGCACGTAATGCGGTCCGACGATGCGGGCGACAACTGGAAGAAAGTCAGCGGCAATTTGCCCACCGACTTTGGATTCGTGATTGACGTGCACGCGCACGAGCCGGAGACAATTTACGTCGTGCCCATCAAGAGCGATGGCGAGCACTTTGTTCCGGAGGGCAAACTGCGCGTCTATCGCAGCCGCAGCGGCGGCAATGAGTGGGAAGCGCTGACCAAAGGCCTGCCGCAGAAAGATTGCTATGTGAACATCCTGCGCGACGCCATGGCGGTGGATTCTCTGGATAAGTGCGGAATCTATTTCGGAACCTCGGGCGGGCAGGTGTACGCCTCGGCGGATGCGGGGGATTCGTGGGCTCCGATTGTGCGTGATCTTCCCGCGGTATTGTCGGTAGAGGTGCAAACGCTGAAGTAGCGCGAAAGGATGGAAGGAGAGAGCGATGCCGAAGATCACTCCGTTTTTGTGGTTCAACGACCAGGCCGAAGAAGCGATGAATCACTACATTTCGATTTTCAAGAACGGGAAGGCGGTGGGCGTCCATCGGGTTGACGGGAAGGTTTTGGCCGTAACTTTTGAGCTGGATGGTCAACGGATCATGGGGCTGAATGGGGGCCCGCAGTTCAAGTTCACGGAGGCGGTGTCGCTGTTCGTGGATTGCGAGACTCAGCAAGAAGTGGATGAATTGTGGGAAAAGCTGTGTGCCGGTGGGGAACCCGGCAGGTGCGGCTGGCTGAAGGACAAGTACGGATTGTCCTGGCAGATCATCCCGAAAGCTCTCATGAAGTTGATGAGCGACCCCGATCCTGAAAAGTCGCAGGCGGTGATGCGGGCGATGTTCAAGATGAGCAAGATCATCATCGCAGACTTACAGAGGGCGTATGAAGGAGAGGCTGCCGCGTGAACGCGGCCCAAAGTTATTGAAGCAATTCCAGAAGCCATGATCCGCGTCATCCTTCCGCCGCACCTCCGCAATCTGGCGCACGTTGGCGCCGAAGTGACACTCGAAGTTCAGAGTCCGGTCACGCAGCGCTCGGTACTGGACGCGCTGGAAGCCCGCTACCCTATGCTGCGGGGTGCGATCCGCGATCACGTCACCCTACAGCGGCGGGCGTTCTTGCGGTTCTTCGCGTGCGAAGAGGACTTGTCACATGAGTCCCCGGATGCTCCGCTGCCCGAAGCGGTCGCGTCGGGGAAAGAGCCGTTCATCGTGATCGGAGCGATCGCGGGTGGATAACTCTCGTCGTCTCTAGAACACGCGACGTGGGCATCCGGTGTTGTATCGGAGGGCCAAGAACACTCCTTCCCCCCGGCTACGCTCGGCGCTCGCCTATCGGCTCGGCCAGACCGCTCGGAATGACAACGTTAGTGGGAAGGGCACGGTGCCGGCCGTGCCCTTCCCCAAGATTCTTTGATACCCTCGCTATTGCTTCACACTCTCCAGCAGTTTCTTCTCCGCCTCGGTAGGAGGCTCGAATCGTCCACCGAGATATTTGGCCAGAAACACTTCTGACGCCGCGTTGAAGGCCGTGCGATTCTCCGGGCGGGCGAAGCCGTGGCCCTCATCGGGGAAGACGTAGTATTCCACCGGCTTATTGTTCTTCCTCATGGCAGCGACGATCTGGTCGCTCTCGGCTTTATTGACGCGCGGATCGTTGGCTCCCTGCCCGATCAGCAGCGGGGCTTTGATCTGGTCCGCCTTGAACAATGGAGATTGAGACTTGAGGAAGGCTTCGTCCTCGCCCATGCGCTTGTGAAAGACCGACAGGAGCGTTGACCAGTAGGGAGGAATCGTTTTCAGCAGAGTGTTGAGGTTGGATGGGCCGACGATGTCCACGCCGCAGGCGTAGGCATCCGGGGAGAAAGCGACTCCAGCGAGAGTGGCGTATCCGCCGTAGCTGCCTCCCATAATGCAGATTTTATTGGGATCGGCTATGCCCTGCTGGACAACCCAGTCTTTGCCGTCGAGCAGATCGGTGTGCATGGCTCCGGCCCACTGGCGATCACCGGCATTGAGATACTGCTTGCCGTATCCGGTGGACGCCCGGAAATTGGGCTGCAGCACAGCGTAGCCACGGTTGGCCAGCCATTGCGCGTAGGGATCGTATCCCCAGACGTCGCGGGACCAGGGACCTCCGTGAGGAAACACGACCATGGGCAGGTTCTTGGCATCGGAACCGGTGGGCGTTGTCAAGTAGCCATAAATGGTCATGCCGTCACGCGCCTTGTACTCGATAGGCCGGACGCTGGCGAGCTTGAACTTTTCCAGCGCGGGCCGGTTACTGAACAACATGGTGGCCTGCTTCGATGCGCGATCGTAGAGGTAGTAGTAAACGGGGGAACTGTCTCCCTCAAAGGTAACGATCCACTTGTCGTCGTTGAGATCGCGGCTGACGTCGCTGATATCGGCATCGCGGACCTTGCGCAGCGCATCGAAATCGGCCTGGATGTCCTTGTCCACGATCTGGAAATCACGGCGTTCCCGAAGGAAGACGACGGCTTGCAATTTGTTGGTTTTGGGATGAGTAACGGCAAAGGCGACATCGAATTGCGGATCCTCCGCAATCACCGAGCGCTTGCCCGAGGCGAGATCGACCGAGATGAACCGGGCCGCGTTGGCATCGAGGGAGGTGATGACCCACAGGGCTTTGTTGTCCGGGGAGAAGCTGTAAACATTGCCCAGTGTCTCCTCAGGGCCCCACTTGATCAGCTCGCGCCAGGGTGACTTGGCGTCATCTCGCACCCGGATGATGGTTCCGCCGTCGTCGGTGGACACCTGCGCGCCGCGCACCTGGAGATCGTGGTCCGCCTGCCATCCGGCGACGTCACCCGGGTTTTGGGTGTCGAGCGTCATTTCGCCGGACTTGAGATTCACGCGGTACACATCGAACACCTTGGGATCGCGCTTGTTGAGCTGGATCAACAGCGTGTCGGGATGATCGGGTTCGAGCGCCAGGATGTCGGCGCGCGCCTTCTCGAACGGAGTGAGGTCTTTGGTCTGCTTGCTGGCAACGTTAGTCTGATAAATACGCCAGTTCTCATCGCCGCCCTGATCCTGCCCATAGAGAATGTTCCTGGAGTCGAATTGCCAGGCAAAATTCCGGATGCCGCGCTTGCGATCGTTGGTAATGACGCGGTCATCGGTCTTGCCCAGCGTGCGCACCCAGACATTCAAAACGTCCCGGTCAGGCGCCAGATAGGCAAGCATCGTGCCGTCGGGAGAAATCTGAGGCGAGCTGCGTTCGGGATTCCCGAACAGGACGCTGCGGGGAATCAGGGGCGCTTGGGCGAGCGCAAGGGAGGAAAAAACAAACAAAGAAATACGGACAGCCAGGGAAAGGCGGAAATGCCGCATTAGACTACCTCCTTGGGAGACAGAATTCTCCCATAGCCCAGTACGAGAGACAAGGCGGGTGAGTTCCAGCAACAAGGCGACTCATCCCCGCAACAGCGGACGGGTGAGGCACGTGGGGCCACCGCCGCCGTTGATGGAGATTTCGCTGCCGGGAAAGGTCCGAACTTCAAAACCGGAGCGGCGCAGGCGGTCGTTGGTGCGGCGATTCTCTTCTATGGCCAGCAGCCGCTTCTTTCCCAAAGCGAGCACGTTGCAGGCCAGCGTTTCGCGCTCGGTATCGTAAATCTCGATGAAGGTGAAACCGCGGTCTTTGAGCAGTTCGACGGTCTCGACTGCCAGCAAAGGGAGATCCACGATCGCAGTTCTTTCGTCGAGCAGGCTGATCAGCGACATCAGGTGCAGGCAGGCGGAGGGTCCGCGGCCATGGGGCAGCGGAGCGGAAATGACTTCGACTCCCCTAAGCGCGAGCAGGGCGCGCATCTGTCCGATGCCTGCCGCGTTGGTGCGGTAACCATGACCAATGAGCAGAGTTCTTGCGTCGAGCAAGAGAATGTCGCCGGCTTCCGCAGTGCCCGGCGCGAGGATCGTCCCGCAAGTCGGAACGCCGAGGGACTCGCAAAATGAGCCGTGGTGTCGGCCCTCCGGCACGCGGTTCGCCTTGCCGGGGCGCAGGATGATCAGGCCGAAGTCGGTAGCGAGGGAGGGATCGTGGGCATAAACGGCGTCCAGGGAGAGATCAGCGGCGGGAGGCAATTCGATCACTTCGGAGCCGGTGGCCTTCAGTTCGATGCAAAAGGCCTCGTGCTGAGCCTGAGCGTGCGCGAAATCGGGGGCGTGCTCGAATCCCAGATCATGCCAGCGAGCCGCGCGCTCGGGCTGATCCCATCCCGCATTGCGGGGCGAACAAACCAGCACGCGCTGGAGCGGGCCGACCATGGAGTGGCCGCTAAAGCGAGTTGTGGAGAGGGCTGCGGGCATTGTGCCGAGATGGAAGATGGGCAACTCTTTTGTATGGCATCTTGCCGGCTGCTGTCCATCCCGAACTGCCGGCCTTTGGCGGGTTGGACGGCCGAGGCGGCTGTCCCCACATGGGTGTTCGGAAGCTAGAATTCGACGTGGGCGCGGAAGGTGGGGACGACGACCGGGCCGCGGTCGCGGTTGTAGCCGGGGTTGCTGATGTGTTGCAGGCCGGGGGCGAGGTAGATGCCGCGCCACACGTGCACGGTGTAATAGGACTCCAGGATATTTTCGCGGCCGTAGTTCAGGTGGCCGTCGCCCAACAGGAAACCCAGTCCACCAGCAGCGAGATAGTTCTGGTGATCCTTGCCGATGGCGTTGGTCACGAAGGCAACGCCGGCACGATCCTGCTTGCGATGCCACCATGCGCCGTTCGCCCCCACGCCCTGGGCAAAAGTCTGATCCACTTCCGTGTAAGCAAAGGACTCGGTTTTGCCGTTGTCCCATCCAAAGCGGGCGAACGCGGTCAGGTAGTGCGTAAGGTTTTGCTCCAGGTTGATGCCGAAGCCATACTTGCGCGTAATGTGCCAGGGGTGGTCGGCAATGTTGGGAGTCGTTCTTTCCTCTTCTGCCTTCAGAATCTGATCGCGGTAAATGCCCATGTTGGCGTAGTTCGTAAAGGCAAGCAGGCGGATTACGCCCGTTTTTCTTGGGATGAAGCCGTGCCGTAATTCGTACTCGAAGTTTTCCGCGTGAGCCTGCCAGGGCTTCCAGACCAGATCAATGCCGTTGGCGACCTTGGGCATCAGACCTTCGGCGAAGCGGAATCCCCACTGGCGGTCTTCGAAATCGGCGGTGAAACCGACGGTGTAGCCGCGGGTATCGGCGGCATAGTCCCAGGCGCCGTTGTTGTCAATCGTCCAGTTGGTGAACTGCAAGTGAGTGTCGGAGCCGACGGAATTGACGTCCAAAAAATCCGGCATGCTGAACTTGCCGAACCGGATTTCCAGCCGGCGGCGCGGGAGTTCGTCGAAAAGCGAGAAGGCGTTGCGCTGGTTTTCGACTTTATCATCGCTGAAGGCGAAGACTTTGTGGATCATGCCTCGACCGAGATACGGAACCTTGCTGAGCAGGGGGTTGCGCACGATGTCGAGATCGGTGTTCCCGGCCACGCCGAGACCGGTGCTCAGCGCGGCGCCGCCGGCTTCTTCAACGTCAACCAGGAACTCGGTCGAGTTGTCGAGGCGCGCGCCCGTGTAGAGCGTCATTACACGGGAGGTCGCCTTCTCGTAGTCGGGGTCCAGACTGTGCGGGCCGCTGTACAGAGCGTGGAATTCAGGGTGCGTCTGAAAGATGAGATTGGCCTGACCAGACAGCCAAAAGCGGGTGCTCTTGAAATGCGGGAACATGGCTTCCGTGCTGTCGTCGGCCGGAGGAGGATCGGGAGGATCGGCGGCCGCGGACGGGTTCAGGGACGGGACGCCCGGTTGCTGCGCCGGAGCCGGCGAATCGGACTGCTGCGCAAGTAGAGCGCTCGCGGGGGCGAGAGCGACGGCGGCAGCCAGGACGAGAATCGGAAGCCGTCCGATGCAGAAAAGGGGACAGCGGCCGGCGTTCTGCCGGCGGATGGGGGCGCGGGCTGCCCGCCAGGGAAGGCCTCGCGCCATCTTGAAAATGAATTTCAATTCCATGCCCCTTACCGTAAGCCCTCGGACGAGGTCACTCTGCGCCCCAGATCAATCGACGCGATGGAAATCACGCCGACTCATTAACTGTCTTGTATTCCCCAGTATTAACCATAGTTAATACTGCTGCCCGGCCCCGTGTCAAGAGTCTCGAACCTGCCGCTTTCCGATGCGACAAGCCTACGCACAACAAGTTAAACGAATGTTACTGGCCACGGTGGCACCGTCAGCAAGGATTTTCTGACGGCGCCCACTGCATTTGCAGCTTCCGGCGGCCATTGCTGTCGGTGACCACGACCCAGCTCATGCGTAGAGATCTGCGTTCCACATTGCTTTCGAATTGCCCAGCCGAGACATCTTCGTAGTGGATCGCGGGCACGAGCTCGGACGTCGCCATCGCCACAGGCGCGAATAAAGCGATGCAGGCCATTGCCGGTTCCCTCCTCTCTGTAGATTTCAACCATCCGGTTCGATGTCATGCTTCGTGCCCACGTCGTAAGAAGTTCATAAAGATCGCGCGAAAAGTTGCATGAGTTCCCAGTGCGGTCCGTCAACAGAGCAACGGTCGTGGGCGTCAGGCCTGAACGTGGCTCTTGCTCAGGCAGGTGACGCGCGCTGAAGAGCGGCGCACCGAAACTAAGTTTTTTGAGGCAGAAGAGGCAGGCGTGAGGCGATAGGGGAAAGAGCTACTATCGGGTCACATCCACCGCTTCTACACGGGCCAGCCGCCGAACCTTTCCGGAGGCTTATCGCCACTGCTAGTATTCATATGTCTTACGCGATCAGGCGGGACAAGATGACTTCCCGCCTGAACAACTTATATCATACCCCCCTAGGGTACATGTCAAGAGAAAAATGCAGGGAATTACCAAAGTTATGAAAGACAAACTTCCCGAAATTCCGAAAGAGAAACAGAAACTGTTTTCGCGCATCAAGCGCCTGGGCGGGCAGATCACGGCCGTGGAGCGTGCTGTGACCGACGGCGATGAGTGTGCGGACATCCTGATGCTGCTGGCGGCGATTCGAGGCGGGGTGAACAGCCTGATGGCGGAGATCCTGGAAGACCACATCCGGCTGCACATCACTCATCCCGATCGCGGGGTGGAATCGCCGGAAGAACTGACCGAGGATTTGATCTCGCTGGTCCGCGCGTACTTGAAGTGAGCAGCGCCGGGCGGGACTTCCTAGGAACGCATCCCCCCAACTGCACGCGGGCGCGCGCCCCCTTCGACAAGCTCAGGGCAGGCTCTTCGACGGTCGCTCAGGGCAGGTCCGCGCCACACAACTTCAAAGCACCACAAAATCAAAAAGGACAGCCCGGAGCCCCCGAGACTGTCCCTCAAACCCTCCCGGTTAGAAGGGCAACTTGATGACCCCACGGTACCGTAGAGATGTTGCAAAGTGATTGCAGAACGATGAATATCTGATGAATTCCTTTTGCGCGGGCGCTGCTATAGTATTCGCTTGCTGTATCCGCTGACATCCGTTTGCTGACGTCTCTCTTCTCCGGTTGGGAGGGTTTGATGCCGTCCACCACATCGCGGAAAACCGAGCAGTCACGCCGCTTGCAGGAGCGAGCAGCGAGCATGATTCCGGGAGGCGTGAACTCGCCCGTGCGCGCGTTTCGTGCGGTCGGAGGCGACCCGTTATTCATCGTGCGCGGGAAAGGGTCGCACATCTGGGACGCCGACGACAACGAATACATTGATTACATCGGATCCTGGGGACCGCTCATTCTGGGCCACGCCGACCCCGGTGTACTGGATGCGATCCTGGGCGCGGCCTGCAACGGAACAAGCTTCGGCGCGTCCACGCCATCGGAAGCCGATCTTGCTGAACTCGTGCTGGGAGCCTTCCCCCACATCCAGAAAGTGCGCTTCGTGAGTTCTGGCACCGAGGCAACCATGTCGGCGATCCGGCTGGCTCGCGCCTACACCAAACGGAAGTTCATCGTGAAGTTCGAAGGGTGCTATCACGGGCATGCGGATTGTCTGCTGGTGAAGGCGGGATCGGGCGTGGCCACACTGGGAATTCCGGGCTCGGCGGGTGTTCCGGACGAATTCACGCAGTTCACGCTCGCGTTGCCCTTCAACAATCTGCAGGTGGTAGAACACGCGTTCCATAAATTCAAACATGAGATCGCCTGCGTAATTGTGGAGCCGGTGGTGGGGAACATGGGCTGCGTGCCTGCCGCCGACGATTATCTTGTCGGCCTGCGGCTGATCACGGAACGGGAGCGGTCGGTGCTGATTTTCGACGAGGTGATGACCGGCTTTCGCGTGGCCTACGGCGGAGCGCAGGAGTTGTACAACATCCGCCCCGACCTGACCACCATGGGGAAGATCATCGGCGGAGGTTTGCCGGTGGGTGCGTATGGCGGACCCAAGGAGATCATGGATCTGGTGGCGCCGCTGGGGCCGATGTATCAGGCGGGAACGCTCTCGGGAAATCCGCTGGCCATGGCGGCGGGCTGTACCACCTTGAAGCATCTGCGCGATCACAAGACGGAGATCTATCCGCGGCTGGAGAAGTTGAGTGATGAACTGGTCGAAGGCGTGGCTGCCGCAGCGAAAGAAGCGGGGGTTAGACTCTGTCACAACCGGGTGGGGTCCATGTTCACGTGGTTCTTTACCCCAGGACCGGTGACGGATTGGGATTCTGCTTCGAAGTCGAATACACAGGCGTTCGGGCGGTTCTTCCGCAGCATGCTCGATCAGGGGGTCTATCTGCCGCCGTCGCAGTACGAGGCCGCGTTCCTGGGCGCGACGCATACTCAGGAAGACATTCAGAAAACGGTTGCGGCGGCGAAGCAGGCGTTTGCGGCAGTGCGCGCCTGACCTCCAAGCCCGTTCCAGCGGTTCACTTGTGCGCAGGCAGCACGGACCATACTTGCGGGTCTTCGGCGCCGAGCACCCACGAACAAAAACCCTGCAAGCCACGCTCGCGGACAAGATTCAGGCGCTCCTGGAATCCGCGCTGTCGGTGTAGAAGACCCACTCGCGATAATCATCCTTGTAGAAGTAAAACCAGGCAACGCGATCGGCGGAGTCCCACTCCACATGCGGGTGATACGCGGCCAGATATTGATCGATGTCCTGCTGGCCGATATATTCCGCAGTCGGGTTCGGCTTTTCGTCTTTGCCGGGATCGCCGGCGAACCAGTGATACCCATACAGAGGGATTCCGAGCGACAGTTTTTCTTTGGGAACGAACTGCCGAGCGTATTCCAAGTTCTCGACAGTCCAGGGATAACCCGCGACCGGACCCGGCTGCGTCCAGCGCGTGTTTTGATCGTAGGTCATCAGGCAAATCAGGTCGGCGGACTGCGCCAGGGCTTTGAGATCGTAGGCGCCGCGCCAGTTGGCATAAAGCCAGTGAGAATAACCACTCTGCCCGGCAGAGCCGGGAGCGTTGGGCACGGTCGCGATCGTGAGTTGCAATCTCTCCTTATGAAGAGCCTCGGCAGCGTCGGCGACCAGGCTCGACAGTAAGTCGCGGTCGGTCCAGTTCACGTTCTCGAAGTCAATCTGGAAGCCGCTGTATCCGTGTTTCTGGCACTCGCTAACGAGCGATGCGAGGAACGAACTTCGCGCCGCAGCGGTGGTGAAGAGCTTATGCAATTCAGCCTGCGCCGAGCTGGCTACGATGGGCATGACCGGGACGTGATGCTCCACCGCCGTCTTCAGCACGCTGGGATCGGGACCACCCCAAACCAGGCCGTTGCCGTCGACCGAGTACCAGGCCGGCACGAGAATGTCGACTTGCGCCGCGTGCTCTTTGAAAGATGCGACTGAGTTGGGCCTGTCGGTCATGTAGAACAGGGCCTTCGGCTGAGCCGAAGCCAGGACGGCACTGGAAAACAGAAACAGAAGAAAGCGCTTCATCGGGAAGACTCCTCGCACTTAAAGCTTGTTCGTTGTCCCCAACATCTGCGGAATGGTAACGAATACGTAACCGGCTGCTTTGTATCCCGTAATCAGAGAATCGGTCGCGGCCACCGTGTTGGATCGGTCTGCGCCCATCTGTTTATGCCAGCCGTCGTGGAGCAGGATGACGTTACCGCCGCGAATCCGGCGCGCGACCTTCCGCTCGATCACGGCGGCCGGGGGCGCGTTCCAATCGTAGCCGGTCACATTCCACATGATCGGATCGAGTCCGAGTTCTCTTGCGACACGCAGCACGGCGGGACGGCGCCCGCCGAAGGGCGGGCGGAAGAGATTCGAGAATGCACTGGGATGCCCGCCGATAGCGTCTCGCAGCGCCGCGCGGCAGTCGGAGAGCTCGCGGCGAATCTCAGACTCGCGCTTGAAGATCAGCAGAGGATGGTTGAAAGTGTGGTTGCCGACGACATGGCCTGCGGCGGCGATGCGGCGGACGATGTCGGGGCGCTGCTGGACATAGCGCCCGATCAGGAAGAATGTTGCATGCACATCGTGCCGAGCGAGGACATCGAGCAAACGCAGCGTATGCGGGTCGTTGGGGCCGTCATCGTAGGTGAGCGCGAGCTGCTTGGTGCCGCGGGCCAGGCCGGTAAACGCGCGTCCGTACCACTGGCCGGTGGGAGCCATGGACTGATAGGCGGCCGCTGTCAGCGCAGCCGTTGCGGCCGTTCCTGTTAGCACGGTTCCGAGCATGCAAGGGATTCTAAAGGATTGCAGATTGAAGATTTCAAATTTCGGATGCGATCACGGCTTTTAGTTCTGAAATCTGCAATCTAAAATCTGAAATTCTTTTCCTCCGCTGTTAACTCTTCCCGCAATTGCCACCGGGCGGTATCCGAGCTATCCTGCCACTTCCGGGACATCGCACGAACCCATGGCCAATCTTTTCGAACTCCCCCGTTACATCGCAGTGGAAGGACCCATCCGAGTCGGCAAGAGTACGCTGGCGGGCATTTTGGCCGAGCGGCTGAACGCGCAGCGCGTGATGGAGCCGGAGTCCAACCCGTTTCTCGACGCCTTTTATGAAGGGGAACGGGGCGCGGCGTTTCAGGCGCAGTTTGCTTTTCTGGTGCGGCGGTTTGAGCAACTGCAGGCGCTCGATCTGGGGCCTCGCTCGCAAAGAATGGTGGTCGCGGACTATATTTTCGAAAAAGACAAGCTGTTTGCCTGCCTCAATCTGACCGACCAGGAACTCGACACTTACAACCGGTATTACAATCACTTTCGCGATCAGCTGCCGACACCGGACCTGGTGATCTACCTGCAGGCAACGCCCGCGGTGCTAAAGAAGCGGCTGAAGAAGAAGAACGCGCCGGGCGAGCGGGCGGTGAGTGACGAGTATCTCGAGGAAGTAGTCAAGGCCTACGAACACTTCTTCTTTCACTACACATCGTCGGATCTGCTGATCGTCAATACGTCGGACATTGACTTCGTAGACCGCAACGAGGATTTGCGGGAACTGCTGCGCAAGGTCAGCGAGCCGATCAAGGGCACGCAGTACTTCCTGCCCCTGGGTGGACAGGAAACTGTGGGGGCGTAAGAGGACAGTCCGCTCTGATCGCCCTTAGGTATCCCATTTGTTTCCATAGATTTACCGAATCTGCCGCGGTCTTGAAACTACCATCGACTCGCCCTCCTTTTGCGGCTACAATGCTCTGAGCGTCATCTAATGACGTGAACAGGGATGGATACAGGCTCTATCCGGCCGGGCCGGAGGGGCACTGGAGGACATCAATGAGTTTGACCCCAATCAGCGGGCGTCTTTTCGACGAATCCCACCCGAAAGTTACCACCGCGACTCTGCGGGAACAGAAACTCCGCCACGAACCAATCACCTGCCTCACCGCCTATGACTACGCGACTGCCCGCCTGGTAGACGAGGCCGGCATAGATATCGTGCTGGTGGGCGATTCGCTGGCCCAGGCCATGCTCGGCTACGAGAACACGCTCTCGGTCACCATGGACGAGATGCTGCACCATGTGAAGGCGGTCCGGCGGGGCGTGAAGAACGCGCTGCTGGTGGCCGACATGCCGTATGGGGCATATCAGGTTGATCCCCAGGCCGCGGTCAGCAACGCCCTGCGCTTCGTGAAAGAAGGCGGCGCCGAGATGGTCAAGTTGGAGGGCGGCGAGCGGCGCGCGGACCTGATTCGCCGCATCATTGACGCCGAAATTCCGGTGGCCGGACACGTTGGGCTCACCCCGCAATCGGTCAATGTGATGGGCGGATACAAGGTGCAAGGCAAGAGTCTGAGCGGGATCGAACAACTCATGCGCGATGCCGTGGCGCTCGACCGCGCCGGCGTGGCTTGCCTTTACCTGGAAGGCATTCCGAGGGAAGTGGCGGCAATGATCACGGCGGAAGTCAGCACCCCGACCATCGGGATCGGCGCCGGTCCCGAGTGTGACGGGCAGGTGCTGGTGTTCCACGACATTCTGAACCTGACGTTTGGGATTCCGGCGAAGTTTGTGCGGCGCTATGGCGACGCAGCCGCGCTGATTATGCATGCGGTGCAGGCGTTTCGCGCCGACGTGAAGTCACGCCAGTATCCGGCGGACGAGGAGTCGTACCATCTGCCCAAAGAAACAAAGGCGGGCCTGGACACGGTGCTGGCGCGCAAGCGGGCGATGCGGCGGTAGAAGCGGGAACTTCTTCGCCGCTGATTCACGCGGATTGACGCGGATCAAGACAGAGTTGGCACTTCTGCCTGGAACCGCCTCTCCGGCACTTGCGTATACTTAAGGGGTTGGTCTGGATGCCCGGGCGGGGCGTCATGGCCCGGCTCGCGATTGGCATCCAGTAGCGCTAGGCTGTTGTCAGACGAGGAGGTAAGAGCATGCATCTCGTGGCGTTTTTCTTTTTCCCATTTTTCGGTTTTGGGTTAGTGATGTATTTTCTGCCGTCCATTATTGCCCTGGCTCGCAGCAAGCGGGACACGCTGGCGATCTTCCTGCTGAACCTCTTCCTCGGCTGGAGTGTGATTGGATGGATTGTCGCGCTGGTCTGGGCGGCGAAAAACGATGTGCCAGTGGTGGCCAGGTAGCATCGGACCCGTGATCCTGCGGAGCGTGCGGGCGGCGTTGGTTTTGCTGCTGAGTATCTCGCTGGTCGCCTGTTCTACCCAGAACGCGTCCCAACCGCCCGATCCTCAAACCGCGCTGCAGGCCATTTCTCCGGCAGATCCTGCACAATACGAACACATTCAAGACATGAGAAAATGGCGCAACCCTTACCTCATCGTCCGCACGGATGGTGTCGCCCTGTACGATTCTGCCGACAGCGCGGAAATTATTTTGAAAACGGATGAGGTGCTCCCGGCGCTGGCGGGCCTGCCCGCGTCGAAGTGGCCGTATGGCCGGGTAGTGGCCGTGTCGGAAAACGGAGCCAGCGGCTCCGAGCAGGAAGGCGTTGCGATTCGGCGCGACAAGGGCATTGTCGGTGGGATGCTGGAGGACGCGCACATCGCCGTGAAGTGGGTGCCGTCGCCGTGAGGCTTGACATCCGGAACAGAGGCTATCGCGTAAATGGTTTTGGGTAGGGCACGGCTTCAGCCGTGCCGCTTAGGCGCGAAAAAAGGTCCGGCTTTGGCCGCTGAGGGAACGCTCGATTGAAGATCTGCACCACCATTAACGAAATGCGCAGCGCGTGCCGCGCTGCCCGGCGCGCAGGCCGGCGGCTGGGTTTGGTTCCCACCATGGGAGCGCTGCATGAGGGACATTTGTCGCTGGTGCGGGCAGCCCGGGCTTCGTGCGCCGTGGCGGTGTCCATCTTCGTGAATCCCACCCAGTTCGGCCCGAACGAGGACCTGGCGAAATATCCGCGGTCGTTCGAGCGCGACCGGGAACTGCTGGAACGTGAAGGCGTGGAGTTGCTGTTCGCCCCCGTTGCGGACGAGATGTATCCCGGCGGTGCGGTGACGTGGGTAGTCGTCGAGGAACTGAGCGGAAAGCTGGATGGGCGCTCGCGTCCGGGTCATTTCCGTGGAGTCACCACCGTGGTGGCCAAGCTGTTTCATATCGTCGAGCCGGATGTGGCTTTTTTCGGGCAGAAGGACGCGGCCCAGGTCGCGATCATCCGGCGCATGGTGCGTGATTTGAATCTGCCGGTGGAGATTGCGGTCTGTCCTATCGTGCGCGAAACCGACGGGCTGGCCATGAGTTCGCGCAACGCGTATCTCGACCCGCAGCAGCGGAAACAAGCATTAGTGCTGCATCGTTCGCTGATGCGCGTGCGGGAGCTTGCGGGTGCGGGCCAGCGAAGCGCGGCAAAGCTGGCGGCTGCTGGGCGCGAGGAGGTTGCGACTGAGCGCTCGATGCGGCTGGACTATTTCGAAATTGTAGATCCGGACACGCTTGGCCCCGTTGGGGATGTCACCGAGGGCGCGCTGGTAGCAGTGGCGGCGTTTGTGGGGACGACGCGGCTGATTGATAACATCCTGCTTGAGAGAACTGCTGGGTAGGGAACCTCCGATTACGCTCAAACTTTGTCATTTCGAGCGGAGTCGAGAAACCTGCTTTTGACCCTGCTGGAGTTAATCAGATTTTCCTGAGGGGCGGTTGGTTCGTCCGCCCGTTGCTCGGCAGGGACCAAGTCCCGAACGCCAAACTAGCTCTGCTCCTCCCGGTTAAGGATTCGCATAAATGTAGGGGTCAGGATATCCGTAGCCCCACCATGGCTCATACCAGTACGGGGGCCAATACCAGAAGGGATCCCATCCCCAGCCGAATCCCCAACCCCAGCCGAGTCCCCAACCCCAGCCACCCCAGCCCCATCCCGAGCCGGGATAGCCCCAATAGCCGCCACGCCCGCCCCAATAACCTCCGCGCCCGGCAAAATAGCCTCCGCGCCAAGCCCCGGTGCCGAATCCCACTCCGGCGTGGTTGAGCGAGCCACCTGCTGCCGGTCGCGTGTTCGCGGCCGGTCCCGATCCGCGGGCGCCTCCAAAGCCATGCCACCGCCCGTCGGCGATCGTCGAGTGGGGTGCCATGCTCCCACTGCCTGATCTTCCAGCTATGCCCTTATTGCCAGCTATGCCCCTATTGCCGGCCATGCCCGCACTGTTGCCTGATCTTCCAAACGAATGCCAGCCCGGCGAAGTGTCCCGAGCAGAACCTCGGCCCTCCCAGGACCAGCCCCTATATGCGCCGGAATTGCGCCCCGCTGCCGAACTTCCGCGCATGCCTCCGTACGAGCCACGACCTCCGTAGGAACCTGCTCGTCCGCCATAGCCGCCAGAGCCGCCGTGATACCCACCTCCGTGGTAGCCGCCAAAAGAACCGCCACCACCATGGAAGCCACCTCCACTACCGTGAAGACCACCGCCGCCTCCACCGCCGCCTCCACCGCCGCCGTGACCACCATGCTGGGCAAAAGCGGACGTCGGCGCACAAATCAGGCTGGCAGAAGCGATCCCTGCGAGAAGAGCGTTCAGCAAGGTGGAATTCCTCATATGATTACCCTCCACCCAACGGCGGTTGGTTGCCCGGGCGGGCAAACCGCCTATATTGATCTTACTCTATTGGAGGCTCATCCGGGCACGAAGGTTGTTCGGCGGCGACCGTGCCGGGTTGGGGTTGCAGGCGCTGGCGCACCAGAGCTTCTACCTGCGACCAAAGATGGGGATCGCATTCGCTCTGGGCATGGCCGGGCGTAAAGAATCGGTCGGACCACGACAATTCCTCACAGCGCACCGGCTCTTTTTTGTAATCGAAGCGATAGTTCCCCAGGATTTCTGTTCTGGAGGGATCGGCGGCCGTGATCTCGCGGCGGCCATGGACAATGCCGTGCGGTTGATAGAAGTTCACAGCGGTACCGACATTCGCGGGGATTATTGCGTCGTTCTGCCAGAGTTTGGCGACGCTATCCACCTGCACGGTCAGCAGTACCGGGATTCCAGCGCGATTCAAATCACGAGCCAGCAGCACCGCGGCGGCTGCTCCCCAACTGTGGCCGAAGAGAATGATACGGGCCTGGGCTTTTTCCTCGTCGCTGAGAACGCCGTCGTGGTTGCGGTCGAGCAGGCGCAGGATGGTCCGGAAGGCATCTTTGCGGCGGCGGTTCTCGAAAACCTGGACGTAGGTATCCTTCGGCGCCGAACGCTGGATACGCTGGGCAAGCTGAACGGGCGCGTGGCGCAGATCGTTGTGGCTTACGAATCCACCCACAAATCCCGCCACGATATACGAGGGCGCTGTCTGAGGCCGGCTGGCCACGGCGCCATCGGCTGCCGTTAGCAGCGGAACTGCGGCCGTGAATGTCACGACAGCCGCAGTCAAAACCCGGAAGCGTGCACAGCGTACCACGCGGGCTCCTGTAGATGAGATGACTGGCGCCACTCGGCAAGATGCGTGAGAATCTAAACCCGCAGTCTTGTCTGCCCGGCTGCGGTTTTCCCCAAGGGTGGCAACAGCGAGCCGAAAACCTTTTCCATCAAGGTTTTTCGTCGATTCGAACCCGCAGGACAGTCTACACCCGCCAGTCCAGGCCCGGAAGGGCTGCAGCGGTTTTTTCACCCCGAAACGAACCGGTTGTCCCCGAGGATGTAACGCAGAGGCTTGTCTTTGGCTTTGGTGATGCCGATACGCGGGGTCAGGCGGATGCGGCGGGCACGGTAGCCGTCGTTACCAATCCAAAGGGTGCCGGCCGCGGAAGTGAGGTCGCAGCCATTGTCGCGGGCGCGGGTGATGCTGAAGGCTTGCGCCAATCGGCCGGGCCCGCTGGTAAGTTTGGGCAAGTCAGCAGGGCCGTGCAGGGCGATGCCGCGGGCGTGGGCCATTTCTTCCATGCCAGAGAGCGGTTCCAGTGCGCGGAACAGAACGCTTCCAGCTTTGCCTGCGGGCTCGCAGGAGACGTTGAGGCAGTAGTGATTTCCGTAAATGAAGTAGACGTAGGCGTGGCCCGGAGGCCCAAAGAGCACGGAGTTGCGCTCCGTGCGTCCGGCAGCGGAGTGGGCGGCTGGATCTTTTTCGCCCAGATAGGCTTCAACCTCGACGATGCGCGCACTCAGGCAGAAGCCTGCTGTCTTCCGCACCAGCACCTTGCCCAGCAGTTCGCGGGCCACGCGGCGCGGGTTGCGGGTGAAGAACGCCCGGTCCAGCGGACAGATCAGACCGGGCTGCGTCGAGGTCACGGACTTCCCCATGCAGGCGAATCTTAAATGCACCGAGCCCGGTTTGTCGCAAGAACTCGGCTCTGGCTGCTCTAGATGGGCTTTGCCTGCGTGTTTCTTGCGGCGGTGACATTAGACGGCGTATCGCTGAACGACTTGCCCGGTTCAAAGGCAAACTTCTCGTGGGCAGTGCCCACCTTCCGAATTATGTCGTGCCAGCCATCGTCCCAGCTGATGCGCGCCTCTCCGTCCACCAGGGTCCAGGTGCCGTGCGCCGCGCCAATGGACTTCCTCGCCTCTCCATTGGCTTCGAGGGTAATGAAGAAATTGCTTCCGTTGCCCTCACCGACCTCCCATTTGCCTTCAAAATGAGCCCGGCCCGGCATCATGGCCGCGTCGGAAGGCTCAAATTCAATGCGCACGATGTCCGGGGCGGAGATCTTCTCCTGGCGGCCGTCCCTGTAAACGACTACGGCAGGCGCCTTGAAATCAATGCGAGAGACCTCGGCCATGGCAAAGCTCTGGCGGTGACCGTCTTTGAAGACAATCACGATCGAGGTGTGATCGTCCGGCGACGAAGGAGCCGCATTGGCGACGGCGGCAAGAGCGAGCAGCAGGATTGCGCTCACTCCAATGATTTTAGAGAAACTGCGCATGATGTCCTCCCTGAATCACAGGGGCGCAAAAGACCCAGCCCCCTACAGAATAGTACGAAGCGCCGCTGGCAATAGTTCACTCGGCCTTACCCGCGGAGGTCGCGGAATCAGAGATCGGGGCCCGACTTTCCGGGCATTGGCCGCTAGGCCACGCCCTTCGCCGATTCCTTCAGATAGGCCAGCACTTCTTCGGCGTGCCCCTCGGGCTTCACCTTCTCGAAGATGTGCTGAATCTTGCTGTCCGGGCTGATGATAAACGTGGTCCGCGCCACTCCAATCACTTTCTTGCCGTACATGTTCTTTTCCTTCATCACGCCAAAGGCCTCGGAGAGCTTCTTGTCGGGGTCGGCCAGTAGAGTGAAGGGAAGACTGAACTTGTCGGCAAATTTCTTTTGTGCATTTGGAGTGTCGGGGGAGACGCCGAGCAACACGGCGCCGGTTTTCTGAATCTTCTTGTAGGTGTCGCGGAATTCGCAGGCTTCGAGGGTGCAGCCGGGAGTATCGGCGCGAGGGTAAAAGTAGAGAACGACCGTCTTTCCGCGCAGGTCTTTCAGGGAAACTTCTTTTCCGTTCTCGTCCTGCAAAGTGAAGTCGGGAGCTTTATCATTGATATTCATGGGAATCTCTCAAGAAAAATGGAAGTCGGCGACCGGGAGGGCCACGCGGGCCTCATCCGGCCATACTCTCCAGAAGATTCTATACCGCGGACGGTTTCTGATCGCCGTGGTCGTGTGGGCGACGGTTCTGGCGGCAGGAGTTGCGGCCCAGGAAGAACGGCCGCAAATCATGCCCGGCGAGCGCAAAGTTGCCCGCAAGAAGGACGCGGGCCCGCGGGCGCTGGCCCTGCTCCGGCTGACGGCGAATGGCAAAGCATCGCTTGTGCCCATTACCATTTTGATCGACGGCAAGTTTTGGGACGCCACTGCGTACAAGGCCTCACCGATCCCGATGGCGCTGGAGCCAGGCATCGTGTACGAGGCCGAGCGCGCCGGCAATTCGCTGGGCCTGTTCACGGTCGGCACCGCGCTGCACAGTAATGCCGCCAACGCTCCAAGTCCCTGGCTTGCGACCGGGACGTGGCTGCCCACCGGAAAGGAATTGCCGAATCAGCCGCTTAAGGCAGAAGGTGTTCCGGTGGGAATTGACAGCAGCGACCAACCACCCCGACTGACCCGGAACCCGTCGAAGGAAACGCCACCTGCGAGTACCGCACCAGCTTCTCCGCCATCGGGGCCAAATTCGGGCGATGAGCCACCTCGCCTAACCAAGCCTGCGCCGACGGCAGCGCCGCCGACGAGTACGCCCCCGAATTCCTCCGCACCGGAGACTACTTCGACGGGATCAGCGGGATCGAACCAGACAGGCTCCAGTCAACCTGCGCCCAGCTCGACCGGCTCCGCCCCGCCAGCCGAATCCAAACCTGCTGACGCCAAGCAGGCAGATCGCCCGAATTTGCCAACATCCGACAGCGGAGCCAGTGAAGCCAACCGGCCGCGTTTGCGCCGCGGGAAGCCCACCGAGCCGTTGCCCGACGAAGAAGTCCCCGGTTACAGCAAGCCCGGCGCTGTGGCGTCGTCCGCGAACGGCGCCAAGACGGTTGAGAAGCCGGACACCTCAGGCCCCATCCAGTTGATTCCGGCAATCTCGGATGCCGGCGGCCCCGAACCGCGCTCGTACACGTTCGAATGGCTGAAGGACGAGGAAGGAGAGCGACGTCAGCAGATGACGGCGTTTGCCAAAGAACAACTTCGCTCCTATCTGGATGCCCAGGCGAAGGCGCAAGCTGGTTCGAAACCGGCAGGGTCGCAGGCGCAGCGGCATGCTCCAGGCAAGAAACCGACGGAACCGGTTCTCGAAAACGTACGCATGGCGACCTACGATTTGTGGACCACGAACCAGCCGGTTCTGATTCTCAGCGCCGAAGCGCACCTGCCGCCGCCTGCCGCCGGCACCCAGGGAGGGTTTGAGTCCGGCCTGCAGTATTCGATCACTCTGGTCGCCTACCCGGACATCTACAACAACCTGCACAAGATCTACGTGGGAGTGACGGACAAGTACCATCTCGATGTCACGCCGCGACTCGAGTTAATCGACGCAGTGGACGCTGACGGCGACGGTCGCGGCGAATTGCTGTTCCGTGAGACTTCGGATGCCGGGAGCGGCTGGGTGATCTACCGCGCGACCGCCGACAAACTGTGGAAGATGTTTGACAGTCTGAATCCGGAATGAGGGCGCCGAGGGAGCTGCATGAAACGTCAAACAGGACCATGACCGCGTGGCCATTACTATTCTCGAAGGAGCTGGACAGGCTGGCCTTTTCAATCTGCAATTTACAATCTGAAATCTGCAATCTCCTACTTCTGCTGCATCACCAATTCCCCGTTCTCCACTTTCACACCGCCGACATTGTCGGGAAGCTTCAGCCGGTCACGCTCCTCGGCCAGCTTTTTCTGCAGCGCCGGATTCACGAGTGAGATCGGGACATTCAGATCACCCACTTTGAATTCCGTGGGATCGAACGTCGCGTAGCCATCCTTTTCGCCGATGTGGCCGGAAATCGTGATCCAGACATCCTTGCCGCCAATCTGCGTGAGGAACTGGCCGTGAACCAGGTCGCCGTCGAAGCTGACCTGCTGATCTTTGATGACGGGGGCGCCGCTGCCGACATCGGAGTTGGGGGCAAGACCTGAAGTTCCGGCCGTGCCCAGCGCCTGCGCGAGCACGGCGCTGATCTCGTCGGAATTAATGTGCACTTCGGCCTTGGGGTTTTGGGGCGCCGGCGATGCGGCCTGTCCAGCTTCGGGTTTGGCAGTTTCAGAAGGTCCGCCCGACTGCTGTGTGGCCTGCTGGAACTGTGCCATCTTCTGGTCGAAGGACTGGGCGTGCTCCGCGATGGCTGCCGGCGTCTGCGGCTGCGCCACGGGCGCAGGCCGCTTCAGAACCAGGATGATGGCTATCAGCGACGCCACCAGCGTCGCAATGCTGATGATGCGGTCGAGCTTGAGTTTCTTCATGGCAATTCTCGCGCGGTCAGCCCCAAACGGACAGAAGACAGGCGGGCCCAGTGTCATGGTAGCGGGCCGGAGAGCAAGGGATTAGATGACCAAAGTGATGGTCTAGGGGTGACTGTGAGAAGCAGGGTGACTTGTGTGGGACCAAGACGTGTGTGGGACCAAGACCTGTGTGGGACCGGGTCTTCGACCCGGTCAGGCGGCCTGAAAGGCCGCTCGCTTTCTTCGGCCCAAGCTCATAGGACGGGGACTCGGCTTTTCCAAATCCACCGATATTCAGCCTCCGTTTTCACCAGCCCCGCCCGCACGGGGTTGTAGCAAACATAATCCACCCGATCAACCAAGCTGTCATTCGATCGCAAAACATGATCGAAGAATTCTTCTTGCCAGACCGGCCCGGAGCGCTTGAGCGCCACGTTGATTTCTCTCGCCGACCTGCCCTTAATGGCCTTCATGATCTCGGGCAATGTGTAACTCCAGCCATCTTCACGGCGGAGTGGGGAGTAGATCAGGTGGACATGATCGGGCATGACAACAGCCGCATGAAGTTCGACCTTCTGACCGTTCTCTTTCAGGCAGCATTCGAGAACAATGTCCCGGGCTGCAGGAGGAAGTTGCCAGCGGTGATCCGTCGTAAAGGTGACGAAGAGCGGATGATAGTCCTTCTGATAGTGCGGTAGACGACGGCGATACTCGTACTTCGGCTGCATTCCGGCCTCGGCCCTTCGGGCCGAATGACCGGGTCAAAGACCCGGTCCCACATATTCAAAACCACACAATCAAAACCAGAGTCCTTATGTTCACCCCAGCTTCTTTGCCAGCAACTCATTTACGATCTGCGGGCTGGCCTGGCCCTTCGACGCCTTCATGACCTGGCCCACGAAGAATCCCAGCATGGTTTTCTTGCCCGCGCGGTACTGCTCCAACTGCTTGGGATTGGCGGCCAGAATCTCGTCAATGATCTTCTCCAGCGCCGACGTGTCTGTGGATTGCTGCGGGCGACCTTCTTCCTCGTAGACCACGGGGAAGTCTTGGCCGCGCTCAAAGCTCAGATCATAGAGGTCCTTGAGCATCTTGCCTGAGATGGCGCCTGCCTCGACCAGATCCGCTGAGGCCGCAACTCCCCGCATGGAAATCGGCGAGAGCTCGATTTCGATGCCCTTCGCCTTGAGGCGTCCCATCAGTTCGCCCTGTACCAGGTTGGCGACGCGCTTGGGATTCTTCGCCGCTTTCGCCGCCTCTTCAAACTGATCGGCCAGAGACTTGGAAACGGTCAGAACCTGCGCGTCGTATTCCGTGATCCCGTAGTCCTTCACCATGCGCGCGCGGCGCGCCGCGGGCAATTCAGGCAGCCCACTGGCAATCTCGGTCTTCCATTTTTCGTCTACCACGAGGGGAAGCAGATCGGGTTCGGGGAAGTAGCGATAGTCGTGCGCCTCTTCTTTCGAGCGCATGCTGTAAGTCTTGCCTTCATTGGCGTTGTAGAGGCGCGTTTCCTGGGTGATCGCGCCGCCCGACTCGAGGACGTCAATCTGCCGTCCGATTTCATATTCCAGCGCTTCGCGAATAAAGCGGAAGGAATTCACATTCTTGATTTCAGTCTTGGTGCCGAACTCTTTCTGGCCGCGCGGGCGCACGCTGACGTTGGCGTCGCAGCGCAGCGAGCCTTCCTCCATGTTGCAGTCGCTGACCCCGGTGTAGAGGATGATCTCCTTCAGGCGCGTCAAATATTCGTAAGCCTCGTCCGGCGACGTGATGTCGGGCTCGCTGACGATTTCGATCAGCGGCACACCGGTGCGGTTGAGATCGATGGCAGTCTTCTCTTCGGCGTCCGGAAACCCTTCGTGCAGGCTCTTGCCCGCGTCTTCTTCCATATGCACGCGAGTGATGCCGATCTTCTTCCTGCCTTCGCCGGAAGGAACTTCAATGTATCCGTGTTCGGCCAGCGGCTTGTCGTACTGCGAAATCTGGTAGCCCTTGGGCAGGTCGGGATAGAAATAATTCTTGCGCGCGAAGATGGAAGTCTCATTGATGCGGCAATCGAGCGCCATCGCCGCCAGCGTGGCGAACTCCACGGCTCTCCGGTTGAGCACGGGCAGCGTGCCCGGCATCCCCAGGCAAACCGGGCAGACATTGGTGTTGGGCGGCGCACCGAATCGCGTCGAGCAGGAGCAGAAAATCTTGGTCGCCGTCAGCAGTTGGACGTGGACTTCCAGGCCGATCACCGGCTCGAACTTGGCGTGGGCGGCTACGGAATCGGCCGGCGTGGTGACCATAGGGTCTGATTATAAAGTGGAGGGAAGCGCGGCTGCATAGCGCCCTCGGCCCTTCGGGCCGAGCGACCGGGTCAGAGACCCGGTCCCACACATTCAAAACCGAAGCCTGCCCTTACGCCCGCTCGTAAAACCGGAAGAACAGCGATTGCTTTGACACGGGCTGTGCCTTTTCGGTGAGGACGGCCATCTGTTGCTGGCTGAGCGGAGTGAACTCTCGCGCCAGTTGCACGTTCTGTTCGAGTTGGGCTATGGAATCGCAGCCGATGATGACCGTGCTGACCGGCAGCGACAGCGAATAATACATCGCCTGCCGCATATCCAGCGTGCCCCCGGTTGTCGCCTGGATCGCCATTCCTTCCCACGAGTGCTTTTGCTGCTCGATGGGCGGCGGGGTCCACGATGAAAGAATGCGCCCGCGCGCCGGAACCTTCATTCCGATAATGCCCATCTGTTTCTCCACCGCCAGCGGCAGCAGTTGCTCGGAGAAGCTGTAGTGATGCGGGTCGGCCGCATTGACAGCCATCAGGACAGTGTCGAAGGGATAGCGGTGAATCGCCTCAATCAGCGCGTCGGGCCGGTAGTGTCCCGTGATGCCGAGGTAGCGTACGATCTTCTGGTCGCGAGCCTCAAGCAGCGCCTCCATGGCTCCGCCCTTGGCGAAAATCTCGTTTATATCGGTCATCGTGCCGATGTCGTGCAGTTGCCACAGGTCGACGTGGTCGGTCTGCAACAGCTTGAGCGAGGTTTCGATCATGCGCATGGAACCGTCGCGCGTGCGCTCTTTCGTTTTGGTCGCGAGAAACGCATCGCCGCGGCGGTGCTTCATCACCCTGCCGACGTATTGCTCGCTCCAGCGCTCGGGGCCGCCGTAGATCGAAGAAGTGTCAACGTAATTCACGCCCAGATCGAGAGCTTTTTCGATGATGGGGACGGCGATCGCTTCGTTGTTCGCCTTCTCCAGAGAGGCCTGCCCTCCGAGGCTGAAGATGCCCACCTTGTATCCGGTCTTTCCCAGATTCCGGGTCGGCATGGCGTTTGAAGTTGCCGAATTGGAAGGCGAAGGAGGCGAGGCCGGACTCGTCTGGCCGCGCGCAAGATCCGGAAGAGCGGCCGAGCCTAGAACGGCCGCGGTCATGAGACCGCCGGTTTTGAGAAAAGTCCGGCGATTGGTGGTGGATTTGTCCGACTTATGTTTGCTCAAGACGTCCTCCAGTTGCTGCTTGACGCATCTACATTAACTCCAATGCCACTCCGAATCCACGGTTAATTGGAATCTAGAAGACCTCGGTGCTCGGACCTCTGGAAAGAAAAAGCCAAGCCTGCGCTCTGGGGTCGGAGGTCTGAAGTCCGAGATCTGAGGTCTGAGGTCCGATGTTTGATTCTAGTTCGCTGGGGGCGCGTTCAAATATTTGTCCATCGTGATCTCAAAGAACAGAAGTTCCTTGCCCCTGGCGTCGGCGACGCCGGTGATGTCCATGGTCGCACCGGCCAGAGGCGATGAAATGCCGCCCACGTCGAAGAAGAGGAATCCCGACTGGGTTGTGTGCGGCTCGACGGCTCGGGCTGCGAATTGCGCCGATTCGACTTCCTCCCTCTGCTTCGGGGTTATCGTGCCTTTCACCGTGTTGCGCGGAAGGGGAAACGGATTGGGCCGGGTGTTGGCGCGCGGATCCGACAGCCGCCTGTAGATGTCTTCCGGGGACGTGGGCGTGAGCTTCGAATGGTTGCCGGTGGTCACCTCGATTTCCATGTTGGCGAGGGAGACCGGCCGGTCGCCGTCGTTGGTCACGATAAAGAAAACCGGCAGAAATCCGTACCCCGAGAAATCCACGGAGAAAATTTTGGCTTTTTCCGCGGTGTCGTAGGGGTCGGCTGCAATCGCGACCTTCTCGTCACGATGCAAATCGTGCGCAGGATAGTTGAAAGCGGCCCGCGCTACTGGCTTCACAAAATTCTTGGACGACGGGAGAGCTGCAACCGAAAGTAAGAGCACAAAGCAGAGCACCCGGACGACTGCGCGTACTCTGAATCGGGGAGGATGCATGGTGTGATTATAGAGGGTGAGTGGGTCTAGCGCGGGTGGCCGGTTTAGAATAGACAGCTTGAGCTATTTTCTCTACAGCCTGCTGCTGGCGGCGGGAATGCTGCTGAGCCTGCCGTACTGGTTCTATCAGATCCTGCGCCACGGAAAGTACCGGTCCGGTTTTGCCCAGCGCCTGGGAAAGGTTCCCGTCCATCTGACCGCAGTGGAGACAGGTCAGCAGTCGCGGCGAGTGATCTGGGTGCACGCCGTTTCCGTCGGCGAGGTGCTGGCTGTAAGTGGCCTGATCGAGGAAATACGGCGGCACTTTCGGCAGCATCGCGTGCTGGTAACGACTACGACCGACACGGGCCAGGAATTGGCCCGCGCGCGCTTCGGCGAAGAAAACGTCTGCTATTTTCCCATGGATTTTGGGTTCGCGATCCGCCCTTATCTGAGGACTCTGCAGCCCGAACTGGTTGTGCTGGCGGAAACGGAATTCTGGCCTAACTTCTTGCGGCTGGCGCATTCGAGCGGCGCACGCATCGTGGTGGTCAACGCGCGTGTCTCGGATCGCTCGTGGCCGAACTACCGCCGCTTTCGTTGGGTACTCGCAAAGATGCTGGCGCCGGTGGACCTGTTTCTGGCACAGACGGAACAAGACCGGGCGCGGCTAGAATCCATCGGAGCTGCGGCCGGGCGGGTGCAGATCGCGGGCAATCTCAAGTTTGACGTGAGTCCGTCCGCACCGCCGGCCATCGTGGCAACTCTCCGCCGGGCACTGGCAGCCGAAAGTGCCGGGCCGGTGGTGGTCTGTGGCAGTACGGTGGAAGGCGAAGAACCGCCGCTCGTGAAAGCATTTGAGAATGTGAGGGTCGAGCATCCGCGAGCGGTGATGATGCTGGCGCCGCGGCGGCCCGAGCGCTTCGATGAGGTCGCGATCCTGCTGCAACAACTGGAGATTCGCTGCTGCCGGCGTTCGCTCTGGCAGGGAGAGCCGCTCGCCGGCGGCATTCTCCTCCTGGATTCGATTGGAGAGCTGGCCGCGCTCTATAACCTGGCGGACGTCGCGTTTGTCGGCGGAAGCCTGGTGCCGCGCGGCGGGCACAATATTATCGAGCCCGCACAGCATGGCGTGGCCATCGTGGTGGGAAATCATACGGAGAATTTCCGCAACATCGTAACACTGTTTCAAAACCGGGATGCAGTGCGCATCGTAAGCTTGTCCGAATTGCCCTTGACGCTGATGCACCTGCTGGCGAACGATGCCGAACGGCGGGCCCTGGGCCGCCGCGCTGCGGAAACCATGCGGTCCCAGGTGGGCGCCACGGCGCGGACGCTGCAAGCACTGAAGACTTTACTCGGGGAAGATCGTGATCCTCTGCCGGTTTCGGCGCAAGCAGCTCACACCGATTGAATCTGCTCTCAGCCATCTACGGCGGCGTAGTCGGAGCGCGCAACGCGCTCTATGACCGCGCCGTTCTGCCGGCACGCAGGCTCGATGGCGCCGTCATCAGTGTGGGAAATCTTTCAACCGGCGGCTCGGGCAAGACGCCGTTTGTGATGCTTCTGGGCGAGCTGCTGCAGGCGCGAGGCATCAAGTTTGACGTGCTTTCGCGCGGCTACGGCCGCAAGTCGCGGGGAGTGCTGCTGGTGGATCCGGCGGGCTTGCCGGACCGGTACGGCGATGAACCATTGCTCATGGCACGCAGGCTGCGAGTTCCGGTGATCGTCGGCGAAGACCGGTTCGAGGGGGGCCGGTTCGCGGAATCAAAATTCGGCGCCCAGTTGCACCTACTCGATGACGGCTTTCAACACCGGGCGCTCCACCGGGATTTCGACATTGTTCTGGTCGCGCCGCAGGATGCCAGCGATCGATTGCTGCCCGCGGGACGGCTGCGGGAACCGCTCCGTTCCCTGCGCCGGGCGGATGTTGTCGTGCTCACCAGCGGCGCTTCCGCCGAGTCGTTTCCGCTGGAGGGGAAGGTGGTCTGGCGTGTGCGGCGGGGAATTGCCCCGCAAAACGTCCCGCCCCGGCCGGTCGCGTTCTGCGGCATTGCGCGTCCGCAAAACTTCGTGCTGCAGCTGCGGGCGGCCAACATCGAACCGGCCGCCGAAGCCTTCTACCGCGACCACCACGCTTACCGCGACAAAGACATTCGCGAACTTCTCGCACTCCAGCAGAAATCTGACGCCGGCGGCTTCGTGACCACCGAGAAAGATGCCGTCAACCTGGGCGCGTATCTCTCCGCGCTGGAGCCGCTTTCCGTGGTTCCGGTCCGCATGGAACTGGCCGATGCGGCTAACGCTCTGGATACCATGCTCGCCACGATCGCGGAACGTAAGCGCAAGGCATGAGAGAATCGGCTTGGTTAAGCGTGGCGCCGGCACTCCCTTCGGCAAGCTCAAGGCAGGCTCTGCCCGCGCAAGCTTGTAGACAATGAGCGGCAGAGTTCCACGCGTGCAGCGCGCACAATAGATGACGAAGCATCTCAAAGAAACCGACCGGCTCAAGAAGATCGTCGAGGGATTTCCCAAGATCACCGTAACGGTACTGGGAGATCTGGTGGCCGACGAGTTTATCTTTGGCGAAATCTCGCGCGTGTCACGCGAGGCTCCCGTGCTGATTCTCAAACACCGCGAGCGGACTGTGGTGCCCGGCGGCGCCGCCAACGCGGCTAATAATCTTGCGGATCTGGGAGTCAATGTTCTTCCCGTCGGCATTGTGGGCGATGACGAGCCGGGGCGGATGCTGCTGAAATATTTCCGCCACAAGCGGATCGCCGTCAGTGGCGTGCTCAAGGACAAGGCTTACACCACGATCACGAAAACGCGCATCCTGGCCGGCATGACCCACACCGCGCGCCAGCAAGTGGTGCGCGTGGACCGCGAGCCGCCGGCAGCGCCCAACACTCATCTGACTCGCGAGCTGTATCTGGCGGCGCGCAACTATGCCCACGCTTCCGACGCGCTGCTGATTTCCGACTACGGATACGGCGCGGCCACGCCGGCCATCGTGAATACGCTCCGGGAGAAGGGTAAGGTGGGACCGCTACCCGTGGTCCTCGACTCGCGCTATCGCATGCTGCAGTATTCGGGAGTTACGGCGGCGACTCCGAACGAGCCTGAAGTCGAAGAGGCGCTGGGCGTTCCCATCGGGCAGGACTGGGACTCACTCGTCGCCGCGGGTGAGCAACTGATGGAGCGTATGCAACTGCAGTCGCTGGTGATCACGCGCGGACGCGACGGCCTGGTCGCTTTCGATCGCAAGCACAAGCCGTTGGACATCCCGATTTTCGGTTCCGACCAAGTGGCGGATGTCACCGGCGCCGGCGATACAGTCATTGCTAGCTTCACTGCGGCGCTGGCTGCGGGAGCCACGACCGAGGAGGCGGCGCAACTGGCCAACTACGCGGGCGGAATTGTGGTCATGAAGCGCGGCACAGCCACGGTCTCGCGGGACGAACTGTTGCTGGCGCTGGACAAGTCGCCGCCCAGTCTGCGACTTCATTGAAAGCACACACGTGAACGCACGCAACAAAATTCTGAGCCGGGAGGCGCTACGCCGGCACGTTGAGGAATGGCGGCGAGAGGGTGAGCACATCATTCTGGCCAACGGCGCCTTCGATCTGCTGCACGTGGGTCACGTGCGCTATCTGCGCGGAGCCAAGGCGCTGGGTGGCAAGCTCGTGGTTGCGGTTAATTCTGATGAATCGGTGCGCACTCTCAAAGGAGAAGGCCGGCCCATCATGCCGGAGAGTGAGCGCGCGGAGATCGTCGCAGCTCTTGCCGATGTGGACGCGGTGACGATTTTTCCCGAGCCCGATGTGCGGGCGATCATCCGCGAAATTCGCCCGGACATTCAGGCCAAGGGTACCGATTACACGGCCGAGTCCGTTCCCGAGCGCGACGCGGTGGCCGAGTACGGAGGGCGCGTCGAGATCGTCGGCGACTCCAAGAATCATTCCACCAGCGAGATCATCCGTTCGCGGCTGTCGCCGAGGCCGTCTTGATTGCTCATTCTGAGGGAAGTCCAGGAATTGAACGGCTGCTGATCGTGCGCTTGAGCGCGATGGGCGACGTGATCCATACCCTGCCCGCCGTGCAGGCGCTGCGCGAAGCATTCCCGCAGGCGATGATCGGCTGGCTAATCGAAGAACGCTGGGCCGAGTTGCTCTGCGCCCCGGGCACGCCGTGTCGCGGGACGCGTTCACCGCAACGGCCTCTGGTGGATTGGGTGCACACCGTAAATCTGAAGGCGTGGGGTGAATCGTTGTTGTCGGTTCATACCGTGCAGCAAATCGCCCGGGTGTGGAACGATCTCCGCAGCGCGCGCTACGACGTTGCCATCGATCTGCAGGGGGCGATCCGGTCGGCTGTGTTGGCGCGCTGGTCCGGCGCCCGCGTGGTCTATGGCGCGGCTGAACCGCGGGAGTTACCGGCCAGCATCTGGTACACGCGCCAGACGGTCGCGCACGGAGCGCACGTGATTGAGCAGAATGTATCTGTCGCGGAAGCGATTGCGGGCACGAAGCTCAAGGCACCGTGTGTGGAATTGCCTCATGATCCTGCGGCTGAACGGCTGATCGACCAGCGCCTGGCCGAACTCGGTTCCGGAGATTTCGCAGTCCTGAATCCGGGCGCGGGGTGGGGGGCGAAGCGCTGGCCCGCCCAGCGCTATGGTTCCGTTGCGAAAGCTCTGGCGGAAGACGGCGTGCGGGCGGTCATCAACTATGGTCCGGGCGAGGAAGAACTGGCGCGCGAAGCCGCAGCTGCGAGCGAAGGTGCGGCCACGCCCATGACCTGCTCTCTCACGGAATTGATCGCGCTCACGCGTAGGGCAAAACTGTTTGTGGGCGGCGATACCGGGCCGATGCATCTCGCGGCGGCGTTGCGCGTCCCGGTGGTAGCGATCTTCGGGCCCACCGATCCGGCGCGCAACGGACCTTATGGAACCCACAGCATTGTGCTGCGCAATCCGGAAAGCCCGACCACGCATGCTCGCAGGCCGCAGCCAGACGAAGCAATGCTGGAGATCAGCGCTGACATGGTGGTGGAGGCGGCTCGCCATCTGCTGAACGAACCGCCGGTTGCGTGAATGCTTCGGAAAGGGCACGGCTTCAGGAGCCTGCCCTGAGCGAAGCCGAAGGGTGCCGTAAACGGTTCGTAAAGAATCTGGGCTTCAGCCCATGAGGGTCGATTTTGTTTTCTTCTTGGGTTCACGATGAATCAGTTGTGCGAGGGGTTTGGGAAGCACGGCTTCAGCCGTGCCGTAGAGTTCGTAAAGAATCTGGGCTTTAGCCCCTGAGGGTCGCGATTTTATTTTCTTCTTGGGTTCACTATGACGTGGTTTCCAACGGACAATCCCGAATGACGGTTGGGGTTCATGGCTGACTGGTCGCGCATCGCGCGTCGCATCCGGGTGCCGCTGGGATTCGTGTTCGCGGTGCTCTATTTCTGGCTGGCGCGGCCGACGTGGCGCTTCGTCGCACTCGGGGCGGTCTTGATTGTGCCGGGGCTCTTGATTCGCGCGCTGAGTTCGGGACATGTGCGCAAAAACGAGGTGTTGGCGACTTCGGGGCCGTACGCCTACACGCGTAACCCGCTTTATCTGGGATCGCTTCTGATCGGTGTGGGATTTGCCGTGGCGGCACGCAGTTGGTGGGTGGGGGTTGCTCTCGTGGTGATGTTCATCGCCATTTATCTGCCGGTGATCCGCGGCGAAGAGACGTTTCTGCGCTCAAAGTTTCCCGAGTTCGAGGAATATGCGCGAAGAGTGCCGAGAACGCTGCCGAGGATCGTGCGGCCGGATAGCGCGGACAAGGGCGGAGAATTTTCTTTTGCTCTCTATCGGCAGCATCGCGAGTACAACGCCCTGCTGGGAGCGCTGCTCATGGCAGCCGCGCTTGTGGTGAAGATGATGCTCGCGAAGAGCCACTGATGATTGTTGGTCTCTGACTCTTGAATGGCACCACTTGGGCGGTGCGGGCTCCATTCAACAATCAGAATTCAACTAACGCCTCACCCGCTATTTCTTGGCCAGCAACTCCCTCGCCCGGCTCAGTTCCGGCCGCGTCGAGGTCCCGCCGTCGCAGGTCTTCAGCAGAAGCGCGTAATACTCCGTGGCGGCGCTCTGCTTGCCAGCCTCTTCGGCCGCGCGCGCCGCGCCGTAGAGGCCGTTGAAGCGATTGGGATTGAGCCGCAGGTCGGTCTGATACTCCACCAGCGCCTGCTGCGGGCGCTTAATTTCGAGCAGCAGGTCAGCCAGCATTTCACGCGCCGGGATGCCTGCCGGTTCGTCGCCCAGCTTGTCGCTCTTGTCGGCCAACGCTCGCAGGTTTGCGATGGCGTCGTCGTCTTTACCTTCGCCGTGGGCGACCCAGGCGGAAGCTTCCTGGTAGCTCTCCGCGACGTATTCAGCGAACTCGGGTTTCTTTTCCCCCAGCAGTTGCTTACGGATGGTCTCGATCTGATCGAGGTCTTTGTGCGCCTGCGCCAGGTTTCCACTGCGGGCGGCGCCGATAGCCCGGGCCCAGTAGGTGATGGATAAATCGCCAGGCAGAGCACCCGGAACCGGCGTCAACGCGGCGGCATCCTGCCAATGGCGAAGCTCCAGGTCATACGTAGCGGGAAAGGCAGAGAGGGCATTGGTTTGAGGGTCGAAGTCATTGCCGTACATGTGCGACTCCATGCGCGGCATGGATTTGACCTCCTCGATGATCTTGTCGGCTTCGGCTTCGCGTCCGCTCTGCAGATAGGCGTAGACCAGAAAGTGCATGGCGTGGAACTGGTGGCCCTCGCCTCCCATGCCCATGGCAGCGGTTTTGCGCGTGGCGGCGATGGACGCCAGGTTCGAGTTGATGTCGTCTTGCCAGAGGCCGACGCGCGCAAAGATATGCGATGGCATGTGCAGCGCGTGGGGAGCGGCGGGCGCGATTTGTGCATAGCGGCGAGCGGCGGGAATGCCGAGTTCGGCCAGTTGCGGCTTGTCGTAGCTGTGGATCAGATAGTGCGCCACGCCGGGGTGGTCAGGCTCAGTGGCAAAGAGCTTCTCGAGAATCGTGGCAGCTTGTTTCCGGTTGGCAAAAGTCTCGTCGTTGTGCGGTTCGGAGGCGAGCAACGAAAGCGCATAGAAGGCTGCGGCTTCGTGGTCGTCGGGATACGATTCGTAGACCTTCTTCATCGCGTCGGAGTAGGCCTTGGCGCGGGCGGGGTGATCGGACCTCTCTGAGTTGCTGTAGAAGGCCCCGATGGCGGCGATGTACGCTTGCTCGCGCGGAGTGGCTTTCTCGGCCAGCTTCTTGGCCGCGCTTGTCTCGTCCAACCCGCGCTTGATCACTTTCGCGTCAGGCTCGTTCCATAACTGATGCCACTGGCTCATGGAGACTCCCCAATGCGCCATGGCGCAGTGCGGATCATTCTTGGCAATCTCGAGGAATTCCTTCTCGGCTTCCTCGTACCAGAACGAGTGCAGCAGAGCGACGCCGCGCTCGAAGGGCTGCTGCACCGACTTGGCGCAGGAGACCGGAAAATGGACGGTCCCGAGTTGAGTCTCGTTGAGATCTTCGTGGTGATTGTGTTCCTGGTCGTCGGCGGCAAAGGCAGTAAAGGCAAAGAGCAGCGAAAGCGACAGCAACCACGCGAAACGTTTCATGACAGAACCCCGCTGAGAAGGGAGTCTAGTAGAGAGCGGATGGAGCGGTCAAACTCCGGAGAATCATGAATCGGGAGCGGCCAGCAGGTTCCTCCCTTCGGTCGGAATGACAAAGAGAGCCATGCGGGAACGGCCGGGAGAGCGCAACGGAATGAGAAAAGCAAGAAAAAGCCCACCGCTTGTGCAGTGGGCTTTTCTGGGGAGGGCGCTCGGGCCAAGGGTGCCCGTTCGGCCCTCAAGCTTACTTCGGCTGGTCAGCCGTTGAGGTCGAAGCCAGCTGCTCGAGGTCGTTCTTCAGCAAGCTGATTTCGACGCGGCCTCCGCTGACGTGTTTGGTAGCCTCATCCGCTGAAGGGGCGTTGCCCATGCCGACGAGGTAAATGCGATAAACCGGGATTTCGTGGTTGAGCACGAGGTAGCGCACCACCGACTCGGCCATCTTCTGCGAGTTTGTGATCGCAGTCTGGCCTTTGCCGGAAGAGAAGCCCTGCACTTCGAAGATGTAACCGCGTTGTCCTTTGACGGCGGTAGCCATCTGATCAATCGCGTCCTTGGCGTTCTTGCTGAGCGCGGTCTGGCCGGGACGGAAGCGAATCTCGGTCTGGTTCGACGCCTTGTACTGGTCAATGTTGCTGACGACCGTCTCAACAGTCTGGACGCGAGCTGTGGCTTGCTGCGCGGTCTGCTGCGCCATGGTCGCCTTGTTGCCGGCGTCTACAGCATGCTGATCAGCCTGGTCGGCCTTGTCGGAGGCGAGCTTGATGCCAGCCTGGGCGCGGCTGTCAGTGTCTTTGATCGCCTTGGTGTTGCCGGAGGTCAGTTCGTCAAGCTCGTTGACGCGGTCGCGGATGGGCTCGGTCTGGCGCTTCACGTAGTTCTTGCGGGCAAACGGATTCAGATGTCCCCAGAAGCCTTCGCGGGACGGCAGCGCCAAAGGCGCCTTGCCGGTAGCGGTATCGGTTGAAGTCGCCGAAGTGGCGGCAGGCTGGGCTGAGGTGGACGAGGTGGTCTGCGCGAGGGCCGGCAGTGCGAGCACGGCGGCCAGCGGCAGGACGATGAGTAGACGGTGCTTCATGATAGCTTCCTCCAAAGTTAGGGAGCGTTTGGGCTCCGGCACGCCTGGGGCGTGCTTGAAATTGTGATTGCGTCCTCTGAACAACACAAGAAGCAAGCTGTTTCGCTATGCCGGCCTGGGCTGACGCAATGCCTGGCCTTTGAACCCTTGCGCCTGGTTACCCTGGCGCCTGTACTTCCTAGTACAGGTTGGATGCCAAAGAAGGCGCCACGAACACTAAGCTAAGTCATTGATATCTAAGACATTGTAGTAGAGTTGGGACGGGAAAGATAGTCTTGGCAGGGTAATTTTGTGCAAACCTGATATAAAAACTGCGTGCAAACGAATGCACCGGGAGGGATCTTTTGCGAGGCAAGAACCTGAGTTGGGACGAGCATTGGGGGCAGAATGTGGCACGGCCGGGGGTGCTGCTGGGACTGGCAGTGGGCATACTCTGTGTGGCCCTGAGGGCGGATGAAGCGCCCGCGGTCGGCAGCGCGGACTTGCCCTCGGGGATGGCGTCTTCGCGCGTATCCGCCGAGCACCTGCAGCAGTATTCCGATCTGGCCGTAACCTGGATGCAGGAATATCTCCGCATTGACACCACCAATCCGCCCGGAAATGAAATAAGGGCGGTTACGTTTCTTAAGAAAATCCTGGATCAGGAAGGCATCGAGAATCGCTCGTTCGAGTACGCGCCCGGGCGTGGCGATCTGTGGGCGCGGATTCCCCATACCACCAGCACAGCCAAGCGGCCCATCGTTCTGCTCAACCACATGGACGTGGTCACCAGCGACGCGTCGCACTGGAAAGTTCCACCTTTCAGCGGAGAAATTCGGGATGGCTACATCTGGGGGCGCGGCGCACAGGACATGAAGGATGAGGGTTTGGCGCAGCTCGTCGTGATGGTCATGCTGAAGCGCGAGAAAGTGGCGCTCGACCGCGACGTGATTTTCCTTGCGGTCAGCGACGAGGAGGTGGATGACACCGGCACGGACTGGTTCATTCACCATCAGCGCGATCTGCTGGAAAATGCCGAGTTTCTGATCAATGAGGGCGGCGAAAACCTGCTGGAGAACGGCAAGGTAGCCTACATGGGTGTGGATGTGGGCGAGAAAACGACGTACTGGCTGCACGTGGTGGCGCACGGACGACCCGGCCATGGATCGCGGCCCAACGCGGATTCGGCGCCCAACCGGCTGGTGCGGGCACTGAACCGGATTCTGGCCTACCGCACGCCGCTGCGGGTGCTGCCGGTGGTAGATGAGTTCCTGCGCGACATGGCGCCCTACGAACCGCCGGATCGCGCGCCCTATTACCGCAACATACGCAAGGCAATTGAAGACAAGCAATTTCAGGACGACGTGGAGAAGGACGAGTCGCTAAACTTCCTGCTGCGCGACACAATTTCGCTGACCATGCTAGGAGGGTCGGAACAAACCAATGTGATTCCTCCGGAGGCCTGGGCGAATCTCGACGTGCGCATTCTGCCCGGCGGCGATCCGAAAGCGGTGCTGGAAGCGTTGCGGCGGGTGGTCAATGATCCGGATGTAACGATCGAACCGCTGAACGCGGAGTTCCGGGTAGCAAACTATTCGGGGACGGATAACGCGCTGTTTGCGGCGATCAAGGATGTCTCAGGAAAGTATTTCCCGGGCACGCCCGTGGTGCCGCACATCACCAGCGGCTACACCGAGAATCAGCTGTACCGGCCGCTGGGGATGGTGGCTTACGGTTTTACTCCCTACGCCGCAACCGACGAAGAGGGGAATACTGAGCACGGGAACGATGAGCGGATTCGCGTGGAGGAAGTAAGGCGGGGACCGCGGATTTTGTTCGATGTGGTAGCGCAGGTGGCGGGGAACTAACCTCTTTGCCGCGGATCTGCGCGGATTCCCACGGATTTTCTTATTGTGGGGGCGCTTTGGGGACGACGTACTCGTCGAAGTAGCGATACAGCGTGTCGCGGTGTGCGGAGCGGTAGGGCGCATAGTCCTGGGCAATCTCGCCGTCAGCGCGGTTCAAGAGCGCGAAAGGCTCAATCAGCCCCGCTTGATCGATCCTCACCAGTGCAGCGAGCGAGGCATCGAGCTTCGGGAGATTCTCCGGTCGCGACAAGATCTCGACCATCAAGTGCAACGAATCGGCTTCTTCGCGAAGTGTGCAACGATATTTCGGTTCGTTCGGGAACTCCTTCTTGAACTTGTCGCCGCGCCACGCGGCTCGCGAAATAGCATAGCCAGTCCAGCCGGCGGCGCTGGGATCGTCTTTTCCAGATCCCGGGTCGAGCGTAATGTTGATGTGGGTATCGTCTTTCTGCGTGACCGCCGCCTTGTCCTGCAAGCGGACCCAGTTCAGCGTGACTTTCGTGCGTTGCGCCCACTGGTTCAGGCCCATCCATGAACGCTGGTTGTTGTAGGGCTCGGCAATCACCGCCTCGATGTATTTTCCCCGAGCCTCTGCGCTCTTGCCCATGGCCCAGAGTGCATCGCCCCAGTAGCGGTAAGCCGTCTCGCGGTTGGGGTCGATCTCGATCGCACGGGCAAACCACTCCCCCGCGCTGCCGTAGATGTTCTGTTTGAAATAAACATCGCCCATGAACAGAGCGGCTTCGTAGTTCTTGGGATCGAGGATCAGTACGCGAAGGTAGCCCTCGCGGGCTTTGTCGAAGTCGCCGCGCACAAAGTCGGCCTCCGCCGTCTTCATGGCGTCATTCACTTCCTTGCGATCAGAGAACGCCGGTTGCGAGCCGTCTTCGGGAAGCTCAAGAATGATCTGCAACAGGCTGCTGTTATCGCCCTGTTGCTTGGCCTGGAGCGCGATGCTGCGGGCCCGGACCCTTGCTTTCTTCCGCAGGTCGGGGTCGGAAAGCGTAGCGGCGTACGTCATCACCGAAAACGCCCAGCTTTCTTTGACTACGAGGTCGTTGGGATGATCGGCTGACAGCTGTTCCAGCAGCGGCATGGCTTCCACGAACTTGCCCGCATGGTAAAGCTCCAGCGCATGTTGACGCTCAGGACTGTCTTTCGATGTGGACTGAGCCGCAGCAGGCGGGGCTGGCGCCGATTGTGACTCCGTGGTCTGGGCGGCCAAGCGGCCACAAAACAGCAGACCTAGCAGCGCGGCGAGGATACTTAACGAGCGCGATGGCATGGCGACCCTCCTGCTTCTACCGACACAGACACAGAAGGAACGGCTGAGGTTCCCAAGTTTGCGACACCGATTTATCTACTACAGTGCTTCTCGTATGGCTCGAGAATAAAGTTGTCGCTCAAGCCCGCGATATATCCGCAGATGACACGAACGACAGCGTCACAACCTTCCGTACAGCCGGCCCCCGCGAAGCTCCGCCGTAATCTCCGCGGACTTGATCGTGTGGGTCAACTGCTGGTGCCAGGCCTTGTCGCGCCACATGCCGACGAACTGCGGCCCACAGAAGTTGCTGCTCGCGATCGCCAGCCACTGCCCGGATGAAGCCGCGCGTTGCGCCCCCAGCGCACAAAGATCCTTCACCCAATCCCACTTCAGCAGCGGCCAATCCTTGTAATCGACGCTACCCCAGCACTCGGTCGTAATCAGCGGCATCTTCATCTTTCGCGAAACTGCAGCGTGTCGGTCGATCGACTGCACCAGCGCTTTCTGCCAGTATTCCGGCCGGGCGCGATAAATGCCTTCGGCTTTCAGGCTCAGGTTCGTGTATCCCTTGGCATCGAACCGCTCATAAGCGTATCCAGCGAGTTTGTAGAACTCACCATCATTCTGCTGCACCATCCAGATGTGGGGATCGAGCAGGTCGAAGTCGCTCAGGTCATGCTCGAGATAGCTTTCCGGGCGGTCCTCAGCGCAAGAGAACAGCAGCGGCATCTGCGGATATCGGGCGCGGACCAGGGCGATAGCTTTGTGCATGTAGTCGAGCGAAGCAGGCTTATCCCAGTCGCCATACGTCATGTGGGGCTTGACGAACGGAGCCCAGTCGTCGCCCGGCCACTCGTTGCAAAGATCGGTATAAAGGATGCAGTCGATGCAGCCGGCTTCCGCGATCAGGTCGATCGTCTTGATCCAGTTTGCCGCCATCACCTCGGGTCCGGTGATGTTCATCCGCGTGTCCGCGTCGTCCTTCCGGTACCAGGTGGAGAGTCCGACCATGATGCCGCGATCGCGGCACTTGCCGAGAAAATCAAACAGCGCGGGCACGAGCACGATACGGTTGACGTCGGGCGATCCCCACATCTGCGTATTCCACTCTGGCCAGAGCGTCCAAGTCTTATGCGCATCGGCCGCGAGCAGGTGCGGAAATGGATCGATACGAACCGCGTTGTAGCCGCGCAACAGAAGCTCATCGAGCGCCTGGTCCCAGTCCTCGTAGCCCGCGCCCGGCCAGCGCCGCTCGATCCAGGAGAACTCCCACATGGTGATGGCGCGCGGATGTTTGCCGGCGACCGGGACTGTATTGGCGGGAGCCGGATGCGCCTGAAGCAACGTCGCCGCGGTCAGCGGCTTGCTCACTACACCGGAAACCACCGCTGCGGAGGATGCCCCAGTTAAGAACTTCCTGCGATTCATCGCGGATCTCCAAGGTATCGCGTCTAAGCGAGGCGGCGCGATACGGTACGCCACCCGTTGAACAAGGTCAACAAGTGCCATCGGGATATTACGCCAACTACCTATTCCTCTCCCGGATGAAAGTGCTTGTAAACAGCGGATCCCTTAGGCGCCCAGTTCTTTGCCTTTTCCAACCACGCATCGCGATTCGTAGCATCACTCAACGCCCCGTAGGCCGCACTCAGATTCATCGCCAATTCGCTCTTCTCGGCCATCCCAGATTCCGAATCAGCACACAGCGCAATACAAGCCTGATATTGGCCTGTCGCGTCTTTGTAGCTTTTCAGACGGAGGTAGGCAAAGGCTATCTCCCGGCACAGCAGTTCATCTTTCGGATTCTTCGTGAACTCGCTCTTTGCGACGCGAATGGCGTCTCCCGGTCGCCCGGTTGCGTTGTAGGCATAGGTAAGTTCGAATACGACTCGTGGTGCGTCAGGCCGTTCCTTATATGCGGATTCGAGATACTCGAGTGCTCGCCCGGAGTCTCCAATACTGTTGTAAAAGAATCCCCAGTTGACCTTATGCGTAATGGGATCGGCTTTATCCTCGTAGAATTTCAGCCAGTCTGGTTTCTCCGGCAGCCCGAGCCGCGCTAAAGCTTCGGGCGGGAGGAGCGCCGCAATTCCGTTCTGATCCAAGCGAATCTTTAGACTGTACTTGTCTGGAGGGAGAGGATTAGGTGCGACATGGTAGTTGGCATCGGCATCAATTGTGAAGCGTCCAACGTAATGCAGCGTGAATCCCGCTTGCGGATCAATGTAGACGAAGCCGTACGTGTAGTCAGGGTCCTCCGCCTTGTGATACAAAGCTACCCATCGGTTTTCGCAATCAGACATGTGAACGTCGTAGCTGAGCCCTGCTTTTTTTCCTGTTGGATCGTTAACAATATTCCCGATGTCGCTATGCTGAGCCGCGCTCACAAGCTCGGACATCATTTGTTTTGCTAGAGCATCTACCTGTGTGTTTTCCTTCTGTGTCTTGGGATCCTGTGCCTCTGCGAAAAACGAAAACGTAAGGCAAACTACGATCATCCATACTCGGCACATCGCAACACCTCTCTCGTGGGCCTCCATTTTGGCCATGCGAACAGGCGAAAGAAACAAACACTCTCGGATCGGGCGAAGTTCCCGGACGGGAAATTATACGTTTCCAACCTAACCTGTTGTAACCAGGCTTTAGAACTCACTGACTCGGTCGACCTCTTATAGAAGCGCAGAAGCGCTGCCACGCAAAGAATCCGTCTACGCCCCCGCGCAGTGCTTCTCGTATTGCTCGAAAATGAAGTTGTCGGTCATGCCCGCGATGTAGTCGCAGATGACGCGCGGCAGCGATTCATCTTTTTCTTTGGCCTTTTCCTGGTAGTTGTGCGGCAGGGCTTCGGGATGTTCTATCCAGAAGGCGAATAGGGCGCCGATGACGCGCTCGGCGTCGTCTTTTTCGTCGGCCAGCGCTGGGCTGAAATAAAGATTCTCGTAGAGGAAATCTTTGCTTTGCTTGCGCTCGGCTTCCACCGCGGGACTGAAGGCGGCGAGACGCTCCGGGTGATTGCGAACGTCGTCGAGGGTCTGGATTCCCGCTTGCTGCAAGCGCGCTTGTGTATTGGTGATCAAGTCGTCGACCAGGCGATTGATCACGCGCTTCAGGGCCTCGTTGAATTTCAGCTTGGTGATCGCGCCGGGGTAGATCTGCTCAGCTTCGCGATAATAACGATCGAAAACCGGAACGCCTTCGCGGATTTCTTCCAGCGAAAGCAGGTGAGCCTCGTATCCGTCGTCGAGGTCGGCGGTGTTGTAGGCGATTTCATCGGTCAGATCGATGAGCTGCGCCTCCAGCGGCGGCCGCTGGTCGAGCAGGTACTCGGCCAGCACGGGGTGTTCCTTGCTGTCGTAGTCGCGCGAATGCTTGATGATGCCTTCGCGGACTTCGAAGGTCAGGTTCAGGCCGCGGAAGGCGGCGTAGCGCTGCTCGAAATCTTCCACGATACGCAGGGCGTGCAGGTTGTGATCGAACGACAGGCCGTGCTCGCGCATCGCGGCGTCGAGCGATTTTTCGCCGGCGTGGCCGAACGGCGGATGGCCGATATCGTGAACCAGGGCCAGCGCCTCCACCAGATCGACGTTGAGGCCGAGCGCTCCGGCGATGGTGCGCGAGATTTGCGAGACTTCGAGCGTGTGCGTCAGCCGGTTGCGGAAGTGGTCGGAATAGCGGCGCGTGAAGACCTGAGTCTTGGCCTCGAGACGGCGAAAGGCGCGGGCGTGAATGACGCGGTCGCGATCGCGCTGGAAGTCGTTGCGGTAGGGATGCTGCGGCTCAGGGAAGCGGCGTCCGCGGGAGTGCTCAACGTGCACCGCGCAGCCTGCCAGCATGGGGAAAGTCTATCAAAAGCAGTTGCCAGTACCCAGTTGCCAGAAAAACCCGCCTGTTGTTGCGTTCCTGACTGGCAACTGGCAACTGGCAACTGCCCTACTGCTTTCCCGATTCTTCCTTGGCCAGCTTCACCTGAGCGGCCGCCAGTTTCTGCTGGACCTTGGCGAAAGCTTCGGTGTCCTGTTCGGCGGGAACGGTTTTGTTCCACTCCTGGACGGCGCGCTCCCAGTGGGTGGCGGCCAGCTTCAGACGGCCGGTCTTCTGGTAGAGGTCACCCAGGTGCTCCTGCACGGTGGGGTCAGAGCCCATGTGAACCGCCGCTTTGGCCAGGTTCTCTTCCGCCAGATCGTACTTGCCGAGCTTGAAGTAGACCCAGCCGAGCGAGTCCAGATAAGCGCCGTTGGTCGGCTCAAAAGCAAGGGCCTGTTTGATGTAGTTGAGCGACTCCTCGAGTTTTACCCCACGATCCGCGTTCATGTAGCCGAGGTAGTTGAGCGTGGCTGCGGCTTGTGGATCGGAGGGTGAGACTGCGGCCAGAACTTTCTTGAACTCGGCTTCGGCCTCGTCGAACCTCTTCTGGCGCTGAAAGGTGTCCCCGGACAGGAACCAGACATTAGCTTTGTCGTCGGCCTTGGTGGATAACTGCTCGGCCTTGGCGAGAGCTTCCTCGGCGTCCTTCCAGCGTTTGGCTCGCCCGTAGATGACGCCGAGGCGCACGTAAACGTCGCGATCACCAGCGTCGCCCTTGAGCATCGAGCGGACATCGGCGACCGCTTTGTCCACCTCGCCGGTATCAGCCAGTTGCGCGTCGAGTACCATGCGCAATTCCCGGTCGCCAGGCATCTTCTGCACGGCTTCTTTGGCGACGGCAGTAGCCTGCGGCCACTGCTTCGCTTCGCGATAGGTGTCAATAATGTCGCCATATCCGGAGCGCTCGTTTTCCTCGCCCAGGGACAACATTTTGCGGAAGGTCTCGACCGCGGCCGTGTAGTTCTCCTGTTCCCGGTAAATCAGGCCAAGGCGTTCGAGAAAGATGGCTCGGTTGTTGCGCTCGCCCTGACTGTAAGCAGTGTCGCTCTTTTCGGTTTTCTTCAGCAGATCCTGCAAGATCTTGATCGCATCGTCATAGCGGCCCTGCGACTGGTAGACGGCGGCCATGTTGTACGCGACTTGTGCCTGGTCGGGCGCGAGAGTATCGGCTTTCTTCAGGCAGTCCAGAGCGAGGTCGTACTTGCCCTGGCGGCGGTAGATTTCCGCCATGCGCACGTAGCTCTCCGCGTCTTCCTGATTCGAGTCAACGATGACTTTGTACTGTTCCAGCGCCGCATCGAGCTGTCCATCATTCTGCAGGTTCTCGGCCAGGCCGCGAATGGCGTCGAGATTGTCGCGGTCGAGGACGACCGCGTGATGGAAGGCGTCAATCGCGCTCTTGTAATCTTTGCGCTGCTCGTAGGCAGCGCCCAGAGCCGCATAAAGCTTGGCCGAGCGGGCCGTGTCCGGCACAGCGCTCAGTACCTTCAGGGCGTTCGCAGTGTCGCCTTCGTCGGTGTAAAGGATGGCCAGCGTGGTGACGGCCTCTTCGGAGCCCGGATCCAGCTTCACGGCAGTCTTGAGCTCCGCTTCGGCTTTCTGCAAGTCATTGTTCAGGCGGTACAGGCGGCCGAGCAGCAGGTGGTTTTCTACGCTGTCGGGCTCGATTTGCACGATCTGCTCGTACTGCTCGATGGCCAGCTTGAGAACGTTCTCCGAGCCCGCCCCCCCGGGCATGTCTCCCAGAGACCGAAGATAAATGCTGCCGAGAAGTTTGCGCGCTTCCAGGTTCTTGGGATCGCGCTTGAGGATGTCCTGCGCTTCCAGAACCGCGTCGCGGATGCGCCCTGTCTTGACGTAGAGTTCGGCGAGGCCGGAGGTCAGGAATTCCGCGGACGGATCGGCCTCGATGGCCAGCCGGTATTCCTGAATCGCCGGGTTGGCCAGGTCGCTGCGCCCGTAAACCGTCACCTGCTCTTCGTACATGTGCGCCAGCATGTAGTGGTAGTAGGCTGCGGCGCGGTCGATTTTGCGCGGCGAGTTTTGCGCCGGCGCGGCACTAGACGGCGCGGATGTTGCCGGAGATGACGCGCTGGTTTGGCCAGCTGCCGCCGGGGCGGCCACCGCGATCACGAGAAAGAGGCGAAAAAATCTATTCATGCTGGACCTAACCGCGCCTGAGCGCATTACCCAAAACCTCAGCTACTTGGATGCAAAACCGCCGGGGGAAAGGTGCCTTTATTGTAACCCGAGCGCAGGCGGGATAGCGAAAAACCCTGCCGTCGGGCCACAAACCTGCGAAACCGGAAGGACAGGACCGGGCGGAAGCGGAACTCGGACCTCAGGCTTCAGACCTCAGACCTCGGACCTCAGACTTCAGACCTCAGGCTTCAGACCCTGGCCTCTGATTTCAGACTTCTACCCAAACTAGGTAAAGTAAGAACCTCAGACCTCAGCAGTCAGACGGAACGTTTGCTGGCTGAGGTCCGAAGTCCGAGGTCCGACGTCTGAGGTCCGAGGTCCGATTTTAGTGGCGGAAGTGCCTCACTCCGGTGAAAAGCATGGCCAGGCCGAGGCGGTCGGCGGCTTCAATGACTTCCAGGTCCCGCTGCGAACCTCCGGGTTGAATGATGGCGGTGGCGCCAGCCTTGGCGATTTCTTCCACGCCGTCGGGGAAGGGGAAAAAGGCGTCGGAGGCGGCGACCGTGCCCTTCAGCGGCAGTTGGGCCTTCATGGCGCCGATCTTGGCGGAATCCACGCGGCTCATCTGGCCGGCACCGACGCCGACCGTCTGGCCGTCGCGGGCGTAGACGATGGCGTTCGATTTGACGTGCTTGCAAACCTTCCAGGCAAACAGCAGGGCGCGTGTTTCCTCGGGAGTGGGGGTGCGTTTAGTGACGACCTTGAGATCGGAGTCCTGCAAGGGGCGGGCGTCGGTATCCTGCACCAGCAGTCCTCCGGAAACATTCTTAAGCACCCACTTCTGGCTGGCGCGCGCAACTTCGACCAGGCGCAGATTTTTCTTGGAAGCGAATTTTGTCTTGGCCGCCTCATCAAACCCGGGGGCAGCGATCACTTCCAGGAAAAGCTTGTGCATCTCTTCCGCAGCTTCGCCGTCCACCGCGCGGTTCACTCCGATTACCCCGCCGAAAGCCGAGACCGGGTCGCATTCGAGGGCCCGCTTGTAGGCTTCCGCGAGAGTCTTCCCCGTGGCTGTCCCGCAAGGGTTGGTGTGCTTGATGATGGCGCACACGGGAGTTTCGAATTCCTGGGCCAGGTCCCAGGCAGCCTGCAGGTCCACGATGTTGTTATAGGAAAGCTCCTTGCCCTGCAGTTGGCGGGCGTTCGCCACGCCCGCGCCCGAGCCGTCAGAGTACATGGCGGCCTTCTGGTGAGGATTCTCTCCGTAGCGCAAGTCCAGCGTTTTTTGGAACGAGAACCGCAGGGTCTGAGGAAACGCTCCTGTCTCCGGCTGCAACTGAAATGTGTCAGCGCTGACGCGTTCGAGGGTGGAAGCAATGGCGGAATCATAGGCGGCCGTGGTCGCGAAAGCTTTCTGGGCAAGACGCCACTTCGTGTCCAGCGAGAGGCTCCCGCCCGAGCGCTCCAGTTCGGCGGCAATGGCGCCGTAGTCCGCCGGGGACGTCACGATCGCCACGTCATGAAAATTCTTGGCGGCCGAGCGGATCATCGAGGGCCCGCCGATATCAATGTTCTCGATCACTTCCTCGAAAGCGACCCCGGGCTTGGCAGCGGTCTTCTCGAAGGCGTAGAGATTCACGACCACCATATCAATCGGGGCAATTCCGTGCTCCGCCACAGCGGCCACATGCCTGGGATCTTCTCGGCGATGCAGGATTCCGCCGTGGACTTTGGGATGCAGCGTCTTGACGCGGCCATCGAGCATTTCGGGGAAGCCGGTGAGTTCGGAAACGTCTTTGACGGTGATGCCGGAATCACGTAGCAACTTCGCGGTGCCCCCGGTCGAGATCAGTTCGATGCCGAGGGCGGAGAGTGTGCGGGCGAACTCAACCAGGCAGGTCTTATCGGTGACGCTGAGAATGGCACGCTGGATGCGAGAAGCGGGAGACATGATGAGCCTCTGTCCGAAGATGAATGTCCGGAGATGAATGCCGATTCGGTGACCGAAGATTCTATCAGCAATCCGGGGTTGGCCGTTCGTCGTTGGCCGTTGGTCGTTAGCTGCAGTCGGACGGGACGGTATAAGACCGAGACTAGAGATGATGTTTGTTTCAAGTGTGCCGGCGAACGGCCAACGACGAACGGCCAAGGACCAACGACGGTTCCTACGTTTTCGCTTTGGCTTTCAGTTTGACGTGGCCCTCGGTGAGTTCGACCGAATACTCGACATTGTCGCAGTGATACTGCTTGCGAATCTGCTGGGTCTTTTTCTGGACGAAAGTGAGGAAGGAATCGATGTTTCCGGAAACGTTCTCCCCGGCTTTTTTCTTGGCGGCGACCAGTATGTTGTAGAGGCGTTCCACTTGTTCCCGCTCCGCCTGATCAACATTGTGCAGGGTGAAGTGCGGGGACGAGGCCACGGCGGCAGCGGCAGCGGCGGCATGGCTCACTCCATAAACCGGATGGTGCTGCGGCTTGAGTTCTTCTTCTGTAACTCGAACTCCCTGAACGGAAAGCAGGGCGTCCTGCGGACGGCGGTAGCCTTCCTCGCGGATGCGGGACTTCTTGCGCCACAGGTCGCTGTAGATCGCGTAACGCTGGGCCATTTCGTTGTAGCGGTAGCGCTGGGAGAAACTCATGCGGCCGCCGTCGGAAAACTTGCGCAGCAGGGCGAGCACCTTCCACTCGATGTCCGTGGGAGGCTTTTTGGTCGGGTTGCTGAAATAGATCTCGTACTCGATCTTCAACCGGCGCAGTTGGGTATCGAGAACGTTCAGTTCCTCGTCGATGGTCACAGTCGTCTCCATGCCCAGTTTAGTGAGGCCGGGACAGAGCGGCGAGGTACCCGTCGGTCACTAAGGGACATGGAACGAAAGTAAGCTGTCAGCCTTCAGCCTAATCGACTGTTGTGGAAATCGTGGGGTTGTCCAGAGCGCGCGGCAATGAGGTGATGCCGGTATGGTTAGCTGATGGCTGAGACCTGATGGCTACTTCGCATTCGACGCCATCTTCTTGACCATGGCCAGGACCAGTTTGCGGTCGCTGTCGTTCAAGTTGGCGGCGTAGCGGCGGATCTGGCTCAGGAAGCGGACTTCATCGTCGGAGAGCTGGGGCAGTCCCTTGGAACCGTTGCTGTGGCCGGACTCGGCGAAAAACTGCGACAGCGGCAGTTCCATCGCCCCCGCGATCTTGGAGAGCGTATCGAGGGAAGGGATGGTATGGCCGTTCTCCACGCGCGACAGGTAGCAGCGCAGAAGGCCGGTTCGCTTTTCGATGTCGCCCTGGGACATTCCTTTTTGAAGCCGGTAGTTGCGGATGGTCTCGCCGATGTTCATGGTAGGAAGCATTTCAGGATGGGCCATAGTAACCAGATCGGTAACTTCTGGCAAGTGGAAATTCGTGCCATGAGGGGACCATTCGTGCCATAGGAAACCTAATCTGGATCGAGCCGTAACGCAAGCGCTTGAGCGCGTTAAGCTTATACAGCGTATAAGCCACGAAGCGGCTGAAAACGGCCCCCAGCGCCCCTTTTCACGCGCTGTGCAAATTCGCGCACTACTTCTTCAGCGTCGCAGCCAGAAATGCGACGGTGCGCTTCCACGCATCGGCTGCGTCGTCGGCGCGATACCCGTCTTTGTTGTTGGGGTTCTCAAACGCGTGCCCCGCATCGTCGTAGATCTTGACTTCGACCTTCTTGCCAAGTTGCTTCAGCGCCTGCTCGAACTTGTGAACGTCGTCAGGCGTGATGCCGTGATCCTGCGCGCCAAAGAGGCCGAGAATCGGAGCGTTGATCTTCTTGAGCGCATCGGTGTCAGTAGCCAGATGGCCGTAGTTGATCACGGTCGCGGCCAGATCCGGTTCCTGGAGAGCAACGTCAAGCGCATAGCCTCCGCCCATACACCATCCGATCGAGGCGATGCGGTCTTTCTTTACATTGGGCTGCGATTTCAGAAACTCGACTACGGCGTGCAGGTCGCGTTTGGCGCGGTCTTCCAGCACTCCGCGCATGATTTCGTGCGCCATGTCCGGGGTGGTGGCGACCTTGCCGCGATAGAGATCGACGGCGAGTGTCACGTAGCCCTCGTCGGCCAGTTTCGAGGCCTGGTCTTTCACCCAGTCGTTCAGGCCCCACCACTCATGAATGACCACCAGCGCGGGGAACGGGCCGCTGCCTGCCGGTGCATAAAGAACGCCCTGCACGGTTTCGTCGCCACTTTTGTAGGAGACAGCCTTGCCGTCGGCGGCGAGGGCGAAAGTGGCGAGGAGCAAAATCATCCCGATTGCGCAAAATATCTTCATGATCGTTTATCTCCCCGAATATATAGACCCAGGACGATGACCCCGAGGGACAAAATCTATCACGAGCCCACGTACTCCAAAACCGTAAAGCGAACTTTGTGGTTTGCCTATCGCCAAACAGCTCACGTCGACGGCCAGCCAGACTAAGAAAACCGTGAGCCACTTTTCTTTCGTCATAGATGTAGTTCCATATACAGTGCGCCCGCGATCGGATTCGGCCGGTACGGAGCAATTTCCTTGAAGCCGATCTTCCGGTACATCGCAACCGCATCTTTCATCACCGGCTCAACGGTATCGAGGCGCATGCGCCGATAGCCGATCTGGCGGGCTTCGGCGATGACGCGCTCGGCCAGAGCCCGGCCCAACCCCTTGCCGCGAAACTGCGGGCGTAAGTAGAGGCGCTTCATTTCACAGATGCCGTCGTCGACATTTTGAAGGGTGAGTTTGTGGAGGGCAACGCAACCGGCGAGTTGGCCCTCATACTCGACCAACAGCAGTCTCCCCTCGGGAGGAGCGTAGTCGCCCGGCAGGCCGGCAAGTTCCTTGTCGAAATTCTGGAAGCACAGACTGAAGCCGAGGGATTGCGCGTATTCCAGGAAGAGCTCGCGGGCTTGAGCGATCTGGGCCGGCGTCTCTGCTTGGGTGAAAGAAAAACCTTTCAACGCAGAGGCCGCAGTGGTCGCGGTGGTCGCGGAGGAATTTGGGAACAAAGGCACTCGTTCAGGTTCAGCTTTCATTTCCTCTGCGTACTCCGCGTCCTCTGCGTTGAGAGGTTTCCTATCCCATCAGCATGCCGCCGTTCACGTTCAGCACGTGGCCGGTGATGTAAGCGGCGTCGTCGGAAGCCAGAAATGCGACGGCGCTGGCCACATCTTCCGGCACACCAACCCGTCCCAGCGGAATCTGCTTGATGGCGTTCTGCCTGAACTCGTCACTCAGAACCGCCGTCATGGCGGTTTCGATGAATCCGGGCGCGATGGCGTTGCAGGTAATGTTGCGCGAGCCGACTTCACGGGCAATGGCCATGGTGAGGCCGATCAGTCCTGCCTTGGACGCAGCGTAGTTCGCCTGTCCGGCCTGGCCCATCTGCCCGAAAACGCTGGTGATGTTGATGATGCGTCCCCAGCGCTGCTTGAGCATGGAGCCGATGACCTGCTGAATGCACAGATAGGCGGAAGTGAGATTGGTCTGAAGGACGGCATCCCAGTCGGCGCGCTTCATGCGCATGACCAGCTGGTCGCGGGTGATGCCGGCGTTGTTGACCAGGATGTCGATTTTGCCGAACTGCGCGATCGCGGACTTGACCGCGGACTTGACCTGCTCATCGTCGCCGACATCAAGAGCAAATGCGGTCGCCTTGCCGCCTGCGGCGGTGATTTCGTTGACCAGTTCGTTCAGCTTTTCCTGATTACGAGCGGCGACAGCGACGCCCGCGCCTTCCTTAGCGAGCCTGAGGGCGCAAGTGCGGCCGATGCCTTGCGATGCGCCGGTGACGAGCGCTACTCGTTCTGAAAGAGACATGCGAGTTCTCCCGGTTGCCTGGGTTGGATGAATGCCGTGGAACGCAGAATTATACGCGGGACGGTTGTCGAGCTGCGCTTGACCGGACAGCCGAGGGCGGCTGTCCCCACATGATTCAGGAATCACATTGCTATTCCACAAGGCTGTCAATTACCATTCCCACACTCCCATGCCTCAGTCTGCGACGAACAATGTTGTCATGATGCCCGAGCATCCCAACAAGAATTCCTCTCCGGCAGACGCCGGCGCCTCCAATTCAGGGCACCGCTCGACCCAGCGGGCCGCAGCCGCGGAGAGCCCGATGCCAGCGGAGCAACCGGCTTCCGGCGCTTCGCGGGCGTCGTCGGCCGCGCCTGCGACCGAGGTCTTCGCCATTTTCGGGGTCGAGCCTGAGATCCAGGCCTACGCCATGGCCAAGTATTCGCGGTCGGCACTCTCGATGAAAGAGTCGCTGCGCGAGATCAGCTCGCAGAAGGCGGAAAAATTCCTCAACACTTTCTATTTTCAGTACGGGCATCGCTCGATCGCCGACCTGGCGCACATTGCGCTGGCGGTCGAAAGATTATCAATTCTGGCAGCGATCGAACTGGCCGACGAGCAGCGCTGGGATGGCCAGGAGCGCTCCACGCGCTATCAGGATTTCAAGAAGAGTGGCTACTACACGCCCGATTTTGCCGCCGATGACGAAGCGCGCAAGCTTTATCGCGAAACTCTGGATTTTCTCTTCGCCGAGTACGAAACGCTTTCGGCGCACATGGCGCAGTACCTGATCGGCATCACGCCCAAACCGGCCGACATGAAGCAGGAGGCATACGAGCGCACGCTGAAGGCGCGGGCCTTTGACATCACGCGCTACCTGCTGCCGCTGGCCACGAATACTTCGTTGGGCGAGATCGTCAATGCCCGCACGCTGGAAACGCAGGTCGCGCACCTACTCTCGCACACCCACAAGGAAGTGCGCCAGCTCGGCGAGTCGCTGAAGAAAGCCGCAACTGGTGCGGCCTACAACGTCAACGCCGAGTCCTTGCGCGATCTGGTGGAGCAGATTCGGGCGGCGAATCCGGAACTGGGCGCGCGGGCGGAGCAGGAATTGCTGCACGAGGTACGGGTCGCGCCCACGCTGGTGAAGTATGCCGATCCCAACCCGTATGAAATGGAAACGCGGCGCGAATTGCGGCAGGCGGCGCGCGAGTTGATGGCGCACGAACAACTCGCGCCTTCAAAGGCGATTGTGGACTTGCTCGACGAAGAGCCGCTCGAAGTGGAGATTGCAACCACGCTGCTGTATGAGCATTGCCATCATTCTTACCGTCAGATTCGGCAGGCGCTGCAAGTTTCCGGCGAGAGATACCGCCGCGAGATCATTGACCTCGGTCTGCGGCATCGCGGCAAGCATGACGAAATGCTGCGCGCATTCCGCGCCGGGCAGCAGTTCCGCTTCGACATCCTCATGGATTCGGGCGGGTTCCGCGACATGCATCGTCACCGGCGGTGCATTCAGGTGATGCAGGGATTCACCACGCAACACGGCTACGAGATGCTGCTTGACCTGGAGGACGCGGGCGTGCGCGGACGTTTCGACGCAGTGATGCGGCGGGCGCAGACAGCCGTGGAGACGATTGCGAAGAGCGGCGCGCCCGAGGCGGAAGAGATCTCGCAGTATGCGATTCCGCTGGCCTTCCGCAAGCGAGCGCTGTTCAAGATGGATTTTGCCGAGGCGGTTTATATCTCCGAGCTGCGCACCACGCCGACCGGCCACATTTCCTATCGCAACGTGGCCTATGCGATGTATGAGGCCGTAGCGCGGAAGTATCCGGCCCTGGCCAAGTATTTCCGCGTACACGATGTGACGGCGCCGGTGGATCTGCTCCAGAGGTAGGAAGCTATAGCTTCTTCGTGAAATCCGGTAGTGGTCCCGCGGAAGCGAATAGCGCTACGAAAACTGCAAGGGTCGAAAAGAGCGCCCAATTGGGGTGATTCTGCCAAGCTAATCCAATCTCCCAGTGCCACGCTACGGCGTATTCTCCGCAGGCCATGAGACTGCAGACGCCTATCCAGAAGCGCATCTTCTGCCAGTCCGCTTTGCGGTCAGGGCCTTTGTGTCTTTCACTAAACCAGAAAAGACCGAGGAGGATCAGAGGGAACACTATCGGCTCAACCAGCTTATGGAACATAGCCCGCCTCCGGGCACATGAACGACTGCGAATCAATTGTATCCCTGTTAGAGACTCCCGTAAGTTGTTCGCCTAGCCCATTTCGGGACGTTTTCCACCACAATTTGCAAGATTCGCCTTTTCTTCGCTTCAATCTGATTGTATAATCCCGCCAGATTCATTCTGCAGTTCTAAAGGAGCCATTCCATGGCGGACGAACGGGGCAAGGCGATTGACTTGGCAGTCTCACAAATTGAAAAGCAGTTCGGCAAAGGCTCGATCATGCGGTTGGGATCGAAAGAAGCGATCGTGCCGATCGCGGTGATTTCGACCGGTTCGATTTCGTTCGACGCGGCCCTGGGCGTGGGCGGATTTCCCCGCGGCCGCGTGGTGGAAGTGTTCGGGCCGGAATCTTCAGGCAAAACGACAATCACGCTGCAGGTCATCGCCGAGGCGCAGAAGGCCGGCGGCATGGCCGCATTTGTGGACGCGGAGCACGCGCTCGATCCCGCCTATGCCAAGAAACTCGGCGTGGATGTGGACAACCTGCTGGTCTCGCAGCCCGACTACGGCGAGCAGGCGCTGGAGATCACCGAAGCGCTGGTGCGCTCGAACGCCATTGACGTGCTGGTGGTGGATTCGGTGGCGGCGCTGGTGCCCAAGGCAGAGCTCGACGGGGAAATGGGCGACAGCCACATGGGGCTGCAGGCGCGGCTGATGTCGCAGGCCCTGCGCAAGCTGACCGGGACGGTTTCGAAATCGAGAACGTGCCTGATCTTCATCAACCAGATTCGCGAAAAGATTGGCGTGATGTTCGGCAATCCGGAGACGACCACCGGCGGCCGGGCGCTAAAATTTTATTCGTCCGTGCGCATTGATATTCGCCGCATCGCCGCCATCAAGGAAGGCGACATCGTCACCGGATCGCGGACCAAAGTGAAAGTAGTAAAGAACAAAGTTGCGGCCCCGTTCCGCGAGGCGGAATTCGACATCCTCTATGGCGAAGGCATTTCGCGCGAAGGCGACCTGCTCGACATCGCGGTCAACAACAACATTCTCGAGAAGTCCGGCTCGTGGTTCAGCTACAAAGGCGAGCGCATCGGCCAGGGCCGCGAGAATGCCCGCCAGTTCCTGAAAGACAACAAGGACGTTATGACGAAGCTGGAAGCGGAAGTGCGCAAGGCGCTGGGATTGGCTGTGCCTCAAGCACCGCAGGCCACCGCGACTGCCCAGGCCGCCACGCCAACCGGCCGGGTTACCACAATGCCGACGGGAACGGAGTCAGTAAAGGCACCTATTGTGGCGGCGAGGCGATAGCTAGACGTTGCAGCGATAACCAATCGGACTGTCATCCCGAGCGAAGCGAGGGACCTGGGTTTTTGCTCGCGCGACGACTACTTCTTGGCCCGGGGCAAACACCGAGGTCCCTCGCTTCGCTCGGGATGACAAGTCAATAGTGTTTGGCGGTCATCATGCGCGAAGAGCGGCGCTATTTCGTCTACATCATGTCGAACCCTTCGCGAACTCTCTACACGGGGATCACGAATAGTATTCGCCGCAGAGTAAGAGAGCACAAGCTGAAGCTCACGCCCGGATTTGCGGCAAAATACAACATCACGAGGCTGGTCTATTTCGAAACCTTCGAGGATGTGCGCAACGCAATCGAGCGTGAGAAGCAGATCAAGGCGTGGACGCGAGCCAAGAGAGTCGCGTTGATCGAATCCAGGAATCCGAAGTGGGATGATCTGTCCCGCGAGTGGGACCAGCCGCAAACGTTTCGCTTTGCGGTGAGGACGGCATAATTCGATCTCCAAATAAGATTGTCATCCCGAGCAAAGCGAGGGACCTCGGTGTTTGCCTGCGCCGAAGGCGGCGTTGGCGCCGGCAAGAACCCAGATCCCTCGCTTTGCTCGGGATGACAACCTTTAGGGTATGGGCAGACTCCCCTCTAACTCCATTCCCCGATTGCCATCTTCACTCCCACCCGCATAAAATCTCCTATTGCTTCACGGTTGCTCATATTGCCGAGACCGCGGCTTTCCTGTGAGGACGATTGACCAAAGGCATTGCCATTTATCCCGGTTCGTTTGATCCGCCCACCAACGGGCACCTTGATCTGATCGAGCGAGGCAGCAAGATTTTTGAAGAGCTGGTGGTGGCGATTCTGCGGAATTCGGAGAAGACCCCGATGTTCAGCGTGGCGGAGCGTCTGGAGATGCTGCGGCAGCTCACGGTGGACCTGAAGAATGTCCGCCTGGATACCTTCGATGGTTTGATGGTCGAGTATGCCAAATCAATCGATGCGAAGTGCGTGTTGCGCGGCATCCGCGCCATCAGCGACTACGAGTACGAACTGCAGATGGCGCTCATGAATCGCAAACTCGAGCCCACGCTGGAGACGGTGTTCATGATGCCGGCCGACAAGTATTCCTACGTCAGTTCGCGGCTGGTGCGCGAAGTGGCGCAGGCGGGCGGGCCGGTGGGCGGCCTGGTGCCGGAAGTTGTCGAGCAGAAGCTGCGGGAAAAGCTCGATCCCGTCTACAAGCTTCGGGAAGCGCATTCGACCGAAGGCCCAAAGAAAACGAGAAGGAAAAAGAAGGCATGACCGCGGCCAGCTTTACCAGGGAAACGACGGACGCATTGCGACTCGCCGACCGGATCAACCGCATTGAGCCTTCCGCCACCATGACGGTGGTGGCTGAGGCTGACAAGCTGCGCTCGCAGGGAATCGACGTGGTCGATTTCGGCGCGGGCGAGCCGCACTTTGCCACGCCCCCACACATCAAAGAGGCTGCCGTGGCCGCGATTCAAGGCAACTTCACGAAATATACCGCCGTCGCCGGTACCGCTGAATTGCGCGACTCCATCGCGCACCGCCACAACATGGACTTCGATTCCGACTACCGCCGCGAGGAAGTCATCGCCTCGGTCGGCGGCAAGCACGCGGTGTTCAATGCCATCCAGGTTTTGGTGGATCACGGCGACGAAGTGATCCTTCCCGTGCCGTACTGGGTTTCGTTCAAGGACATCGTTCGCTACGCCGGCGGAAACTGCGTTCTGCTGGCCACCGATGAGGCTGCGGGATTTCGCATTACGGCAGAGATGGTGGCGAGCCGGATAACGCCACGCACCAAGGCCATCATTCTTAATTCGCCGTCCAATCCCTCGGGCGCGGTGATGGGCGCCAACGACATGACCGAAGTCGTTCGCCTCGCCCACCAGCGCGGCATCTGGGCCCTCTCCGACGAGTGCTATGTCTATCTGAATTACGGCGCCAGAGCTTTCTCCGTAGGATCGTTGCGCGAGTTCAAGGAACGCATGGTCGTGTTGGGATCGCTTTCGAAAACCTACGCCATGACCGGCTGGCGCCTGGGATATGCCCTGGCCCCGGCGGCCGTGACCAGCGCCATGGCGAAACTGCAAAGCCAGTCCACCTCGAATCCGACCTCGATCGTGCAGAAAGCCGCGGTCGCCGCTCTCAAGGGACGCCAGGACTGCGTCGAGCAGATGCGCCGCGAATACATCCGGCTCCGCGATCATGTGGTCGCAGGCCTGCGCTCCATCCCCGGCGTGACTTGCACCATGCCCGAGGGCGCGTTCTATGTCTATCCCAATATTTCGACTTTTCTGGGCCGGAGCGGGCTGAAGTCGGCCTCCGACCTGGCCGGCCGTCTGTTGCGCGAAGCCCACGTGGCCACCGTTCCCGGAGAGGGCTTCGGTACCAACGACCATATTCGAATTTCGTATGCAACCTCCAAGGCCGAGTTGGACCGCGGCCTCGAACGCATGCGAAAGTTTCTCGCGGCGCTGTAACGCTGTTCTGGACAGCTTGATCTCTTGGGGATGATCAGGTCCGGCCAAGGCCGTTCCGTTGCGGGCGGTCTTTTTTGTGGGCGTAAGTTTTGTATGGGAAACCTGTATCCATTGTTGATGCTTCCCGCGTTTGATCCGCGCCCCTGGGGCACGCAGGATCTTTCGCCGATTTATCCCAATCACAAGTTCGAGGAAATGATCGGCGAGGCCTGGCTCAGCGGCGATGACTGCAAAGTAGCTAACGGGCCGCTCACTGGGAAGACTCTGTCGCAGTTGAGTGAGCAATATCAACGCGAGCTTGTGGGTGACGCGGCTCGTGACGCCCGCCGGTTTCCCCTTCTGCTCAAATTTCTTTTTCCTCATGAGAAACTCTCGGTGCAGGTTCATCCCGATGATGCGCAAGCGCAGCGCGTGGGCCAGCCCTGGGGCAAGACCGAGTGCTGGTACGTTGTTCATGCCAAACCGGGTTCCCAGATTGCGTTGGGTCTGAAGTCGGGTGTGACCCTGGGTCAATTCGAGGAAGCGATTCACCGGAACCGGGCCGAGGATCTCCTGAACTGGATCAATGTGTATGCGGGCGACATGATCTACGTCGCGGGTGGTACCGTGCACACGCTGGGACCGGGGTCGGTGATCGTTGAGACGCAGCAGCAGTCCGACACCACCTATCGCCTGTATGATTACGGGCGTCCGCGGGAACTGCATCTGAAAGACGGTATGGCGGCAGTGAAAGAGAAAACTGGATCGGGAAAAGTGGTGCGCCCTGCGCCCGCGCAGATTGGCGGCAGCAAGAACCGGCTTGAGCCGTTAGTCGCGGCTCCGTATTTCGTGGTGGACAGGTTCGAGGTGCGGGAACCTCTGCAGCTTGCGACGCGGGATGACTCGGGCCGGGGCTCCGTGCAGATTCTGGTGGCAGTCGAGGGCTGCGCAGCCGTCGAATCGCCCGGCATGGAGCCGGTCACGCTGGCCAAGGGAGATGCCGTCGTCATTCCCGCCTGTGTGGGCAACTTCGGCGTCCGTCCGCAGTGGGCGGTGGAATTTCTGCGGGCGTATGTGCCGGGAAAGCCGCTTCCCGAACCGCAAACGAGAATGTAGAAATCATTTCAGATTTCAGATTTCAGATTGCAGATTTTTCCGTTGCGGGTTGGGAAGAGATAAGTCCTGGGTCGAACTCTGACTTCTAAAATCTGAAATCTGCAATCTGAAATAACGAAATCCGTGGCTAAGAACTCAAACTTCTATCCCGTAATCCTCGCCGGAGGGCGCGGCACGCGCTTCTGGCCGCTGAGCCGCAAAAGGCGCGCGAAACAACTGCTGGCGCTCGACGGCAAGCACACGATGATTCAGCAGACCGTGGCGCGTCTGCTGCCGCTGGCTCCGGCCAAGCGATTCTGGATCATCACCAACGAAGATCTGAGGTCCGCGATTATTCGGCAACTGCCTCGACTTCTGAAGACGCAAGTCCTGGCCGAGCCGGTTGGGCGGAACACCGCCCCTGCCATTGGCCTGGCTGCTTTCATTTTGTCGCGCGAAAATCCGGATGCCGTGATCGGGCTGTTTCCCTCCGATCACGTGATCGCAGATGAGAAACGTTATCGCGAGACGCTGGCCCGCGGGATTGAGATCGCGGCTGCCGGAGCAAATATTGTCGTTCTCGGCGTCACCCCGAATCGCCCGGAGACTGGCTACGGGTACATCGAAGCGGGCGTTGCGTTCGCAGGCGAAGCGCTGCGCGTGCGCCGCTTTACTGAGAAGCCCAACTCCGCGAAAGCGGCGGAATTCCTGGCCGCGGGGAACTACTTCTGGAACAGCGGTATCTTTTTGTGGAGCGCGCGCACCCTGGCCGGCGCGCTGCGCGAACATCTGCCGGAGACTGCGCCGCTGCTCGAGGAAATTGCCGCCGCATTCGGCACGCGCAAATTCGCCGCTGTTTTTCGCAGGCTGTATGCCAAATGCGAAAACATCAGCGTAGACTACGCTGTGCTTGAGCCGCGCTCGGCCAAGGGCGAACAAGGCGCGAACATTCTTTGTCTGCCGGCCGATTTTGGCTGGAACGATCTGGGCTCATGGACGGCGCTGCACGAGCACCACGCCGCCCGGAGCAATCCGCCGGAAGGCAACCTGGTGACGAGTTCCGGGGCTTTTCTGCTGAACGCGCATGGCAACTATGTCCATGCGCCGGGCAAGTTTGTAGCGACGGTCGGCGTCCATGATCTGGTGGTGGTGGAAACGCCCGACGCCCTCCTGATCACCAGCCGTGAGCACGCGCAGGACGTGGGCAAGGTTGTGAAGTATCTGGACGAGAAGAAGCTTCTCAAACTGGTGTAGAAACAGTGATCAGTGACCAGTGGTCAGTGGTCAATTAAAATCGCTTGCGTCGCTGTTTTTCTGACCACTGACCACTAGCCACTGACCACTAACTATGGCGCAACAAATCAAATTCGGAACCGACGGCTGGCGCGGAATTATTGCCGACGACTTCACCTTCGAGAATGTGCGCCGGGTGGCCGGCGCGATCGCGTCCTACGTATTGAAATACGAGAAGTCGAAACGTGGAGTCTTCATTGCCTACGACGCGCGCTTTGCCTCCCCGCGTGCCGCGCAAGTCGTGGCGGAGGTTGTCGCGGCCGCGGGCATCCCAGTGAAGCTGGCGAATGATTACACCCCCACGCCGGCACTTTCCTACGCCGTGAAGCATCAAGGAGCGGCGGGCGGCGTGATGGTGACCTCAAGTCACAACCCCTGGAACTGGAATGGAATTAAGTTCAAGGCCAAGTTCGGCGGGTCGGCCACCCCCGCCATCATGCAGAAGATTGAGGAAGAGCTTGCCGCCGGCGCAGAGCCGAAAGGAAACAAGACCACCATCGAAGAAATTGATTTCAAACAGCCCTACGTCGAGGCGGTTTGCCGTTTCGCCGACATGGACCTCATCGCCAAAACGAAATTCAAATTCGCTGTAGATGCCATGTACGGCTCTGGACGCGGCGTTCTGAGCGGCATCTTCGCCCAGCACGGAATTCAGCATGTCGCCATTCGGCAGGAATTGAACCCGCTGTTTCCCGGAATCAATCCCGAACCGATCGAACCGAATACGGCACTGCTGCAGCAGACCGTGGTGAAGGAGAAATGCGACGCCGGCCTGGCCATCGACGGTGACGCGGACCGCATCGGCGCCGTCGCCGAAGACGGCGGTTTCGTGGATTCGCACAAGATCTTCTGTGTTTTGCTGCGCTGGCTGCTGGAGCGCAAGAAATGGCCGGGGGACGTGGCGCGCGCGTTCAATACCACGCGCATGGTAGACCGCATCGCAGCCAAATACGGCCGCAAACTACACGAGACGTCCATCGGGTTCAAGTACATCGCCGATCTGATGATGGATCGCGAAATCCTGATTGGCGGCGAAGAATCGGGCGGGATTGGCTACTCCCGATTCCTGCCCGAGCGGGACGGCGTGCTCAACTGCCTGCTTCTCGCCAATGTCATGGCGGAGGAGGGCAAGCCACTCGGCCGGCTGGTGGCGGATTTGCAGGCCGATTTCGGCCCGCATTATTATGGGCGCCGGGACCTGCACATTCCCGAGGAACTGAAGCAGAATGCGATTGCTCGCGCCCGTGCTCAGGCCACGCAGCAGCTGGGCCGTTACCGTGTGCTGAAGAAAGAGCACCTCGATGGCGTGAAGTTCTTCCTCGACGCGCCCATCAACGGCAATGGAGCCGAAGCCTGGGTTTTGTTCCGCGCATCGGGAACAGAACCGCTGCTTCGCCTTTACACTGAGGCCTCGTCGCCCGATCTGGTTCGTGAACTTCTTGTCACGGGCGAGTCCTTCGTGAGAAACGGGTAGTCAGGAAGGTCCATCGAGCCGCCCAGAATGATTCCTCGGGGCTCCGATTTGCCGCGGAAGTGCGATACTTCTAAGTAGAACTAGGCATCATGACGGACAATCCAACTCTGGTTCACGCCGATTCGCCTGACGCCCGCCGCTACAACCGCATCAAGCGATGGCTGGGCATCGCCGATTTTGGCGTCGCCTTCCTCTTTCTCGTCGTCCTGCTGGTGACGGGGTGGTCTGGCTGGCTGCGCGACCTGGCTTATCGCATGGGGTCTGGGAACTATTCTCTGTCGGTTTTCATGTATCTGCTGCTGCTGCTCGTCATCAGCAAGGCGCTGAGCATCGGGCTGGATTACTACGGATTCCGGCTGGAGCGCCAGTACAAGCTCTCCACGCAAAGGTTCCGCGCCTGGGCCTGGGATGAGGTCAAGGGTTTTCTGGTAGGGCTGGTGCTGGGGAGCGTGGTGGTGGAACTGCTGTATTTCACCATCCGGCAATGGCCGCAAGACTGGTGGGTGCTGGCGTGGCTGCTGTTCATGGGATTGTTCATCGTTCTGGCGCAGCTCGCCCCGGTCGTGCTGTTTCCCATCTTTTACAAATTCGAGCCCCTGGAGAACGAGGACCTTCGCCGCCGTTTGGTCATGCTGAGCCAGCGTGCCGGAACGCGTGTGCGCGGCATCTACCGCTGGAGACTTTCGGAAAAGAGCAAGAAGGCGAACGCGGCACTGACCGGACTGGGCCCCACGCGCCGCATCATTCTGGCCGACACGCTGCTCGACAACTACTCGCCGGAAGAGATCGAGGCCGTTCTGGCCCACGAACTCGGCCATCACGTCCATCGCCATATCTTGAAAAGTATTCTCGTGCAGGCGGTGATTACCTTTGTCGGTTTCTGGGCGGCGAACTGGACCCTCCACTACGCGGTGGACCGGCAGTTGTTCGAGTTCGTGCAGATTTCCGACTTCGCCAACCTGCCCCTGCTCGCGCTGGTTTCCGTCGTGCTTTCCCTTTTGCTGATGCCTGTGCTCAATGCCTATTCCCGGTTCAACGAGCGGCAGGCAGACCGGTATGCGTTTGAGTCCATCGCCAGCGTTGAGCCTTTCATCTCTTCGATGAACAAGTTGGCGGAGCAGAACCTCGCCGAGCGGGCGCCTTCGAAATGGGTGGAATGGTTCTTCCACTCGCACCCTTCCATTTCCCGGCGGCTGGCGGCAGCGGAAGCGTGGGGCCGAATGCAGAGCGCAAATCCGCAGGTTTGAACCAGGGCAAGTCAGACCCGTCCTGCCACTGCGCCCGTTTACAGCTCACCGCTATAAGTGGGCTTTGGGAAGGGCCGGCTTCAACTGGGCCGCTATGAGCCGATAACACTGGGCCTCAGCCCCTGAGGGCAAAATGCCGCAGGGGAAGAGGTGCATGATTGAGATAAGGCTCTAATGTTTTCCGAGGATTTCGATCACCCGTTGCAGGTCCTCCTCCGTGTCCACGCCCACGCTGTCGTACGGAGTCTCACCCACATAGATGGGAATCCTGTTCTCCAGAAAACGCAACTGCTCCAGCCGCTCGGTTCTCTCGAGCGTTGATTCCGGCAGAGTCACAAAACGGTCGAGCGCGGCTTTGCGATAGGCGTACAGCCCAAGATGCTTGAAATACGGTGGTCGTCTGCCGTCACGATCAAAGGGAATCGTGGCCCGCGAGAAATACAGCGCGCGGCCCTCGAAGTCGGTCACAACCTTGACCGCATTCGGATTCTCGATATCGAGTTTCGCCGCCGCGGTCATTACTGTCCCGACCTGAGCGGCCGGATTCTCCATCACCTGCAGCAAGGTTGCGATGTGCTCGGGGCGGGTCAGGGGCTCATCGCCCTGGACGTTGATGTAGACGTCGGCTGCGGCCAGACCTGAGATTTCGTGCACCCGCTCCGTGCCGCTGCGATGGGTGACGGACGTCATCTGTGCGTTCCAGCCGTGTTCGCGGCAGACCCGCAGAATCTCGTCAGAATCCGTGGCCACGATCACGTCGGAGAGCAACGGAGAACAGCGCACCGCCTCGTAGACCAAACCCACCAGCGGCTTGCCCGCGATCTCGCGCAGCATCTTGCGCGGCAGACGCGTGGACGCCAAACGGGCGGGAATGACGGCGATTGCCTTCATGGGCTTTCCGCTATTTTGACTTGAGATTCAGAGCTGTCGGGTGCGCCGGCTGGTACAGCCCGATGGCGGCGCCGCTGGGCAGAGGGATCGTGGTGCTGATTCCCCAGTTCGCCGTCTGCACCTCTGTGCATTGAACGTTCTTCGCTCTCAACTCTGCCATGCTGGCGTTGAGATCGTCGCACATCAGGTACAGCACGGCGCCCAGCAGTCGCTGCCCCGCATGGTGCTGTGAGAATTCATCGTCCGACGGGTGAATCGCAGCTTCCGCCGGCGGCATGGCGAAAATCAGCCAGCCCTCCCCCACATCAACCGGACGAAATCCGAGAACATCACGAAAAAAACCGCGATCCGCCTCGGGATCTGTACTGTAGAAAAGGATGTGAGCGCCAAATATCATGCCGCACAGTATATCCGGATTGGCGCCGGGCGGCGCGGTTGTCGGCGGCGAGCCTTACGCCTTGACGACCTTGCCGCTGCGCAGGCAGGACGCGCACACACGGATGCGCTTGCCCTGTCCGTTGACCTTGGCGTGCACTGGGCGCAGGTTGACGTTCCAGCGCCGCTTGGTCACGTTGTGGGCGTGGCTGATGCGGTTTCCCGCTTGCGGCTTCTTGCCGCAGATATCACATTGTTGTGCCATGACTCTCCAGAAAGGTTCAGATCTTATGGAGCAATCTTTGATTTTACAGGAACCTCTGCGGATTCGACAATGCCCCGCGGGTGGAGATGATCCTCGGTTCCGTGGCCGGCCCGGCGGCGATGGTTCCGCAGCGAAAAAGCCTGGTAGCAACTGCCGATTCCAAAACACAATAGAGCGATTGTCCACGGCACTAACTTGCTCTCCACCAGTCTGAACGAACCAAACACTGCCAGCGGGACGTACAGCAAAACGGCGCTGACGACGCCGGGCGAATAGCTGCGCGTTCGGATAACCGCCCGGACGTGAAAAACAGCGTTCCAGAACAAAATCGACGTCATCACGAACCAGTTCGCCGCACCGTTTGGAGAAGGCCCGGCGAGCGCGATCAGTGCGCAGACCACCAGCATAATCGCGTTGATTAGGACGAGGTAGCGTGCAGAAAGGCTTGAGGCGATCTCCGGACGATAGCTCGCATACCAAGCCCTGAAGCCCCCTGGATATACAAACTCTTCGAACACGTGCAGGGAAGCGGCGATCAATGGACCTGCGAGCCACCAGCGGAGTATTCCTGGGGAGGCGGGCCATTCCCAGCCTGTAGCTCCAGCAAAAAGAGTGACGACGGACTGAGGCACCATGGCACGCCTTGTTTATCGTACGCCGGAATTTAACCCGCCGTTAACCTCTTCCCCCGTTCCCTCCCGACAATCCCATTTCAAGCCGTCTTGGCGGCAAACGCCTGCGTGTCTCCAAGCGAGCCCGCAAGGTCTAATTCTCGCTCCGCCCTATGCGATACTGATTCCATGCAGTCCCCGCTTCAGTCGCCCACTGCGTCCACGGACCCGAAGTCGGTCAAGGTGAATCTCACCACCGGCACGGGAATGGACATCGAGTGGAACGATGGCCATGTCTCACATTACAACTTCGTTTACCTGCGCGACGCCTGTCCCTGCGCCATGTGCGAAGAAGAGCGCGGCAAGGCCGGACGCCGTCCCGGCGATCCACCCAAACCCGCACCCGGAGCACTCCCAATGTTCAAGCCCACGGCCAAGCCCCTCGCCGCCGAAGGCGTGGGCAAATACGCCATCAAGTTCTCCTGGAATGACAACCACGATCTCGGCATCTACTCGTGGAAGTTCCTGCGCGAATTCTGCCCCTGCGTGGAGTGCAAGGCCGCCCGGACGACCCAGTAGCACCCGATCCCAAAGCGCAAACCGAAGACAGGCGAACTAACGCCTCCTCGAATAGTTCTGGACATACCCAGGCACGGCTCGCGCCGGATCAAGGCGCGGGTCGCGGACCGGAGCACCAGCCTTCATTTCCAGCGGGACGACTCCGGCCCACGTGGGGAACGAGTAATCTTCCGCGTCGTCAATCGGCGGACCGGTGCGAACCTTCGCTGAAAATTCTTCGATGGGCACGCGCAGCACGGACGTGATTTTGAGTTCACGTTCGTCGGGTTGGCGCGCGTCGTCCCAGCGGCCGGGCAGAATGTGTTCCGACAGCGCGCGCAGCGCCGCCAGCTTTTCTTCGGGATCTTCCACCAGCACGGCTTTGCCCAGGATCACGACAGAGCGGTAGTTCATGGAATGATTGAACACAGAGCGGGCGAGCACGAGTCCGTCGAGCAAAGTAACGGTAATGCAGACTGGCACACCGTCTTTCATGCGGCGCAGCATGCGGCTGGCGGCGGAGCCGTGGACGTAAAGGTCCGCTCCTTTCCGGCCGTACGAGGTCGGGATGACGAAAGGCTGGCCGTCCACCACGAAACCGACGTGACAGAGGAATCCTTCATCCAGGATGCGGTACATGATCTCGCGATCGTAGACAGCGCGATCGGCTTCGCGCACCACACGCGTCCGCGGCGTGGGCATTTGAGCATCTGACATGGGAGAGCGAACTCCAGGCAAGCGCCAAGGATGGGTGAAGGAAAAGTCTAACACCGGAAAGCAGACCTCGGACTTCAGACCTCGGACCGTTGTGAGACCGACGGCAAGGCAGTTTGCGATCCGGAGAGCGAGATACGATGCTGTGGTCCCAGGTCCGAATCTGGATTCCGCGATGTCACGGAATCCAGATCATCTGTCCAGAAAAAGCTCTACCAGTTCACTTTCATGGCGAACTGGAACTGGCGCGGATCGTAGGCAGCAGTCGCCTGTCCGGCGTTAGTGAAGAACGGGCTCACGGCAGCCGTGTTGTTCCGATTGGCGATATTGAACATGTCGGCGATCAGGTCCATATTGATGCGCTCGCCGAAGTAGATGCGCTTGGAAACCCGCAGATCGCCGAAGACGTTCCAGGGTGTTATCCCCGCGTTGCGGCCAAGATTGCCGTCGAGCGCAAGTAGGCTGACGAAGGGGAAACTCGTCGTGGTGGCCGAACTGGGGGCAAAATTCTCCGGGCACGGCTCCTGGAAGAAGCCTGTCGGAGAAAACTTGGAGGTGATCGCCGGATATCCGCAATTGTTCGTTGGCGTTCCCGCCGCCACGACACTGGGACGGCTGGTGAACGACTCCAGTTGCAGATTGTCTCCGCCGGCGGTGATGATGTTAAAGGGGCGTCCGGAAGCAACCTCGACGACCGGAGCGAAACTCCAGTCGCTCGCGAGTTTGCCGGCGAAGCCCTGGCCCGCGATCTTGCCCGTCTGGTAGACGCCGCTGAAAACGAAGCGATGTCGTTGATCGAACAACGAGTTGGAACGATCCAGGGCCGGGTAGTAGCTATCCTGGGGCGTCAGCGTGGACTGCAGGTCCGTCGAGTCATCAATCGCGTGCGACCAGGTGTAGGACGCCAGCATTTCATAGTGACTGCTGAAGCGCTTGCGCAGGTTGGCGCTGAAGCCGTGATAGATGGAACTGCCGTTGGAGTAGTTGCCGTCCATGTCGCCGAAGGGGACACACCCGGCAAAGGTGCCGCCGGGGTTGCACGCCGTGTTGAAGCCCGCGGTGCTATAGCCGATTGACTGCAGGTATTGCATCACCAACGGCAGCACTGTGGTCACGCAGGAACCGGCGCCGACGGCCGTCATGAAGTTGGCAATTGAGGGGTTGATGCCTCCGGGACGGAAGAAATTGGTCAGCGCAGCTGAAACCCACGGTAGACCATTGTTGGGATTAATTCCGCAGGGTGCAGAACCGGTTCCCACTTCCAGCGGCCCGCCCGAGGCACCGGAAGTAGGATCGCTGTAGGCCGCCTGCCAGTTTGCCGTCATCAAGTCGCCGCGAATGGTATTAGCGTTGATGGGACGGTTCAGGTGACGCCCACCGTTGAAGTTGTATGCCAGACTCAGGGCATAGCCCCCTCCCAGATCGTGTTCGACACTGACGTTGGCCTGCTGCGCATATGCATACACGAAACCCTTGGCCTGCGGATAACCAAAGGGCTGAAAGGCCAGAGGAAATGCCGCGCCACCAAACTGAGCCGGAGGATTAGTCAAATACTGCTGTTCCAGGAAGAGCGATTGATTGGATTGGCCGACCGGGAAGAACGACTTGAATTGTTGCTGGCTCGGCAGGTAGTTCAGTTGGCTGACTGGCATGCAATTCTGATTCCCCAGCGTTCCAGTGAAAATGCTGGCGCCATTCAGGTTGCCCGGACTGAAAGCTGTCGACGTGCTGCTGCAGGGGGCGCCACCGGGAAACGCCAACTGTGCGCTGCTCGAGCCATCGGAAGCATCGCCCAGAAAATACAGGCCGAGCAGCGGGTGATCATAGAACATTCCGTACGAAGCGCGGACCACGGTCTTGCCATTTCCCCTGGGGTCCCACGCCAGGCCGAGCCTGGGCTGGATGTTGTTCTTGTCGGTTTGAATGCCTTTCTGCAAACCCAGGAAGTTATATCCCTGCAGCGCCAGAGCGGTCGGCGGCTTGAATGTAGGTGGAATCTCGACATCGTAGCGGACGCCCAGGTTCAGCGTGACATGCGGATTGATTCGCCAGGCATCCTGCCAGAAGACGCCGATGGGTATATTCCTGAAGGTATCGCTGGGACTTCCCAGGCCCTGGATGAAGTCCACAGGGATGCCCGCGCCGTAGGCTTGCACCGGTGAGAGGGCGGGAAAATCGGGCAGCGTGCCGGGGAGCGGATTCACAAAGCCGAGGCTTGTACTGGTGAGGTTGCCAAAGTCGTAGACCCCCCCGTAGTTCACCGTGAAGACCGCCGTGAGTGGCAGGTAATTAATGTCCACTCCGAACTTGGTGTTGTGGCGCCCAATGCTCCAAGAGAAGTTGTCCGTGAACTGATAGCGCTGTTCGACGCGCTCAATGTAGGACCACGGTTCGCGCCCGAAATATCCATACCCCGGAATGTTGACCGCCGGATCAGAACCCCCGGGAATCTGCGTGTTGTAGAAGTACGACAGTCCTCGCCGCGCGTATTGAAAGCGGAACTCGTTCACCTTGTTGGTGCCGATGGCCCAGGTATCCTGAACGGTTCCGGTGACGTCGCGGAAGGTTTGTTGTGAGGTGCGGGAGTAGGCATTCTGGCCCGGTGGTTGGTCTTGCCCGCTGCCCTCGATCCCCGTCACCGTGCTGGGGCTGACGTTGACGCGCATCATAAGCCGGTTGCGGGTGTTCACGTTGTGGTCAATGCGCAGCGAGTACAGGCTCGTGCCCTCAAAGACCGGGAAGTTGCCGATCTGGGACGCCAGAGTTTGGTAGGTGGCGGGCACCGACGAGTAGGTGCTGCCGGGAGGAGTCGTAGTCGGGAACCCAGCCCAGGTGTTGAGCAGGCCGCCGGTGAGGACGGAAACCATTTGGCCGGGCCACGCTCCATTCACGGCCTGGCCCGACGACGCCCCTGAAAGCACAACATACTGACCTACTTCACCGGCGTAAGCCGCATTGCCCCCCTCGGCAGCAAGCACAGCCGGGTTGGTCAGGAACTTAGCCTGGTCCTGCGTCAACTGCACTGTCCCGAATGGCAATCCGACCTGCGTGGTGTCGAACGGCACCAGCCCGAAGTTGCCAATGCTGGAAAATCCGGTTTCGTGCCGCCTCGTCACCTCGTAGGAAAAATAGTAGAACGTCTTGTCCTTCCTGAGCGCGCCCCCAAATGCCGTGCCCGCCTGCACGCGTGTGTAAGCCGGATTCGGAACCGTACTGAACGGATTCACTGCCTGGAAATTTCGGTTGCGCAGATAGCCAAAAACATCGCCGTGGAAATCATTGGACCCCGAGCGGGTGATAATGTTCACCACGCCTCCGGAGGCGCGGCCGTATTCGGCGGTGTAGTTGTTGGTGATGATCTGGAACTCCTGCACCGCTTCCTGCGAGACGGTGGACCGCACGCCGTTGACCGAGTTGTCGGTGGCATCGGTGCCGTCCACGTTCACCAGGTTCGAGCGGGCTCGCTGGCCGCTCATGTTGAGGCCGGAGGTGGGTGCCGCTCCGGTAGTGGGCGCGTTGTCGTGGACTACCTGAGAATCGGTCAGGGTGAAATTGATGTAGTTGCGGCCGTTGATGGGAAGATTGTCAATGCGGCGCTGGCCGATGGTGTCCGTCGTGGAACTGCTTGAGGTCTCCACCAAGGCCGCTTGCGAAGTCACCTCGACGATTTCCTTGCCGCCCGAAACCGAGAGTGTGACTGGTAGTTCGGCCAGCCCGCCCACCGTCACGGCGACGCCGGTGTTCTCAAGCTTATTGAACCCCGCGGCCTCGACCGTGACCGTATACGTGCCGGGGGGCAGCAGGCGAACGCTGTAGCTACCCTGCCCGTTGCTGGTAGCGGTCCGCTCCAGGCCCTTGGCGACGTCCCGCGCCGTGACCGTCGCGTTGGGCACGACGTCGCCCTTGGGATCCTTGACGGTGACGTGTAGATCGCCGGTGGCGATGCCGCCTTGGCCCAACGCCAGCGCCGAAAGCAGCAGGCAAATGAAACAGACGGAGACGGATCTCAAGGTGCGGTTCATAAGGTTCTCCCTGGGACTCGCTGACGCGAGTAGACGGCGGGCATAGTTGCACGGCGAATGGCCCGAAGTTTCACGAAGTGGTTTGGACAGACTTGATTCCTGTGGTTTTTATAACAAAACCAGCCCCAAAAACAAGTCGGGAATCGAAAACGGTCGTTTCCGAGTTACCCCAGGCGCTGCGTCACGGAGGCAGGACACAGGGTTTTGGGAGCATGCCAGAACTGCCGGAAGCTGTCAATGACTGGGATCACCAGATCGTGATCACCACGCCTGGATGCGGACCGGGGCAGCGGGATTCTGCAACCGTCCCAGAAGCATGGCCGCACCGCTGAGTTGATGGTACCCGTCAAGTATGGGGTCAGCCGCCAGCATCGAGTTCGGCCAGACCATAGCCACATAGATTCTGAGGAGGGCGAGAGCGGCATTGCGGCGCAACAGCAGCGCCTGGTTGACCAATTGCCTCGCAGCTTCCGCCGTCGCCGCGTCGCTGGAGCCGAGAGCCTCCTGCCCCATGCGCACCAGAACCGCGGCGTTCTTCCCCGCCGTTTGCACATAGCAGGCCAGAGCGCGCAGGCGTTCCCTGCGGACCATTCGGAACTCGGAAGCGGGCAATCGCTGGCGCAAGCAGGCGTCCTCGGCTGGGTCAGCCAGATTGCGGAAGGCCTCGACATCCAGAGGATGAATCTGGCTGGCCAAACTGCCTTTCGCCGAAATCTGCAGCCTGCGCGAGACCGCGACGCCAAGTATGACCGCCAGCGACAGGGCGGCGGCAACAACGAGAAGAATGGCTAGAGTCATGGTTGTGACGGCCGCCGTTGTAACAGCCGTTCCAATTCCTGGTTCCAGACGGCAAGATTGTTTTCCGGCAGTGCGCCCACAGGTTTGGTGGGCACTTTCTGAGGAACGAGCAGGTAATAGAACCAGATCAGCACTGCACCGTGGAAGCTAGCCATGTTGGCGAGATCGAGCAGGTTGCGCTTGCCTGTCAGCCCACCGTTTGCCGCGATGGCCCAAGTTGCCAGATGGACACAGCTAGATATTCCCAGACCTAACGCGATGCCGTAGACCCTGGGATTCCAGGCCAGCCGGAAGTACGCAGCCTCCGCGAACAGCAGAACGATGAGGCCCGAGACGACGATGTACATGGCCTCCTGCAGAATGTGGGTAGCGGGAATATACCAGAACGGGTTGTCCATCGGAGCGCGCGCGGCAATGGCTGTGGCAGTGATCAGCAGCAATGCGCCGCCCCGTCGGATCAAAAGCTTCCCCAGATGTGATAACGCTGCGTACGAGCCAAACACGTCCGCAAAGATGTCGGAAATCAGAAAGAACACGATAATGAACTCAAGCACCACACTGACCCAGTAAACACGCCAATAGTCCGCCCCCGGAATGGAAGGGATGAGGTCCATCGGGTAGAGGACTGCCCACTGCACAGCCTGGAACCAGGCATAGATGAAGAAGCCGCGGAGTTCCTTGTGCAGACCCCTCCTCCACAAAACGATCCCCAAGAGCGCCAGAAGGAGGTTGGGCGCGACCCACAAGTAGTGCCAAAGCAGGGAATGGGATTGAAACATACCTGTCGCCGGGCACTATAACCCGCCTGCTCTGGCCTTCCAAGAACTTTGTCGATCGCGTCCGGTTTTCGTAAGTCGGGAAGACTCTACGGTTTGCAGATTGTGCCGTTGCAGTTCGTCGTCCCCGGGCCATCAGCACGGGCAACGTTCGGAATCACCACAGCATTCAAGAAAAATACGGCAGCCGCCAACACGAGTAACATGCGTTTCATTGTTGTTTTTCTCCTTGTTCCGCAAAGCGGACGGTGATACTCTCATGGCCGCGAAGGCAGGCGGAGCAAGGTTTTTTCAGGCTTGAGCGTTCGGAATTCGTAACAGACATGACGCTGAAATCGGCATTCCACGACGTGCAGGAAACAACCCTGGCGGCGGTTTCCGGGCTGCTGGGAAAGCTGGGCTATCTGGCTTCTCTGCGCCGCGCCCACGGGCGGTACGAACACTGGGGAATGGAGGCCGTGCACGGCCCGGAGTCGTCCGAGCGCGCCCTAAAGACGGCCCATGACGAGGTCGTGACGGAAGTCTTGCGCACGCCGCTGGCGGCCCTGGAGCAGGATCTCGAAGAGTCGAGCCGCGGCGCCGGGGTTGAAACGCAGGCTTATGTGGGGGAACTGCGCGATCGCTTCGAGGACTTGTTGCCCGACGAACGCAAGGACTCGCCTGCTGCGAGCCACCTTAGTTCAGTGCTGGTGGCGCTTTCGAGCCTGGAGAAGAATCGAGAGCGCGCCACTCGGTCAACTTCATAGCCACTCCCACCACCTGGCCCAGCACCTCCGCATCCTGCGGGTGGCGCAAGATCCGCACCGGAACTGGAGAGAGCGGATGGGGCTGCAGAATGATGTCATCGCGGCGCATGCTGCACCAGCAACAAGTATGCCCGTCGCGGGTTTCCACGAAGTAAATTGGCCGTTCGTATTCCGACCGCCAGGATCCTTCCATCACTTTGTTCTTCGATTCGTCAACCTGAACAAAGGCGCCCGGCGACAGGAGGGGAAACATGGCGAAATCCTGCGTGCCGATGTAGCCATAGGTAAAATCGCTGTTGGCAAACTGCGCCAGATAGGCAAAAGGCACCAGACCCCACTGCTCGACCATGCGGCCTAGATTGGTGGTCCGGCGCTCGTCGAAGCCGGGATCCATGCGCAAGGGAACCTGAACCGACGCCAGACTGGCTAGTGCGTCGGAGACGTGCGATTTCGGCGGCGAAACCAGCCCCAGGTCGGCGGCCATGTTGTTCAGGTCCACGCCGTACCAGTTGAGGAGTTCGCGAAGATCGCGGCGGTACATCACCGACAGCGTGTACAGCCGGTGGATGCTGGGCAGAATGCCCTTGGTTTCGATGTCGGACAAACGGCTCGGTGGAATGGAAAACTCTTCGTTGCGATACTTTTCGGCGATCCGCGCGCTGGAATTTTCCACGTCGCGCATCGTGAGACCGAGTTTCTCGCGCAGAGTACGAAGGCTCTTCCCGGGCGGCAGCATCGGCACTCCTCTAAGCTGCGCACAAATCATATCAAACCTGGGCTGTCTTTACCCCTAAATGTGCAAATCTCCCGATTCGAGGTATACGTTACGAATTCCGAACGTCCGTTCAACTCTGCCCGGCGCGTAGAGTCAGAGACGCACGACACCGCAGGAAGGAGAATGCCTAGCAGTTGAGTCGTTGTGGATTTCCTGTGAACGTTCTGAATTCGTAACAAGTGTCCGGCAAGCCTCCAAACTCAGGCCCGGCGATATCCGCACGCAGCCGCACTCCAGACCAGCATTTCCTTATCTGGTAAGACTCAATTCCAATCAGCGGAAACTGCGGATGACATTTGTCACGCCCGGTGCGTGATGGATGGCACTGGTGCGCACGATGCGCTTCCGCGATGATGCCATCACCGGCGGAAAAACGCAGAACTTCCCTGCCGGGATAAGGCAAGGCGTGCCGGGAGGACCGAATGATCGCAGCCATGGAACGACGTCACAGCACAGACACCAAAAGCACGGACCTCGCAGTCGCCAGCCTTGAGGGCGTGAACAAGAACTATGGCGGCGTACGGGCGCTGCGCGGAGTGAACTTCGAGGTCCGCGCGGGAGAAGTTGTGGCGCTGCTGGGGCCGAACGGCGCCGGCAAAACCACGGCGGTGAAGCTGCTGCTGGGATTGATGCCACCCAGCGCAGGCCGAGCGCGGGTTTTCGGCGGCGACCCAACCAATCCGGCAAGCCGGACGCGGACGGGCGCCATGCTGCAGGTGGGACGGGTTCCGGAAACGTTGCGCGTCCGGGAACACATTGATCTGTTTTCGACCTATTACCAGACGCCGATGCCGGCGGAAAAGATATTGGCCGCCGCCGGGCTGGAGAAACTGCGCGACCGGAAGTTCGGCGAGCTTTCCGGAGGCCAGCGGCAGCGCGTTCTGTTTGCTCTCGCCATCTGCGGCGATCCCGACCTGCTTTTTCTCGATGAGCCCACGGTCGGATTAGATGTGGAAGCGCGCCGCTTGTTGTGGGATGAGATTCGACGGCTTGTCGGCCGCGGCAAGACCGTCCTGCTTACCACACACTACCTGCAGGAGGCCGACGCGCTCGCCGATCGCATCGCGGTCATCAATCAGGGAGAGATTATCGCCGAAGGTACTCCGGCTGAGATCAAAGCCAGAACCAGCGGGAAACAGATTCGCTGCATAACCACCCTCGGCCTGCAACGGCTGCGCCAGATTGCCGGCGTAACCGAAGTCAGGGAAGATCGCGAAGCAGTCGAAATTCATGCCCGCGAGGCCGAGTCCGTCGTGCGTGAACTGCTGGCGTACGACGCGACACTGTCTGGCCTGGAAGTTACCAGCGGCGGGCTGGAGGACGCGTTCCTGGCACTGACCCGGGACAGTCTGCGAAACGGAGATCGCCTAAACTGATCGCCCTGACTGAACCCTGAACGAAGCGACGCGCAAGCCTACGGAGGAGACGATGAGCACCGCAACCATGGTATTGAGCAACGTCCGAAGTGAGCGCTCGCCGCAACACACGGCCCGGATCTACGTGAAGGAAGCGAAGTACGAATTCCTCAAGAATCTCCGGCTGCGCGTGTACACGGCGTCAGTGCTGAGCTTCCCGCTGATGTTCTACGTTCTGTTTGGGCTGGTGCTGAACCCGAAACAGGCGATCGGCGGCACGGGGGTTCCAACCTATCTGATCGCCACCTATGGCACGTTCGGCGTGATGGGCGCTTCGCTGTTTGGAACCGCCGCGGGCCTGGCCTCGGACCGCGGCCTGGGGTGGCTGCAGGTGAAGCGCGCCAGCCCCATGCCTCCGTTTGCCTATTTCACGGCCAAGGTGGTTACCAGCATGATTTTCAGCACGATTATCGTGCTGGCGCTGTTCGCCCTCGGGCTCATCTTCGGCGGGGTGCGGATGCCGGTCGCCGAATTCGCCCGGCTGCTGGGCACGCTAGTGGCCGGGTCGCTCCCATTTTCCGCCATGGGGCTGGCCATCGGATATTTTGCCGGACCGAACTCGGCGCCTCCGACCATCAACTTGATCTATCTGCCCATGTCGTTCTGCAGCGGATTATGGGTGCCGTTCATGTTTTTGCCCAAAGTCGTGCGGCAGATCGCGCTGGTACTGCCACCCTATCACCTGTCGCAACTGGCCCTCGGCGTGGTGGGGGCTGGCGAGCATGAGTCGAATGCGGCGCACTGGGAAGTGCTGCTGGCCTTCACCATGATTTGCCTGGGCGTGGCCCGCATCGGTTTCCAGCGCGACCAGGGAAAGCTGTACGGATAGTGTCGGCCGCCTGACGCTGCGGGAAAGGAGTCTCATATGAGCCGCGATGCGAAAAAAACGACGGGCTGGACGATCCTGTTGATCCTGTTGGGAGTCGCCGCGCTTTTCGGCGGAGTCAAGTCGCTGCTCCTGCTCATTCCCGCCGCCCTGCTGGTCTGGTACGGCGCGGGACCGGCTCCGCGCAGAGGACGAAATTGACCGCTGGGGTGAGAATAATAGAGGAGATGGCAGGAAACACTATTATTATGACCGCATTCAACCAGTTGCCAGGAGTCCAGCAATGGCTCTAGCCCTGAAGCCGTTCAAGAGCGTAATCCGGAACCGGGAGCATGGGTGGGGCCCGTTCGTCTGGTTCGTCTATTCCGGATTCTTCTTTATTCAGCCGGTGTTGGATCATGTAAGCCTACGGACGTGGCTGCTGGACATTTTGGGGTTTATTGTTTTCTGTTTTCTTTACTTTGGTCTCTTCTTGCTCGAAAGACCGAAGGGCATTCTGCATATCCTCGGCATGCTGCTGCTGGGGATGTTGTTCATTCCCCACAACGGCGGTGCCTGCGGATTTTTCATCTTTGCCGCAGCATTCGTGCCCTTCGTGGTGACCAGGCAATCAACCGCGATCGCAGGAATCATCTCCATCTCGGCCATTGCCGCGCTGGAGTGCCGGCTCCTGCACTTGGACCCCTGGATTCTGATCTGGGCGGCGGGATTCCCTCTGACCGTTGGCGGCGGCAACGTTTTCTTCGCTGAGCGTAACCGCATGAACTGCAAGCTGGAGAAAGCCAATGAAGAGATCGAGCATCTGGCCAAGGTCGCCGAACGCGAGCGTATCGCGCGCGATCTGCATGATGTTCTGGGCCACACGCTGTCGGTGATTGCTCTAAAGTCTGAACTGGCGAGCAAGCTGATGGATCGCGATCCGCAGCGGGCGGGAAACGAAATCCGCGAGGTCGAGCAGATTTCCCGGCAGGCCTTATCCGACGTGCGCGATGCCATCCGCGGCTATCGCGCGAAGGGACTGGCGGCGGAACTGGCGCAGGCCAAGACCACGCTCGAAACCGCCGGCCTCGCCGTGCAGTGCGACGCCGCCAGCTCGGTGCAACTGCCGCCCATGCAGGAGAGCGTGCTGGCTCTGGCCGTGCGCGAGGCCGTCACCAACGTTGTGCGCCACGCCGGGGCCCGCAGTTGCCGCCTGCGCCTCGAACAGCAAAATGGTTCCTGCCGTCTCGAGATTCAAGACGACGGCCGCGGCGGTTCCAGCCTCGAAGGCAATGGCCTCCGCGGCATGCGCGAGCGCGTCCAGATGCTGGGCGGCACGCTGGAGCGCAACTCCCAGGCCGGAACCACGCTCACCATCACGCTGCCGGTGAAGGACGTGCCGGAAGAAGAAAACGGTCAGAATTGAATTCCACAGTCAAGGTCGGGCGCAAGACCATCCGTGTGGTTCTGGCGGAAGACCAGGGTATGGTGCTCGGCGCTCTGGCCGCGCTACTCGAAATCGAAGGCGACATTTCGGTCGTCGCTCAGGCGCGCAACGGCAAAGAGGCGCTCGAAGCCGTTCTTGCGCACAAGCCCGACGTTTTCATCACCGACATCGAAATGCCGCACATGAGCGGGCTCGATGTAGCCGCGGAATTGAAGCGGCGGCGCACCGGAACCCGCGTGGTCATCGTCACCACCTTTGCCCGCACCGGATATCTGCGGCGCGCGCTCGAAGCCGGAGCTCTGGGATATTTGCTCAAAGATATGCGCGCCGAAGAACTCGCCGACGCCGTGCGCCGCGTCCATCAGGGCCTGCGCGTGATTCATCCCGAACTTGCCACCGAAGCCTGGGGCGAAGTGGATCCGCTCACCGATCGCGAACGCCAGGTCCTGCGCCTGGCCGGAAAAGGCATGGCCAGCGGCGATATTGCCAGCGAGTTGGGGCTCTCGGATGGAACGGTGCGCAATTATCTTTCGGAAGCCATCAGCAAGTTGGGGGCTGGCAACCGTGTCGAAGCGGCCAGGATCGCCCGGACCAAAGGATGGCTGTAATCCTCCGCGTACTTCACGAAAGCCTCTATGTGGGGACAGCCGCCCTCGGCTGTCCGGCGGAGCGAAGCTCCGCGGCCTCTGCTCAGGGCACCGCCTCTATCAACCCAGGGTAGTCCTCACGCGGGCGCGACCCGCAGGCTCATATCGGCCGCCGGGGGCGAGTGCGTCAGCATGCCCACAGAGATAAAATCCACGCCCGTCTCGGCATAGGCCCGGACGTTATCCAGGCGAATCCCGCCCGCGCATTCGATCGGGATGCGACGGCCCTTCCTCTGGCCGTCAGGTTGCGAGCAGCGCTCTACCGCACGGCGCACGTCCTCGACCGGAACATTGTCCAGAAGAACCACCTCCGCGCCATGGACCAATGCTTGCTCCAGTTCGTCCAGATTGCGCACCTCGACCTCGATCAACTGGTTCCCGCGGCGATTGCGGCGCGCATGCTCCAGCGCAGCCGGAATTCCCCCTGCCAAAGCGACATGATTGTTTTTGATCAGGACGCCGTCGGAAAGATCGAGGCGATGATTTTGTCCGCCGCCGCAGCGCACCGCATATTTGTCAATCACGCGCAGGCCGGGCGCGGTCTTGCGCGTGTCGAGGATGCGCGCGCCCGTGCCCGCCACCGCGTCCACAAACTTGCGCGTAACCGTGGCGATGCCGCTCATGCGCTGCAGCAGGTTCAAAATCACGCGCTCGCACGAAAGTATGACGCGCGCGTTGTGGCGAATCACGGCCACCGATTGCCGCGGCCGCAGGCGCACGCCGTCAAATATCTCCGGATGCGTGGTGACTTCGTAATGCGCCGTCACCGCGCCGTCCAGCGCGGCGTATACGTCCATGATCCGCGCCACACAACCGATCCCGGCCAGGATGGAATCCTGCTTGGCGATGATCGTCGCCACCGCCCGCTGGTTGGCGTCCACGCAAGCGTAGCTGGTGGCGTCACGCGTGGCCCGGTCTTCGAGCAGCGCGTTCTCCACAATGGCGGTCAGGCGTCTTGAATTCCAATCCATAAACAGTTGCCAGTAGCCAGTTGTCAGTTGCCAGCAAGAAACATGTGGGGACAGCCGCCCACGGCAAAGGACTTATCATTGCAAATGACCTGTCATCCCGAGCAACGCGAGGGACCTGGGTTCTCGCCTGCACCATCACCCGTGCGAGCGCCAGGAAGCACCAAGGTCCCTCGCTTCGCCCGGGATGACAGGTGATTTGACGGCCACAAGTCACTTACCGAAGGGGGCGTGTCCCACTTCAACAGTTCAGTTCTTTCAACTTACTATTCGTTTTTTCGAGCAACACCGCTAGCTCTTGCCCGCGCTTGCGCAGGCCTTCAACCACACTGGCCGGAGCTTTCGCCAGAAACTGTTCATTTCCCAGCTGCTTCTGGTTGTTGGCCAGCTCTTTCTCGATTTTCTCCAGTTCCTTCTTCAGCCGCTCGCATTCGCCCGCGAGATCAATCTTTCTCTCGTAGACCACGTGCACCTCGAAGCGCGCGGTGTGCCGGGCTCCGGCCAGCTTGGCCAGCGAGCTTTCGACAAAAGTGATTTGGCTGACGCCCGCCAGGCGCTCGACCGCCCCGGAATTCGCTTCGATCAGTTTGCGAATCTCCGATTCGTGCGCAAAGACCTCGATCGGCACTTTGACCTTTGGTTCGATCTTCAATTCTGCCCGCAAATTGCGCACACTGACGATCAGGTCCTGCAGGATCGCCATTTCGGTTTCGGCGGCGAGATCGAACTGTTTCTCATCGGCCTGCGGGTAGGAAGCCAGCGCAATCGATTTCAGCGGCGGCTTGCCCTCATAGATCGCCTGCCAGATTTCTTCCGTGATGAACGGCATCACCGGATGCAGCAGCCGCAGCGACGCGTCAAACAGCGCAACCAGATTTGCGCACGCTGCCTGCGCCGCGTTCTTGTCGGCACCTTCGTCAAAAATCAGCCGCGGCTTGATCAGTTCCAGATACCAGTCGCAGAATTCGCCCCAGAAGAAATCGTAAATGCGGTTGGCGGCCTCATGAAAACGGTAAGTTGCCAGCGCGTCGTTCACATCCGCCGCGACGCGATTGAATCGCGAAAGAATCCAACGGTCTTCCAGAGTCGTAGTCTGAAACCCCGCAACACCCATGTGGGGACAGCCGCTCTTGGCTGTCCGGCCGGGCCGCAGGCCCGGCTTCACTCGGTCCACATTCATGAACATGAACCGCGCCGCATTCCAGATTTTGTTGGCAAACGCGCGATACCCGTCGGTCCGGCTTTCGTTGAAAGCGATGTCGGTGCCGGGCGCGGCCATGGCGGCCAGGGTGAAGCGCGTCGCGTCGGTCCCGAAGCGCTCGATAACCTCCAACGGATCGAGCACGTTGCCCTTGGTTTTCGACATCTTCTGGCGCTCGGCGTCGCGCACCAGCGAGTGAATATAGACCTCGCGGAAGGGCACGCTGTCATTCTTCTTTTCGCTCCAGCCGCTGGCCTTCTTCAGAGTCGCATCCTGCTCGTGTCCCTCCATGAAGTGGCAGCCGAACATGATCATGCGCGCCACCCAAAAAAAGAGAATTTCGTAAGCTGTGATCAGCAGCGTCGTCGGATAGAACACTGCCTGATCCCGCGTCTTCTCCGGCCAGCCCAGCGTCGTGAAGGGCAGCAGGCCCGACGAGAACCAGGTATCGAGCACGTCGGAAACCTGTTCCAGCTTCGCCCCGCCGCACTTCGGGCACTTCGACGGCGCTTCCCGGGCTACGATGATTTCCTTGCAGCCACCACACGTCCATGCTGGAATGCGGTGTCCCCACCATAACTGGCGCGAAACGCACCAGTCGTGGATATTGTTCATCCAGTTCAGGTAAATCGTGCGGTAGTTGTCGGGAACGATCGTGATCTCGCCGCTTTCGACTGCCTCTTTCGCGCGCTCGGCCAGCGGCGCGATCTTCACGAACCACTGCTCGGAAAGCCGCGGCTCAACGATGGTTCCACAGCGGTCGCATTTCCCGATCGCGAGCGCGTAGTCTTTTTCACCGGCCAGAAATCCCTGCTCTTGCAAATCGTGCAGCACCCGCTTGCGCGCTTCAAAGCGATCCAGGCCGGCGTACGCGCCCGCATTCTGATTCATGTGCGCGTGCTCGTCCATCACGTCGATCTGCGGCAGGTTATGCCGCAGCCCGGCCTGAAAATCGTTGGGATCGTGCGCCGGCGTCACTTTCACCGCGCCGGTCCCGAATTCCGGTTGTGCCAGTTCGTCGGTGATGATGGGAATCTCGCGCTTCATCAGCGGCAGCAGCACCTTCTTCCCGTGCAGATGCGAGTAGCGCTCGTCGTTTGCGTTCACCGCGATCGCGGTATCGCCCAGCATGGTTTCAGGACGCGTGGTGGCCACGGTGACGAACTCGCGGGTTCCAATGACCGGATAGCGAATCTCCCACAGTTTTCCGGCCACGTCTTCGTGTTTTACCTCGAGATCGGAGATCGCCGTCTCGCAGCGCGGGCACCAGTTCACGATGTACTTCCCGCGATAAATCAGCCCTTCCTCATACAGCCGGACGAACACCTCGCGCACGGCGCGCGAAAGATTTTCGTCCATGGTGAAGTACTCGCGGTCCCAGTCGACGGAAGCGCCTAGCCGCTTCATCTGGTCGAGAATCGCGCCGCCATAGAGCTTCTTCCATTCCCAGACACGCTCGATGAATTTCTCGCGGCCCAGGTCGCGGCGCTTCTTGCCTTCTTTGGCCAGCTGGCGCTCGACCATCATCTGCGTGGCAATTCCGGCATGGTCCGTGCCCGGCAGCCACAGCGTGATGAAACCGCGCATGCGGTGCCAGCGCACAATGATGTCCATCTGCGTCTGGTTGAGCATGTGGCCCATGTGCAGGCGTCCGGTCACGTTGGGCGGCGGCAACAGCAGCGTGAACACAGGTCGCGTTTCGCCCGCGGCCGGCGTGGGTACGGAGAAGAGTTTCTCTTTGACCCAGTAGTCGGCCCAGAGCGTTTCAATCGCGCCCGGCTCGTAGGCTTTAGGCAGTTCGTGCGGCATCTTTGTGTGCTATCGAAACCCGTGCAGGGACGCCCACTCCTTCGGCTTAGCCCCGGACAATCCCGACTGTCCGACCGGGCAAAAACCCGCAGGCTTCGCCAGCAGAAGAAGGAACTTCTGATCTTACAGGCGCAAGAAAAGAAGGGTCAAACCTGGGACGGGTAGGTATATACAGACGGCAAAATGGAGTGCACCCAAAAACTGAGACAGGAAATTAAGGGGCCAGCTACAGTGAACGGAGGAGAACAATGCTGGTGCCCCGACAAGAATATTCCCGCGAATTGAAGATCGCCTGTATGCGCGAG
>Ga0181536_10000083_pt1 | contig 101193 bp, 87 predicted proteins | sample PEATcosm2014_Bin_41_FD_121105 | JGI IMG/M metagenome (GOLD analysis project Ga0181536, IMG submission 121105) | Peatland microbial communities from MTU Mesocosm Facility, Houghton, MI, USA - PEATcosm2014_Bin17_60_metaG | ecosystem: Environmental > Terrestrial > Soil > Wetlands > Peat | place... | reverse complement strand
TCAAGTGATAAATGGCCCCGGGATATTGGAGGCGAAGCTTGCGCGCCATGCCGGGAGAATCCTCTGTTTCGCCGGTCTTGTCAACCCAGAATGCGGCATTGCTAGGGACTGACCCCTAGGGCGAAACGGTTCAAGCCGGTTTGTAACAGCAGGCTCGTTTCCGGTAATCTTCTGGATATGATGGCGGCATGAGCAACACGTCCTCATCCAGCGAAGGGGCGCGGGCTTTTCCGAACACGCGATGGTCGCTCGTTCTGGCGGCCACCGGCAAGGAGGCCCCGGAATCTGCCGCGGCCCTGGAGTCCCTCTGCCGCGCTTACTGGTACCCGCTTTACGCCTACGTGCGGCGGCGCGGCCAATCGCCCCAAGATGCCCAGGACCTGACGCAGGAATTCTTTTGCCGTCTGCTGGAAAAACGATGGCTTGATTCGGCTGATCGCGCGAAAGGCCGGTTGCGCGCGTTTCTGGTCGTGGCGTTGAAGAATTTCCTGAGCAAGGAGTGGCGGCGGGCCTCCGCGCAGCGTCGCGGCGGCGGCCATTCTCAGGCGCCCTTGGACACCGCCTTGGCGGAAAGTCGTTACGCCGCCGAGGCGCCCGCCAAACTGGAGCCAGACGCGGCCTTCGACCGGGAGTGGGCCTTGACGTTGCTGGATTTGACGGTCAACCGCTTGCGGGCCGAGTTCGCCGCGGCGGGAAGGCCGGACGATTTTGAGGCGCTCAAGGGATGTCTGCTGGCCGAGCGCGGAGGGATTGATTATGCGGCGCTGGCGGGGCGGATGGGCCTGAATGAAGGCGCGGCCCGCGTGGCGGCGCATCGGTTGCGCAGGCGGTTTCGGCAGGTCTATCGCGAGGAAATCTCGCAGACGCTGGCCGACAGCGCGGATTTGGAGGGCGAATTGCGCCACCTGGCCGCGGCGCTTGCCGGAGGATGAAATGCGCGCGAAAGATTCCGCCGGCGAGACGCGGTTTAAGAAAAAGTGTAGCAGAGGATTGATGGGGAATGTGTTCGGCGAGGCGCCGAACACGGCAGGCGAGGGCGCCCGCGCTCCCCGTGCATCAGAATTATGCAAAGAACTTCTCTCACACTACACTAGCGCGGTTTAAATAAAGTCGTGGCCACTGATTGTAACAAGCTGCCGCCAATGGGTAACTATAGGATATGAGCGATTTTTCCTCGCAAAAGTGTGCGCAGTGCGGGGCGTTTCTCCCGGAGAACGCCCCGGCCGGGTTGTGCCCGAATTGCCTTATGGCGCTGAATTTGAAACCGGAAACCGCTTTCACCGAGGATTCTCCCGCCGCGCAGCCGCCGCTGCCGCCGGAGCAAATCGCCCCGCTATTTCCACAGCTTGAAATCCTGGCCTGTCTGGGGCGCGGCGGGATGGGCGTCGTTTACAAGGCGCGGCAGAAAAGCTTGAACCGTCTGGCCGCCCTGAAGCTGCTGGCGCCGGAGAGGGCAGGGGACGCGAAGTTCGCCGGGCGCTTCGCGCGCGAGGCCCAAGCGCTGGCGGCGTTGAGCCATCCCAACATCGTCACCATATACGATTTCGGCCAGGCGGGCGGATTTTATTTCCTGCTGATGGAATATGTGGACGGGGTGAACCTGCGCCAGCTTATGCGCGCGCGAAAATTCACGCCGGAGGAGGCGCTGGCCATTGTGCCGCCGCTGTGCGACGCGCTGCAATTCGCCCACGACCGGGGCATCGTCCATCGGGACATCAAGCCGGAGAACCTGCTGCTCGACAAAGCCGGCCGGGTGAAGGTCGCCGATTTCGGCATCGCCAAAATGCTGGGGGCCGTCAACGGCGGCGGCGACGCCGGCGAACCCGCCGCGGCGGAAAACAGCACGCAAAGCACCGTCGGCACGCCGGGTTACAGCGCGCCGGAACAGACGACCAATCCGCAACGCGTGGACAGCCGCGCGGACATTTATTCGCTGGGCGTGGTTTTCTACGAAATGCTGACCGGGGAGCTGCCCGGCCAGCGCCTTGAGCCGCCGTCCCGGAAAGTTCATATTGACGTGCGCCTGGATGAAGTGGTGCTGCGGGCGCTGGAGAAGAACCCCGAGCTGCGCTACCAGCAAGTCAGCGAAGTCAAGACGATGGTGGAAACGATTGCGGGAACGCCGCCCGGCGCGCCGCGGTTGGACGGGCGCAGCCAATGGAGCAACACCGGGATGGAGTATCGGTCCAAAGCCACGTTGTTTGGCCTGCCGTTGCTGCATGTGGTGTTTGGCATGGACCCGCAAACCGGGCGGGTGCGTGTGGCGAAGGGGATCATTGCCATTGGGGACAGGGCGCAAGGGGTCATTGCTTTTGGCGGGCTGGCGATGGGCGGGTTCGCGTTTGGCGGACTGGCCATCGGTGTCGTTGCCTTTGGCGGTGGCGCCGTGGGGGTGGCGGCCATTGGCGGATTGGCCATTGCGTTGATTGCGGCGCTGGGCGGCGGGGCCATCGCGCCCATCGCAATCGGCGGCGGGGCGATTGGCTATGTGGCTATCGGCGGCGGGGCCATCGGAGTGCATGTATTGGACGCCGCGACCAGAAACCCGGCTGGTGGGGCTTGGAGGTTCTTTCACCTGTCGTCGGCGAGGCTCCTGGTGCTCAGCGCAATCTTTGTTGCGTTGGAGGGAATTGTTGTCGGCGTGCCGCTCTGGCTGCGCGGGCGCATGATGAAAAGGGGGAGTGCCGGCATGCCGCCTGCCGATTCTGTCGCGCGCGGTTCAGCCGCAAACCAGGCGGCCATCAACCAGGCGGAGTGGGAAAACCGGAATAATTGGAGTTTTTGGGGTTACTTCAGCAAACGGGATTCCCGGAAACTATTTGTGCCCGGGCGGATGCCAGGTTTTGGCTGGACCATCAATCTGGGCCGCTGGCAGGGCGCGGCGTTTTTGATGGCCACTCTCATGTTCGTTTCGCTGATATGCGGCTTCACGATTTTGCGTTCATATTACCCCGACCGGGCGCCTCTAATTCAGGCCGCCGAGATGCCGGTCGTGGCAACTGCCGCCTATCGCGGCGACATCGCGGTTCGTCTGGACAGTCTCGGGACCGTGGACTCGTCGAACACCGCGGTTTTTTCCATCCCGGAAAGCGCGGTGCAGGAGGTGGTGAAGCGCTTTGACGCCGGCCAGTTGTTGACAGTGGAGGCGTCGGATCGGGCTGGCAAACCCTTCGGGCATGGCTCCGTGCTGGCGGTGGACAATGAAATGGACACGTCCGTCGGCATGCTCAAATGCAAGGCCGCGCTGGCGCCGGATGGAAACCAATTGATGATGCGCGGCTTGTTCTTGAATATCCAACTGACGTTGGAGGTGAAACACGGGGTGACAGTCGCGCCGGCTGAAGCGATTCGGTTCGACACGGAGGGAGCCTTCGTGTGGGCGATCAAACCGGATCAAACAGTGAGCCGGCGGCCCGTGCAAATGGGAGCGCAAGAGGGAGCAAAGGTGGAGATTCGCAGCGGTTTGTCGCCGGGAGAACTGGTGGTCATCAACCCGGCGAACATGAAGTTGCGCGAGGGACAGAAGATTGGCTTGGCTAATCGAATCCAGTTGAGAGATCATCCCGCGCGGAGGGGAGAATGAGGATGCTCATTTCATGCGATTGCGGAGTTGCGATTTCGCCGTCTCCCAGTCCATGAAGGATTCCTTGCCCTGCGCAACTCGCGCGGCCCTCTGGCGGAGAACCGCTCCGTGCCATTCGGGAGATGCAAGCTGCTCCTCTTTTGGATGGAGCGGCTTCCGGACTTGCTCGGTTCGGCGCCCAGGCTCCGGCACGCGGGTCCAAGGCGGTTTTTCCCTTTGTTGATCTGAGATCAAGCGATTACAGTGTGAACCCGGCGAACGAATTTGACCGCCAATTTGCAAATAGATAATATGGATTCGGAAATATATCTCTTATTGCAGAACGAAGGAGCAGTGATACAAGGTTGCTTGAAGTCCTCCCTAACCGCCTTGCGGACGGGAAGCAGCGCGGAGCGCGGGCCGTTCTACGTCTGTTTTTTCAATTACACTGTGGGTCTGGAGCGGCTCCTTGCCGAGAACTCGTTCCAGCAATAAAGGTGAAGCTATGAACATTGATCCGTTCGTTTTAATAATAGTTTTTTGCTTGGCGTTGGCCTTATCTCTGGTCACGCTCTTGTTGGTGATGATCCCCCCCACGCGCCAGCTTGGGCGTAAGATGGGGATCATATCCCTTGGCCTCGGTTTTCTGCCCTTCTTGCTGGCGATCATTTTCATGATACAACATTTATCCGACCGGGAATCCCCGTGGCTGGTCCCGATTATAGGTCTTCTTCCCTCGGGGATTTCAAGATTGGCAGTTTTCCTTGCCTCGGAACTCAAGCCGCCACCGGTCACGATTAAGGAGAAGTCCTGCTTCTTGGACTTGACTATAGTGGTGCTGGCTTTGTTGGCAGTGGGCTGGCTGGCGTTTTTTCTCCTCAAGATGGCGTTTAGCGGGGCTCGGATTGGGTCTCCGGGGTGACCATCAGTGGGGTGGTTGGCTACAAGTACATGATTCAAAGCACGACTAATCTGAGATTCGGAATCGCCGGGGCGTCATGGCTTGGGCAAATTGCGGAAAGGCGTTGCAGGGCAATGGATGGATTCGTTGAACAGGAGGACGCGGAGCAAACAGAGGTTTTTCGGTTCCTCAACGATTTCAGTGGATTGGCCATTTTAGCCAGCTTAGGGTTCGCGCAAAAACTATTTCCGATCTTTCTCGAAGAGGATGTCAGGAATATCCGGGTCAGAAAAATAATAAACCCCGCCCCCCTTGGGGAGAAGGTGGGACTTTCATTTTTCTGACCCCATTTTTCTGAGATCGCCTTCTTTTTGAAAATGTTTGAATTGCGCCCCCGGTCTGGAAGTCGGACAAGATGGCGGGAGTGGCGGGGCTCGAACCCGCCACAAATCCAATGAAATCAAGGGTTCCGTTGGGGTGCCCTCACAAATAGCCTCACAAAAGCCAGTCGCGGCCAGTCACGATTTGTCGCGCGTGGTCACGGCCTGGGCTGGACTGCCAGCCCCCCTCAAGGCCGCAATCCTCGCCATTGTGGACACGGCGACGAACAAGGGGGGCCAGTGAAACCCCAAGCTGCCGCCATCGAAGTAGAACGAGCAGAATCGGACAGCGAGCCATCCTGCTCGCCGGTTCTGCGGCGGAATGTGGTGTCAATGGGCGACGCGGAAGGATGGGTTTTGGATGAGGCTGCGCGTTAGGAGGTGGATTGTGCGCCATAAGTCCTTCGATTCCTCCTCGGTCACTACGTTCGAACAGGCCGCCGCCGTCGCTGCCGGGGATGCGGTCACCCAGATAATGGCGGTTCATGCGGATGGTTCGTCAATCAGGAATGTTGCGGGGCCTCTCCTGTCGTCGCTTACCGGCTCTGTTGAATATCGTCCGTTTTCTTGGGAGGTTGCGAGTGGACATGGTGACGGTCTGGGGGGCGGGGGTGGCCGGGTTCACCCGGACGCCCCCGTCCCCCAGACCGGGACGACTGCGCCTGGCTTGTCTAAGGTGCATAAATCACCGCGGAACAAGAGCGGTGGCATATTGGAGGTTTACCGCAACGCGAGCTTTTTGGAGTTACGGTGCCGTTCTGAGCCAAATTTGCCGGGGGCTGAGCGTCCCGGTGGTGAGCGCGGCGAAATTGAGGAGTTCTCGGCGGCGGCGCGGCGGCGGATGTTGGTTTGCTTGGCGAAGGTGGATGATGGCGCGGCGCCGTTCATGGTGGGGCTGACGTATCCTGATGAGTTTGACCGTTACGCCTGGGATGGCGAACAGGTGAAGCGGCACATTGATACGATCTCCAAGCGGTTCGCCCGTCGGTTTCCAGACGGGTGTTTGATGTGGAAGCTGGAATTTCAGGCTCGTAAAAGCGGGGTGAACAAGGGGAAGATCGCGCCGCATATCCATGCGTTTGTCTGGGGTGTGCCGTGGGGGTTTGAGTGGAAAGCCATGCGGACGGACCAAGTTCGTCTGCGCCGGCGGATGGTCGGACCTGTGATTATTTGGGATGAGGATATTTTGGCTGGCGGTGAATGGGTGGAGGGTCGTAGTGCCTTGGTTGATGAGCGCGAGGGGTGGGGTGGCATTCGTGTGCAGGCGCATGGAAAGTGTCCGTCTGTGGTGAATGGAGATTCGATTGCGAATTGGTTTGCGCGGAATTGGTATGACGTGGTTGGGAGCGGTGACGTGAGGCATTATCGGGCGGGCACCTCGGTTCAGAGGCTTGGCTCGAAGCGCGGTGCCTTCGCGTATGCGGCGAAGAAGTATGTTGCAAAGACTGGCGAGTGCGTATGGTCTGCGAAGCCGGGGCGGTTTTGGGGCATTGTGGGCCGCAAGAATCTGCCTCTCGGTCGGCGGGATGTTTTGGAGTTGACGAACGCGCAGGCGTTGAAACTGCGCCGGGTGATGCGCCGCTATCGGATGGCGACCTGCCCAAAGGAGAAGCGGGCGAAGATGCGCAAGGGCCAGTTGTTTTCGCGGGATTTCACGGTCAAACTATTTGCTGGCGTTGAGTTTTGGATGGAGCGGCTGCCTGCTTTGCTCGGCTCGGCGCCCAGGCTTCGCCAGGCTGGGGCAAGGCGGTTGTTCCCTTTGCTGATTTGAGACCATCTGCATGTCTGGACGTGATGTGAAATGAGGAGGGGCCCCCGGTGGGGTTGCTTGAAGATGAACTCTGCCCGGAAGAAATCAAGGTTGGACACCCTAAGACGCCTCGCTGGCGGGCCTTGCCGGCACTTGCGAAATAATGGCAATAAAGGCTTGATTTCGCGTGCTTGCGGCGACATCTATTTTGGACGGGACGGTCAAAAACCGTTCCGGTATAATAATTTTTGATATGGGCTTGATGATCTGTTCGCTAGCTGAATACCCGCTGGAGGTGGAGAGGAGCTATTACATCTACCTTTTGGATTACGGATGGCACGAACCCTTGGCCGACGCCATTTACCAGAACTTCGGCAAGCTGGCTGACCTTGCATCACGACGGGGAGCAGTCGTAATGCGGGGCGTTGTAGCGTCTCACTTTGCTGATGAGGTCCTGTCGTGGCACCACGTCAACGGCCAGCCGGCGGAAGAAATACTTCCCGCAATCCTACTGACCACTATTCATCCGCAGCACTTTCGGTCACAGACGAGCGAAACCGCACACACCTTCGATGACAAACTGCTGCTCATCCCGCTTCGGGCCGCGTGCAAGAACACATCGGATGTCGTCACACTGGTCGAGAAGATTTTTAAGGATATTAAAGAGAAAAAAGGCCTGCCCGACTTCGCAATCGCTCGCGAGTTAAAGAAGGGCAAGAGCGGGGCGCTGGTTGACGCACTGATCCTCCAGCCAAGGTTTGCGGGGGTCGGGGTGGACCTAAAGAAAATTGTCAGTTTTTTCAAAGGATTACGAGGGTGAAAAAGACGGCCAAGAACTGGGTGCAGGCTACGCCAGGTTTCGCCTTTCGGTTTTTCCTGAGTCAGCGGCCCGGTGCATCTGACCCAGGGCGTTGGGTCCACCTCATACATTGTAAAAGCAGAGTCTGATTCTGCCCCATCTCACTGTGGATGCTACAATAATAGTGGCGGTTGTCGGTGCGTCGGCCAGCATTATTGCCGCCGCTCTCACCTTTTATCTCACCAAGAGACACGAGCTTGCCGTACAAGTTCGGAAAGAGAAACTGAACCATTATAGGGTGCTTCTTGCGTCCCTGTCGGATCTCGCAGTCGATGGGACAAACAAGACCGATGCAAACAGGAAGTTCGCTTTGGCCGCGAATACAATTGGGCTTGCGGCGCCACAGTACGTCATCGGCGCGCTCATGGCGTTCCACGACGAGGTCAAGTACACAAATCGCTGTAAATCCGATGAGCGGTACGACAAGCTACTCAACGAATTATTGCTTGCCATCCGGAAAGACATTGGGCTGGCCAAAGGCGACAACGCGGGGACCTTTAAGTTTCACCTGATCGGGGCGGCCCCGAAGTCCAGGTCCGAACAATTCAGTCCAGCGGACGGGAGCGCGAAAAAATGATCGCCGTCTCTCGCGGCGGATAAGAGCGAGTGATGGACAGTGTGATAATCCCCCCCCTCCGCGACAGCGGAAAACAAGGCTGACACCCCAAAAGCGGGCTTCCGTTCCTGCCTTCAAATCCCTGGTGGTGATGGCGGTGGATTCCATGTTGCGAAGGGCAAACGGGCGCAAGCTGGAATCCAGCGACTTCGCGACCAGGCACTTGTCGGGGCGGAGCGTTCGCGTGTTGGCATTCGGCTTGGCCTTCCCGTCCTGAGCAAGCGGAATGCCAACATGGGAACGCGGAGTGGGGAATGGCTTCAAAAAAAGGTGAACAAAGGCTCTTGACAAATTCATAATCATTGAATATTCTAAGCTTGTGAACATTCAAAATAATTGAATATGATCGAGCGTGAAAAGATTCGGGGGTGGTGCGGCGAGTGCGGAATCGCGTGGCCTCCGGTGGTTGAGGCTGCATCGGGGGAGTGGATGTGTCCGCGTTGCCGTGGTCGGATGAAGCAGAAAAGGGAGTTGAACCGAGACGAGAGGAGCGTATTCTCGTTTCAGGCGTGGTTGGATGAGGTTTGGTTGAGCGGCAAATGGGGGCCGTCTCCCGGTGGCGCGGCGAGCGAATTGCATTGTGACCGGAGCATGATTGATAAGCTTTCCGACCGGGGAATTCTGGAAAAGAGCGTTTACAAACATGATGGACAGTACATTGTGATGATCTCCTCGCGGTCCGTCAAAAAAGCCAAAGAGAACAAGGCGAAGCGGGGCAAGTGGACCGATTCGGGAGAGGACTGATGGAAACGAGGAATATGACTCTTGGCGCTCCGATGTTGGTTCGGTTGAAGGTCGCGGCGGCCCGGTTGGGGGTGAGCGTTCGCACAGTTTACCGGATTATCGCGGAAGGCGGTTTAAGGCTGGTGCATGTTCGTGGATGTGCCTGCGTTTATGAAAACGATCTGGTGAACTACATGGAGCGCAACACACAAATGAGGAAAGTATGATTAAGACCTTTTACAAACCCAAAGGCTCGCGGATATGGCGATTGAAGTTCCGGCTTTGCCCGGCAGATGGCAAAATCCAAGACGTGTCGCTCGGCACGTCTGATAAACAGGTGGCCGAAAAGCTGGGTGGCGAACTGCTGCGGGAAAAGGAGCATGAACGGGCCGGGTTCATTCCGCCAAAGGCGATCAGGAATGCAGCACAACGGAAGCTGGCGGACCATGTGCAAGACTTCCTGGGGGATATGCGGCGGCGTGGAAAGTCGGAAAAGTATCTGGCAAACCTCGAATTCCGTGTTGGCCGGCTGATTTGCGATTGTGGGTGGCACACGGCAAAGGACGCAACGGCCGATTCATTCCAAGGGTGGTTGAGGGGGCGGCAGGAATTGAAGGACAAGACGGCGAATGATTACCTGGAGGCGGCGCGGTGCTTTTTCAACTGGCTGGTGAGGCTTGGCCGCGCCGGGTCAAATCCTCTGCTCGCGGTGGAAAAAGTCAGAACGAAGGGCGGGAAGGCGGATGAAGTGCGGGCGTTCAGTGATGACGAAATGTTGCGACTGCTGGCTGTGGCTGGCGAGCGGCGGGTGGTTTATCTGATGGCGGTCCATACGGGCCTGCGGAGATCGGAACTGGGGGCGCTCAAGTGGGGGGATGTGCATCTGGATGCGGTGACACCCTTCGTCCAGGTGCGGGCGTCCACAACCAAGAATGGCAAACCTGCGGACATGCGCCTGCTTCCTGAATTGGCGGCGGCGCTGGGGGAGCTCAAAAGCAGCGGGACACATGAGGAAGAACTTGTTTTTACGCGTATTCCACGAATCGAGCGGTTTTACAGGGATTTGAAAAAGGCCGGGATTCCGCTCCAGGATGCCCTCGGACGGAAGGCGCTGTTTCATTCGCTGCGCCACACCTTCGGCACCAATCTGGCGCGGGGCGGGGTGGCAAGCCGGGTGGCAATGGCTCTGATGCGGCACAGCGACCGGCGGCTGACGGATAAAATTTACACGGATGAGAATCTTCTCGGGACCTGGGCGGCGTTTGACAGTCTGCCCAACTACGGGGAGCAAGCCTCACAAATAGCCTCACAAATTTTAGTCGCAACGGGTCAAAACGTGTCGCAGCCTGTCACGATGGGTTGCGGGCTGGATAGCGTCAAAACCCCTGTAAAGATTGGCGATTGTCACGTTTTGACGCTTCCTGTCACAACGGGTCACAATGCGGGGAATGGCGGGAGTGGCGGGGCTCGAACCCGTAACCTCTGCCGTGACAGGGCAGCGCTCTAACCAATTGAGCTACACCCCCGAAAGGGGAAGATGGAAGTTAGTGAAATACTCCCTCCCCGTCAATGGCGGACAAAGGAAAAAGTTCGGGCAGCAGACGCCAAGGAGGTGGGGGTGGGGAACCCCGCTGAAGAAACGTACCGCTACCCGAACCAAATCCATACTCCACCTTAGAACTTTGTGGAGATTTGTCAACGGTTAAAAAAGCCCAAAATGGCCGGGCCACTTTTCCTTCCCGCCCCGGCTCCCAGGCCTCACGGCAAATTGTAGGGGTTTCCCTTACATCGCCTCGGCCGGGCTTGGCGGTGGACGCCTTGATTGTTGACGCTCATTTCCTGCGGCGGAAACGGCTTCCGGGAAATTGGTCATTGACCGCCTGGGCGGCGCGGGGGCAATTTCCGGCAGCCGCCCGCTTTCAATGGGCGGGTGAAAGATTTTGTTCGCGACTGATGAAGCCACTGATTGACCTGACGAAGCTGAAAGTTTTTCCGCTCGCCCAGCGCGCGAGCGAGGCGCGGCTGGAGGATGTTTTGGTGGAGCCGGATTCGCCGCCTCCGGCCTGCGCTCCCGCCAATCAGGCGCTGATCGGCCAATGCGCGCGGCAAATCGTCCGGGCCAGAAAGCGGCAGGCCACGGTCCTGCTGATCTTTGGGGCGCACTTGATCAAGAATGGCGCGGGGGGGATTTTGATCCGGCTGATGGAGAAGGGCTGGATCACGCATCTGGCCACCAATGGGGCGGGGGTGATTCACGATTGGGAATTCGCCTTCCAGGGACTTTCCACCGAAAGCGTGAGAAAGAATGTGGCCACCGGGACTTTTGGGGCGTGGGAGGAGACGGGGCGCAACATTCATCTGGCCTTGCTGGGCGGGGCGCTGGAGGGGCTGGGATTTGGGGGCGCGGTTGGGAAATTTGTTTTGGAGGATGGGATCACCCTTCCATCGGCGGAATCGCTTGAGGCGGCGCTTGGCCTGGAACCCTGCCACCCGCTGGCCCCGGCGCGGGCGGATTTGCTGCAAGCCATGCGCGTCCATCGGCTGGCCGCCGGCCGGCATGAGGCGCGGCATCCCTGGAAACAAAGCTCCGTGCTGGCGCAAAGCTTCCGCCGGGACATAGCGCTGACGGTTCACCCCGGCGTGGGCTACGACATCATTTCCAACCATCCCATGTTCAACGGGGCGGCGATTGGCCGGGCGGCGGAAATGGATTTCCGGCGATTCGGCGCGGCGGTGGAGGGGCTGGACGAGGGCGTCGTGCTTTCCGTCGGCTCGGCGGTGATGGGGCCTCAAGTGTTTGAAAAGAGCCTCAGTTGTGTCAACAATTTGCGCCTCCAGTCCGGGCGCCCCACGGTCCGCGGTCACACCATTTATGTAGTGGATTTGCAGGACGGCGGGCGGTGGGATTGGTCGCAAGGGGAACCGCCCAAGGACAATCCAGCGTATTATTTGCGATTTTGCAAAAGTTATGCGCGGATGGGGGGCGAGATGCGTTATCTGCAATGCGACAATGTGGCGTTTGTCCACCACTTGCTGCGCGAGTTGGAAAGGGGCGGATGAGGGGCGCGGTCACTTCTGCCAAAGCGCCTTGTCGCGACGCTGGGGATGGCCCAAAGTCCAGCGCAAATTAGCCAGGTAGAGCATCGGACAGCGCGACAGGGATGACCCCGGCCGCCGCCCGCACCCCGGCGCCGGGCCGCCGAGAGGGGGAACGCCCTCCTGGGGCGGGATCGCAAGGCGTTTGATGGGGGCCAACGAGTCCATCGCTAATGGGGTATCGGCAGAAGGCGGGAAAACTTGACGGGCCAGGAAAAGGGGCCGCCCGCTGGCCGATTGCCCTCCGCAAGCTTCCTCAATGATCGCCGGATTCCGCCGATAGGGTATGTAACGGGCGCCCACAAGATTGTGCAGTCGGAGAGCAAGGCCGCGCAGAATTGTGGGGCGGCCACGCCAGGATAAAAGTCAATTAGAAAACAATGAATGCCATCGTCGAAGCCCCAAGCCAGGAAGCGACGGAGTTTTCCAAGCTGACACCGCTTCAGAAGCTGGCCGGTTTTCTGTTGATTTTGGACCCGGACAACGCGGCCCACATCATGGAACAACTGGATGAAGCGGAATTGGAGGCGGTATCCACGGAAATGGCCAAGTTTTCGGCCATCTCGCAGGAGATGCAGAGCGAGATACTGCAAGAGTTCTCGCCGGTGGCGGTGCAGGCGGTGACCGCCGTGGCGGGGGGAGTGGATCGGGTGAAGTCCATTCTCGAGAAGGCGGTGGGGATGTTCCGCGCATCGGATATTCTGGGGCGGGTTTCCCCGCAGCGCCCGTCGGTGGCGGCGATGCAGGAAGTGGTGGAAATGGAACCGCGCGCGCTTTACAACGCGCTGCGCAACGAACAACTGCAAACCATCGCCTTGGTGGCCAGCTACCTGCCGGCGGAAAAGGCCTCGCAACTGCTGAACCTGGTGCGGCCGGATCAGCTTGAACAAGTGATCGAACGGCTGGCCACCCTGGCGCCCACCTCCATGGAAGTGGTTGAAAGCGTCGCCGAGTCGCTTCGTACCAAGCTGGCGGGGAGCCACAGCCGGCCTCTGAGCCACACCGGGGGCATCAAGGTCGCCGCGGAGGTGCTGAACGCGCTTCCCAAAAACGTGACCGATTCGATCTTGGTTTCCCTCAAAGAGCGCAACGCGGAATTGGGCGATGCGGTGTTGAAAAAAATGCTGGTCTTCGAGGAACTGGAGCGGCTGGATGGAAAGACCCTCCAGAAAATCCTGCAGGAAGTTGATTTCCGCTCTCTGGCCATCGCTCTGAAGACCGCCTCCGGCGGGCTGAAAAGCAAACTGCTCTCGTGCATCTCCAAACGCGCCGCGGACAATGTGCGGGAGGAAATCAGCTTCCTGGATTCGCTGAAAGTCAGCCAGATCGAGGCCGCGCAAATGGAAATCATTGAGATCGTGCGCCGGATGGAAAACGAAGGGACCATTGATTTGGAGGATCTGCGCCGCAAGAATTAACCCGATCCACCCACCCCCATTTATGGAAGCCGCCCCGCCAAAAACCACGCCGACCAGCTCAGCCTCGCAGACCATGTCGCAATCGGAGGTGGAGCGGCTTCTGGCCATGGTGGGCGGGGGCGACACGGTAAGCGCGGAAGTCAATGCGCCGCAGGGCGAAGTTGGCGGCGGGCCGTTGATGATTTCGCACCACGAGTTTCCGCAACTCTCGTCGTTCTCGGCCGACCAATTGCGAATATTGCGCCTCCGTTGCGAGGCATTCATCACTTCCCTGACGGCGCGGCTGTCGAGTCACCTGCGGATGGAATGCACCGTGCAGTTGACGAAGCTGGAAACCGTGCGCTACCAGCAGTTGGTCAACGCGCTGTCCAGTCCGACGCATCTGACGTTGTTCCAACTGCAACCGATGGCGGGCGTCTGCCTGCTGGACATTCCTCCGCGGCTGGCGTTGGCGATCGTGGACCGGGAACTGGGGGGACCGGCGGTGTGCGAGGAGGAACCGCGCGACTTGACGCAGATTGAGGCCAAACTGACGGCCAAAGTGGTGACCGTCCTGCTTGGGGAATGGTGCAACACCTGGGCCGACACGCTCCAACTTCGGCCCGCGCTCATTCGCAATGAGACCTCCGGTCGCTTCCTGCAAACCTCCTCCTCAGAAACCATGATGTTGAGCATTGGACTGGAAACCAAGTTTGCCCAGTCGGTGGGGCAGGTGCAGATCGCATTTCCGCAGTCCATCCTGGATCCCCTGATGCAAAAGCTCAGCGCGGACCTCCAAAGCGTGGACAAAGCGGCCTCGGCCCAGCCGGCGGCGGGCGCGCAGTGGAATCCGGCATTTAACGATGTCCCCATCCAGGTCACGGCGTGTTGGCACGCCATGGAACTGACCGCCCGGCAACTGGCGGAGTTGAAACCGGGCGACGTGGTGCCTTTGCGGCAGGAGGGGGCGCGTCAAGTCGAACTTTCGCTGGACTCGACGCCCAAATTCGCCGGCATATTGGGGTCCTCCGGCCAGAGGCTGGCCATAAAAATACTCGAGGCGCTCTAAGTTTAAGAGTCGTTCAGAGGCGCGGATTGGCGCTTTTGCGGCCGCGGTTGGCGATCAGGCGCTTGGCCAGGCGGATGGCGGCGAGCATGCTCGACGGGTCGGCTTTGCCCTGGCCCGCGATGTCGTAGGCGGTGCCATGGTCCGGGGAGGTCCGAATAAAGGGCAAGCCCAGCGTCCAATTGACGCCATTCTCAAACGCGACCATTTTTAATGGAATCAAGCCCTGGTCGTGGTACATGGCGACCACCACCTCGTAATCGCCGCGGTAGGCATAGTAAAACAGCGTGTCGGCGCTCAGGGGGCCGGTGACATCAATGTTGCGTTTGCGGGCGTTTTCCACGGCGGGACGGATGATGGTGATTTCCTCGTCGCCTAATTTTCCGCCTTCGCCGGCGTGAGGGTTGAGGCCGCAGACGGCGATGCGACTGTGGGGCAGGGCCAAATCACGGCAAGCTCCGGCGGCCAGCTCGATGGCTTTTTCCACCGCTTCGATACGCAATTGGCCGGCGACAAGTTTGAGGGGAAGGTGGGTGGTGGCCAGGGCCACGCGGAGCCAGCGGTTGCGATCGTCGTGGCCGAGCAACATCATGGCGGTGCGCCCGGTGCCGGCCAGGCTGGAAAGGAATTCGGTCTGGCCAATGAACAGCCGGCCGGTCCGCAGCACCGCCTCTTTGCTCAAGGGCGCGGTGACCAGGGCGTCCATTTCCTGGCGCATACAGCGGGTGGCTCCGTCTGTCAGGGCTGCGAGGGCGGCTTGGGCGGCGGCGGGAGAACTGGGCGCCAGGCCCTCAAGGAGCGGTTGGCCCAGCGGGTTGTGCAGAAAAAACCGGCCTTTGGCCTCCTTGCCGGAATATGTTTTGAGCCCGAGATTCAGGCCCAGTTGCTCATTGAGGCGCAGCGTGGATGGGGCGTCGCCGATCAATAGATAGCGGGTGTCGTCGCAGGGGGCTTCGGCGGCCAGGGCCTTGAGAGTGACTTCGGGGCCGATCCCTGTCGGGTCGCCCAGAGAGATGGAAATCCAGCCGGTCATTGGCTCAATGCGATGGGGTTGAGGCAGCGGGAAAGGCCGGAGGGCCGGTGGATTCGGCGCCTCCTCCGCCTTAAAAGAATTCGATTTTCGATTTGGCCTCCAGACGCTTGATCCACTGATCTACCAGGCGTTTGCTCTCTTTGTCCTTGAGGGTCTGTTCAATTCCGGGCGCGACTTCAGACAACGGTCTGATCCGGGCCGGGCGAGTCTCCTCCACCATGAGCAGATAGCAGGTGGTGTCGCCGGTGCGGGTGTCGGGCAATTCAATGACCGGGCTGTGCTGCCCTGCCTTGAGGGAGAAAGCGGCGTCGGAGAGGGCGGCCACAAGTTCCTTGCGCTCCACCCACCCCATGTCGCCGCCCTCGGCGCGGGAGAAGGATGAATAAACGGAGGCCATTTCTGTGAACGGAGTGCCGCTGTCAATTTTTTGAAGGATCTCCGCGGCGACCTGTTTGGCGGCGCCGGGCGGGCCGCCGGGAGGCTGGGTAATCACGATCCGGTGCAGCTTGACCTGGTCGCCGGCTCTAAATTCATCCTGATGCTCGTTGTAGTAGGTTTGAATCTTGAGCGGGGAAATGAGGACCTTGCGGATGTCGGTATTGTGGTAGGCCATGTAGTTGATGATGAACTGCTCGCGTTGGTCCTTGCGGTAACTCTCGTAGGTCTTTCCTTCGGCAAAAAGTGTTTTGATCAAGGTGGAGCGCTCGCCGGCATAATTCTCCTTGATGTCTTTCTTGATCTGGTCCTCCACCACGCTCTCCAGGATGTTGGTCGCGTAGCCCGCCTTGTTGAAATCGTCGAGGATCAATTTGCGCTGGATCAATGCCTCCAATTCATTGGTCTGCAACTCCCGGGCCTTGGCGTAAAATGTCTGGTCATCCTGAATGCTCTCCCGGAGGCGGCGGCGGGTTGGAGCGATGGCCTCCCGGACCTGGAGGGAAGTGATGACGGAGCCGTTGACGACGACGGCGATGCTGTCAAAGTCGTCCGCGCTTGCGGAGCGGGCGGCGGCCAGAAACGCGCCGGCGGCCAAAACACAGAACAATCTCATGGCTTTCATCAACCAAAGGCGAGTTTAAGCGAGGCCTTGGCGCAGTTCAAGAGACAAGTTTGCCCTCTGGACACCAGAGCCTTGCCGGACTAGCATTCGCCCCGGATGAAACCGGCTAAAAAGGCCGAATTCAGTTTATGAATAGCGCAGCACAAACCGGCTCCCCGCCCAAACGCCCCCTCCTGGGGCGCGTGGGGCGAGGCGGATTGATCGGGCTGGCGGTTTTGGCGGTCCTGACGGTGATTTTCTACGCGGAAGCAAACTGGCGGGGCAAACGCGCCTGGGCGGCCAGAAAAAGCGCGCTGGCATCCCAACAGGAAGTTGTGGACTGGGCCGCTTATATTCCGCCGGCGGCGCCCGACGATCAAAATTTTTTCAAGGCGCCCAAAATGCAGGAGTGGTTCGTGGGCAATGGCAGCAATGAACTTTCCAGGCGGCTTTCTTTGGATTCGTTCGCGGAACTGGCCCGGCAGCGTGGCAACAGCAACGCTCCGGTGCTGGTCGCCGAGTGGCTTATCCGGCTTGCCCAGGATGGCACCACGAATTTGGAGGATTCGCGGGAGGTCCGCTATGAGACCTTCAAATTTGATGGCATCTCATTGAGCAACGCCCTCCAGCAGCTTGCCCACAGGGCCGGTCTGAAGGTCCAGATCGCTCCACAGGCCGGTTTGTCCCCGGCGTCGGCGGTGACCGGGGTTTGGTCGAATGTGACGGCACAGGCCGTATTGCTGGCTTTGGTGTGCAATAATAACCTCCACTGGGTGGATGACCCCAATGGCGGCGCGGCGCTCCTCAAGATGGCTGACTTGAATGTCCCGGCTGCCGGGCCGGATTCCGTGAGTATTGTGCTGGGGATGCTCCAAAAGGCCGTGGCCCCGGTCGGCGAGGCTGCGGAGGGTTTCGCGCTCGGCGCCGACCTGTTCCTGGAATTAGGGCCGATGCGGTTGTCCGTCCCGGCTGACGGCATTCCGGCCAAAGCGCAAATGGCGCGGCTTTTTCCCGGCGGAGGGGCTTTGCGGGTGGAACCGGCGGGCAATACGGTTCGTGTGCTGTTGGGGCGCGCGCCGATCGCCGCGGCGGAATATTTGAAATGGAGCGACCAGTTTGCACCGCAGTTTGACTTGATTCGTGAGGCGGTCAAACGCCCCCAATCGCGGTTGGAAGGCGATTATGAGCATTTTAACCGGATGCCGGGGATTAATTTTGCGGCTGTTGGAGCGGTGGCGCACACGCTGGCGGATCGCGCCGCGTGTTTTCTGATCCTCAAGCAGCCGGACCAGGCCTTGGCCGATTTAACCCTGCTCGATGATCTGCTGGACTCTCTGGCCAGGCCCGGCGCCAAGCCCGTGACGCTGGCGTGGGCTTCGGGGATCACCGCTTTGAGGGGATTGCACGCCGAAACGATTGCGTTTGGTTTGCGAATGCAGGCCTGGGGTGAGCCGCAGTTGACGGTGCTGCAAGATCAACTCAGCCATGTGGATATCTTTACGATGGTTTGGAGCGCGATGGAATCCGAACGGGCGTGGGGATGCCAATTCCTGGCAACGGCCCCGCGTTCGGAGGCGGCACAAGCGCTGGGACTGGGGGGCGCCTCCAGGACTCTTTTGGAAAAAATGAGGAATCGCAGATACCTGGTCTTCAAATTCATGCCGGCGGGATGGGTCTATCAGAACATCGAGCGCATGGCCACCCTAAGCCAGGGGGCGATTGACTCGGTGGATCGCACCCTGGGCATCGTTCGTCCGCATCAGGTGGAGGACGCCCGGCAGCAAATGTTGACCCAGTTCACTCAGCGTTCCCCTCTTTCCATGCTGGCGAAGCTGACGACGCCGCAATCAGTGGCGGCGTTGCCCGCGGCCGCGCGCGTTCAGGCGCTGGTCAATGAGACGCTGGTGGTTTGCGCATTGGAACGCTTCCGGCTGGGGCGCGGGCTGTATCCCGACAGCCTCGAGGTACTTGCTCCGCAGTTCATCCCCGTACTGCCAGTGGACCCCATCAACGGGGGGCCGTTGCTCTACCGCCACATCGGACAGGGGAATTTCGTTCTTTATTCCATTGGCTGGGACGAAAAGGACAACGGCGGCGTACCCACCGACGCCGAGGGAAAAGGCGACTGGGTCTGGGGAGGCCGCTAATCCAGGCCGACAAAACCATTTATGCTAAGCTCTCACGAAATTTTCGGCTTCATGTCGCCGCCACTGGCGGCGCACATCCTGGAACACGCGCACGAGCACAACCGGGAGCTCTACCGCGCGGCCCTGTGCGCCGTGGCCGAGGCGCGCAAGCTCCGTCCGGCCTTTTACGAGCGCACCCCGCGGGCGGCGCGCCACGCCGAAATGGCGTCCATGCTCAGCCGCCCGCGCCTGGAATTGATCGCGGCCAACTTGCTGCGCGACTGGCTGATGCGGGAGAAGCTGCCGATGCTCAAGGACTTTTTGGACAAGCTGGGCGTGGCGCACAAGGATGGGGCGGTGGACGATCTGCCGGCGACGGTGGACCAGGCCGCGCTCAAAGCGGCGGTGGATCTGCTGCTGTCGAAATATCCGGCTGAAGAAGTCTCCGTCTATTTGAACGCCTTTTACGCCATAAACGACGTGCGCTGGCCCAACCTGGATGCGATGCTCAAGGAGGACCCCGGCCTCCAGTTTGGGGGATAATCCTGTTGAGTTTTCGGCGCGGCCATCGCGCTTGCGACCTATGGTTTTTCCGGCCGCGCGAAACGGCCGTGTTGCAGGAAGGAGAGCACTTGCCGCGTCGTATCCGCGCGCCACATGATCCAGGTGTGGCTGCCATGGACGACCAGAAAATCGGCCATGCCATCCAGTTTGGCGCTTTGCACGGAGACTATTCCGTCGCTCGGGCCGTGGAACAGCAGGCAATTCCAGGGAATGCCGGGGCCGTCCGAGGCGATCACGCCGGGTTGGAAATCAGCCGGCCCCAGCCGCGCCGGCAAGTCGGCGGCGGCGGTGCCCAATTGGCATCCCACCGGACCGAGAATGAACCGGCCCAGCCAGCACTTTTTCAAATAATCCGCCAGTTCACTGCCGTGATTAGGCGGGGCCAGCATGACCACACGCCCAAGATTGGTGATGGCATGCCCCGCCAAATAGTCGCGCAGCACAATGCCGCCCAGCGAGTGGGTGACAAAATGAATTTGGCCGGGGATGGGTTGGTTTTGGGAGTGAATTGCCTGATCCAGACGCTCCAACGCTCTTGGCAGGGCGTCGGAGCCGCGCGACGGGTAGCGGAGGTTGGTGACCTGATAGCCGGCGCGCTCCAGGGTCCATTGCAGCCAGATCATGCTCAGGGGAGAGCGTCCCAAGCCGTGGATCAGGATGACCCGGTTCCGCGGCGCGGCCGGGGGCGGCGGATTTTTTTGGGCGGGCAGCGGCGAGGCCGCGGCGGATTTGGAAAGGATGACACAGAGAAGAGTGGAAAGGAGAAGGGTTTTCACAGGCTCAGGGGAGGAGTGTTTGCAGCCGGAGGTGATCCACCTTGCCGGTGCCCAGTTTGGGAATATCCCGCGCGTATTTGATTTCGCGCGGGAGGTAGAGGTTGCTCAGGCCGCTGGCTTTGATGGCGGCGCGAAGTTCTTCCATGTTCAGGCGCTGGTCGTTGGCGACGGCGACAAGGGACTCGCCACGGTCCGGGTCGGGACGGGCCAGCACGGCAATCTGGAAGCGCAACCCGTACTGCGGGAAGGCGCCGGCCAAGGCTTCTTCGGCGGCGGTGAGGCTGACCATTTCGCCGCTGACTTTGGCGAAGCGCTTGAGACGGCCCAGGATCTGGAGAAAGCCGTCGCCATCCAGGCAGGCGACGTCGCCGGTGTCATACCAGCCCCCGGCGGCGAGGAATTTTTGGTTGGCTTCCGGGTTGAGATAGCCGCGCATGATGTTGGGGCCGCGCACACAGAGGCGCCCCCCATCGGGGACGCCTTCGACCGGCTCGAATTTGCAAGCCATGCCCGGCATGAATTTGCCGGCCGTGCCGAAGCGGGGGTTGATGGGGGAGTTGATGGTCACGCACGGGCTGCATTCGGTGGCGCCGTAGCCTTCCAAAATGCGCGCGCCAAATTGCCGCGCCCAGGTGTTGGCGGTGGTTTCCTGGAGTTTCTCGGCGGCGGAGACGAGCAGGCGCAGGGTGCGGAAATCAAACGGGTTGGCCTTGCGGGCGTAGCCGTTGAGGAAGGTGTTGGTGGTGAAGAAAACCGTGCAATCCAAGTCGTAGATGAGTGTGGGAATCACCCGGTAATGCAGCGGGGATGGATAGAGGAAAACATAGCAGCCGCGAATCAAAGAGACCAGCATCCCGATCAGACCAAAGCTGTGGAAAAGGGGAAGGGCGTCGAAGAGGCGGTCGTTGTCCGTGATGTCAAAGACGGCGAGCAACTGGCGGACGTTGGCCAGCAAGTTGGTGTGGGTCAATTCGACGCCTTTGGGCGTGCCTTCCGAGCCGCTGGTGAACAGGACGACGGCCACGTCGGACCGCGGCGCGGGGACCATGGAGCCGGGGGCAAGGCAGACGCGCAGGAGGGATTGCAGTTTGCGCCGGCGCGGGATTTTGGCGCGGACCTCTTCGAGATAAATGAACTCGATGCCGGCATCTTTCATCGGCTGGACATTCAGCCTGGCCCTTTCCAGAAATGCCTTCGAGGTGATGATTTGTTTGAGTCCGGCCAGTTGGGCGCAGGCGAGCATGGTGGCAATGCCGGTGGAAAAGTTGAGGATCGCGGGAATTTTTTCCGCGGCCCACAGGCTGAACAGGGTCACGGGCATGGCCACGGAGGTGGGCAGCAGGACGCCGATGCGCGCGGGGTTGTCGCCGGGCCATTGGGCGCGCCAGCGGCGGGACATGGCGTCGGCGCCGGCAAACAAGCGCCGGTAGGTCAGTTGCGTGTGCAGGGCGTCTTCCAGGGCGAGGGTGCCGGGGAATTGCCGCGCCGTCTCCACAACCGCGGCGAGGACATTCTTCGGCGTGGCTGCCAGCTCGGTGTCGAATTGTTGCTGGACCATGGTGTCGTAGAGCCAGCGGCTGAGTTTTTGGCGGGCGCGGGTGGTGCTCAGGCCGGGCTGGGGCGGCGGGGTGAGGAGGCCGCTGAAATGGGCGGTGACGCGCGGCAGGCATTTCTTGCGGTTGGGATTGGGCGAGAAGGGGAGGCGGCCGGCGCCGCGCAAATAGCAGGTGATGACTTTGGCGCGGGTTTTGAAAAGCAAGAAGCCGGTGCCGTCGAAGAGTTTCATCAGGGAGCCGGTGCGGGAGAGGCGGCCTTCGGGAAAGAGGACCAGTTTGCCGCCGGTTTGGAGGAATTCTGCCATACGCTTGACAGCGTAGGGGGAGTCGGGATCCACCGGGAAGGTGAAGCGGTTGAGCATGATGAAGCGATGGACGAAACTGACCTGAGCCGCCCGCGTGGAGGTGACGAAGCGCCAGCGGGTGTCCAGGCAGGAAGCCAGAAAAAGCCAGTCCAACCAGGACACATGGTTGGGCAGGAGCATCACCGGACCGGGCGTTTCCAGGGCGGCGGTGTTGCCGGCGCGAAAGCCAAAGAGGAGCCAAAGGAAAAAGCGCAGAATTCTTTTCATAGTATTTACGGAGCGACCCGAACCCGGCGGTTTCTGATTTGTTGCCGCGCGGCTTCGAGGACCAGGCACCCGCTCAAGCCGAGAACCACGACGATGGACAATCTGGCCAGCCAGCGATCCGGCGGCATTCGACCATGCTCCGGCAACTCCAACGCGGCGGCCAGCATCGCGCCGTCGCCGGGAAACGGCGCCGAACTCTGGACATGGCCCGTGCCGTCCACGAAGAGCGAGACGCCCGAACTGCTCACCCGGAAGACCGGGATGCCATACTCGGCGGCGCACATCGGGGGGATGCGCGCGTGCAAGAGATGCTGCGCGGCGCCCCAGTCCGCGATGTCCATGCTGGGATTTATCAGGGCTTGCGCCCCCTGGCGGATCAACACATCGGTGACACGGCTGTAGCTGGCATCGTAGCAAGTCACCAGGCCGATTTTTCCCCACGGGGAGTCCCAAAGTTGTTGTTGACGTGCGGGCAGTCCGTCTCTCATCAACTGCACGGGCACGCATTTGGCCTGCCGAAACGCAATTTCACCGTCCGGGTCCACCACAAACGCCGTGTCGTAATAATCCGAAGGCGGGACCGGATCCTCCCCGCCGGCCACGAGGTATTTCCGGTGGGCGCGGCACCAGGCTTTGATCGGGACCGGGATGGGTCCCTGGAACGTGTATTCGCTCAGAACGAAGACGTCGGCATCCGGGAACTTCTTGATGGCGCCATCCAGCGCGGACCGGACCGAGGGCGCGCCGGGGAATTCCAGTTGGACTCCGGCGGCGCGCAAGATTTTCCGCGGCGCAGGGCGGGGAGTTGGAATCAATGCCGGATAGAGCGCCGCCGCTGCCAGGACCGCGAGGCCAATTCCGCGCAGCCGTCCCCGCAGACTGGCGACACCCGCGGCGGCCATGAACAAAAATCCAATGCCATAAACGCCATAGCCGGAGAGATAATGCAGCGCGCTGGAATTGGAAAATGCCAGACCCGGACTCAGCCAGGAGAAGCGCAGGTAGTAGAGTTCGCCGCGGAAGAATTCAATGCCAGTCCAAAGGAACGGCGCCAGACACGCCCACGCCACGGGCCCAAACCGAAAGAGGCAAGCGCGGCCCAACATCAAAAATAATCCGAGCCAAAATGGCAGGATGTACCAAAGGGCCACAGCTCCGTAACCGAAGGTATAATAGAAGAACAAGAGGTGAGGTGTGTAGGCCCCCAAGCCGATGGCCAGCCCAAAATAATAGGCCTGCCGACGGGTGCGCAGCCAGGCCAGGGGAAAAAGGCACGCCAGGAAGCCGACGATCAAAAACGCGCAGGCGTCGAAGGCGTAGGCGAGGCTGAAGAAAATCACCGCGCCCAGCGCGCAGAGACACGCCATCGGAACGCTCAGCGGTTTGGGTGGCGGTGGCGGGTTCATTTTTTGACGGGGATTTTCAGCCAGAGCACGACGAGGGTGACAAACCCCGCCAGGGCGAGCAGAAGCTCGGATGGATTGAAGCCAAATTTCACCTGGGAAAAGGCGAGAAGGCTGCCGCCCAGCATGGCGAGGTTCTCAAATCCGTTCTGGGTGGCGATGGTTTTGCCGAGTTTGTCTTTGTGCGACTCGGCTTGCAAGGCGGCGTTGAGAGGGATCAAGAACAGGCCGGCGACCAGCCCGGTGACAATGAGGATTGAGATGGACAGGGTTCTTGGATGGTCGAACCCGTGCTGGAGCAGCCAGCCGATGCTGGCAAGAGCGGCAATGGCCGCGGCCAAAATCCAGCCGTAACGGCGGGTGGCGCGCAGTTCGCCGACGGAGTAGAGTTGGCCGGCCAAAACGCTCCCCGCCATGACGCCGATGCCCAGCCACAGGCCCAGCAGGGAGATTTGCGTCATGTTGGCCAGATGGAGGACCTGCTGGCCCCAGGGCTGGAAGTTCATCTTGAGGATCGCGCCGCAAATCCAGAACAGCGCCGTGCCCATCAGAATCCGCGCGAGGCGTTTTTGGGAGAAAAGGTCGCGGACATTTCGCAGGAAGCCGCTGAGGCTGTCCCGGAAACGGACTTCCGGGTAGGACGGGGTCCGCGCCATGAAAAGATTCAGCGTCAGGGAAAGCGCGTAGATGGCGATGGCGATGAGGTAGCAGGCGGGCAAAGGGAGTTGATCGAAGGCCTTTCCGCCCGCGATGCCCGCGGACAGGATGGCGACCAGGGTGAGGAATTCCATCGCGCCATTGGCTTTGACCAGGCGCTCGGCGGGCAGGATTTCCGGGAGGATTCCGTACTTGGCCGGCGAATAGACGCATGAGCCGATGCCCACCGCCAGGTAGCCAATGGCCTGCCAGGCCGAACCGGCGACCAGGCCCAGGGCCGTCAGCCCGGCGCCGATCAGTTTTATGAAGTTGCCGCCCAGGAGCCAGCGGCTTTTGGCGTAGCGGTCGTTGAGATAGCCCGCCACCAGCGCGAGCAGCACGTAGGGAATAAACAACAGGCTCGTGTAGCAGATGTTGGCCAGGCTTTGGGATTGGGCGCTGATTTTCCCCTTCTGAAATTCGGTCAGGATGGGGCCGAGGATGAGGACGAGGATGAAGTTGTCGCCAAACGCGCTCCAGAACTGGCTGGCGAGCAGGAGGGGATAATTGCGCGCCCGGTTCATGGTTTGGCGGCCAGGGTCTGTTCCAGCCGCGCCAGGTTGGCGTCCAGGTGGGACAGGTCGGCCAGAAGGCGGGTGGTGCGGGCGACGGGCAGGGCGCCCCAGACTTGCTCGGCCAGGCGATAATAGTCGGGTAGAATTTGGGCCAGCAGGTCCGAGGCGGCCGGGGTGAGAATCACCCGATAGGCGCGGCGGTCGCCGGGGCTGGCATGGCGGCGGAGCAGGCCGCGTTTTTCCAGGCGGTCAATCAGGCCGGTGACGTTGGAGCGGTGCATGATGAGCAGGCGGCTGATCTGGACCTGGCTCAGGCCGCGCGGCTGGTCGCGCAACAGGTTGAGGACGTTGAACTGGCTGGGGCTGAGGTCCCACCGGCCAAACAAGGCGCGGCTGGCGTTCCACAAGTTTTCCGCTGTGCGCAAGAGCTGCAGCAGGGCCGGATAGCGCGGGCCGGGGGCTCCGGACTTTTTCTTCACGGGGAATGTTTACTTCATTATTGTTTATATGTCAACAGATTTTTTATGCTCCCGGGAGCCGGGGATCATTCCACGGGCGGCTCGGCGATGGGTTCCAGGTCGTCCGGGCGCAGGGCGGCGTCCATGATGTGCCGGGCGGCAGCCAGGTCTTCGGGGGTGAACAGGTTGAGGAGGGAAATTTTCAGGGGGCGCCGGCTGCCTTGCAGGGTGATGTGGTCCCATTGCGCGGAAATCACGGCGCTGGAGAATTTCTGGATGCAGCGGCCGCGGATGCAGGCGCGCGTGCTGCGCGGCGGCTCGGAAATCGCGCGCCGCACCGCCGCCTCGTCCGGCGCCCAGGCCATCGCGCCCGATTGTTCGAGGGCGAAATAGAGGCCCTCCTGGCGGTCCAGCCGGTGATATTCCAGGTCCAGGCTTTGCAGCCACGGATCGTGGTCGCCGACTTTTTGCGCGGCCTGAAATTCCCGGATCAAGGCCAGTTTGGCCACCCAGTCCAGCCGGTCCCGGCAGCGCATCGGGTCGGCTTCCAGGTCGGAGAGCACCCGGCCCCAGTCTTCCAGCACGGCGGCTTTGGCGGGGTCGGCCAAATCGCAATGGTCCCGCGCCGCCTGCCAATACTCCCGTTGCACGGCGATGGCGCCTGAGCCGGCGCCGTCACGCAAGGCCAAAGGCCAGTGAAATTCCGGGTCGCGCGAAATCTCGCGCAAGGCCCGCAGCGGGTCGGCCAGCACGGGGCCGCGCCAATTGGGGTTTCGCGCCAGGGTTTCCAGCGCCAGGGCGGTGGCGCCCACCTTGAGGCGCGTGGCAAAGGGGGACATGTTGGCGTCGCCCAGGATGACATGGAAGCGCCGGTAAAGCGCGGGATTGGCGTGGGGTTCGTCGCGCGTGTTGATGAGGGGGCGGCGCTGCATCGTATCCACGCTTTGCAGTTCGCTGAAAAAATCACTGCGCTGCGAAATCTGGAATCCCGGCCCGACATACTGGTCCTCCTCTTCGAGGGCAAATTTCCCCGCGCCGGCGAAAATCTGGCGGGTGACCAGATAGGCCTGGATGCCGCGGGCCAGTTTTTCCCAGGACAACCCGCGGGGCAGCAGGTAGTTCTCATGCGTGCCATAGCTGTGGCCGCGGAAATCGGTGTTGTTCTTGTAAAGGCGGACCGTGCCGCCGCGCTCCTCGGAGAGTTTGCGCGCGCAGCGCGCCAGGATGCGTTCGCCGGCCCGGTCGTGCGTCCCCAATTCCTCCAGCGTGCCGCATTCGGGCGTGCAGTATTCCGGATGGGCGTGGTCGTTGTAAAAGCGCGCCCCGTTGCCCAGGACCAGGTCGCTCTTGACCTCGACAAAACTCAGTTGCCGCGCCGAGTCCTGCGCGAAATAATGCGCTTCGTCCGAGTCCTGCCTCAACTCCTTGACGTGGAATCCGCGCATGTCGGCGTGCGGGTCTTCGCAATCATAATCCCAGCGCATCAGCACGCCCGACTTGGTGGCGGTGCGCACCAGCGCGATGGATTCGGCGACCACGTCGAGGTTTTCCTCCGGGTCGCGGGCAATCCCGATTTCGGTCTCGATGCCGAACTGGATGATGAGATTCTCGCGGTTCATGGCGGCGTTGCCGTTGGGAGCCAATTTAAACCATTTTGGCAAAAAAAGCTTTCAAAAATCCGTGTTCGCCTATATTTGCTTAGGTCCGTGAAGACGATTCCTCAAGGGATGTTGGAAGAGGCCGTGGAGCGGTTGAAATCCGAGTTTCAGCCGGAGGAGATTTATTTGTTCGGTTCTCACGCCTGGGGCAATCCGGGTGAGGACAGCGACGTGGACTTGATGGTGATTGTGCCATCCAGCAACGAGCGTCCGATCCGCCGGATGCAGCGCGCGCATCGTTGCCTGCGCGGCATCGGTTTCGCCAAAGACATCTTCGTCAACACCCGGTCTGAATTTGATCGCTACCGGCACTTGAAAGTTTCCCTCTCCCACAAGATTTTTGAACAGGGAAGAAAACTTTATGGATAAGGCGGCGAAGGAATTGTCCCGTGCCTGGCTGCTCAAGGCGCACAGTGATTTGCATACGGCTTGCCAAATCGGGGGCCTGCCCGAGGGACACCTTGATGCCGCGATCTACCACTGTCAGCAAGCCGCCGAAAAAACTTTGAAAGGCTTTTTGGTGTTTCACGAAATCCCGCTGGAGAAAGTCCATGACCTCGGGAAAATCATCCAGCAGGCCATGCGTGTCAATCCAGCATTCCAACAGCATGAAGATGCCGCCGAGGCGTTGGCGCCCTACGCGGTTGCCTACCGTTATCCTGACGAGCAGGGTCTTCTGGAGCCGAGCCGCGACGAATTTGACGAGGCACTCCAAAACGCGCAGGCCATTTACGATTTCACGCTAAATCTGCTGCCGAAGGCGATCCACCCCTGAGAACAGTTGTTGGCACGCTACGACTATGAATATAGGATTGCGCAGATTAACCGCAAGGGAACACACCCTCAACGCTTGACTCTTGTCTGTTGGGATGACCCTTGGATGAATCTTCCGGCCATTAGACAATCGCGCCGGCCTTTCCCTCTTTCGGATTTGGGTGGATGGGACCCAGCTTGATGACGTTGTCGGGATCGAAATCGGTCAGCTTGAGCCAGTCTTCGGTGATGTCGGTGGGCGGGAAGAGGTCGTTCTCGGCGTACTCCTTTTCCAGGGCCAGGAGGAGGTCGGCCCGGTCCAGCGACGTGTCCGCCTTGGTTTCGATGGCCCGTTTGATGGCCAGGCTCTTGGCCCGCTCCACAATGGCGGCGATGATCGCCCCGCTGGCCAGATCGCCCCGGTAGAGATGGTCCTTCTTCCCGCTGCGATAGATGATTTCCAGGAACTGGTTCTCGCGCGTGCGCGCGTAGTGGGCGTCCGACACGGCCCGGGCCAGAATTTCCCTCGGCTCGGCCAGCGGCAGGGTTTCCTTCAAATAGATTTCGTAAATCCGCCGCGCGCCTTCCTGATTGGGACGGTTGACTTTGATTTTCCGGTCAATGCGGCCCGGCCGCAAGATCGCGGGATCAATCAGGTCGGCGCGGTTGGAGGCCAGGATCACCACCACGTTTTGCAGCGGTTCCAGCCCGTCCATTTCCGAGCAAAACATCGGCACGACGGTGCTCAAAACGCTGTGGTAACGCCCCGCGCGCCGCGTGCCCAGAATGGATTCCGCCTCGTCAATAAAAAGGAACGCCAACGAGCCTTCCGCCGAGCGCTCGCGGCATTGGGCGAAGAGGTCGCGCACCTGCCGCTCCGATTCTCCCACCCACATGTTGAGGATTTCCGGCCCTTTGACGTGCAGGAAAAACTCCGGATGGTCCACCCCGGTTTCCGCCAGAATCTGCCGGCGCAGATTGAAGGCGGTGGCCTTGCCCAGCAGGGTTTTGCCGCAACCCGGCGGCCCGTAAAGAAGAAATCCCTTCGGCACCGTGTGCTCGAAGCGTTTGAACAAGGCCCGGTGCAGGAAGGGCATCTCGATGGTGTCGCGAATCCCCCGCACCGCCTCCTCCTGGCCGCCCACGGCCGACCAGGGCAGTTCGGCCACCGTTTCCAGGGCGCGATCAATCCGTTTGCCCGCGCCAATGGCTTCCAGGGCGACACGCTGGTTGGCGTCCAGCCTGACTTCCATGCCGGGCTTGAGTTTTTCCTTCGCCAGCAGGGCCGAGCGCGGCAGCACCGAGCAGAGCAGCCCGGATTCCTGCCCGATCCGCAACCGCCCGCCGGAGAGCAATTCGTCAATCCGCACTATCGGCCCGTGGCGGTCAAATCCCAGCCCCTGCACGATGGCGAAGGCCTCGTTGAGCAGCACGCGCTGGCCCGCCTGCAAACTGGCCGCGGGAATTTGCGGGTCAATCCGGCACACATAATCCATGCCGCCAACGCAGACATGGGCTTTGTCGGGGTCCACCGGCATCAAATAGGTGCCCACGCGATAGGCCGGGGCGCGGAGTTTTTCCACCACCGCGTCGAGTTTTTCGATCGTCTGGCGCGCTTGATCGTTGATTTCCTCCATCTCGGCCACCCGATCGCGCAGATAGACCATGTCCATCAGGGAAACATGGCGCGCGGGGAGCTTGGCGGCGATCATGTCCACCAACTGCAATGCGGACAGGGATTCCATTTCCTCGCTGGACAGGAGAGGAGGAGCCGGAGCCGGCGACGGGAATTGGCCTCCGGGCGAAGGGGCTTCTGGAGCGGGGCTGCGGGCCGCCGGCTTTTTCTTGGACTCAGCCATTTGACTTACCGTAACTCGTCGCGCGAGTTTTGCAACGGCCCGGCGCGTTTTTTTTGCCATACTCACTTTGGCGCTTTTCAATTTGCGTTCCGCCTCCGAACCGCCGCACAATTCCGCGGATTGAGATGGAATGTCACGATTTGGAATGAAGAAATCGAAGCTGTCGCTTTTATTGGCCGCCGCGCTGGCCGCGCTCTGGCAGGGCTGTATGAATAAGCCGGAGGAGCTTTGCAAGGTTCCGCCGCCGGATTCCACTCCGCTCCTGGCCGTCCCGCGCTTTTCCACCAATTACATGGACACCTCGGTGGATCCAGCCACCAACTTCTACCTCTACGCCAACGGCGCCTGGCTGCGGGAAAACCCCATTCCCGCCGATAAAGCCAGTTGGTCGGCCTTCGCGGAGTTGCGGGAACGAAACTGGCAGTTGATCCACCAAATACTTTATTCCACCATCGCCGACTGCGACGCCAAGCCGCCGCCGCCGCACTCGCCGCTCGGCGAGGTGGGCGCTTTCTACGCCTCGGCCATGGACACCCAGCGCCTGGAGCAACTGGGTTTCACGCCGCTGCGGGATGATTTCGCGCGCATCGCCGCGCTCAAGTCTCCCGAGGAAATGCTCCGCCTGCTGGCCGAATTGCAGAACATCAACATCTCCGCCATGTTCGGTTCCGGCGTTTCCCCGGATTCCAGGAACAGCGGCTTTTACGCTTTTGAGCTGGAGGAGGGCGGGCTGGGATTGCCGGACCGCGATTATTATTTGTCGGATGGTTTTGCCGACAAGCGCGCCGCCTACCAGGTTCATGTCGCCAAAATGCTCGCCATGTCCGGCCAATCCGAGGCCGGCGCCAAGGCGGATGCCGCGAAAATCCTGGACCTGGAAACGGCCCTGGCCAAGGCCTGCAAGCCGCGCGCCGAATTGCGCGATCCCATTGCCAATTACCACAAGTTCACCGTGGCGGAAGCGGCGGCGAAATATCCGCACCTGCCGTTGCGGGCCTTCCTGGACGCGGAGGGGCTTGGGTCCCTGCGCGAGGTGATCATCCACCAGCCGGAGTTTTTCGCCGCCCTGGACGCGCTCCTCAACGAGCGGCCGCTGGAGGATTGGAAGTGCTACTTGCGCTGGCACCTCCTGCACGACTCCGCCCCCTTCCTCCACGACGCGGCGGAGGAGGAGTCCTTCGCCTTCTACGGAACCGTCCTGAGCGAACAGCCGCAGCAGGAACCGCGCTGGCAGCGCGCCGCCCGGTTCATTGACTCCCACATCGGCGAGGCCCTGGGGCAGCTCTATGTCGAGAAGAATTTTCCGCCCGAAGCCCGCGCGCGCATGCAGGAACTGGTGGAAAACATCAAAGCCGTTTTCCGCGACCACCTGGCAGAGGTTCCCTGGATGACCCCCGCCACCCGCGCCAAGGCCCTCGCCAAATTCGGCCGTTTCACTCAGAAAATCGGCTATCCCGAAAAATTCCGCGATTATTCCTCCGTCCAACTGCGGCCCGATGACTACCTGGGCAATGTGCGCCGCTCCGCCCTCTTTGAGTCCAAACGCCAACTGGCCCGCGTGGGCAAGGCGGTGGACAAATCCGAGTGGCAAATGACGCCCCAAACCGTCAACGCTTACTTCAACCCGGAACAAAATGAAATTGTCTTCCCCGCCGGAATCCTGCAGCCGCCGTTTTTTGATGTCGCCATGGACGATGCCGTCAACTACGGGGCCATCGGCGTGGTGATCGGCCATGAAATCACCCACGGCTATGATGACCAGGGCCGCAAATACGACGGCGACGGCAACCTGAACAATTGGTGGACGACCAATGACGCGCAGGCCTTTGAAGCCCGCGCCCAGTTGGTCGTGGATCAATACAATGGCTATGAGGCCTTGCCCGGCATCCACGTCAACGGGCGGCTCACCCTGGGCGAAAACCTGGCCGATCTGGGCGGCGTGACCATCAGCTTCGACGCCCTCCAACGCTCCCTGGCCCGCCATCCGGAGCGGCGCAAAATCATTGACGGCTTGACCCCGGAGCAGCGGTTCTTTCTTTCCTTCGCGCAAGTCTGGCGCACCAAATGGCGCGACGCTGAATTGCATCTCCGCCTCGTCACCGACGTCCATTCGCCCGGCCAATTCCGGGCGATTGGCCCCGAATCCAACCTCCAGCAGTTTTACGACGCCTTTGGCATCAAGGAAGGCGCGCCGATGTGGCGTCCCCCTTCCGCGCGCGCCGTCATCTGGTAGCGCGCCCCCCTTGAAAACCTGACATTTCCCCCCGCCATGTTTGTCACGCAAAATTTGCACATCAAAGAAATGGTCCGGCTGCTGCCTCCGCGCGCCCTGGAGGCGGAGCTGCCGATGACCGAAGCCGCCAGCGTGACGGTGGCGCGCGGACGGGATACCATCCGCGACATTCTCGCCCAAAAGGACCCGCGCCTCCTGGTCGTCGTCGGGCCTTGCTCCATTCACGATGTTGACGGCGCGTTGGAATACGCCGGCAAACTCAATGCGCTCCGCCAGGAATTGCGGGGCGGGTTGGAAATCATCATGCGCGTCTATTTCGAAAAGCCGCGCACCACCGTCGGCTGGAAAGGCCTCATCAACGATCCCCATCTGGACAACTCCCACGACATCGAAGCCGGCTTGAAAATCGCCCGCCGCCTCTTGCTCAAACTGGCCGTCATGGGATTGCCCGCCGCCACGGAATTTCTGGACCCGATTGTGCCGGCCTACATCGCCGACCTGGTCACCTGGGCCGCCATCGGCGCCCGCACCACCGAATCCCAGACCCACCGCGAATTGGCCAGCGGCTTGTCCATGCCGGTGGGCTTCAAAAACGGCACCGACGGCAGTTGCCAGAACGCCATTGACGCCATGGTCTCGGCGTGGCGCCCGCATAGTTTCATTGGCATTGATCTGGAGGGCGTCACCAGCATCGTGCGCACGACGGGCAATGACGCCGGGCATCTGGTGCTGCGGGGCGGCCGCGCGCGCAGCAATTACGACGCCGAGAGCATTCGCGACACCGAAGCCAGGCTGGCCCAGGCCGGGTTGCCCGGCGTGATGATGGTGGATTGCAGCCATGCCAACTCCGGCAAACAACCGGCCCGCCAGGAAAAGGCCTGGCGCAGCGTCATCGCGCAGCGCCTGGCGGGAACCCGTTCGCTCGTGGGCCTGATGCTGGAAAGCTATCTCCACCAAGGCAACCAGCCCTTCCCCGTAATCAATCCCGCCGACCTGCGTTACGGGATTTCCATCACCGACGCCTGCCTCGGCTGGGAGGAAACCGAACGCCTGCTCCGCTGGGCCGCCGGACAGCAGCCAGGGTAGGGGAGGCGATGTCAATGGCAAGAATGGCGATCAAGCAGGATCAACAGCGAGCTTTAAACCGAGCGATTGAGCCAGCACTGTTTCCACCTTGCGCATTTCTGCCGGATTTAGGTTGCCAAGACGCCGGACAAACTAAATGGCTGGCACGGAGGCGGTTTGTTGGACATCGAATGCCCCTTTGCCCAACGCGGGATGATTTACTGCCACTTCAAACCGAGTGCCAAGCAACGAGGTTGTGTGCGGAACAATAATACACAACGTGCGTTCGTAATCGAGGAAAGGAATTCCCACGACGAGCACTGGCCGGACCTTTCCCAGATACCCAAGGTCAACGACCCAAAGTTCACCGCGCTGGATGGGTGGGAGGGGCATGGCGGTCGTCTTGGTCCCAGACTTCGGCGGCAAGTTCGGCCAAAGTTTCGCCGGGGATGTCTCCGTAATTCTGTTCCAAGCGGTTCAACCAAACTACGAAATCGTGGCGCTCGCGTTCCGGCAACGCCATGACATTATCTTTTAATTCAGCCAAGCTCATCTCTGGAAACAGATTGCCACAACCAGATTCGGATTTCAAGCAATTAACTTAAAGTCAACTTCAATTTTAGCTTTGACCAGGGCTATTTGTGCTTGATCATCATTTTCCTTCCCCCGCCTCGTGCTTTGCGCTATAGGGAAGGCGTGTATTTGGACTATTACCGGCTGAAGGAGCCGCCTTTTAACATTACGCCCAATCCGCGGTTCCTCTTTTTCAGCGCCAGGCATCGCGAAGCCTTCAATCATCTGCTCTACGGCATCCGCGAGCGCAAGGGCTTTGTCCAATTGACCGGCGAAGTGGGGGCGGGGAAAACCACCCTCTGCCGCGCCCTGCTGGAACAACTGGGGCCCAAATTCTCCACCGCCCTGATTCTCAATCCGGTTCTCGACGCCGACCAGCTCATCAAGGCCATCGCCCTGGAGATGGGCTTGCCCGTCAAGGGCCTGGACCGCCTGGAAACCGTGGCCCAGATCAACCGCTTCCTCCTCCAGCAGGTCGAGCGCGGCCAGGACACCGTCCTTATTATTGACGAAGCCCAGGACCTGACGCGCGAGCTGCTCGAACAAGTGCGCCTGCTCTCCAATCTCGAAACCGACGAGCGCAAGCTTCTGCAAATCGTCCTCATGGGCCAGCCCGAATTGCGCGACCGCCTCAACGAACACAGCCTGCGCCAGTTGCGCCAGCGCATCACCGTTTGCTACCATCTCAACCCGCTCCGCCACGCCGAGGTCGGGCGGTACATCCAGCACCGCCTCCAGGTTTCCGGCGCCAACGGCGCGCCTTTTTTCACCTCCCCGGCCGTCTGGCGCATCTCCCGTTACAGCGCGGGCGTCCCCCGCTTGATCAACGCCGTCTGCGACAAATGCCTCCTGGCCGGCTTTGTCCGAAAGAGCGATAAGATAGATTGGTCCTTGGTCGGGCTGGCCATCCGCGAGTTGGAGGGGCGGATCCCCGTATGAGCCTGATCAACGACGCCCTCCAGCGCGCCAGCCAATCGGAAAAAAACCGCCCCAGGGTATCCTCTCCGCCCGGAGCCATCCCGCCGGCCCCTCCGCCCCGCCGTTCCCTTCTCCCGGCCCTCACCGGCGCGGCGGTGATTGTTTTATTGGCGGCGGCGGGCTGGCTGATTCACTTTTCCTTCGCCGCCTGCCACCGCACCGCCTCCGCTCCATCCGTGGCTGCCGACAAGCCCGCCGTCCCCGCGCTCCCGCCAGGAGCAGAGGCGCCTCCCGCGCCCGTGCCGGCCACCGGGTCCGCGCCCGCCGTCCTGAGCGCGCCGCCGGCCGCCTCCAATCCACCGGTCGCTCCCCTGACTCCCGCTCCGGCTGCGGCGGTGTTGCCGCCGTTTCCAGACCTGAAACTTCAGGGCATCCTCTACAGCCACAAAAACCCCAAGATCATCATCAATGGGGAAACACGGGGAGAGAACGAACCCATCGGCGACGTGTTCATCGTGAGAATTTTCCCGGCCAAAGTCACGGTCCAATGGGACGGCCAGACCAAGGACCTCTATTTGGAATCTCCGTAAACAACCGTTGTTTAGAGTTTGCTTAGTAACCTGTTCAATTCCTCCACAATCTCTTCCTGTCGTTCTTCATCGTCCGTGCGCCCCATGGCCAGCGATTGAAAATCAGCGCGCATTTTTTCGGCATATTGTTCCCAGTCGCGCCTCATGCGGTCGCATAATTTCGCTTCCACGGGGAGCTTGATGAATCCGGTGCGATGCAGGTCGGCGTGGAGCTTGGCCAGCTCGGCTTGGGCATGATGTCGCAGCGTGATTTTGCCCTTTCCGACGGCCAGCGCGTCGGCGTCGTAGAAATCCGCCCGGTCGTAGAGTTTCGCCTTGCCTTCTGGAAGTTCGACAGTGTCCACTGGCGCGCGGTCCGGCAGAAAATCATCGGGAAAGCGCCGAACCTGTGCCGGCTCGAGCGCGTCGAAAATCTCCTGGGCAACGTCACGCGCACTGACCACGCCGCCTTTGTTGGCGCGCTTCTTGTTTTCGATTGCCTGTAATTCGAGCAGCCGGACTTGCCGATAGAAGAGTGCGACCTCCGAGTAGAGGCGCTCCCGCATAGACGCCCGCTCTTGCGCATCCCCAATCCCAATAAGTTCGAGCGCTGCGTCGTCGAGTTCTCGTCTATCAGCGGCGATCAATTCTCCCGGCAACTCAACAGGCGAACCCTCCATCACCAGCGCTTGCTTATAGGACTTGCAGTCCGCAAACGCCATTTCAAGAAACGGCTGAATTTGCCTGTTGCCTATCGCATCCAAGGCCTTTTCCAGGCGCCTGAGAACTCGCGGGTTCGTGCCGCGCGGGTCAGGGACAGGCATCATCTTCACGTCCACCACCATGATATCCGCCGCCCCTTCGCGGCCCAGCGCCCGGCCATATAGGCAGCGCCACAGCGCCACCAAAGTCGAGTTTAAGATCGCGCAGAGCGGCTTCTCGAACTCCGGCGGGGCAACGAGGTTGTAAACGCGCGAGCTGCACAACATCGGCTCTTCGGCATAGAAGACGATGTTGCCGTATTGCTGGCCTTTCGGCATGAGCAATCGCGTGCCAACCGAATCGGTGAGGGCATGCCAGCGCGGTCGGGCCTCACAAGTTGGCTTGTGCGGCACAACCGCCCCTTCGCCAAAAGTTTCACGCTCTCCGTAGGATAAATATCGGCCGACGTGGGAGCCTTTGAGTTCCGCTTTGCTTTTTGACACCCAAAGCACGCGTTGCCGGAGTTGATCCTGGCTCAACAGAATATTTTTCAGCCAGTCCTCCGGCACGAGGACTGGCTTCAAGAATTTCTCCTCAACCGGATGTTCTGTGCCATCACCCGCCCTGAGAATGCGCACTTTGCCTGATTTCACCTCGCTAATCTGGCAATGGAATCGAAGTTTGAACTCGGTCGGATTGGACTCTTGGCTCGTGGCATCATTGGTGATGTCGAGCGGGAAAAAGAAAGGATCACAACCGGATTTAACAGCATATCGAACTTGAGCGATTTCGCCGAGAGGACCAAACCGGCCGCCGTATTTCCCCATCAATTCGAAATAAAGATCGGGTGCGCGCAAATAGATGCCCCATTTGCTCCCAACGTATTCACGAAAAACGTAGGGCGAGCTGGCGTCCTCCAAAGTGGACTGGGACGCTTTGGAAGTTTTTTTTTCAGACGCCTCGTCCTCCTCCTCTTCCTCGACTTCCACGGAGGAAAGACGGCAGCCGTCTTCCCAAAGTTTTTGCTGCGGCACGACCAGGATGCGATAGCCCTCGGTGCGAACGTCGGCTGTGGTGGATTCGATGAGATCGCGTAACTGTTGCGCGGTTTCCTCTCTCCCGGTTTCCGTGCCGTCGTTGACAAGAAGCTCCTTCAGTGGTTTGCGCAACTGAACGAAGCGCACGAGATTCCGCGCCCGTGTCATTGGGTCGGAGCAGCGGCGCAGAATGGCGACAGTCGTGGCGACGCGCGCGCCCGTGAACCACGGCTCGCAGTTGCTCTCTAAAAGTGCAATCAGTTCAAAGTTCTCAAGAATCCAGCGCTGGAGATGAAACCCGTATTCGACGTCGAGCCAACTCGCTGAAGTCAGAAAACCAAAATACCCGCCCTCCGGCAATAGTTTGGCGGCATGGGGCCAAAAGTAAATGTGCAGATCGCTCCGCCCGGACAGCTTTAGCCCCGGCCATTCACCCTTGACCCTTGCGGTATAGTTCTTTTTGTTCTCCTTGCCGATCTCTTCCTGACGCAGATAAGGCGGATTGCCGATGACCGCGTCCACCGCCCGCAAATAGACATCTTGCGTGGCTTCCGTCCCGACATCTTTCGTCGTGTCGGGCACGGAACAAAACGGCAGATCGGGTCGCGTGTCAAAGAAATCGGCGCGGGCGACTCGCGGAAAATTCTCGCCATCGATCAGATCCCGCGTGGCCAGATTCAGCGCGCTGAGATGAGCCGCATAATCGCTGATTTCGCACGCATAAAGCTCTTCCAGCAGTTTCGCGTGGGATGAGGACGGGGACAGAAATTTTTTGCGCGCGTAAGCGCGCACCGGAAATGTCCCGCTGCCGCTGGCCGGATCGAGCACCACGGCGTCGCCACGCCGGATGCAGAAAGCGTTGATCAGATCCACTACGACCGGTTGGGTGTAGTGTTGTCCCCAACGGTGGCGCTCCTCAGGACTCAGCAGATCCTCGAAGATATGGCCGATGACGTCCTGGCCGAATTGGCGAAAATCGAAGTCGTTCAGGAGTTTGACCAAGGAGCGCCAGCGATCCACTACATGATCTGTAATAAAAGGGACACGGTCAATGAAGCCGCCGTCGAAAATCGTCTGGTAATCCCGTGTGACCATCTTGGCCTGATCAAACAAGCCGCGAAAATGCGTCAGCAGACGCTCTGCCGAATCAACTTGCGGTGGCAATTCCAGTTTGGGCAGATGGAACCGGCGATTGCGCCTCAGCGCTTGATAAAATACCAGCTTGTTTGCAGTAATGTAAGACGCGAGCCGTGTCGCCCGATCCACGTTGTCCCGCAGTTGCTGTTCATCGTCGGAAAGCAGCCACTCCTGAGCTTTCATCCAACTGTCGAGCTCCTTTTTGAAGGTCTTGTTGGTTCCACAAAGCTCCAGCGCGTCTGCGAAGATGATATTGGCGATGCTTTGCAATGCGGATTCCAGACGGCTAATGAAAAGTTGGTCCAAAGGTCGGACGTCGGTCGCTTCCGCGCCTTTGTAAATTGCCGCGTATTTTTCAAGGAAGAGCGGGATGAACTCATCACGAATCTGGCGCTCCACGGAGGGAAATTCCAATTCTTTGTGGTGGCGTATCCGAACGACGTCGAAAACCGCAACTTCATGTTCACCTTGTGCCGGCCAGAGCACCAGCCGATTGATGTTCCAAGTGAAAAAGAAAGGCGCGCCCGCCCGCGCGGCCTTCCGTCGCGCGTCGGTCACCAGCTTTCCATTGTAAGGGGTTTCCCCGTCCTTCGCATCGGGGAAACGAATTTCTCCTGTCAGGGCGTTCTTGCCGTCACGGTCGAGCAGGGACAAATCTCGCCGCCTCAAGCTTCCTGAGCTTTTCTGCTCGACCTTCGCTTCGGTGAAAGGCATGGATTTCCGACCGTGCAGCCACATCGTAATCCACTTGGCTGCATCTGCCGCGAAGGTCCATTCAGTAAGATCGGGCATCTCAATGCGAGTGTAGTCAAAGACATTCCCTAAATCACGGAATTTTTAGCATGGCAGTAATTTCTCCCGGCTTTTCACAGCTAAAACTTTTCCATGGGTCCATCGGGCGGTTCAAACTATTGCTCCCATCCGCCCCCCAGCGCCTTGTAGAGGGCGATCAAATCCGCCGAGACGGCGCGCTCGCTTTGGATCAAGGCGTCCTGGCTCTTGTAGAGGGAGCGTTGCGCCTGGAGCACGCGCAAAAAATCGGCCAACCCATGCCGGTAAAGATCCCCCGCCAGGTCCACCGCCTGCGCGTTGGCTTGCGCGGCGCGGGCGAGCGATTGCCGGCGGGTTTGTTCCCGGGCGTAGGCTGTCAGCGCCGTTTCCACTTCGGTGCAGGCGGCCAGCATCGCTTGCTCGTACGCCGCCAGCGCCTGGGCCGCGCGCTCGTTTTGCGCGAGGATGCCGGCGCGGATGCGTCCGGCGTCGAAAATCCGCCATTGCGCGGTCGGGCCGGCCGTCCAAAATCGGCTGCCGGCGCTGATCCAGTCCCCGGCGCCGATGCTTTGCAGCCCGGCGTCTCCAGTCAACGAGAATTTCGGATAAAGGTCCGCCGCCGCCGCGCCGACCCGGGCCGTGGCCGCCGCCAATTGCCGCTCGGCCTGCCGCACATCCGGACGCCGTTGCAGCAGGTCCGATGGCAGGCCCGCGGGCACGGCCGGGGGCGCGGCGGGAATAGGCGCCGCCTGGGTCAGTTCATCCAGCAGCGCGCCCGGAGGCTGCCCGAGCAGCAGCCCCAAATGATACACCGCGTCCCGGAAACCGGTCTCAAAAACGGGCGTTTCCGCCCCGGTCTCGGCCAGGAGCGCTTCGGCCTCCTGCACGTCCAACTGGCTGGTCAATCCTTTCGCGAACCGGTCGCGCGTCAACTCCAGGATTGCCTCCTGGGCCTTGATGTTCTCCTCGGCCACCGCCAGGCGCCGCTGGAAGGCGCGGGCCTCAACGTAATTGCGGGCCACTTCCGCGTAAATGGTGATCAATAAATTGCGCCGGCCAAATTCCGCGGCGGCAACCTCCGCCCGGGCCGCTTCGGCGGCGCGGCGCGTGCCGCCAAAAACATCCAGTTCCCACGCCGCGTCGAAACCGGCCTGGTACACGTTCGCGTCCAGCGGCACTCCCGGCGGGAACGGCGGAAACCCGTTAGCGCTGTAACGCTCCCGCGTGTAGGAGCCGGCGGCGTCCAGCGCCGGCCAAAGCCCGGCGGAAACCATCCGCGCGGTGGCGCGGGCTTCCCGCACGCGCCCCACCGCAACGCGAAGATTCAGGTTTGACTGCGCGGCGCGCTCGACCAGCGAATCCAATTCCGCGTCGTGGAATGTTTTCCACCAGGCCGCGTCGGCCGCTGGCGGGTTGGTTCCTTCCCCGGCCTGGGGAGACACCCACTGGGCCGGCGCGGCGATCTTGGGCGGATGATAGTCCGGCCCGACCGTGCAGCCGGCCAGCAGGCCCGCCAGCAGGAGGGGGATGACGCGCGGGAAGGAATTCATGGCGTCCGCGCCTCGCGCCGGTTGGCGGCCTCGATGAGGCTGAGGATGGTTTCCACCGTGGCGTCCTCGCCCATGGCGGTGTTGAGCATGGCGTGATAGAGATGGCGCGTCGGCCATTCCGCATTGTAGTAATGCCGGATGAACGCGCGGCGCTCCTGATCCACCGTGTCAATCAAATGCCGGGCCTCGGCTTCATTTTTCACTTCCGCCAGCACTCGCTGGTATTTGAATTCGGGCGGCGCGTACAGGAAGAAGCAGAGCGTATCGGCCCGATCCCGCAGGAAGTACGCCGCCGCCCGCCCCACGATCACGCATTGGCCCGCCGCCGCCGCCCGCACAATGACTTGCTGGGTCAGTTGGATCAGGCGGTCGGCATCCACCACATCGGCATCCGGCAGCAGCACGCTGCGCTCGTGGCTGCCGCGCCAGAAAACTTTGGCCAGCCGGTAGAGCCAGGGATCCACCTGTTCCAGGCGGCGTTGGCAGGCCTCGGGGCTGACTTTCGCCCGTGCCGCGATTTCCTCCGTCAGGGCATGGTCGAGCAGCTTCCAGCCCAGGTGCCGCGCAACCTTGTCCGCAATGGCGCCGGCCCCCGCGCCGAATTCACGTTCGATGACGACGATGCGTTTCATGGTTTGCGGCGCTAATGGGCAGCGGCGCCGGCGCCGGTTGATTTGACGTTCTTGAGAAACCAAACCCCCAGCGCGCACACCAGTCCCACCCACATGAACGTGTAGAACAGATCAATGAACGCCCAATAACCGGTTTGCTGGTGAACGATGTTATACATCACCGCCCCGGCCCGCGGGCGCGCGTCCGCCGGGCTGAAATGGGTTTGCAGCACTCCCTGCACCCGGCCGAGCTGCTGCAAATAAACCGGGTTCAACGCCGACACCCGCGCGGTCATAAACGCCTGATGCGCCTGCGCAAACCGCTCCAGCATCGTGGCCACAAACGAGATGCCCACACTGCCGCCCAGATTGCGCACCAGATTCTGTATGCCCGCCGCATTGCCAATTTGATCATTGCGCAATGTGGCCAGCCCCACGGTGGTCAGCGGCACAAATATGAACCCCGCCCCAAAACCGCTGACCAGATTGGGCGGAAGAATCGTGCTCCGGGCCATTTGCAGGGACATCCGGCTGAAGAGATACGCTCCCAGGGAAAAGACCACGAAACCAAATGCCGCCAGCCTTCGCCCCCCCAGTCTGGCGATCAGCGCCCCCACCACAAACAACGCGAAAAAGGCCCCCACGCCCCGCGGCGTCACGGTCAATCCCGACTCCAGCGCGCTGTAGCCCAGGAGCGTTTGGAGAAACAGCGGTTGCAGGGCGACCAAACCGTAAATCGCGGCCCCGAAAAGAAAAAACAACGCGCACGCCACGCTAAAATTGCGGTTCTTGAGAATGCGCAGGTTGACAATCGGGTCCGAAACGCGCAGTTCCCAAAAGATAAAAAACAACAGCGAGCCGACGGAAATCCCCGCCAGCCACCGCATCCAGATCGCGCCGAACCAATCCGCTTCCTGCCCCTTGTCCAGCAGTATTTGCAGCGTCCCCAGTCCCAGGGCCATGAAGCCCAGGCCCACGGCATCAATTCGTCCCGGCTTGCCGGCCCGGATCCAGGGCGGGTCCTGCACGAAGCGCGCGATCATATACACCGCCAGAATACTCACCGGCACATTGATGTAAAAGGCCCAGCGCCACGACCAGGTGTCGGTCAACCAGCCGCCCAAGGTCGGCCCCAGGATCGGCGCGCAGACCACCCCCACGCCATAGACGGCCATCGCCGTGCCGCGCCGGGCCGGCGGAAAGCTCTCCAGCATGATGGATTGCGCCAGCGGTTGGAGCGCCCCGCCCCCCGCCCCCTGGATCACCCGCGCGATGATGAGCATCGGCAGGCTGGTGGCCGCTCCGCACAGAAGGGAAGCAGCCGAAAAAATCATCACGCAGGTCAGCAAGAGCCGTTTCCTCCCGAAATGCCTCGAGAGCCACCCGCTGGCCGGCAGCACCACCGCGTTGGAGACCAGATAACTGGTCAGCACCCAGGTCGCTTCCGACGGGGTCGCCCCCAGGTTCCCGCCGATGTAGGGCAGCGCCACCGAGGCGATGGACGTGTCCAGCACCTCCATGAACGTCGCCAGCATCACCGCAAAGGCGATCCACCACGGATTGACATGCGGACGCCACTCCTGGCTCATTGCACCCTCACCTTGGGCTGCACCGACATCCCCGGCGCCAGGTTGTATTGCGACAAATCCACCGGCTCGTCAAATATAATTTTCACCGGCACCCGCTGCACCACCTTCACGTAGTTCCCCACCGCGTTCTCCGGCGGCAGCAGGCTGAACAGCGCCCCCGATCCCGCCTGCACGCTGTCCAGCTTCCCCTTGAATGCGTGTCGCGGATACGCGTCCACTTGGATGACCACCGGCTGGCCGGGACGCATCCGCTCCAATTGCGTCTCTTTGAAATTGGCCACCACCCACAGGTCGTCCGGCACCAGCGCCAGCAGCGCCTGGCCGGTTTGCACGTAGGCGCCCTGCTCCACCGAGCGCCGCGTCACCCGCCCATCCCGCGGCGCGGCCACCTCCGTGTAGGAAAGCTGCAATTGCGCCTCTTCCAGCCGCGTCTGGGCTTGTTGCACCTGGGCGCGGGCGGTCGCCACGTTGGCGCGGTCCAGATCCACTTGCGCGATGGCGGCCTTGGCCTGGTTGCCGGCCACTTCCACTTCCGCCCCGGCGGAGCCGGCCTGCGCTTTGGCCAGATCAAGCTGGCTGCGCGAGACGGCCTGGCTTTCCACAGACTCGTAACGGCCAAAGTCCGTCTTCGCCCGCTCGGCAATCGCCTGGGCCGCCACCACTGCGGCCTTTTGCTGGTCGGCCTTGGCCTGGTCCACAATCACTTGGGCTTCGGCTTGCTGGACATGGCTCTGGGCCGTCGCCAGATCGGCCTTGGCCTGGTCCAGCAGCGTCTGGTAATCGCGCGGATCAATTTCCAGCAGCACCTCTCCCGCCTTTACCCGCTGGTTGTCCTTCACCAGCAACTTCACCACCGGGCCGGACACACGGGGGCTGACAAAGGTCACGTAACTCTCAATGAAAGCATCATCGGTCGTCTCGTAAGGCTCGATGAAACGGACGTAATAACGCTCCGTGGCGATGATCACCGCCAGCGCGATCACAACCACCATGATACTGCCCAGACTCACCCGCGGCCGGGGTGGCGGCAGGGAGGCGGTCTCCGAGACCGGAGGCCGCGACAAATTGCCTGCTTCTTTGGTTGAGTCCTTTTCTTCCATTGAGAATCTTTTTCCGGCGTCCAAACCGCCAATTCCGTGAAGAATGACCCAAAACAGCCGCTGGGTCAAAAAGTTTACGCGGCCCCCGATGAAAAATCATGGGTCAGGGCCATGATGTCCTGCTGGAGAAGCCACTCCTCGTAGCCGCCCATCCGCCAGTCGGAGAGGTTTTGCTTGGCGATGGAGCGGTCCTCGAAGCTGGCGTCCAGGAGCAGTTCGACTTCGGTCAAACCGTTCAGCCAAGTGAGGGCTTTCCCGCCTTCCTCGCCGTCCTGGAGGCGGGCATTAAGTTGGTACGGACCACAAAACAAGCAGCCTTGGATGACCGAAATGGACATCAACTCAAGCTTGCCATGTTGGATTGCGGAGCGTAGATTCGCCCCATGTTTTATCTCCGCAATTTTAAGAACTTCTCAGAGGCGGAATTGGATTTCGACCAGGCCACGACTCTTATCGTCGGCCCGAATGGATCAGGCAAGAGCAACCTGATCGAAGCCGTCGAATTGCTTTCGTTTCTGGCCAGTGGGCATAGACTGCACGAAGTGACTGATATTGGCCGCGAGGGCCAAATCGAGATTCGAGGCGGTTTGGAGGCAGGTGCCAAGTTTAGTCACGATTACTTTACACTCGGCTATAAAGGCGGCGTCACAGTCCAAGGCACCCCATCGCTTCGCCAAGTACTTTACGAAATTACCGTCAGAGTGCGCCCCGAGCCACGCGTTATTGGAGAAATGCTCAAAGTTGCCGAGCGTCCTATTCCGATGTTCGAAATCCTGCGGCAGAGAGGCGACTCCGCATCTGCCGACAACCAAGTTAGTTACGATAATCACAAAAAGGGCCACAATAAACCTGTTGAGTCAATTGCCGCAGACAAGTCTGCACTTTCACAGTATTCAAGATTTGCGCACGGGGATAAGGGATTGTCAGATTCTTTGATCGTCATTGAGGGCGTCATAGCTGCGCTGGCTTCGCCAAACGTGTTCGATCCGATTCCAAGACTTATGCGTCGGTACGAACGCAGAACGGAAACCAGGCTGGCTCGCAACGGCTATAATATTTCACCTGTTCTTTTCAATCTTTATGTTGAGAGAACTGTCTTAATGTCTCACTCAGGGGGACCTGCGAGACTTGTTCAGTCTAATCACCGGGAAGTCTTGAAACGCATTCTAGACCGCATTGCGCAGCTTCCTGATGAACCCTTTGCTGATTTCGATTTTATAAAAATGCCAAAGGTTGGCGATGTCATGCTGGCTTTCAAATTGGTGAACCGCGAAGAGACAATCGACGCCCGACTTCTCTCGGATGGCACCCTTCGCGCTCTGGCGATCCTGGCAGCGCTGGAGACGTCAAAAAGGGGCAGCCGGCTGGTATTGGAGGAGTTTGACAACGGTGTGCATCCCAGCCGCGTCCCTGTAATGGCCTCGGCTTTATTTGATTGTGCGATGCGAAATAAGCTCCATGTAATTGCGACGACACATAATCTTGCTACGATGAACTCCCTGACAGATGAACAGCTGAACTCGGTATTGCTGGTAGTTTCAGATCAGGCAAACAATACCGCCCGTCTCGTTCGAATTCGCGAGTTGGCGGGTTGCGTTGAGCTCGTTGAGAGCGGGCGTTTGGGCGATCTGGTAACGCGCCGCGTTTACGAACAGCATTTAAGCCCGGATTACGAAAAAGAACGTCAGGAGGGAATTGAGGAATGGGTTAAAGGCCTGCCATGAGCATTGCGGTTTACGTTATTGACACAAGCTATCTCGTGGAACTATTCGGCTGCGGACGTTCCTCAAACCAGGCGGCTGCCAGGATCGTTCGTGAGCGTTTCACGGCTGCAAATAGAGCCGGCGGACGCTTCTTTGTCCCCTTGCCGTGCCTGTTTGAATTAGGCGACCATATTGCTGATGTCGGTCACGGAACATTGAGACGGCAACTTGCCGAAAAACTTCTGGGCACGGTGCAAAACTCCCTGCAGACAGGCAGCCCTTGGACAATTACTCCTACAAGACAGCCGGAGGAGATTCTTCCGTTTTTATTGGCCAGATTTGTGCCTCTGGCGGCAAAACAACGCATTGGGCTTGTCGATACCTTCACTTTGGATGAAGCGTTGCGGCTCAAGCAAAAGCTCGAGAAAATGAAGGCGCGGATACACATTTGGACAAATGATCGGGATTTAAAAAGTCACGAACCTCACGCCGAGCAGAATCCTTACCTTTGGTAGTTTATGTTTCGATTCCCGCGATGGTGCGTTCTTGCCGTCATTCTTAGCGGCCTGTTCGGATGGGCCCTTCATCCCGCATCGGCAGCCTTGATTCCAACACGGCTGCGCTGCGAATATCGCGAAAACCCGCTGGGCATTGACTCGCCGCAGCCGCGCCTGAGCTGGATTTTGCAATCCGATCAGCGCGGGGAGGCCCAAACCGCCTGGCAAATCCTCGCCGCCTCCGCCCCGGAGTTGCTGGCCCAGGACAAGGGCGACCTCTGGGACAGCGGCAAGACAAGTTCCGATCAGAGCGTCAACGTCAGTTACGCCGGCCAGCCGCTGCGTTCCGCCGGCCAGGTGTTTTGGAAGGTGCGGGTTTGGAACAGGGCAGGGGAGCCTTCCGCCTGGAGCGCCCCGGCGGCGTGGACCATGGGTCTGCTCAACCAAAGCGATTGGCAGGCCAGGTGGATCAGTTTGGAAAGGACCAATGTCCCCATCGGCGAGTATCCAACGCTCCTGCTCCGCCGCGACTTTGTGGTCAAGCCCGGCTTGCGGCGCGCACTGGTTTTCGTCTGCGGCCTCGGCTGCTATGAGATGACCCTCAACGGCGGCAAGGTGACCGGCGATCTGCTCACCCCGGGTTGGAGCAAATACGACAAAACCTGCCTCTACGACACTTACGACCTCACCCCTTCTTTGCGCCCGGGCGCCAATGCCATCGGCCTGTTTCTGGGCAATGGCATGTATAACGTCCTGCAAGTCCCCGGTCGTTACACCAAATTCAAAGCTTCCTTCGGGCCGCAGAAGGCCATCGCGCAATTGCTTCTGGAGTATCAAGACGGCTCCAGCCAACTGGTGGCGACCGACGACCAGTGGCGCGCCTCCTCCGGGCCGGTCACCTTTACTTCCGTCTATGGCGGGGAGGATTACGACGCCCGGCTTTATCCCGCCGGCTGGGACCAGCCCGGCTTCGACGCGACAAAATGGGGGCCGGCCCTGGTGACGCAAGGGCCGGGCGGGGTCTTGAAAGGGCTTTCCTGTGCCGCGCCTTTCATCCGCGGCTTCGAGGTTCTCAAACCTGTCAAGACGACGGAACTCAAGCCCGGAACCACCGTGTACGACCTCGGCCAAAACGCCTCGCAGATGCCGAAGATCACCGTGCATGGCCCGCCCGGCTCGACGGTCAAGCTCCGGCCTGCGGAGTTGTTGAAAGCCGACGGCTCCATTGATCAAGGCAGCATGGGTAGCCCCACCTACTGCCTTTACACCCTGGCGGGCGGCGGCCAGGAAACATGGTCCCCGCGGTTCTTCTACTGCGGCTTCCGATACCTTCAAGTCGAGGGTGCCGCGCCGCCGGACGGTGGCGCGTTGCCGGTCCTCGACTCCCTGGAAAGCGCCGTCGTCCATTCGACCGCCACGCCCGTGGGCCAATTCACCACCTCCAATGACCTCTTCAACCGCATCTACACCCTGGTTCGTTGGGCGCAACTCAATAACATGGTCAGCGTTTTGACCGATTGTCCCCACCGGGAAAAATTGGGCTGGCTGGAGCAGACCCATCTCAACGGCCCGGCCTTGCGCTACAACTTCGACCTGGCCGCCTTCTTTGCCAAAACCATGAACGACATGGCCGACAGCCAGCACGCCGGCGGCATGGTTCCGACTACCGCGCCCGAATTCACTTCCTTCACCGGCAATTTTCTGGACTCGCCCGAATGGGGCAGCGCCTTCCCCCTCATCGCCTGGCAGCAATACGAGTTCACCGGCGACACCGAATTGCTCCGCCGCCACTACCAGGGCATCGCCCGCTACGCGGCCTATCTGGGCGGCAAGGCGACCAACGACATTGTCAGCTACGGGTTGAGCGATTGGTATGACATCGGCCCCGGCAAGCCCGGCGAGTCCAAGTTGACTCCCAAGGGCGTGACCGCCACCGCCTTCTACTATCAGGACACCATGATCCTTGCGCAAGCCGCCCAACGGCTCGGCTTGCGGGACGACGCCGCCAATTATGAGCGACAAGCCGGGCGGATTCGCGCCGCGTTCAACCTGAAATACTTCAATGCCGCCACCGGCCAGTATGCCACCGGCTCGCAATGCGCGAACTCACTGCCCTTGGTGATGGGGCTGGCCGAACCGGCAAACCGCGCCGCCATCCTCGACAACCTGGTAAATGATGTGCGGCAAAAAGGACTCACCGCCGGGGACGTCGGCTACCGCTACCTTCTGCGCGCCCTGGCCGATGGAGGACGTTCCGACGTGGTGTTCGCCATGAACAACCAGTCGGAAAAGCCCGGCTATGGCTGGCAATTGAAAATGGGCGCCACCAGCCTCACCGAGGCCTGGGACGCGCTCCGCTCCTCCTCCCAGGACCACTTCATGCTGGGCCAGATCAACGAATGGTTCTTCCACGACTTGGCCGGCATCCAGAGCGATCCGGCCGCCCCGGGGTTCCAGCGCATCATCATTAAGCCTGCCCTGGTTGGAGACCTCGCCTTCGTCAACGCCGGCTATGACTCCATCCACGGCAAAATCACCACCTTCTGGAAGCGCGACGGCCGCAAAATTACGATCAACGTGGCCATCCCCGCCAACACCACCGCCACCGTCTTCATCCCAACCAGCGCGCCGGACTCCGTCACAGAATCCGGCCGCCCGGCGGCCAATTCCCCTGGCGTCAAATTCCTGCGGATGGAAGCCCCCGCCGCCGTCTATCAAATTGCTTCCGGTGCCTACCTCTTCACCGCCGATAATGAGTGATGGCCGGGACGGGAGTTTTTTCGTTTGTATTCGTCCGCGGCCATAGATACGGTTGCCCCGCATGAATTGGAAAAAGCGTCTTGGTGCGGCTGAATCCAACTTGCACCAGGCCGACGCTCCGCCAGCCGGCCCGTCTGTTACAGAAAATCCCGCGGGCCAAACTTCCTTTCTTCCGCTTTCCCGCAATTGGAGATGGTTTTTTGTCGCCTCTCTTCTGGTGGGCGCCGTGCTGCGGGTTTCCTTCGGGGGAGACATTGAGTTTAAATATGACGAATGGTTCATGTTTGACCAATCCCAGAAAGCCGGCATTACGGAGCCGCTTCCCACACTCGGCATGGAGTCAGGCGTGGGTGTCCGCAATCCTCCTTTGAGCATCTGGATGTTTTTGGCGCTGCGGCGGGCGTTCTTCTCAACCACCCCGCCGGAACTGGCGCGCGCGGTGCAGATTTTGAACATTCTCGCTTTGGCCGGCCTGCTGCTTTTCGCTCTTCGCGGGGTTGAGGCGCGCTGGCGGGAACCTTGGTTGTGGGCTTTCGCCCTGGTCTGCGTGAATCCCATCGCGATTTTCCTGCAACGAAAAATCTGGGCGCAATCAACTTTGCCGCTTTTCTGCGTCCTGGCCCTGTGGGCCTGGAGCAACCGGGATCGCCGCCCAGGGGCTTTGCTTTGGGGGCTTCTTGGCATCTGGCTCGGCCAAATTCACCTGTCGGGCTTTATTTTCACTCTCGCTCTCGTCATTTGGACCGCCGCCTCGGAAGCGCTGGGCCAAAGCAATCGAAAGACGGCTTGGGGGCCTTGGTTGATTGGTTTGGGATTGGGGTTGCTCACGATGCTTTCGTGGCTGGATTACTACTTTCACCTCAATCACCAGTTCTCATGGATCCGCTTCTTCCTGCGCTGGTTTTCTTATCCCCAATTGCACAGCATGTATTGGCAGGTTTGGGTCAGCGACCCGTTGGGATTGGGGCTGACCTGCTCTTTGGGCGATCGGGAATTCCTCGAATACTTGAAATATCCGCTGATTGCCGGCAACCCCACTGGCCTCATGGGGATGGTGCATGTGGTGATTCTCGGATTGGCCGGCGCGGCCTTCCTTCGTTTTTTGCTCCGGTTCTGGCGCCAACAGGTCTCATTGCAATGTCTTATCCTGGGCAGGTCCGGGTCGGATAATTCCTTGCTTTTGGCTGCCGCCTTTATCGGATATGGAATCATGCTCACTTTGAATGTGGGCCTTCTTCCCCGCCATTACCTCGTCGTTACCTTCCCCTTGGAATGGTTATGGTGGACGTGGATCTTCAAGGAAGCATTTCCGGTTCGCCTCATGCGATGGATGCTGCTTGGTTTGTGGGGTTGCCAATTGATTCTTAGCATCGGTTATCTAGGCTACATCCACGTCAACCATGGCGCTCCCACCGGGGATTACGGCGTGGCCTACCAATTCCAGCACCCCGTTTTCACGCCGCCGCCACAGAATTAGGGCCGCTTCACCAGCTGATCTGACCTCAATTCCCCGCTATCGTCCACATCCCTTGTGGGTTATTGGTCGTCCCGCTTCCAACGGTTTGCTGCATCGTCAGCAAGGCGACGTGATTATCAAAAAAGAGATAATTAAAGTGATAATCATGCAATTTATAGAGTGCCAATCCTTGGTTGTTGGGGTCGTTGACGTCCGTTTGATAACATTCTCCCATTCCTTGGCCGTTATCGCCGTTGTTGTTCGGAGCGATCGAGAAGGAAGGCCAGACGTTTCCACAGACATTGTCCCCCGCCGGTTGTTCCACCAGATTGATCGTTCCCGCGGGGCGGATTACCACCGAGGTCCTGTAACCGGGCGCGTCACTGGTCGTGGTTGGCGCCGTCCAGTAAATTCCTAAACCGTCAGTGGGTGTGGGGAGCGCCGACCCCAAGGTTTCCTGGTAATTGGGGCCAATGGCGTTCATGGCGTAAGTTCTTCTTCCCAAGGTGGGCTGCGAGGCAACCCAATATGTATCAGGCCCAATGTCACACGGGCAACGCAGGATCGGAGGGGTCAGAGTCTGGTCCACGGCGCCACTATCCAACTGCGATTGGGAATAATTGGCATTTCCCCCAATAAAGGGGTGGATGGCTGTGTCCCAGGTATATTGAGAGTTGTCCGCGCCGTCACAGGCGGCGGCCGGGCAGGTGTCGGTGTTGTCGCCTTCGTAAAGCGCGAAGCCAACCCCGAGCTGTTTCAAGTTGGACATACACCTGGCCGAGTTGCCCTTTTGCTTTGCCAGCGCCAGGACCGGCAGCAGCAGCGCGGCCAGAATGGCGATAATGGCGATCACCACCAGCAATTCGATCAGCGTGAAGCCGGCGCCGGGGGTTGTCCGTTTCAATCCAGTTCTCATCAACTTCTTCATCATAATGCTCTGGGATTGGCCTGGGCAGAACCGCCTTCCATCTCGTTTGGTCATGGCCTGCTTTGCCTAAAGGGACTGTTTGTGTGAACCCTGCAAATATACTCCCCCAAGGCATGAGAGTCAAGGATCAGACGGAGGATAATGTCGCGCGCGGTTAAAAAAACAGCTGTCGGTTAAAAAAATAGCTTGCCCTCCGCGAACAATTTGCCAATATCCACCGTCGAATCATAACGCGGCGACATTTCAAGCCAATCAATTATTATGGGACGCATATTTAACAACATCGTCGAAACCGTCGGTCACACTCCGCTGGTCCGCCTCAATAAAGTCACAGCCGGGCTGGAGGCCGCCGTCCTGCTCAAGTGCGAATTCTTCAATCCCCTCGGCAGCGTCAAGGACCGCATCGGCATGGCCATGATCGAAGACGCGGAGAAGCGCGGCCTCCTCAAGAGCAACACGGTGATCATCGAACCGACCAGCGGCAACACCGGCATCGCCCTGGCTTTCGTGGCCGCCGCCAAGGGTTACAGGATCATCCTCACCATGCCCGACACGATGTCGCTGGAACGGCGCACTTTGCTCGCCATGCTGGGCGCCAAACTCGTTTTGACCCCAGGCGTCGAAGGCATGAAAGGGGCCATCGCCCGCGCCGAACATTTGGCCCGCGAAACCCCCAATTCCTGGATTCCCCAACAATTCGACAATCCCGCCAATCCCAAAATCCACAAAACCACCACCGCCGAGGAAATCTGGGCCGACACCGATGGCAAAGTGGATATTCTGGTCTCCGCCGTTGGCACCGGTGGCACCATCACCGGTTGCGTCGAGGCCATCAAGCCGCGCAAGCCCTCTTTCCAGGCCATCGCGGTCGAGCCTAAGGATTCCCCGGTTATTTCCCAAACCCTGGCGGGGCAGCCCGTCAAGCCCGGACCCCACAAGATTCAAGGCACCGGCGCGGGTTTCATCCCCCAAAACCTCCGTCTCAAAGACAGCAAGGGCCATGCGCAAATCTCTGAGTGCGTGCAGGTTGCCAATGACGAGGCTTTCGCCATGGCCCGCCGTCTGGCCAAGGAGGAGGGATTGCTGGTCGGCATTTCCACCGGCGCCAATGTGGTTGCCGCCATCCAGGTCGCCAAACGCCCCGAAAACAAGGGAAAAATGATCGTCACGGTGGCCTGTTCCACCGGGGAAAGGTACCTGAGCACCGCCTTGGCGGCGGAGGCCAAGGCCGAAGTGGGCGGCTGACCACGCCCCTGGTCGGGTGGCCGGGCTGGGGGAGGTAGGGACGCCTCGCCGAGGCGTCCGCGGCTGACCGGCCCCTTGGGGGGAGGCCGGGCTGGGGGGATGGAAGAATTTTGTTGCATTCCGTCGGTTTTAGGCTAAGAATTGAAGTGTTGAAGGTCTGACCGTCAGTGCGCGGTTCAAACAGAGCAGTGATTCCGCGGCGGTCCTCCAAAAATTCTAAATTCAAGAGAACTTGATTTTTAGGGGTAGTTCAACCAGGACCTTCATACTTTTGCGGAAGAAAAATCCTATGAGCAATGCGCCCAGCGCCACCACCGCCGATTTCGGCTCCGGTTTCCTGGAGATCTCCGAAAAGGGGTTCGGCTTCCTTCGCACCAAGGAAAACAACTATCATCCCAAACCCAGCGACATCTTTGTCACCCCCGACACCATCAAGCGCAACTTCCTGCGCGAGGGCTGCCTGGTCGCCGGGGAAACCCAGCCGCCCCACCGGGGCAACAGCCCCCAGCTTAAAACGGTGGCCACCATCAATGAGCTCCCCTTTGAAGCTTATACCAAGGCCGTCCGTTTCGAGAATCTCACCACCATTGACCCCATCGAAAAGATCAACCTGGAGACCTCTCCCGACCTGCTGGAAACCCGCATCATTGACTTGGTCACACCCATCGGCAAAGGCACCCGCGGATTGATTGTCTCCCCGCCGCGCACGGGCAAGACCACTATTCTCAAGCAGATTGCCAACGCCGTGAGCGCCAATCATCCCGAGGTCTATGTCCTGGTTCTGCTCATTGACGAGAGGCCGGAGGAAGTCACCGACTTCCAGCGCTCGGTCAAAGCCGAGGTGGTCGCCTCCTCCAACGATCAGGACTTGGAAACCCACGTCCGCCTCTCCCGTTTCACCATCGAACGTTGCCGCCGCATGGTCGAAAGCGGACGGGATGTTTTTGTCCTGCTGGACTCCATCACCCGCGTGGCCCGCGCCTACAACAGTGTCCATGGCGGCAGCGGCCGCACCATGACCGGCGGCGTGGATGCCCGCGCCCTGGAGATTCCGCGCAAAATGTTCGCCTCCGCCCGGAAGATCGAAGAAGGCGGCTCGCTCACCATCATCGCCACCGCGCTGGTGGACACCGGTTCGCGCATGGACGAATTGATTTTCCAGGAGTTCAAGGGCACCGGCAACATGGAGTTGATCCTCGAACGCAAGCTGGCCGAGCGCCGCTTGTTCCCGGCGTTGGACATCCCCAAGAGCGGCACGCGCAAGGAAGAAAAACTCTTCCCGGCCAAAAACATTGAATCCATCCGCAAATTGCGCCGCATGATGGTGGATCTCAACCCGATTGAAGCCATGGAAACCCTGCTGGCCGCCCTGAAAAAGCACAAGACCAACGAAGAGTTGCTCTCCAAAATCACTTGAGCCGGCCTCCTCTGCGGCGGCCTCCCGGGCGCCGGGCCGGGAGCGCCTGGCGCAACCCCAAGGCGGCCCGATGACCGATGAACCCGCGCCTAAAAACGACGCTCTTTTCCCGTCCCCCTTTGGAACGGATGCTGCGGATTCATCAGGCTGTTCAATCCGGCAAATACCCCAATGCCGTCACCCTGGCGGCGGAACTCGAAGTCAGCTCCAAATCTATTCATCGCGACCTGGAGTTCATGCGCGACCGGCTGGAATTGCCGCTGGAGTTCAGCTTCGCACACAAGGGATACCATTACACTGAGGAAGTCAGCGCGTTCCCGACGCTCCAGATCAGCGAGGGGGAATTGTTTGCCTTGCTGGTCGCCGAAAAGGCCCTGCAACAGTATCGCGGCACCACCTTCGAACGCCCTCTGCTCAGCGCCTTCAAAAAAATGGCCGTCTCGCTCCCCGACACTATTTCCCTCAACCTGGCCGAATGGGAGCAATCCATCTCCTTCCGCACCAGCGCGGAGCCGGTGCTCAATCTGGAAAACTTCGACACGCTGGCCAAGGCCGTCGCCCAGCGGCGGCAACTGGAACTGACCTATCGCAAGCCCGGCCGCCGCCAGACCGAACTCCGCGTCGTGGATCCTTATCATCTGGCCAACATCAACGGCGAATGGTTTCTTTTCGCCTGGTGCCATTTGCGCCAGGACATCCGCACCTTTGTCCCCGCCCGCATCCAGGCCGTCAAAACCACCGGCAGGACTTTTCTCCGCCCGCAAAAGTTTTCCCTCAACAAGCGGCTGCGCGACAGCTTTGGCGTGGAATCCGGCCAGGGGTGCTTCGACGTGGTGGTCCGGTTCAACGAAATGGTCGCCGACTACATTCGCGAGAAAAAATGGCATGAATCCCAGGAACTCCGCGAATTGCCCGATGGCGGCGTGGAGTTGCGCATGAAACTTTCCAGCCTCGCCGAGGTGGAACGGTGGATTCTAAGCTGGGCCGGCAACGCCCGCGTCATCCAGCCGCGCGAATTGGCCGAATCAGTGAAACAGGCGGCCAAAAACATTTTGCGCAATTCCCCCGCGCCAACGCTTTAATGCAGCAGGATGTATCCGGCGTTGGTCTTGGTCACAAAAAATCCCCCGCCATTGGTTTGATTTTGCAAAATGACGCCGCTCCCGGAAATCGTCTCTTTGCCGATGACATCGGGGAGGGAGACACTCAAAAGCCCGGTTTTGGGATTGATGGTTCCTTTTAGGGTGTGAGTGGCGCCGGGCAATTCCGCCAGAGTGTTGTTGGTGGTGAGGGTTACTTCGACGATCAGCGGCAGCGTGGGAAAAACGCCCGTGAACTCCAGTAGTCCCAATGGCAGCGGGATGGCGGCCGTGTGCGCCGGAGGATTGGTCCAGCGGGAGCTTTGCACGGTGACGGCGTTGGTGTAGCCGTTGGTGAACAGGCCGCTGCTGGCCGCGGGCCGGATCCATGTCAGATCGCCCTCTGGCGCGCCGTTGGTCAGCGTCAACCAGCCCAGCAGCAGGCCGTCGTTGGAGTAAGGTGTGGCAAAAACGGCCAGTTTGCCGCTGGCCGATTCGGCGATATTCTCGCTCAAGGCGGCGCCATCGGCCAGGGCGCCAGTCAGCGTGGCGGCGCCGTCATGGTTGGTGATGGTCGCGTAGCCATAACCGGGTGGAGAAGCCACAGTCGAATTGGTTTCGGGCGGGATCAGCATGGTGTACTCCGCGGAACCCAGGCCGCTGCCCGCCAATTCGGCCAGCAGGGGAGCCGTCCACGCGCCGCCGTTATTTCCCGCAACGGTGCCGGTTACCTGGGGCGGCGTCCTGTTCCAATCCAAATTCATCGCCAGCGACAACGCGCCCAAAGCGGTGCTGCGCGCGATGTGATTGCTGGCGTTGCCGGCCACGTCAAAACCGCCGGCCAGGCTGTAATTGGACCCGCCGATATACAATTTGCCCGTGTAGGTTCCCAGCGTTCCAACCTTCAGATTCTTGAGCAATCCCGAGGACTGCGCGCCCACCGTGTTGGAGACGGAAAACAGGCCGTTGTAGCTTCCCGCCACACCGGCTTTGAGGAATGGATTGGTCACAAAGTTTGCCGTCAGCGACATGTTGGACACCATGAGGAAAGTCAGCCGGTTGGAACTGCTGGCCAGGCTCCCGACCCAGTTGGAAAACAGGTTGTTTTTGGCGGGACTGGCCTTGATGGTGTAGTTCCGGCCCACCACCAGATTGGTGCTGGTGACTTTGGGGCTGATGCTTCCAAAACCGTTGGTCGCCAGGGTGAGCAGGCTACGTGTCAAGTAAAAAACTTCCACCGAGTTCGTCAGCGAGTGGTTCCCCAGCGGATCCACGCTGCAGGCCCGGAAAATGTTCGATCCTCCGCGCAACGCCACGGTCGCGGACCAATTGGTGGCGGCGGGCGAATCGCTCCAGCCATTGGTGGTGATCGCTGTCCAGTTTGTGCCGGAGTTGGTCTGGTAGAGAATCTGCCAGAGGACATTGGTCACCCCGTATTTGCCAACGGCGGTTCCCTTTAGCGTCAGGGTTCCGTTTGTCTCGCTGGCCGGGGTTGTCTTGATCGTCAGAGTGGGGGCGGGGACCGTCAGTTTGGCGACGGCGCCGGTGACCGTGCCGAAGGCGTTGGAAACAATCACCGAATAACTGCCGGAGTTTGTCAGCGCCACGGACGTGAGCGTGAGGCGGTTGCTGGTGGCGCCGGAAATGTCGGGGGTGTTGGTCAGGTTGGCGCCATCCATCTGCCATTGATAGAAAAGCGGGGCCGAGCCGGCGGCCTTGACAGAAAAGTGAACCGTGGCTTTTGCGGAGAAGCTCTGGTTGGTGGGTTGCTGGGTGATTTTTGGGCCGAAGCCTGTAAGGCCAAAGACAGTTCCCGAGCCGCCGGCGCCGCCGCTGCTGGTTGTGCCGTAGAAGTTTCCGTCGCTGGCCTGCATCAGCCCGGCTTCTGGAAACGCGCCATTGGTGCCTTGAAAGGCAACCAGCGTGTTGATCGTCCCGCCGTTGGTGGACAACTGGAAGACGACCCCTTTCCCGCCCGTTCCGCCTTGCTCCGTGGTGCCGTAGAGCAAGCCGTCGGAGCCGAGCAAAACGGGGGCCTCGGGGTTGGAACCGTTGGTGATGTCGAAGGACGCCAGCACACTCAGGCGGCCGGATGGCGTCACCTGGAACACCGTTCCGAAACCATTGGCGCCGCCGGCAGAAGTGGCCCCATAAAAGTCGCCGCCCGCCGCCTGCACCAGCCCCACGGGAGACGACCCCTGGTTGAGCGCAAAGGAAACCAGGGTTTTGATCGTGTTGGAGGGAGTCAATTCAAACACCGTGCCAAACCCATTTGCGCCGCCCTGGGAAGTTGTGCCATACAGGTTGCCATTGGAGCCGGCCACCACTCCGGCCAGCGGTTTGGAGCCTTCGGCCCCGCCGCTGAACGAATACAGGTTGCTCAGCCCGCGGGATGGGGACCAGGAAAAAACTTCTCCGTCCCGATTCGTTCCTCCGGCGGAAGTGGTGCCGTAAAAAAGGCCATCCAAGCCCTGCGCCAGCCCCCCTTGGGGATTCGCCCCATTTGTGCCGCCGAATTTGAACCGGCTTGTCAACTCGCCCGATGGCGACATGCTAAAAATCGTCCCATCATTGTCGGTGCCGCCCGCTGAAGTGGTGCCGTAGAAATTGCCATCCGCGGCCAAAAGCAGCGGGGCGTTGGGAGTCGCGCCGTTGGAGCCGGCAAAAGACACCAAATTGGTAAAGGAGCCGGCAGGCGTGAGCATAAAAATAGCGCCATCCCCATTTGATCCAACGGCGATGGTTGTTCCGTAGAAGTTTCCATTCGTTCCTTCAACCAGACTGGCAACCGAGACTTGCCCGGCGGGAAACGAGAAAATGTTCGTCACGGTCATTCCCGCGGTGGCCGCTTTTGCGGGCAAGACGGCCAGGGTGACGGCGGCCAGGGCTGCCAGCGCCGCGGTGCGGGTCAGCGCAATACAGGCAGGCGGGATGGCACGGCCAAGGGAAGCGTCCCAAAGGGTCGAACCCACCGTGCGAAAGTGAAGGAGGATTCTTGGTACATTCATGTGCGTTATGCCCCGGCGATATTCAGTGTATCCATGTTTGCGGTCAAGATTGGAATCAATGTTAATGGAGACGGAGGCATTGGGCCAAAGGTTTCATCCAAGCTATAGACCGCCGATCTTCCGCAGGCGCAACGCCGGTTGGTCTGTTTTCCGGGACTGCTCCAGGTCCACCTCGAACTCCGCCACCCAATCGTTCGCCTCCTCCGGATCCACCAGCATTTGCTGCACGCGCCAGAGTTTGTTGTCCTGCGACGGGGTCACATAGGTGTGCCGCAAGTTTCGCGCGTTGGGATCCAGGCAGATGGCTTGATGCCCGGCATAATAAGCCTCCAGCGTCTCGCCCAACCGCCTCACGGTCCACGGTTCGCCACCGGGCTGCTCCGGGGTGGTGAGCGTGGCCAGGGCCTGTTCCAAATCGCCAATCACCAAGCCGCGCAAGAATGTGAAGACGCGGTTGCGTATCATCGCCGTGAAGGCCTTGGCGTCGCGCGTGATGTCGGGCGCCGGGGCGCCGGGCGGCGGCGCTTCCTTTGTTTCGGCGGGCTGCCAGGTGGGATCGCGCATTTTTTCCCACTCGTCCAGCAGGCTCGAATCCACCTGGCGGATGAGGGTTCCAAGATAAACTTCCATTTCGCGCACGGTGTCATTCTTGGCGGCGTCGGGCACGGTCTGGGTCAGGACTTTGTGGACGCGGGACAGATGGCGGAGCAGGAGGCCCTCGGCCCTTTGCAGCTCGTAGTCGCGGATGTAATCGGAGAAGGAGCGAAAGGACTCGAACATCTCGCGGGCGATGGATTTGGGCCGGATGTTTTCCTGGCCCACCCAGGGGTGCTTGTCGGCAAAGGCGTTAAAGGCGGCATAGACGAATTCGCGGTTGGGCTTCGGGTATTCGAGCTTCTCCAACTCCTCCATCCGCTGCTCGAATGCCACCCCTTCCATCTTCATCTCCGCCATCTTCCGGTCTTTCACCTTGTCGAGCTGCTTGCGCAAAATGATGTCCGGATCCTCCAGAATGGATTCCACCAGCGTGAGCAGGACCAGGGCGAAATCGGCCGCCTGCGGGTCCAGCAGCGGGATTGTGTCAAGCAGAAATAAAGACAGCGCCTGGTCCATCGAAAAATCCTCCTGCAAATCCGCATGCACCCGCAGGTGCGCCCCCTCCGCCGTTTTGGGGATGAATTCGATGATCTTGCGCTCCACCAGCGAGCGGAACAATTGCCACGCCCGTTTGGTCTGTTCCTTCTTCGCCTTGGGCGATTCATGGCAATCCCGCAGCAGCCTTTGCAGCGCGCGGCAGCCATCGCCGGGGCGGCCGAGCACGTGGAGCAGCATGCCGTGCGAGACTTGAAAGCGCGAGGCCAGCCGTTCCGGCGGCGCGTGGATGAGGCGCAGAAAGGTTTGCTTGTCCCAATTGACGAAATTTTTCTCCGGCGGTTTCCGTTTGACCGCTTTTTTGCCGCCTTTGGCCGCTTTTTCATCCAGCTTCAGATTCTCCACCGTATGTTCCGGCGCCTGCGCCACCACCCAGCCGCGATCATCAAAGCCCTTTCGCCCGGCGCGCCCGGCGATCTGGTGGAAATCCCGCGCGCTGAGAATTCCGGTTTTGTGGCCGTCATATTTGCACAGGCGGGTGAACAGGACGGTGCGGATGGGCATATTGATGCCCGCCCCCAGCGTGTCGGTGCCGCAGATGATTTTGAGCAAGCCCTTTTGGGTCAGTTGCTCCACCAGCACGCGGTACTTGGGGAGAATGCCGGCGTGATGCAGTCCAATGCCGTGTTTGAGCCAGCGCCGGATGTCCGGGCCGTAGGGGCTGGTGAATCTGAATCCTTCCAGCGCGGCGCCCAGCGCGGCCTTTTCCTCGCGCGCGCAAACATTGATGCTGGTGAAATCCTGGGCGCTTTGGGCGGCCTCCAGTTGCGTGAAATGAACCACATAGACCGGGCTTTTGCCCTCGCCAGCCAGACGCTCCACGGTTTGCGCCAGCGGAATTTCCGAGTAGGCGAATTCCAGCGGCACCGGGCGAACCGCAGACTGCACCGTCACGCTGGGCCGGCCATTCAAGCGCGTCAACTCCTCCTCGAAGAATGTCGTTTCGCCCAGCGTCGCGGACATCAACAAGAACCGGGCCTTGGACAAGATCAACAAGGGAACCTGCCAGGCCACACCCCGGTCGCGGTCAGCGTAGTAATGGAATTCGTCCATGATCACTTCCTGAACATTGGCGCTGGAACCTTCCCGCAGCGCGATATTGGCCAGGATTTCCGCCGTGCAGCACAGTATGGGAGCCTCGCGGTTGACCGAGGCGTCGCCGGTGCATAGGCCCACATTATCAGGGCCGAACTCGCGGCAAAGGGCCAGCCATTTCTCGTTCACCAGGGCCTTGATCGGGCACGTATAGACCGAGCGCCGGCCCTGGGCCAGAGCCTTGAACTGGACGGCCGCGGCCACGAGCGTTTTGCCGGAGCCCGTGGGGGTGTTGAGAATCACGTTCTTCTCCTCAAACAACTCGAGGATGGCGGTTTCCTGGGCGGGATAGAGTTCCAGGCGCCTGCCCTGGACATATTCCAGAAACCGTCCGAGCAACAGATCATTGCTGCTGCTTTCGCCGCGCGGCATCAGGTTGTAAAGGGTTTCGGACATAGCGCTGAACTCATATTAACTCCATCCAGCTCATAATATTGCCATTTCTTGCTCGCGTCCCGGCCCCCCATCCGTCATCATCGCTGCCAGTGGACCGGAAAAACGTGAATAAATGCCTTAAAAAACTATCCATCACCTGACTATGCTGCCTCTTATGAAACTGAAACTCAAACCCCTCTTCATCCTCGCCTCGTTCGCCGGCTTCTCCCTGGCCTTGCCCGGAACTGTTCACGCCCAAGCACTACTGTTGGAGAAAATTTCGGTTTCCGCCACGATGTATGAAGCCTCCGCCACGACCAACGGCGTTGACGTGGGGACGGACAACGGCACCAGCACCACGACCAAGGCGCCCACCAAAACCTCCATCACCACTGCAACCTTGCTCAAACAGCTCGCCCTGGACGAATATTCGGAAAACAACTATACGAACAGTAAATTCCCAGCCAACGCCACACTGGATTACAACGGCAGCGGGTTCGCCGTCTATCAGGGAACCAACCCATTGGTGGATGTTTCCGATATCTTAACCTACACTCAAAGCGGGCAAAACGACATCAGTTCTGGCACTTATACGGATGCCAATGGCCAAGGAGCGCCGCCTTTTACCCAAACCGATTATTATCTCGTCACTATCGCGTACGACGACTCCAGTTCCACCGGCGCGCTGGGATTTACGGTCACGGGCCTGGCCACCGTCACCTCAAAGGCCACCAATCCAAACGCCAAGACCGGCAATTACACCCAATCCGGCTCATTCGGTTTGCAGGACGGCACGGGCGAGGGCACCATTACTCCCTCCTCCGGTTCCTTGGCGGGAACAGTCATCCCCTTCGTTCTGACCGGTTTCACCGCCACCGCCAGCAGAAGCGCTGCCGGGAATACCGGCACCGGCGCCAACGAACAATGATTCCCTGGTTCTAATTTGTCCTCTTGAGGATACTCTCGCACATCTGGCCGACGTTCTTGAACTTTTGCAGCTCGGCGAAATTGAATTTGATCCCGAAGTGCTTTTCCACCGCCACGATGATCTCGATGTGATTGAGTGAATCCCAATTCTTGACATCTTTGGCGGTGGTTTCCATCTTCAAGTCTGTGCCTGGATCGCGCAGGATGTCGCCCACGACCTGGTTGACCTCGCACAGTATTTGATCAATTGTTTTTGGCATCTCTTAGCCCTTTTGGATATAGGTTTTAAACTCCTGGAATCTGGGAATGTCCAGTTCCCACTGCCCGCCGGCTTCGTCAAACCCCATCCGGGCAAGCAAATCCTTGACCATGCTGTTCTTGGCCGTTGGCAGATACTCGCCCACCAGACGCCGGATTCCTTTTTGGCGGGCGTGTTGGACCATTTGGTTGACCGTGAATTCTTCCATGCCCCGTTTTAACACCCGGCAACTCATGATCCAAGTGTCAATAAAGGCCCTCTCCGCGTCCAGCCTCTTGAGAATCACCACCGCTATCAGGCCGTGGTCGCCAAATTTGTCCCGCAAATTCAGCGCCAGCGTGATGTATTCCGGCGAGTCCTTCATCTGCTCCACCTCGCCCTCCGTGTAGCGCCTGGTCCGCAGATTGAATTGGTTGGACCGCTGGCTCAGTTGGGCCACCCGGGGAATGTTAAACGGCTCGAAGGGGCGCACCTCGGAAACCATCCCCAGCCCGACAAGATAATCCTCAATGGAGGTGAATGATTTTTGAAAATCCCCCCGCTCGATCTCCTCCTGGTACTGCCGCGTGCGCTTCAGGTCCCCCTCGGAGAATGAGGCGGTTTCAAAGAGGTTAAGCGAGCGCAAAAAGGAAACATAGAGTGACGTAGCTGGCCATAGAAGCCAGGACCACCGCGCTGAGAATGATCGCGGCAAATTGTCGGCGTGTCGTCATTAGTGTTCCTCCGTCGCCTGGACGGCGCGCGCGGTTTTATTGCACTATTCCCAGCCGCGCGCAAGCGAATAAACCGTCTTCCCTGGCGGGGTTTGTGAAAAGACGCAGCCGGTATCGCAATAAATATACTTGACACAATCCCAAGGCGGCAGGGCCGTTTGCCCCTCAACCTGACTACCCAAGCCCCCGTCTCCGAAACCTCCGATTTCTCCGATTTCTCCGATTTTTCGCCAGCCCCTCATTTTGCCCTCCCCGGAAAGCTGAAACCCGCCGGGGCGTCAGGCCTTTCGGCGCAGGATGGTTTTTAGCGCGCGGGCGCAGCGGCGGTTCTGGCGGGGCAGGCCGATGGTGATGCGCAGCCACTCGGGCAAACCGTAACCGTCCATGGGACGGACGATGATGCCGCGGGATTGCAAGGCCTGGAAAACGCCCTTGCCGTCGCCGACGCGCGCAAGGATGAAATTGGCGTGGCTGGGAACAAATTCCACGCCCATTTCGCGCAACGCCTCCTCGAAGAACTTGAGGCCGGCGAAATTGTTCTGGCGGGTTTTTTGGACGTGCCCGCCGTCGTCCAGCGCGGCCAGGCCGGCGGCTTGCGCGAGGGAGTTGACGTTGAAGGGCTGGCGGATTTTTTCCAGCGCGGCGATCAATTCGGGGTGGCCGATGGCGTAGCCCAAACGCAAGCCGGCCAGGCCGTAAATTTTGGAGAATGTGCGGAGCAGAATCAGATTGGGCTTTTCGCCGCGCAGGACCAGGGGGACCAGGTCCAGCGGCTGCTCGAGGAATTCGAGGTAGGCCTCGTCCATGATGACCACGACGCCGGGCGGCACCTGTTCGAGGAATTCGAGGACTTCACGGGCCGGCGCCAGTGTGCCGGTGGGATTGTTGGGGTTGGCGATGAAGATGGCTTTGGTGGCGGGGGTGATGGCTTTGGCCAGGGCCGCCAGATCGTGGGCGTAATGGCGGGCGGCAACGGTGATGGGATTGGCGCCCAGGAGCCGGGTGACCAGCGGGTAAACCACAAAGCAATACTCGGACATCACCGCGTCCGCCCCGGGAGCCAACAAGGCGTGGGCGAGAAGTTCGAGAATGTCGTTCGAGCCGTTGCCCAGGACGAGGTTGGCGGGGCTGGCGCTCAGGCGGGCGGCCAGTTTTTGCTTGAGATAGAAAGCGTTGCCGTCGGGATAAAGCCCGACGTTTTTGCCGGCGCTTTTCAGGGCGGCGAGGGCGGAGGGGGCAGGGCCAAACGGGTTTTCATTGGAGGCCAGTTTGATGATGCCGCGGGCCGGCAGGCCCAGTTCGCGGGCCACCTCTTCAATGGGACGGCCGGGTTGATAGACCGGGAGGTTTTCCAGCGCCGGGTTTAAGGCAAAGGGAAGGCTCATTTTTTGGAGGAGTTATTTTAGAGGGCGCTCAAAATTTTGTCCACAGCAACATGGGTGGCGATGATGTCCCGAATGAGGGAAATCTTTTCGGTGTCCGCCGCGCGGGTTTTGACAATGAGGTTATGCACCGCGGAGGCCACTTCGTATATTTCCTCATCGGCGCGCAGGACGGGGAAGGGGAGTTTTTCAATGATCTTGGTCACGGCGGTCTGGTGCGTGAAGTCGCCGGTGACGATGACGCCGGCCAGTTGCTGGCTGGGGTTGGTGACGGAGGTCGCGGCGGCCATGAGAATATCCACGCGGTCGCCGGGGGTGATGACCAGGACGCCGTGCTTGAAGAGGCGGATGGCATTCTCCACGCTCATCGCGCCCACCACCACGCTGTCCACGAGGTTTTGCGACTGGGCTTCCGGATTCAAGAAATCGGCCTTCAATTCCTCGCGGATGAAATCCATGGTTGGGCGGGTCAAGATGCCGCAGTAGGGAACGACGCCCAGGAGTTCAAGGCCTTTGCGTTTCAGGCCGCGGCGCGCGAACTCCGAGATGAACTCGATTTTTTCGGGGAGGACCTTGTTGAGGATCACGCCGATGATTTCGACCCCTTCGCGATCAAAGACGGCCTGGTTCAAATAAACCTCATCAATCGGTTTGCCGATGCCGCCCTGGCTGATGATGACGACCTTGGCGCCGAGGATTTTGGCGACTTGCGCGTTGGAGAGATCGAAAACCGAACCGACGCCGGCGTGGCCGGAGCCTTCGCACATGACGAAGTCCTTTTCCCAGGCGACGCGGTCGAAGGCCTTGGTGATTTTTTTCACGAGGGCCTCGTTGTTGGAGGATTGCAAGTATTTGCGCGTGAAATCCGGCTCGACGGCGATGGGGCTCATATCCACCAGGGGACAATTGAGGCCGTAAACTTTGTCCATCAATACGGTGTCTTCGTCAATCTTCTGCTCTTCGATTTCGACAAAGCGCTGGCCGACCGGTTTGATGTAGCCGATGCGGGGATAGGCGCCCTGCAAGGCGGCGAGGAGGCCGAGGGAGACGGTGGTTTTGCCATCGTTCTGCCGGGTGGCCGCGATGTAGAGGCGTGGGGTGACTGTGTTCATGTGGCAATCAGGTGCCGGACGGTTCATTCGGGGCCGGTGATTTTGTGATCCGGCCTGGCAAGCGCGGGGTGGAGGTCGGCGTAGCGGATGGATTCGACGCCGACAATGGCGGCCACGCCCAGAATGTCATGGGCGTTGGAGCCGCGGGAAACGTCGGCGGCGGGACGATCCAAGCCGAGGAGGATTTGGCCGTAGGCGTGGGCCTTGGCGACGTGTTGGAGCAACTTGCTGCCGATATTGCCGGCGTTGAGGTCTGGAAATATCAAGACGTTGGCGCGGCCGGCGACGGGGCTTTCGGGGAGTTTGCGGGAGGCGATTTCGGGGACTAAGGCGGCATCCACCTGGAGTTCGCCGTCGAAATCGGCGTCCAAGGCCATGTCGCGGGCTTTTTTTTGGGCGAGGGCGGTGGCGGCCTGGACTTTGCCGATGGAAGGGTGGGTGGCGCTGCCTTTGGTGGAGTAGGACAACAGGGCGACCTTGGGCCGGGTTCCCAGGAGCAGGCGAGCCAGTTGGGCGGTGGAGATGGCGATGTCGGAAAGCTGCTCGACATCGGGTTCAGGAATCACGCCGCAATCGGCCATGAACAGAACGCCTTTGTGGCCGAAGCCGGTGTCTTCGACCTCCAAGACCATGCAACTGGAAGCGGTGGTTCTTTCCGGGGCGACCTTGACGATTTGAAAGAGGGGTCGAAGGACGCTGCCGGAGCTTTGTTTGGTGCCGGAGATGAAACCGTCGGCCTGGTGCATGGCCAGCATCATGGCGCCGAAGTAATTGGGGTTCAGCATGGCCTCCTGCGCCTCCTTTTCCTGAATGCCTTTGACGCGGCGGAGCAGTTCATAGCGCTTGATGAAGGCGGGGAGTTCGGCGCTTTGGGCGGGATCAATGATGCGGACGCCTTCCAGGGAGACATTTAATTGGGCGGCGGCGTCCTTGATCTGGGTGCGGTTGCCCAGGAGGATGGGCGCGCCGAGGCGCAGGGAATGGAACTGGCGCGCCGCCTGCAAGACGCGCGGCTCGGTTCCTTCCGGGAAGACCATGCGCTTGGGATGGCGCTGAAGTTTTTCGATGATGGTGGCGATAAATCGCATGAGGCACTTGGTACGGCACGGGAGTGGGAAACTCAAGATATAAGTCGAACAGACAAGCGGCCGCCACCTCCACCAGGCCGCCAAACGGAGACCGGCCTCCAGAGCTGGCCTCGGGCGCGCCCGCGGCGGAGTCCAGCAGAGCCAGTTGGCGAAGACCCTCCGAATACGTTTAACCGCCTGGTTTGGCCAGGGCCGTAATTGCGGCGCCGGTCTTATTTGGCGAGGTAGTATTTGCGAGTGTATTCCTGGACCATGCGCCAAGTGTTGTACTGGGGCACTAGAGTCGCCATGGCCCGCCGCATCCTGGCCACCCAGCGCCTGGGAATCCCCGCCTCATCGCGATCGAAGAATGCGGGAATCACCTGCGTGGTCAACACCTGATAGAGGTTGGCGCTGTCGCGCTGGTCCTGTTCTTCGACGGAGGCGGGGTTGGAATCGTCGCTGATGGCAAAGCCGTTGGTGCCGTCGAAGCCTTCGCGCCACCAGCCGTCCATGATGCTCAGGTTCAGGCAGCCGTGGCAGCCGGCCTTTTGTCCGCTGGTGCCGGAGGCCTCCAAGGGGCGGCGCGGATTGTTGAGCCAGACGTCGCAGCCGGAGACCATTTGGCGGGCGACGTGGACATCGTAATTCTCGATAAAGACCAGGTTGCCCTTGAGTTCGCTGAATTTGCTCAGGTGAATGATGCGCTGGATGAAGCGCTTGCCCTCGTCGTCCCGCGGATGGGCTTTGCCGGAATAGATGAATTGGACGGGGCGCTGGCGGTCATGCGCCAGTTTGACGATGTTGTCGAACTGATCAAAGATGAGCGGGGCGCGTTTGTAAGTGGCGAACCGCCGGGCAAAACCTATGGTCAGGGCGTCGGGATTGAGGAGTTGATCGAAGGCGATGAAATCGGATTCGGAGAGGCGCTGGCCGGCGATGAGGAGGCGGCGGCGGGCGAATTCGATCAATTCGCGGCGGAGCTTGTAGCGCAAGGCCCAAAGCTGCTCGTCGGAGATGAATTTGGGGTCGGCGATTTTTTTCCAGAATTCGGGGGAGTTGACTTCCTTTTCGAGGGACATTCCGTGTTCGTGCTGCCAGAATGTGGTCGTTTCGCTGCCGAGGTGTTCGACCGGGTGGGGGGCGCCGGCGCCGGAGAGTTTGCGCTGCCAGAATTTCCGCACGGTCCCTTTCATCCAGCTCATAAGATGAATGCCGTTGGTGATGTGGCCGATGGGGACTTCCTCCACCTTTTTGTCCGGCCAGAGGCATTGCCACATCTGGCGGCTGACCTGGCCGTGCAATTCGCTTACGGCGTTGGCGGCGCGGGAGAATTTCAAGCCGAGGACGGTCATGCAGAACAATTCGGCGGGGTCCTTGGGGTCCACGCGCCCAAGCCCCATGAGTTCGTCGAGCGAGAGATCCAGGCGGCCCATCATTTTCACCAGCGAGTAGGAAATCAGGTCCCGGGCAAAGCGGTCGTGGCCCGCCTCCACCGGGGTGTGGGTGGTGAAGATGCAGTGCTGTTTGGTTTTGGCCGCGGCCTGGTCGAAGGTCAGGCCGGAGGCCAGTTTTTCCCGGATCAATTCCAGTGTCAGGAACGCGGCGTGGCCTTCGTTCATGTGGAAGACGGAGGGCTGGATCCCCAGGGCGCGCAAGAGCCGCACCCCGCCCACGCCCAGGAGAATCTCCTGCATGATCCGCATGGCATTGTCCCCGCCATAGACCCGGCGGGTGAGGTCGCGGTGGTGTGGGGGGTTTTCGGGGCGATCTGAGTCGAGCAAATAAACGGCTTTGCGGCCGACATTGACGCGCCAGGCGTGAAAGAAGACCTCGGTCATGTCAATATCAACCACGCACACCAGCGGTTCGCCTTTGCTGTCGAGCACCGGTTCGAGCGGCAGGTCTCTGGGTTTGAGCAGGGTGTAATGTTCGGTCTGCCAGTTGTCCTGGTTGATGGTCTGCTGAAAATAGCCCTCGCGATAAAAAAGGCTGATTCCCACAAAGCCAATGTCCAGATCGCTGGCGGATTTGGCGTGGTCCCCCGCCAAAATGCCCAGGCCGCCCGCGGCGATGGGCAGGGTCTCGTGAAAACCGAATTCCGCCGAAAAGTATGCGACGGGATTTTTGATCAGCTCCGGGGCGTGCTGCCGCCCCCAGGTTTCCTTGTCCTGGATGTAGGCTTCGAAATCGCGCAGCACCTGGCGGACGCGGCGGGTGAAATCCGGGTCCTGCAACCTCATGCGCAATTCGTAATCCGACACTTCCCGGAGCACTGCCACGGCGTTGTGGTAAAGGTTCTGCCAGCAACGGGGCGAAAGTTCGGCGAAGATCTCCTGGGCGCCCTGGTTCCAGGTCCACCACAAATTGCGGGCCATCCGGTTCAGGCCGACGATGATGTCCGTGGATTCTGATGTGGTTAACGGGGTTGCACTCATAAATTGCAATTGAGAATTCGGTTTTTAAATGGACACGTCGGGGCTGAAACTACGCGCTGGCCTGCCGCGCGCCAAGCGCAAACCGCGCAAATCGGTGATTTTTTCTCCGCCTCATCCGCCGGTGATGACGTGCCAGCCTTGTTTGAGGGAATCCGGCAAGCCATAGACGTCCAGTGCCGTGATCAAGAGGGCGCTACCCCAACCGGCGATGAGAAGGAACCAGCCGTTGCGCCATTTTCCCATGCGGCGGGAAGAACTGGTGAAGTGCATCAACGGAAACATGGCCAGGGGAAGTTGCAGCGCCAGCACGACCTGGCTCAGGTTCAACAGGTCGGTGACGCTGCTGTTGCCGCGAATTCCGATAATGAAAACGGCCGGCAGAATCGCCAGCGTGCGGGTGATTAACCGGCGGAGCCAGGGCCGCAACCTCCAGTGCATGAAGCCTTCCATGACCACCTGCCCCGCCAGCGTGCCGGTGATGGTGCTGCTTTGGCCGCTGGCAAAAAGGCCGACCGCGAAGAGGATGCTCGCCAGGGCCGTTCCCAACAACGGCGCGAGGGTCAGGTAAGCGACGCGAATCCAATCCGTGTTGTCGTCGAACTTGACCACGCCGCCCCTGGGCACGACCACACTGTCCTTGCCAAAGAACACGATGGCGGCCAGGACCAGAATCGCGGCGTTGACAAAGAAGGCGACGGACAGGGCCGCCGCCGTGTCGATGGTGTTGAACCGGATGGCCCGCGCGAGAGAGGGAGGATCGCGGGTGAAGCTGCGGCTCTGCACCAGGGCCGAATGCAAATACAAATTGTGGGGCATGACCGTGGCGCCAATGATCCCGATGGCCAGATAAACCATGCCGGCCTGCCGGAACCCTGGGGAAATCAGGGCGCCTCCCATTTCCAGAAGGCTTGGCTGGGTCTGGGGGAGAATAAAGATTTCGATGTAGTAGCAGAGGGCAATTGTCCCGACCAGCACCAGGATCACCGCCTCGATGGAGCGGACACTAAACCGCTGCAAAGCCAGCAGAAGCAGGACGTCAAACCCGGTAATGATGACGGCCCAGAGCAAGGGGATATGGAAGAGGAGGTTCAAGGCCACCGCGCTGCCCAGGACCTCGGCGAGGTCGCAAGCGCCGATGGCGATTTCGCACAGGAGCCAGTTGGGCCAGCGCATCCATTGCGGATACCAATCGCGGCAGCATTGCGCCAGGTCTTTTCCGGTGGCCACCCCCAGCCGTGCGGCGATGACTTGCATGAAAATGGCCATCAAGCTGGCAACCCCCACCACCCAGAGCAGCCCATACTTGAATTGGGCGCCGGCCTGCAAATCCGTCCCCCAGTTGCCCGGGTCCATGTAGCCGACACTGACCAGCAGCGCCGGCCCGACAAAAGCCCGCCAATTCTGCCAGAAACCACCCCGGTCGGAGGGCACTTCCACCGTGCGGTGTATTCCCTCCAACGACACCAGGCCGGGGGGCGCAACAGCGTCCTGCGGGCGCGGCTCCAGGCGGTCCACTGGCGGCGGGGCATCCATCTATAAGCCCTGCCTTTCCCCGCCCGCAAAAGTATTCAGAAGGTGCATTTCCCCATTTTTACGACAATTGTTATATTAAAGCAAATAGAATGTTTTGAGGTTAATAATAACCTTTTCACGCAAAACAATCGCCGGATAAACGGGCATGCGGTTACAAAACGGCTTGAGCACGAACCCCTGCCCATGAACCTGCCCGGATCCTCCTCTCCCCGACCCTCCACAAGTGTGTGGGGGGAGAAAAGGCGGGGGCGGTTCAGGGGCGCAAGGCGCGCTATGAGTTCGGGGGATTTTCTCCCGCCTGCGGCCACCTTCTCCCCGCAAAGCGGGAGAGAGAGGGCAGGAAGGGGGAGGAGTTTCATTGAAACACGGTACTAGCCAACAGGGCTGGGGCTTGGCATGATCCGGGCAGTGAACGCAAAGCAGAACCATGTCAAGGCGTCCGTCCCAAGCCGGTCGGAATCTACCGAGGATCACCTGGAGCGCATCCAGGAATTGGTGGCCCGGAAGGGCTACGCGCGGGTGAGCGATATCGCCGCTTCGCTGGGGCTGAGCCGGTCGGCGGTGTCCAATATGGTGCGCCGGCTGGCCGCGCGCGGATTTGTGAACTATGAAAAGTACCGCGGCTTCACGCTGACCGCCCGGGGCCGGGCGGTGGCCAGCCACATCCGGGTGCGCCACCAAATCCTGAGCGAGATGCTCAATCTGCTCGGATTGAGTCCCGCCACGGTCAAGGAGGAAGTGGAAGCCATCGAGCACCATCTGAAACCGGAGACGCTGCAGGTGTTCTCCAGGCTGGTGCGTTTTTGGCGGACCCATCCCAAGGCGCTGCAGGCCTTCCTGAAGCACAGCAAGGGAAAGGCTAAATGATAAAGGCTAAAGGCTGAAACATATACTCTGGCTGGGCCAATATCGCCTGGCGAAGAATTTTGTCCCGCGCGCATCCCAGAGGATGCGTTTTCCGCACTGGCGCTTTTTCGGCGACGCTTTATTATGCGTGCGGTTGCATGACAGATTTGGCAAAACAACTGGTGAGGGATTGGTTCGGCGGCCTGGGTCGCGGAGCGTTGCTGTGCCGGGACATCCTCAGCTCGCTGTTTACCGTCAAGCCGGTCTGGCGCGACGTGGTTTACCAGGTTTACTTCATCGGGGTCAAATCCCAGTTGGTCGTGGCCGTGACGGGCGCGTTCACGGGCATGGTGTTATGCTACCAGTCTTATATCCAATTTCACCGGGTGAGAATGGACAGCGCCACCCTGGCGGTGGTCGCCGTCTCGATGGGCAGCGAGCTGGGGCCGGTGCTCACGGGGCTGATGGTGGCCGGGCGGGTGGGCGCGGCCATCGCGGCGGAAATAGGGACCATGCGCGTGACGGAGCAGATTGACGCCTTGCGCACCCTGGCGGCCCATCCAGTGGATTACCTGGTCGTGCCCCGTTTTCTGGCGATGCTGCTGGCCATGCCGCTGCTGACGGCGGAATCCATCGCACTGGGCATTGGGGCGGCCTATGTGGTGGCGACATTCCTGCTGGGGATCAATCCGGCGGATGCCTGGCACCAAATGATCCGCCACACCGACGACGTTGATATAATGACGGGGCTGATCAAGACCTTCATCTACGGCGGCATCATCGCGGTAGTGGCCTGTTATAAAGGGTTGACCTGTCCGCAAGGCGCGGAGGGGGTGGGCCACGCGACGACCGAAGCGGTGGTTTATTCTTCCATCGCCATCCTGATCTGCAATTTTTTCCTGACCATGCTGCTCAACACCCTCCTGCAATGATCATTGAAGTGCGCGATTTGAAAAAAAGCTTCGGCCCGCACCGGGTCCTGGACGGCGTGAGTTTTTCCATCGCCAAAGGGCAGGCCGTCGCCATCATCGGGATCAGCGGCGGGGGCAAGAGTGTTTTGCTCAAGCACCTGATCGGGCTGCTCACCCCCGACGCCGGCGAAATACACATCAATGGGCAGAACATTGCCGGGATGAACGAACGCCGACTGCTGCAAATCCGGCGCAGTTTCGGGATGCTCTTTCAGGGGGCGGCGTTGTTCGATTCCCTCACGGTGGAGCAAAATGTGGGGTTCCTGCTGCAACGGGAGGGCCGGACAGCCGCGGCGGAGATTTCGCGCCGGGTGGCGGAGGTTTTGGAGTTGGTCGGCCTGGCCGGCACGCAGAAAAAGACGCCGGCCGAACTCTCCGGGGGCATGCGCAAGCGCGTGGGCCTGGCCCGCGCCGTCATTTACCGCCCGGAAATCGTCCTCTACGATGAACCGACCACCGGCCTGGATCCCATCGCTTCCGACAGCATTGATCAACTCATCCGCCGTGTGGTGGATGCTTTTAACGTCACCTCCATCGCCGTCACCCACGACATGAGGAGCGTGCGGCGCATCAGCCGGCGGATTTTGATGCTGCACGAGGGGCGCATTTACGCCGATCAAACGCCGGAGGAAATCTTCCGCTCCAGCGACCCGGTCATTTACCGGTTTGTCAACGGCATTGCCGATCCCCTTGAAGCACTATCCCCTATAAGCCCATAATATGAACGACTCACGATTTGAATGGAAAGTCGGTTTTTTTGTCTTTGTCGGGCTGGCGCTGGCGGCGCTGCTGATCCTGAACTTCAGCAAGGGCCTGACCCTTTTCCAATCCACTTACAAGCTGCATGTGGAAATGCCCACCGTGGCCGGTTTGAAACCCGCCGCGGACGTGATGCTCGCGGGGGTTCCCATCGGCAAAGTCGCGACCACCACGCTGAGCCTGGATGGCCGCATGGTGGACATTCAACTGGAGATTCTGAGCAAATACAAAATCCGGAGCGATGCCAAATTTCATATTGACGCACAGGGTTTCTTGGGCGATCAATACATCGAAGTGACTCCACCGGAGGGCGGGCCGGCCCCGGGCCAAAGCGTGTCGTTTTTGACCAATGGCGAAATCGTCGTGGGCGAGGCGCCGTTCAACATGCAGGAGGCGGTGCGTTCTTTCTCCGGTTTGTTCGACCAGGCGCGCAAAACGATCAAGGACATTGACACCACCGTTACCAACGTGAACCAAACGGTGATGGCGGCCGACACGTTGACCCATGTCTCGCTGGCGTTGAGCAATTTTGACGCGGTGACCGAAGACGCCGCCGTGATGGCCAGGGAAGTTCGCGGAATGATTGATTCCAATGGCATCCCCGTCCGCGTGGCCGTTTCCAATTTCGTGGATTTATCCCAAAAGCTCAACGCCATGGCCGGCCAGCTGGGCGAAACCATCTCCACCAACAGTGGGGACGTGACTCTGGCGGTGAAGAATCTGCGCGACGCCTCGGCGGCGATGAAAGAACTGGCCGATGGGCTTCAAGCCGGCCAGGGCGTGGCGGGGAGCTTGTTGAAAGACGAGAAAATGAAGGAACAACTCGGCGCCTTGTTCACGAACGCCAACTCCATGACCGAACAACTCAGCCTCTTTGGTCTCCACCTCAACCAGAACGGGATTTGGAAATCGTTGTGGAAGCCAAAACCCTCCGAAACCAACACCCCGCCTCGTTAATTAGGATTCTATCACGCCAGCGCGCCCTTGATCGCCCGCAACAAATCGGCATAGCGCTCAAAGGCGGGGAATTGGGGAAACTGCTTTTGAATGGGATCGGGCGCGCGAAAGAAGAAAGCGGCCTGGGCCTCCAGCAGCATCGCGGTGTCGTTATAAGAATCCCCCGCCGCGATGACAAAATAATTCAAGCTCCGCAAGGCCCTGACCGAACTGCGCTTGGGATGCTCCTGCCGCATCTGATATCCCTCAATCCGTCCCTGCTCCACGATAAGCCGGTTGCAGAAAATGGTGGGCCATTCCAACTGCCGCATGAGCGGCTTGGCAAACTCCTCGAAAGTGTCGGACAAAATGATCACCTGGGTCAGCGCACGCAGCTCGCGCAGAAACTCCAGCGCCCCGTCCAGCGGACGCAATGCGCCGATGGCCGCCTGGATGTCGGACAACTTCAAACCGTGCTGGTGGAGGATTTTAATGCGGCCGCGCATCAGCTTGTCGTAATCGGGTTCGTCGCGGGTCGTGCGGCGCAGTTTCGGGATTTTGGTTCTCTCGGCGACAGAAATCCAAATCTCCGGCGTCAATACGCCCTCCAAATCCAGCACGACAACAGATTGTTTCACCGCCCCATTGTTCCAAGATTCCTTTGCGCTGTCGAGATTATCAGGTATCGTTGTGGCGCATGAGTGAATCGAGACTGCCGCCTCTGGTTCCAGGGACGCTTTATCTGGTTGCCACGCCGATCGGGAATCTGGAGGACATCACCTTGCGCGCCTTGCGCGTCTTGATGCAGTGCGCGGTCGTCGCCGCCGAGGACACCCGGCACACCGGCCAGCTGCTCAAACTCTTTGGCATCTCCAAACCGATGTTGAGCTACTTCCAGTTCAACGAAGCGACGCGCAGCCGGGAAATCGTCGAGCGTTTGCAGCGCGGCCAGATCATCGCCCTGGTTACCGACGCCGGCACTCCGGGGATCAGCGATCCGGGCGCGCGCGTGGTCAAGTCGGCCTTGGCGGCGGGGTGCCGTGTGGAACCGGTGCCGGGGCCTTGCGCCCTTGTGACGGCATTAAGCGCCAGCGGCTTGGACGCTGATGAATTCCATTTCATCGGTTTCTTGTCGCATAAATCCGGCCAGCGCCGGCACCAGCTCGAGGCGGCAAAAAACATTCCCGGCACTCTTATTCTTTACGAATCCCCGCATCGGATTTCCAAATTACTGTCGGAACTTGTTGATTTATATCCAGATAGGAAAGTTGTGCTTGGGCGGGAGTTGACCAAGAAATTCGAGGAATTCAAGACTGGCAGCCCCGCCGAATTGCTGCGTGAGATGGAGGAACGCGCCCCAAAGGGGGAGTTTGTGGTCCTCATTGCCCCCCCCCAGAATTGAGGCCAGTTTGGCCATTTTTTGGTTGCTTAAATCCGGGCTTTTTTTTAAAGTCGGCGCATTCAGCTTTTGCCCAAAGCCGAACGTTCGGTTTAATAAAGCCCTGTAAGGGGACCGTGCGACAATGTGAACGGGTAAAAAGAAAAGTTCGTTAGTTATATGTCAGCAAAATTATTCGTCGGCAATCTAACCTTCACCGCAACGGAAAACGACTTGCAGGATCATTTCGCGCAAGCGGGCGTTGTCGTCTCGGTTAATATCATGCAAGACCGGATGACGGGGCGCTCCCGCGGTTTTGCCTTCATCGAAATGTCTACAAAGGAAGACGCGGAAAAGGCGATTCAAATGTTCCACTCCAAAGACTTTCAAGGCCGCCCCTTGACCGTCAATGAAGCCCGGCCCAGGGAAGAACGTCCTCCCGGTGGCGGCGGTGGTTATCGCGGGGGGGGCGGCGGCGGCGGGGGTGGGGGCGGCGGTTATCGCGGCGGCGGCGGAGATCGGCGTAGCGGCGGTGGCGGCGGTGGTGGTGGCGGCTATCGCTAATCCTCCCCTCCGGCATGTTTCCTCCAATTGCGGAGCGCCGGATGCCCGCGCCTTTTTTATTCAGACGAACTTTCCTGGATTCAATATACCCTTTGGATCCAGGCTTTTCTTGACCTTCTGGTGCAGCGCCCGCAAAGCGGGGGATGCGGCCAGGGGCCACCACGGCATTTTCGCCAGGCCAATGCCGTGCTCGCCGGTGATCGCCCCTTTCCAAGCGACCACCTGCTCGAACAACGCATCGAGCACAGCCTGGCTCCTCTCCTTGGCGCGCGGCCATTTGTCGTCATACATCACATTGACATGGATGTTGCCGTCCCCCGCGTGGCCGAAGCAGGCGATGGGGATGCCCGACTTCTTTTGCAGGCGGGCCGTGAAGGCAAAAAGATCCTCCAGCCGTCCGCGCGGAACAACAATGTCCTCATTGAGCTTGATCAGGCCGGTGTCGCGCAGCGCGTAAGAGAATTCCCGGCGCAATTGCCACAGGCGCTCCACACTCTGCGAACCGCAGGCGCGCTGCGCCATGCGGGGGGCATGGGCGCGGAGCAGTTTCTCCAGCGCGCGTATCTCCCCCCGCACCGAATTCTCCTGTCCGTCCAATTCCACCATGATGATCGCGCGCAAGCCCTCCAGGCGCCGGCTGCCAGTGCGCCGGCGGGCCGCCTCCAGTGTGAATTCATCCGCCACTTCCAGCGCGCAGGGCAAGAACCCGGCCGCAAAAACAGCGCGCATCGCCTGGGCGGCGCCGGCCATGGAATCAAACCCCGCCACCAGCAGCGCCCGGTAGCGGGGCAGCGGAAGGAGTTTCAAAATCGCTTCCGTCACCACCCCGAGCAATCCTTCCGAACCGACAAACAGCCGGCAGAGATCGAAGCCGGATTTGTTTTTATGGGTGCGGCCGCCCACCGCCACCAGAGTCCCGTCCGCCAGCGCCACCTGCAGGCCAAGCACATAATCGCGCGTGACGCCGTATTTCAGGCAGCGCGGCCCGCCGGCGTTGGTGGCAATTGTCCCGCCCACGCTGCAATCCGCCCGGCTGGCCGGATCGGGCGGATAGAACAGGCCCTTTTTTTCCACCGCCTCCTGAAGCCTTTGCAGGATCACCCCCGGCTGCGTCACCGCGACGAAATCGCCGGCGTGAATTTCCTGGATGCGATTCATGCGCGCCAGCGAGAGCGCAATCCCGCCCCGCGCCGGCACACAGCCGCCCACGTAGCCAACGCCCGAACCGCGCGCGGTGACGGGGATTGCGTGGCGGTTGGCAAAACGCAGAATGCGCGACACCGAATCCGCGCTGCGCGGCATCGCCACAGCGTCCGGCCGGTGGGAGGCGAACCATTTGTCGCCCGAATGCCCGCGCAACAACTCGTCCTCAAAGCGCAACTCCCCCGCCGGGAGAAGACCCTGGAGCTCCAGCAGCCGGCGTGTCCGGGGAGATTTCACGAAGGCGCGCCGTCTTTGTAATCCAGCAGGGCGCGCGCCTCCTGGGCCTCGTCCTCCGGCACCCGCACCAAAATGCCCGCTTCACTGCCCATTACGGCGTCCTCGTTTTCGATCGCCACCACAAAATCGGCCGATTCGAGCCGCGAGCGCATCAACTCCGCGTCGGCGATATTCAAGGCCCTGTAAACGGTGATAAATTCCATGAGCAAAAACGTGCCGTCAACCGCGGCAAAACTCAAGCCGCAAATCCAGCCTTTGCAACCACCGCTGGATTGGCCACCGTTCCGGCGAGAATCAAATGGCGCCGCAACCGAAATTCAAACGCAACTGGGGCCGCCCCGCCGCCGGCCTGTTCAATTCGGCGGCGAGGGCAGGGCCGCCGGCGCCGGTTTCTCGGAGACCGCCGGCGTGTTCAAATCGGCGAAGATAATGACCCCCGCGCCCGTTTGCAGGAGACTGAGCACTTTGATGCCGACCTGCTGGCCGATCACGCTTTGCGCGTTGTTGACCACCACCATCGTGCCGTCGTTGAGATAGCCGATGCCCTGGCCTTTGTCCTTGCCTTCCCGCACCACCCGCAAGGTCAACATCTCCCCGGGCAGGATGACAGGCTTGAGGGCGATGGCCAGTTCGTTCAAATTGACATGGGAAACGGATTGCAGCGCGGCAACCTTGCCGAGATTGTAATCGTTGGTGTAAAGCTTGGCGCCCAGGGCGCGGGAGAGCCGCACCAATTTGGCGTCCACCTCCGTCTCCTCGGGAAAATCGGCGTCGTGGATTTTGACCTCGTTGCGCTTGTTCTGCTGGAGGCGGGTCAACATTTCCAGGCCGCGACGCCCCCGCGCGCGGATGATGGGATCGTTGGAATCGGCGATTTTTTGCAGTTCCTTTAGGACAAACCGGGGCACCACGATCACGCCTTCCAGAAAATCGCTGTCCAGCAGGTCGGCGATGCGCCCGTCAATAATCACACTGGTGTCCAGCACAATCAGATTCTCCGGCTTGGACTGGGAGGCGAAGCGGACATATGGGATGATCAGAGAGAAATCCTCTTTGTTGCTGCGCATGGCCAGCACCATGCCGATGTAGCCGAAGCTCAGGAACAGCCCCAGTTCGATGAGCCAGCGCTGCCCCTCGTCGGCGAATTGGAAAAGGCCGGATTTGTCCACGATGGTGGCGATGACCGTGCCCAGAATCAGGCCAAAAGTGGCGGCGGAAAAGGCCCGCAACGAGAACCCCTTGAGCATTTCGTCAATGGCGATCAGAAGACCCCCAAGCCCGAAACCGATCACCAGCCCCTGCGACGAGTGAGAAATGAGATCAGGGCGCACCTGGGTGACGGCGTAGCCGCCCACGACGCACAGGCTCAAAAACAGGATTCGAATGACCCAAAGTCCTCGCATAACCAATTGTTGCAAACACTCTTCAACCCCGGCGGCGGCCTGCGGCTAAAAAGCATCGTCTCCACCGCCGCGAGGCATGGTAAATGGACCGCCAGACAAAGCCAGCCAAAAAAGTCGGAGCTAATATGGCTAATGAAACCCCAACAGCAGCCCGCCCTGGTAGGTGGCGAACGCCAAGGCCCAGGCCAGCGCGCCCATATAGACCCACTGAAAAACCGGCCATTTCCAGGAATTGGTTTCGCGCCGCACCACCGCCACAGTGCTCGCGCATTGCATCGCCAGGACGTAGAAGACCATCAGCGCAATGGCCGTCAGCGGGGTATAGACCGGGGAGCCATCGGGCCGTTTTTGCGCCGCCAGGATCTTTTGCAGGTTTTGGTTGTGGGCCTGTTCCTTTTCGCCCTCGTGTTTCGCGGCGCTGTAAACAATGGACATGGTGCTCACAAACACCTCCCGCGCCGCAAAGGACGCCAAGATGCCGATGCCCATTTTCCAGTCAAAACCAAGAGGCGCAATGGCCGGCTCCAGGAGCTTGCCCGCGTAACCGGCAAAGCTGCCTTGCACCAAGGCGCTATCCCTGTCGGCATTCAATTGGTCCAACGCGCCGGCCAGTTCATTGGTCGTGAGCGTCCGCGGTTTTTGGGCCAAGGATTGCAGAATTTCGGCCTGTTTGGCGGCGAATTCCCGCTTGATTTCAGGATGGGTGGGGTAGCTGACCAGAAACCACAGCAGGATGTTGATTCCCAAAATCACCGTGCCCGCCCGCTGCAGGAATAATTTCGCCCGGTCCCACATGTGACGAAGAACGACCTTGAGCACGGGACGCCGATATGGCGGCAATTCCATCACCAGCATCGGCGTTTCCCCTTTGAGCAGGGTTTTTTTGAAGAGCCAGGCCATCGCCAGGGCCACCCCAATGCCCAATAAGTACATGCAAAGCATCGTCAAACTTTTCATCCACACTCCGCCAATGCACGCGCCGATCAGCAGGGTGTAAACCGGCAGCCGTGCCGAACAACTCATCAACGGCGCCACCAGGATCGTCACCAAGCGGTCCTTCGGCGTCTCGATAGTGCGGGTGGCCATGATGCCTGGAATCGCGCAGGCGAAGGAACTGAGCATGGGGATGAAACTTTTCCCGTGCAGCCCCACTTTGCTCATCAGCCGATCCATCAAGAAGGCGGCGCGCGCCATGTAACCGGTGTCCTCCAGGAGCCCGATAAAGAGAAACAAAAGACAAATCTGCGGCAGAAAGGCCACCACCGACCCCACCCCAAGAACGACGCCCTTTTCCAACAAGGATTCCAAATCCCCGCCGGGCATGGTCTTATGCACCCAATCGCCAACCCATGTGAACAGGTTGCTTAGCAACTCCATCGGCCACTGAGCAAAAGTGAAGATGCTCAGAAACATCAGCGCCATCACCGCGATGAAAATCAACATGCCCCAAATTTTGTGCGTCACAATCCCGTCCAGCTTGTCGCTCAAGGTCACTTGGTCGGCATTGGTTTCGGTCACGACACTTTGTTGGATGGCGGTCAGGCGGGCGTAGCGCGCTTCGATGGCGCTGCTGCGCCAGTCCACCCCCGCCTTTTCCAGCCGGGCCCGGGCCGCCGCCGCCGCCATCGCCACCTCCGGGGGGTAGACTCCGCGGCCGCCCGCCAAAAACTTTTCGTCGGACACGATCAGCAGCGCCTCCGCGCGGGCCAAAGCGGGGTGGCGGCGGAGCGCCGGCAATTGCGCCACGGCTTCTGCTTCCCTGGACAGGGCTGGAGGCAAATCGCACAGAGTTTTTGAGCTGCCGCGTTTTTCGCCTCCGCGCACTGTGGCAAGAATCATCTGCTTCAATTCCGGCACACCTGCCCCGTCGCTGGCCACGGTCGAAATGACTGGCACGCCCAAGGCATCGCCCAGCTTGAGGGTATCAATGATTTGGCCGTTTTTTTCCGCCACGTCGGCCATGTTCAAGGCGATGAGGGTGGGCCAGCCCAGTTCAATGACCTGGCTGGCGAAGTAAAGATTGCGTTCCAGATTGGACGCATCCACCACCACGATCACCAGGGCCGGCGCGGGGACATCTGGCAGGCGTTGCAGGAGAACATCGCGGCTGATTTGTTCATCGAGCGATTGCGGGCTGAGGCTGTATGCGCCCGGCAAATCCAGGATGGTGACGGGCCGGTCCGCCGACGCGCCTTGCAGCCGGCCCTCCTTGCGCTCGACGGTGACGCCGGGGTAGTTGCCGACACGGGCGCGCAAGCCTGTCAGAGCATTGAATAAAGTAGTCTTGCCGGAGTTGGGATTGCCGCACAGGACCACAAAGGCGGGCGGGAAATGGGGAGGGGAGGGCGGATGGGCTGGGGTCGCCGGGTTGGTAGGGGGTTCCATGCGAGTCTGTTGATTCTGGAGGTTCGCAACGCATTCTGGCAGCCGCAGCAGAGTTACTTGGGCTGGAGGAGGATTTGTTCGGCGTCGTGACGGCGAATGGTCAAATGATAGCCCCGGACTTTAATCTCGAGCGGATCGCCCAGCGGCGCGAAACGAATCAACTGGAGATGGGTGCCGATCAAGAGTCCCATTTCCTGGAGGCGGCGGCAATGTTCGGGAGGCAAATTGATCTGGCTGACGGTGCCGCTGCCGCCGATTTGCAGGGAGGTCAGAGGTTGGCTGGCGGAGGGCATATCAGGCGACCTTTTTTCGGGAAGCGCATTCGACGAGGATTCTTTCGGCCAGTCTTTTGCTGATGCCCAGCCGGGCGTTGCAGACCTGGCAAATCAGGCTGGTCTGGCGGCTCAGGAGCTTGATTTTTTGCTCCTCGCAGAAGCCCATTTCGCGCAGGCGATGGGTCACTTCCGGCGGGGCGGAAAGCTGTTTGATACGCACGTCCACGCCTGTCCACACCGCGCTGAGCGGACAGAGGAATGGCTGGGAGCACTGTTCCGGAGGCTCGTCGTGGAGATGATGCGACTTATTCACGCTATCACATTAAGCTTGGGGGGGGGCGGTGGCAAGAGCGGATTTGGCGTTGGCGGCAGCATGGCGGCGTCATTTATCTTCACAGCCGGGAATCCATTAGATAAGCTTGCAAAGGACGGACGTGAGAGCAAAAATGCTTATGTGCTGATAAAGTCACTTCTCAAGGAAAGGCGAAATATGCCCTCTGAAAATGATTTGTTTTTGGTTTGTCGAAAGACTGGCAGGACTATTGGTTTGAATCGCAGGCGCTGGCGGGGCCGGTGGATGGTCCCGATGATGGGACTGGCGGCGTTGATCTGGTATCTGGTGAGAGTGATCCCGAAGCCCTCGCGGGCGGCTTATCCGTGCCAGCGGGTGGCGGCGCCGGTGGCCCTTGGGGGCATCGCGTATTGTTTGAGTATGTTCGGCTTGGTTTCCGCCTGGCGCCAGGCCCGGAAGTTTATCAAGCAAAACCGATTTGCGGTGGCGGGGGTCTGCCTGGTGCTCGGTCTGGGTTGCGCGCTGGTGGTGGTTCGGCAGAACGAGGCCACCGCGCTGGCGGAGAACACGGGGACTTTTGCTCCCGCAGAAGGCCCGAATCAACCCATCGGAATCGCGTGCGGCATCTATCCGGGCCGGGTGGCCTGGAGCTATGACCTGAGCGCCTGCTGGTGGGACGGCACGTCGCGCTATTGGTTTTCCACCAACTTTAATGACCAGACCAAGATCACGAAGATATTGAACAACGTGATCTGCTCGGTGGCCGGCCAGAAGGCGGTGAGCAATTCCTGGGATGTTTTGTTCAAATACAAGAACGGCGGAGCCGCTTATGCGAGAGGCGAGAAGATTGCCGTGAAGGTGAACCTGAACAACGGCGGGGCGGGGGCCCGGAATCAGATTGACGCCTCGCCGCAGTCGGTCTATGCGTTGTTGGACGGATTGGTCCACGAGTTTGGGGCAAATCCGGCGGACATCACCATTTGCGACCCGGCCAGGGAGGGGAAATGTGCGGCGGTGTCAAACTATTGCCACGCGGCGTTTCCCGACGTCGTTTATGACGTCAACCTGGGTGGATTCACGCCCAACGCCTTCGCCTATTCCGCGCCGGGGCCGACGGAAACCTCGCTGTCCACGACCATAGTCAACACCAAATACTTGATCAACCTGGCGATTTTAAAGCGGCATTGCACCCCGTCCGAGACTTATGGGACCGACGGGGTTGATTATGGCAACGCTTCGGTGACCATGATTTTCAAGAGCTGCTGGGGAATCATCGGCAACAAGCGAGCCACCCAGCACCCCCTGCTGCATGACTGGAATTATCCGATGGCCAGCTACAATCAACTGGTGGATATTTTCGGGAGCAAGAACATCAACGGGAAAACAGTCTTGAACATCCTCGACGGGCTTTATACCGGGGACCGGTGGAACAGTCCGCCGCACCAGTGGCAAATGGCTCCGTTCAACGGGCACTGGCCATCGAGCTTCTTTGCCTCGCAGGATCCGGTGGCCCTGGAGTCGGTGGGGCTGGATTTCTTGCGCTCAGAAATGCCGCTGATCAAAAACGCCGACCGGCATCTGCATGAAGCCGCGCTGGCGGACCACGCTCCCTCGGGAACGGTCTATAAACCCGACGGTGTTCCGTTGCAGAGCCTTGGGGTGCATGAACATTGGAACAACGCCAAGGATAAGCAATACAGCCGCAACCTGGGGACTGGCAATGGGATTGAATTGATCACCATCGCGGCGGGCGCGGCTTCGGCCAGCATTAACGCCCCCTCACAGATCATCGCCGACAACAACAATCACTGAACCAATACAATCCGTCCGTCCTGGAGAGGGCGCGCGAGGAGGGCGCGCTCTGCCACCCAAGACCGATGCATTGCGATTAAATATGAAAAGCGCGTTTCTGAAACTGGCCTTGGCCATCGTCATCGCGGTTCCAGCCTTGAACGGATACTCAGCCGGCGCGCCCAGCGTTACCGCGCCGCCCAATGCGCCGGACAACGGATCGGCCCTGCCGGGCAACGGGCTGGCCCAGCATCCATTCCTTTATGCCGGAGAATGGGATACGCGCAAACCCCTGCAATCCATGTTTCTGGTGTGCGACGGCAGGGTGGTCTGGCACTATTCCATTCCGCTCCACAATGCGGCGGGCGGCATTCAAGAGTTCGATGACGCGACCATGCTGGCCAATGGGAACATCATTTTTTCCTGTATGTCCGGCGCGGGTGAAATCACTCCCGACAAGGATATGGTGTGGCAATATCAGGCTCCGGCCAACACGGAAATCCATTCCATTCAGTCCCTCGGCCGGGATCGCGTTCTGCTGATGCGCAACGGCAATCCGGCGCAGGCCATGATCTTCAACACCGCGAGCAACAAGCTGGAGAAAACCATCCCCATCCCCACCACGGTCACGGGGACGCATGGGCAATTCCGCCACATCCGCATGACCCCGGCCGGCACCATTCTGGTCGGACACATGAGCGAGGGCAAAGTGGTGGAGTATGATCAGGAGGGCAAGGAAGTCTGGTCCTGCAAGGCCGAGCACGCCTGGTCGGCCATCCGGCTCAAGAACGGGAACACGCTGATCTCCGGGGACGCCAGCCAATATGTGCGGGAGGTCAATCCGCGGGGCGAAACGGTTTGGGAATTCAGCAAGGCGGATGTCCCTTTCAAGCTCGGCAACATCCAGTGCGCCAACCGGCTGGCCAATGGGAACACGGTGATATGCAGTTGGATCGCCGGTGACAACAACACCTCGCACTGGCCCGGCACAGTGCAGGTCTTCGAGGTCACCCCGGCCAAGCAGGTCGTCTGGGCATTGTCCTCCTGGAAAGATCCCGACCTGGGGCCGGCGACCAGCATCCAGCTTCTGGATGAACCGGGCGCGCCGGAGGATCAGCAGCGTTGATTTTCCGGCTGAAAAACATCCAGCAATGGATTGACCGGGCGGGCGGGGTGGGGCAGGTTTTCTGACACGAACTTCTTATGAAAAACATCAAGCAATGGATCGCCCCGATGGCGGCGGTCGTCCTTTTGAGCGCATGCCGGCTGCCCACCCAGGACTGGCCGCAATGGCGCGGCGCCAACCGCGATGGCAAGAGCGGCGCGCTCTCTGTCCCTGCGACGTGGCCGACGAACCTGAGGCAAAAATGGAAAGTCAACGTGGGCCAGGGCGACGCCTCCCCCGCGCTGGTCGGCGCGAACCTCTACGTCTTCGCCCGGCAGGATGCCAACGAGGTGCTGCTCTGCCTGGATGCCGCCAGCGGCAATGCGCGGTGGAAATCAGTTTACCCGGCCGACTATGTTGTGACTGGCCCGGCTAAAGACCATCCGGGTCCGAGAAGTTCGCCCGTGGTGGCCGACGGCAAGGTCTGCACCTTGGGGGTCGGGGGCATCCTTTCCTGCTTCGACGCCGCGACAGGCGCGGTTCTCTGGCGCAAGCAATCCACCAACGATTATCTGGGTATTCCTTACAAGACCGACTCATCCATGTCGCCCATCGTGGTGGAGGGGAGGTGCATCGTGCATATCGGCAAGGCGACCAACGGAGCGGTGATCGCGTTTGACCTGGAGAACGGCGAGCCAAAGTGGAAATGGGACGGCGATGGGCCGGCAAATTCCTCCCCGGTGATCATGACGGCCGGGGGCAAAAAACAACTGGTCACCTTGACCGCGAAAAAGCTGGTGGGCCTGGACCTGGCCGACGGCAAGCTGCTGTGGCAGGCGCCGTTTGAGGCGGGCATGGGGAATAACACCACGCCCGTCATCGCGGGAGACGTGGTGATTTATACGGGGCAGGGCAAAGGGGTGTCGGCGGTGAAGATCGAGGCACGGGGCGACGGTTTGGCGGCGACGCCGCTCTGGAGCACCACCAAGTTCGGCGCGCGCTTCACGACGCCGGTGCTCAAGGATGGCTTGCTCTACGGTTATAGCGACCACCTCTTCTGCGCGGATGCCCGGACCGGCGCGCCGATCTGGGACCAAGCGGCGAACTTGGGGCAAAGCGCGGCGCTGGTGGATGCGGGGACGGTGATGCTGGCGCTGGGAGGCAAGGGCGAACTGCTGGTTTTCAAGCCGGGAAACAGTTACACCCAGTTGGCCCGATTCCAGGTGGTCAACTCGGAAACGTGGGCGCACCCGGTTGTGGCGGGAAACAGGATTTTCGTCAAGGACAAGGAGTCGGTGGGTTTGTGGACCATCGAGTAGCTCCATGATTTCAAATTCAGCCCGATTGCGCCGCGCGCTCCTGGCGGCTGTCGTGGCGCTGGGGTTTGTCCCTTTCGCCGGACGCGGGGATGAGACAAATCGCCCGTTTGTAGCTCGCGCGACTGCCGGCCCGTTGGTGGCGAAGGCGCGCGCCGCCGCCCTGGCGATCCAGAGGCATTCGTGGGAACAGGGGGTGCTGGCGGTGGCGTTCATGGAGGAAGGCGATGACGAAATGGTCGTCCAGATGGCCAAGGCGTCGTTGATTTACCAATCCAAGGAGGGTGTGCCGGCGGCCAGCGGCGGCGCGCCGGTGGATCCGCTGATGGCGGGTGAAGCGATCTGGAGGGCGGCGCAAAGCACCGGCGACCCGGCCCTCGGCCAGGCGGTGACGAACATGCTGGATTACGCGCTGAAACTGGCGCCACGCGCCGCCGACGGCACGATTTTTCATACCGGCCAGGCGATCTGGTCGGACAGTTTTTACACCTCGCCGCCGTTTCTCGCCGTGGCTGGGCGTTACGACGAGGCCATTCTCCAGATTGAAGGCCATCGCAAACGGTTGTGGGACCCGGAAAAGAAATTAATGTCGCACATCTGGGACGAGAGGGGACAGCGATTTCAAGACAAGAAATTTTGGGGAGGCGGACAAGGCTGGGCCGCGGCCGGGCTGACGCGCGTGATCCGCACGCTGCCGGAAAATCGGGCCGCGGAAAAGGCAAAGCTGGCGGGCTATTTGAAGGAGTTGATTGACGGGTGCCTGGCCCATCAATGCGCCAGCGGGTTGTTCCACAACGTGGTGGACGACCCGGCGACATTCGAGGAGACAGACCTGGCCCAAATGCTGGCCTACTCGATTTACGAGAGTGCGCGGGGCGGGTGGCTGCCGCGCGATTACCTGGCGGCGGCGGACCGGATGCGCGCGGCGGCGCGGGCCAAGGTGGACGGGGATGGATTTGTGCAGGGCGTCTGCGGCGCGCCGCATTTCGACCAGCCCGGCATTTCCGCGGAGGGGCAAGCGTTCTTTTTGATGATGGAAGCCGCGGCGGCAAAACTGGGGCCCAGGCCGGGTCCGTGAGACGATCAAAAACTCAATGCCAGGCGAGCGCCAATTGTCCCAGTTTGGCGAGGGCCTGGCCGGAATCAATCAGTTCTTCGGCGAGTGTCCAGCCCTCGGTGAGGGAGGCCGCTTTCTCGGCGACGAATAAGGCGGCGGCGGAGTTCAGGAGGACCGCGTCGCGCTTGGGGCCTCGTTCTTCGCCGCGCAGAAGTTGGCGGACGATTCGGGCGTTGGCGTGTTTGTCGCCTCCGGCCAGGTCGGCCAGACTGGCGGGTTGCAGCGGAAATTCGCGCGCCGACATTGTGGAGATGGAAAATCCCCGTTCTTGATAGAATTCGGCAATGCAGTTATCGCCCAGAGTGGAAAGTTCGTCCAGATGGGCGTCAGCGCCGGAGGAGGGGACGGCGCCGGAGACCACTATCGCGCGGCGGAGGCCCAGGAGTTGGAGGACTTGCGCGATGGGGCCGCACAATTGCGGTTGGGGCACGCCGACCAGTTGGACGGCAGGCTGGGCGGGATTGAGCAGGGGACCGAGAAAATTGAAGATGGTTCGCTGGCCGTGCGCGGCGCAGAGTTTGCGCGCGGGGGCGATGGCGTGAAAGGCGGGATGGTATTTGGGCGCGAAAAAAAAGGCGAAGTGGTGTTCGCGCAAGGCCTGCGCCGCCTGCTCCGGCTCCAGATCAATTTTCACGCCCAGGGCTTCCAGCACGTCGGCGCTGCCGGCCTGCGAGGTGATGGCGCGGTTGCCGTGCTTGGCGACGGTGACACCGGCGGCGGCGGCGATGATGGCGACGGTGGTGGAGATGTTGAAGGTGTTGAGACGGTCGCCGCCGGTGCCGCAAACATCGAGAATTTGGCGGGAACGGGTTGGCGCGTCGAGCGGCGGCTGGATGGAGAGGGAGCGCAAGGCACGGGCGAAGGCGGCGATTTCAGCGGGGGTTTCGCCTTTGCGGGCGAGGGCGGTGAGGAATTGAGCCTTGATTTGCGGCGGGATGTTCTGGTTGGTTAGTGCCTGCACCGCATGGGCAATCCCGGTGTCGGTCAGCGATTGGTTATCAGCCAGTTGTCGGGTCAAGGTTTCCAGCACGCGCGCAGTCTAGGAATTTTTGACGGGGTTTGCCAGTATTCAGTTTTTTGAGTGTTGATCACGATGAAGACGGTGGTTTTGCAGACACATACGGCGGCGCTGTTTGAGGAGGCGGTGCGGCAGGCGGCCGTTTTGCTGCGGGCGGGGCAGTTGGTGGCGCTGCCGACGGAAACGGTTTATGGCCTGGCGGCCAATGCCTGGGACGCGGCGGCGGTGGCGCGCATTTATGAGATGAAGGGAAGGCCCGCCGGGAATCCGATCATTGTCCACGTGGACGGTTTGGAGCTGGCGCGGCGCTGTGTCGCCTCCTGGCCGCCGGAGGCGGAGAAACTGGCGAAGGCTTTCTGGCCCGGACCGCTGACGCTGGTGTTGCCGCGTTCGGCGCAAATTCCGGGCATCGTGACGGCGGGCGGGCCGACGGTGGGCGTGCGCTGGCCGGCGCATCCATTGATCCAGGCGGTGGTTGGCGCTTGTGGATTCCCGCTGGCGGCGCCGAGCGCGAATCCGGCGAGCCGGGTGTCTTCCACCAACGCGGAGCATGTGCGAAAATATTTTGGCGGTAAAATTCCGCTGATCGTGGATGGCGGGCAGGCGCAGGTGGGCATAGAGTCGTCGGTGGTGGACCTGAGCGCGGCGCCAGCACGCTTGTTGCGTCCGGGAATGGTTGATGCGGAGTCGTTGCTGGCGGCGCTGGGAGAAGGGGAATTGCGAGTGGCCGCGCCAGATTGGTCCGGCGGCACGGAGACGATGGCGCGCAGCCCGGGTCTGCTGCCAAAGCACTATTCGCCGAAAGCCAAGCTGGTCGTCCTGTCCTGGCGCGACGAAGCTGATTTGGATTTGCAGGTGAAGGCCTTGAGATTTCCGCCGGAGAGAATTTGCCTGGTGGCGCACAGCCGGATTCCGTTGTCGGGCGGTTTTGGGCGGGTGGCGGTGCTGCCGCGGGAGGCGGAGGGATTTGCCCGTGCGCTGTATTCGGAATTGCACCAATGCGACGAGGCGGGGGCGGGTCTGATCGTCGTGGAAGCTGCGCCGCCGGTGGAGGAATGGCGCGCGATCGCGGATCGGCTCTCTCGCGCCGCGCGAAAAGAGGGATGAGGAGCGGGACGATTGACGAATAAGTTGAAGTGGGCCAGACTGGCCGGCGTCCAAAGACGAATTAATGAAAAGAACAGGTGTTATATGGTGCTTGCTGTGGTGCGTTGTAGCGGCCCACGGGCAGACCAACAAAACCCAATCCCTGACGCTGGAGGCAGCGGTGCAGATGGCGCTGGAGCACAACCTGAATTTAAAAGTTCAGCGTTATGTGCCGTTGGTGGATACGTACGGCCTGCAAGCGGATTACGGGAGCTTTTATGAGCCGGCGTTCAGTGTGATGGGAAGGGACACCAATGCCAACAATCCAGGGAGTTACTTCGGCCAGGCCTCGCGGGTTGACAGTCAGCAATATCAATTTGGCATTGGCGCTCCCGGCGGCGGAATGGCGCTCACGCCTTGGGGACTGCAGTACGGTTTGCTGTCCACGCTGGACAAGTCGGCGTATCAGATTTTTAACAGCAACGGACTGCCTGTGGCTTCGTTCCCCCAGGACACGACGTTCGCCGGGATCACGCTGGATCAGCCTTTGTTGAAGAATTTTTGGATTGACAGCAGCCGGGCGGCGATATTGGTCGCCAAGAAAACCATCCAGTACGATCAATTCGGCTTCACCCTGGCGGTGATGACCAATATCAGCGCCACGGAGCAGGCGTATTACGAATTGAATTATGCCTTTGAAAATGTCAAGGTGCAGGAGGACGCCGTCAAGCTGGCCTTGCAGCTTGTGGAGGAGAATCAAAAGAAAGTGCAGGCGGGAGTGCTGACGGACCTGGACGTGGCGCAATCCCAATCCCAACTGGCGAGCAGCCGGGCGGCGTTGCTGGCGGCGCGGCAACTGGTGATACAGGATGAGAACCTCTTGAAATCGCTGATTACAGAAAAGTACCGCGAGGTGTTTGACGTGGAACTGGTGCCCGCCGAGAAACTGATGGCGCTGCCGGAGACGTTCGACCTGAATGAAAGCTGGCAAACCGCCCTGGCCAAACGTCCGGACCTCTTGCAGGCCAAAGTGGCCGTCGAACGGCTGGATGTCGCCCGGCGCCTGGAGAAGAACCAGCTTTATCCCGCGCTGGATCTGACGGGAAGCTACGGCCGCACCGGATTGAAGGGCAACGTGGGCGACGCCTATAATGACATTCCCGCCAACAGTTTTCCCTCTTACTCATACGGCGCCATGCTGACCGTTCCGCTCGGCAACACCGCCGCGCGGAATAATTACCGGGCGGCCAAGGCCTCCAAAGAACAGGCGGAGGCGGCGTATCAATTGGCCGAGCAAAACGTGTTGATTCAAATCCAAAACACCATTGAGAAGGCGCGGAGCGATTATGAACAAACCAAAGCCACGCACGACGCCTGGTATTATGCCCAGCAGGCTCTGGAAGCGGAAGAGAAGAAGCTGGAAGTGGGCACCAGCACCTCTTTCATCGTCCTCCAACTGCAAAGCAATTTGACCGCCGCCCGCTCGGCGGAAATCCGGGCGCTGGCGGATTACAACGAGGACCTGTCCCTGCTGGCGGAGTTCGAAGGCACGGTGCTGGAGAAGCATCATTTGACGGTGAAGATTTATTAGAAGCCCGGCGGCCGCGCGAAGCCGGCTTGACGGAAACCCCGCCGAGGCGGCAAGGTGGAGGCAGTTGGTTTTATGATTCAATACCACCAGCTTTTGCGACTGGTGCTAGAGCAGGGGAAGCCCAAGCAGGACCGCACCGGCACCGGGACGCTCGCCGTTTTCGGCGCGCAGGCCCGGTTCCCGCTCGGGGCCGGATTTCCGCTCCTGACCACCAAAAAGGTCCACCTCAAATCCATCATCTACGAGTTGCTGTGGTTTTTGCGCGGCGATACCAACGTCAAGTACTTGAACGACCACGGGGTGAGCATTTGGGACGAATGGGCCGACGCGGACGGTAACCTGGGCCGCATCTATGGCGCGCAATGGTGCGACTGGCGGACGCCCGACGGCCGCTCCATCAACCAGATTGATCAAGTGATCGAAGAGATCAAAAGAAACCCGGACAGCCGGCGGCTGCTCGTGAGCGCGTGGAACGCGGGGGAAATTGAGAACATGGCGCTGCCGCCGTGCCATGCGCTCTTTCAATTCTTCGCGCAGGAGGGCGAATTGAGCTGCCAACTTTATCAGCGCAGCGCGGATTTGTTTCTGGGCGTGCCGTTCAACATCGCCTCTTATGCCCTGCTGACGATGATGGTGGCACAGGCGTGCGAATTGAAGCCGGGGACTTTCGTCCACACCTTCGGCGACCTGCATTTATACAGCAACCATATGGACCAGGCCAACTTGCAGCTTTCCCGCCAGCCGCGCCCTTTGCCGGTCATGAAATTGAACCCAAAGGCCAGGAACATCCACGATTTCAAGTTCGAGGATTTCGAATTGACCGGCTACGACCCGCATCCCGCCATCAAGGCGCCGATTGCCGTGTGAGAGCGCCGTTGGGCGCGCGAATGCCGCGCCGCCCGCCGTGCCACAAGAACCAGTGACCCCATGAAACCATTTAAAGCCATTGCGGCGATGAGCCAGAACCGCGTGATCGGTTGCGGGGGGAAAATTCCGTGGCATTTGCCAGAGGATTTCCGTTTCTTTCGCAAAATGACCATTGGAAACATCCTCGTCATGGGGCGCAAAACTTTCCAGGCGATTGGCCATCCTTTGCCGGAGCGCCACACCATTGTGCTCTCGCGCCGCTTCCAGAGGACCAAAGACATTGTGCCGCAGCCGGAGCTTGGGTTCTTCAAATGGGGGACCTTTGACGTGGCGTCCAGGCTGGAGAAAATTGATTTGCCCGGGGACCAGCGCGAGATTTTCATCTGCGGCGGGGGGCAGGTCTATGCGGAGGCCCTCCCGTTCTGCTCGGACCTTTATTTGACCCTGGTCAAGAGGGTTGTGGAAGGGGACACTTTTTTCCCGGCATTCGAAAGCGAATTTGAGCTTGAGGAAGAGATTCTGGATGGCCCGGAGTTCAAAATTCTTCACTACCGCAATGGCGCATTGATCTGAGCAGCAGAGGCGGGCAGGGCCGGGATATGGCCGCGGGATGACCTTGCGAAAGAGGCCCGCCCCGAGTGGATTCGGATTAAAAAACGTTGCGCCGGTCGCCGGGGTCGTTCACATTGTTTTCAGCGGAGAGATGGCAGAGTGGTTTAACGCGCACGCCTGGAAAGCGTGAGTACCTAAAAAGTACCGGGGGTTCGAATCCCCCTCTCTCCGCCATTTTGATTAATTCAAAAGCCGCGCCAATCCCTCAAGCACTGCAGAAGGTCATTTTCGCTATGGCGGCCGGTTCTTTCACGTTGTGCCGATTCGCTGACAAACCATGAACTTCAAAAGGCGGGGGCGGCGTTGTTGCTCAGAGTGCCGAATTGCCAGGGGACCCCTTGGACATGGCCGTCGGCAAAAGTGACGTTGCCGTTGCCGTTGTGCCGGATGGTCAGATAGTTGTCGATCGTGGTCGGGGTGTGGTAAGTGGCGGATTGGAAAGGCTCCCAGCGGCCGGAGGTAAGACAAGGGGTCCACCCGGCCACGTGATTGGTATAGGAGGGCGCGGGCGCTTCGTTGGTCAGCATGGAGGTGACGCCTTCGGCTGTCATAATCTTGTTGGCAGGAGCCACGACTTGACTTTGCTTGAAAGGATAGAACGTTTTTGAGTCTCTGGACATCATGCTGGTCATGCCCAGATTGGCGCCTTCATCCAAATCGAAACTGGTGAAGGCGTAACTGTAATAATAAGGATATTTTCCGGCGTTTTCCGCGGCGGCTCTTTGCGTGTTATCAACGTCCATCGGGCAGTGGAACATGTTGGTGGTTCCTTTGGTGCCCAAATCGGCGACCAACGGGCTGTCCTCCAGTGTGGCAGTCGAGCCGTCGTTGAATGTGGTTTCAGGCCACCGCCAATAAATCCAATCAATCTTCTGCGGCCCATACATGATGCCGGAGGCGCACCCGGCGAAAACAGAGTTGTTGTCATTAAGATACATTTGCATGCCCAGGCCCAATTGTTTGATGTTGTTCATGCAATATCCCTGGGCCGCCCTGGCTTTGGCCTTGGCCAGCACGGGCAGCAAGAGCGCCGCCAGGATGGCGATGATGGCGAAGACCACCAGGAGTTCGATCAACGTAAACGCGCGCTTGGATTTCATAGTCAATAAGATGCCTGATTTGCATTTACGGCGCAATGGCAACAGCTTATATTTTATGGGTGACGATGGTCTTGGAGATCAAAGATCTGCGGGTGGAGTTTCCCAGCCGGGAATTGGGGGAGCGGACGAAATTGGCGGTGGATGGGTTGAATTTGCAGGTGCGGCCGGGGGAAGTCTTCGGGTTTCTTGGTCCCAATGGGGCGGGGAAGACCACGACGATGAATGTGTTGCTGGGGTTTGTCAACGCCACCAGCGGAGCGGCTTCGATTTTTGGCGTGGATGTGCGGCAGCCGATTGCCCGGCAACGGATCGGCTATCTTCCGGAGATGACTTATTATTACAAGTTTCTGAACACGGAGGAGTTGCTGCGCTTTTATGCGCGGATCTTTCGGATTCCAAGTCCGGAGCGGGAGAGGCGGATTGACGCAGTGCTCCAATTGGTGGAGCTGGAATCGGCCCGCAAAAGACTGATTAAAACTTACTCCAAAGGAATGCAGCAGCGGGTGGGGCTGGCCCAGGCGCTGATCAATGATCCGGACTTGCTCATCCTGGATGAGCCGACGAGCGGCCTGGATCCTTTGGGGCGGATGAAGGTGCGCGAGATCATTCAACGCTTGAAGGAGCAGGGCAAAACGGTGTTTTTCTCGTCGCACGAACTGGGGGAAGTGGAGACGGTGTGCGACCGGGTGGCGATTTTGCACGAGGGGCGCCTCCGGGTGGAGGGGCGTGTGAGCGATCTGGTGCAGGAGTACCAATGCAATCTGGAACAAATCTTCCTCAAAATCATCGGCCACCTGGCCCCCGCGTGAGATGAACAACATTTTTGCCCTCGCAGGCGTCGTCATCAAGGAGCTGTACCGGCGCAAGGATTTTTACGTGCTCTTTGTCATGACGGCGGTGGTGTCGCTGCTGCTCGGCTCGGTGCGATTTTTTAACGATGACAAAATTGTCCGGTTTATCAAGGCGGCTTGCCTGCTGCTGATCTGGATTTCAACGCTGGTCATCGCCATCACGACCGCGGCGCGGCAGATTCCCGCCGAACGGGAAAGCCGGACGATATTTCCGCTGCTGGCCAAACCGGTCAGCCGCTGGGAATTGATTGCGGGGAAGTTTTTTGGCTGCTGGCTGGCCTGCGGCATCACCCTGGTGGTGTTCTACCTCTTTTTTGGCCTGCTCACTTCCTCCTACGAACACCACTGGCCGGTCGCCACGTTCTTCCAGGGGATCTGGATGCATTGGGTTTTTCTGGCAATCGTGATCGCGCTGGTGTTGCTGGGTTCGGTGGTGTTCACGGCCCAATCCTCCAATGCGACGATTTCTTTTATCGTGGTGGTGGGCATCTTGTTCGCGGGCAGGCATCTCCACTATGTCGGCCTGGGCATGAACGGCTTCGGGGGGGAAATTGTCACCGCTGTTTACTATGCCATTCCGCACCTCGAGTGGTACGATATGCGCGATCTGGTGATCCACGACTGGGCACAAATTGATTGGATCTACATCGCCGGGGCCACTCTCTATGGCGCCCTCTACACGGGGTTGCTGCTCGGTCTGACGTGGATGGTCTTTCGGCGCAAGACGCTGACGTTATGACCAGGCTCCTCTTGTCACTGGTTTTTGCGGCTTGCTTCACGCTGGCGACGGTTTTGGACTCCCGCATCCATGATTTGCAGGCCCAAAACGACGACTCGACGGGGGTGATGGCGGCGCTTTTGGGGGACAGCCGCCGCCTCTTCGCCAACCAATTGTTTGTCGAGGCGGACGTCTATTTCCATAGCGGTTATTACCCGACCATGTTCGACAAGAAAGAGACCGATATTGACGTGAAGGGCGAACCGGAGGGGGATCAAAAGGGGAAGGAGGCGCAAAAGGCAGACGTGGAGGAGAGCTTTCTGGGGCCGCCCCAGGATTGGATCGAGCGCTTTGGGCGGCATTTTTTCCCGACGGTGCATACCCACCTGGACGACGAGAGGTCGCGCGAGGTGCTTCCCTGGCTGCGCATGGCCGCCGACATGGACCCGCACCAGATTGAGACTTACGTGACCGCCTCTTACTGGTTGCGCAGGACCTTGAACCAACCGGACGAGGCGGAGCAGTTTCTTCGGGAAGGTTTGCGGGCCAACCCCGACAGCTTCGAGATCCTGCTCGAACTGGGCTACGTGGATGATTTCAACCGGCATGATCCCAAGGACGCCCGGCAATTGTTCGCGTTGGCCCTGCGAAAGTGGGAGAAGCAGGACGCCGCCGGCCTGAAGCCGGCCCCAAAAGCGCGCGGGGAAATCCTCGACGGCTTGGTGCGCGCGGACCGCGAACAAAACGACTTCAAACAAATGCTCCTGGACCTGGAAGCCTTGAAGGCCGTCGCTCCACATCCGGAGGCCATTGAGCAGGACATTCAGGAAACGCGGGGCAAACTGGCCGCGCCCGGCGGCGCGCCGCCGGGGAAATAATGAACTTTAATCTTTGTATTGGCGCGGGTTTTGCCATAGGTTCAAGGCGATCAAGGCAATGAAAATTTACATTGACGGAAAATATTACGACGAGAAAAACGCGAAGGTCTCCGTGCTGGACCATGGACTGCTTTACGGGGACGGGGTTTTTGAGGGCATCCGCGCTTATCACGGGCGGCTTTTCAAATTGGCGGAACACATTGACCGGCTCTTTTGTTCGGCCAAGGCGATTCTGCTGACCATCCCGATGTCGCACCGCGAAATCATGGCCGCGGTGGTGGCGGCGTGCCGGCGCAACAAACTCAAGGACGGCTACGTCCGGCTGGTTGTGACGCGGGGCGTGGGGTTGCTGGGATTGAATCCCTTCCGGTGCCAGCGGCCGTCGGTCATCATCATCGCGGACAAAATCCAGCTTTATCCGCAGGAGCTTTACCAGCGCGGGCTGGACCTCATCACCGTGCCGACGACGCGCAATTTGCACAGCGCGCTCAACCCGGCAATAAAATCGCTCAATTACCTGAACAACATCATGGCGAAGATGGAGGCGCTGAGCGGCGGGGGCGAGGAAGCCATCATGCTCAACGCGGAAGGGTATGTGGCCGAATGCACGGGGGACAATATTTTCATCGTCCAAGGCGGCCAGTTGCTCACGCCGCCCCTTTCGGCCGGCGCGTTGCACGGCATCACCCGGGGAGTGGTGATGGAGTTGGCGCGCGGCAACGGCATGACGGTGAACGAGCCAAACCTGACGCGGTACGACCTGTTCAACGCGGACGAATGTTTTCTGACCGGGACCGGGGCGGAAATCATCGCGGTGGTGAAGATAGACGGGAGAGTGGTGGGGGGCGGGAAACCAGGACCGGTGACGGGAAAGCTCATTGGGCAATATCACCAGTTAACGAAAAGCTCGGGTGAACCGATATATAAATAGGCATGATGCCAGCCGCCAGGCCATGCCCGGGGACAATTCAGGGGCGGAAAAATCGTTCTGGTTTCGGCGTCAGTTATGGTATATGTATAGTATGAGAGTTGCGAACTGTTCGCGGCTCCATTTTCGGAATGAATGTGTATGCTTTGCATGATTTGTAAAAAGAATGCCGCCCAGGTTTACCTGACCCAGATTGAGGGGGACAAGATGAAGAAGGTGGACGTGTGCGAGGAATGCGCCAAACACAAGGGCCTGAATGACTCCGCCGGCTTTGCCATCGCGGATTTATTGCTCGGTTTGGGGGCGTCGCACGAAATGGCCGAGGCCAGCGGGGGCTTGGGAATCAAATGCCCCGCTTGCGGTTTCACAGACGCGGATTTCAAGAAGGCCGGGCGTTTGGGGTGCTCGCAGTGCTACCCCAGCTTCGCCGAGGGCCTGGAAGCCCTGCTCAAAACGATGCACAAGGGCACCAAGCATGTGGGCAAAACGCCGCACAGCTTCAAACAAAGCCGCGATTTGACCGACCGGCTCAAGAATTTGCAGAAAAAGCTCGATAAAGCCGTGTCGGAGGAGGATTTCGAACAAGCGGCCGGCTTGCGCGACGAAATCAGAAGCACCAAGGATCAAATCAACAATCTTGAACCGGGGCTAAAGCCATGACGATCCACGAGTTCCTCAGTCCTCCCGCGGAAACGGCCCGCCGCGCCGGGCCGCATGACCGCATCGTGCTTTCCAGCCGGGTCCGACTGGCGCGGAATTTGCGCGGGCACGCGTTTCCCGGCTGGGCGAAAAAGGCGGAACGGGTGAAAGCTTTGGAAGTGATCCGTCCGGCGGTGGAAAGCCTGCCGCAATTGGCCAACGCCTTTTCCGAAACGATGGATAACATGGGGCCGCTGGACAAACAAATCCTGGTGGAACGTCATCTGATCAGCCGCGAACATCAGACCAAGGGCGCGGGCAGCGGGTTGGTCCTCAACAAGGAAGAATCCCTGTGCGTGATGATCAATGAGGAGGATCATTTGCGCATGCAGGCGCTGCGCCCCGGTTTGCAGATCCGGCAGGCATGGGTGGCGATTGACCAGGTGGATAGCGAACTGGAGAAGCGCCTGGATTACGCCTTCAGCGCCGAGTTGGGGTATTTGACCGCCTGCCCGACCAACCTGGGCACCGGGATCAGGGCCAGCGCCATGTTGCATTTGCCGGGGCTGGTGCTGGCCGAGCAAATCAACCAGATTATTTCCTCGGTCAACAAGCTGGGCTTGGCGGTGCGCGGGCTTTACGGCGAAGGCACGGAGGCGCTGGGCAACGTGTTTCAGGTTTCCAACCAAATGACCCTGGGCGAGGTGGAAACGGACATCGTGGACCGGCTCAACAAGGTCCTTCAGCAAATCATTGAACACGAACAGAATGCGCGCGGCACGCTGCTGGAGAAGAAGCCCAAGCTGGTCTTTAACCAGATCGGGCGCGCCTACGGCAACCTGGCCAACGCCCACATTATCTCCTCCAAGGAGACGATGAATTTGCTCTCGTTGATGCGGCTGGGGGTGGACTTGGAGATGTTTCCGGGGGTGGATCGGGCGCTGATTGACGAATTGTTCGTGGTGACGCAACCTGCCCATTTGCAAAGACAATTTACCGAGAAACTGGCCGCCGAGGAACGAGACTTGCTGCGTGCAGACATGCTGCGGGAACGGTTGCGGCATATCGCCCGGCCCAGCCCCAAAGCGCCGGGCAATGTTCCCGGCATGCTCGACAAGAGGAATTAATGAGAGAGAAATATGAGTGACGAGGCCACAAACAACTTCACGCCGCGCGCACAACAGGTGCTCGCTCTGGCAAGAAAAGAGGCCGACCGGTTTAACCACAACTTCGTCGGCACCGAACACTTATTGCTCGGTCTGATCAAATTGGGACAGGGCGTCGCCGTCAATGTCCTGCAAAAACTCGGCCTGGACCTGGAAACTGTGCGCATGGCCGTCGAAAAGGCCGTGGGCACCGGCCCGGACCAGAAGATGATCGGCAATATCCCCTACACCCCCCGCGTCAAGAAAGTCCTCGCGCTGGCTGCCAAGGAAGCCAAGAATCTGAACCACACTTACGTGGGCACCGAACACATTCTCCTGGGACTGCTGCGCGAAGGCGACGGGGTCGCCGCCCGGGTATTGAAAGACCTGGATGTGGATATCGAACAGACCCGCCAGGAGATTCTCAAGGAGTTGGACCCCAATTTCGCATCGCCGGACGAACCCCAGGCCGGGGCAGGCCCCAACGAGCCGGTGCCGGAGAAAACGAGCGAGAAAAAGGGCGAAGTCAAAACCCCGGCCCTCAAGGCCTTCGGACGGGACCTCACGGAGATCGCGCGCAAGGGGGAAATGGACCCCGTCATCGGGCGCCAGAGCGAAATCGAGCGGGTGATCCAGATACTTTGCCGCCGCACCAAGAACAACCCCGTTTTGCTGGGAGAAGCCGGTGTGGGCAAGACCGCCATTGTGGAAGGCCTGGCCCAGGAAATCGCGCGCGGCAACGTGCCGGAACTCCTGCGGGAGAAACGGGTCATCACTTTGGACCTGGCCCTGATGGTGGCCGGGACCAAGTACCGCGGGCAATTTGAAGAGCGCATCAAAGCGGTGATGGACGAGATTCGGCGCGCCAAGAACATCATTCTTTTCATTGATGAATTGCACACCATCGTCGGCGCCGGCTCGGCGGAAGGGACGATGGACGCCTCCAACATCATCAAACCGGCCCTGAGCCGCGGCGAGATGCAGTGCATCGGCGCCACCACGCTCAACGAATATCGAAAATACATCGAGAAGGACGCCGCCCTGGAACGCCGTTTCCAAGTGGTCAAAGTCGAAGCCCCCTCGGTGGAGGAGGCGGTGCTGATCTTGAAGGGTCTGCGGCCCAAATACGAAGAACATCACAAGGCGGAGATCACCGACCAGGCCCTGGAAACGGCGGTGAAAATGGCCGATCGTTACATCACCGACCGGTATTTGCCCGACAAGGCGATTGACGTGATGGACGAAGCGGGTTCGCGCGCGCGCATTGGCACCATGACGCGTCCGCCGGAGGTCAAGGAACTGGAAGGGGAGATCGAAACGATCAAGAACCAAAAGGAACGCGCGATCAAAGACCAGGATTTTGAGGGCGCGGCGGCCATGCGCGACAAGGAAAAGCACAGCAAGGAAAAACTGGATTCCGTGCTCGCGGCCTGGCGCGCCAGCCGCGAAGACAAGCGCGTGGTGGTGGGCGAGGAGGACATTTTGCAAGTCATCGCCAAATGGACGGGCATCCCGCTCAAACGGATGGAGGAGGGGGAAGCCCAGCGATTGCTCTCCCTGGAAACGGAAATGTCCCGGATCATCATTGGCCAAAAAGAAGCCGTCACCGCCTTGTGCAAGGCGCTGCGCCGTTCGCGGGCGGACTTGAAAGACCCGCGGCGGCCCATCGGGACTTTCGCGCTGCTCGGCCCGACGGGTGTGGGCAAGACGCTCCTGGCCAAAACGCTGGCGGAGGTTTTGTTTGGCGACCCCAAGGCTCTCATCCAACTGGATATGAGCGAATACATGGAGCGCCACAACGCCTCGCGCATGGTCGGGTCTCCGCCCGGTTATGTGGGCTTCGAGGAAGGCGGCCAACTGACCGAACAGGTCCGCCGCCGTCCCTATTCGGTGGTGCTTTTCGACGAGATCGAGAAGGCCCACCCCGACGTGATGAACATGCTCTTGCAGATTTTGGAGGAAGGCAAACTGACCGACAACGTCGGCCGGGTCATCAGCTTCCGCAACACCATCATCCTGCTCACCTCCAACGTGGGCGCGGACATCATCCGGCGCCAGACGACCATGGGATTCTCCCCCGTCTCCGACGAGCACAGCTACGACAAGATGAAGGAGAAGATCCTGGAGGAAGCCCGGCGCATATTCCGCCCCGAATTCCTGAACCGGTTGGACGACGCCATAGTGTTCCGCTCCCTGACCAAACCGGAGTTGGTGGAAATCCTTGAGCTGGAGGTTTCCAAAGTCATTCACCGCCTCAAGGGCCGGCAGCTTGTTTTGACGCTGGACGACAGGGCGAGGGATTTTCTATTGGAGAAGGGTTACGACCCGACCTACGGGGCGCGTCCGATGCGCCGGGCGGTGGAACGGAACCTGGAAGACCCGCTGGCCGAGGAGATCTTGAAAGGCAGCCTCCACCCCAACGAGCCGGTCGTGGTTTCCTTGCAGGACGGCAAGCTGGTGTTCAAGCAGAAGGCCTCTCCCGCCGCCGCCACCGAACCACTGTCAAGTTGAGCATCCCTCAGCCCAGAAAGCCCAGGTTGACTTTTGCCGCCGCCTTGCGGCCGCCCGGCGCTTTGAGGGTGATGGATTGATTGTCCGCGCCGAGTTCGATGTCCGCCACGCGGTCGAAGCCGGGCGGGATCGCCGCCACCCCCATAATATAGTTGACAACCAGCGGCCTGGCCGGGTTGAGCACCAGGCAGGTCGGCCAGCCTTTTTTGGAAATCGGATTTGGCCCGGCGGATTCGGCCAGACCGAAATGGAAATACGCCGTGACATCCTCGATGCCCATCACATTCAGATGGCGGCTGCTCCACGGCGGATAATGCCGGCCGCGGTTGGAAAGCCAAAAGACGGTTTCCCGCAACACCTTCGGGTCCTTTAAGGCAAACCAGACAAAACGCTCCCTGGGAAACGTCACCGCCGTCCACGCGAACGGCAGGTCGGCGTCGCTGACCATCATCACCAAATCCTCAAAGCCGCGCCGGGCCGGATAAACGCTCAAGTCGGCCGTGCCGCCCGTGGCCAGAGGAACGGCCTCCAGCGAGGTGAATTCGGCGCCGATTTTCAAGGCCTGGTATCCGCCCTCTTCCGGTTTTTCGAAGACGGCTGGAAACACCTGCCCATAGACAAACCGGCTGGTGGAAATCTTTCCGCTGCCCGGGCGGTCCGGAAACTTGAGCATGGCGTGATGGCCGAAGTTCATCGGTCCCGCCATCCCGCTGAGGGTGTGCCGGCAATAGACAGCGTTCTGGCCGTCCACCAGCGTGATCTCCTTGTCCACGCGCCCCGGGCGGACTTTGGTATTGAGGCTCAGAGACAGGCGGGTCGCGCCTTGGGCGCGCTGCTCCCGCTCCAGGCGCCATTTGGCGTTGGCAGTCTCGCCGTGCATCGGATGTTTCTCTCCGCGGAAGGCGCGCGCGTTGCCGCCGAAAGGGAGGCAGAAGAAATCGCCGCGCAAAACGCGCAGCATGGCGCAGGTGCCGGGATCAACCGCCTCCTCCACCCAGGGCGCCACGGAATACGGGGCAATCTTGCGTCCCTGGCGATCAAAAGTAACCGGCGCGATCTGGCCGCCTAATTCGGTGACAAAGGCCTCCACATTGCTGGAGGCAACGCGCCAGGAGGGTTGACCGTGGATTAATTTCATGCCGCTCATTTTAGCCGCAAGGGATTGCAAAGCAAAGCAGATTGGGCCGCCGGCAGCACCGAGGAATAGCCACATCGCCAAACCACCTCGGAGGGATGAGCCGGGTGGGTGGGTTGAACTGGCTGGATTTGAGGGCGAAGGGGCTGCCGCCTTGGTGAAGGAGGTTGGACGCAG
>Ga0181536_10000080_pt1 | contig 102142 bp, 153 predicted proteins | sample PEATcosm2014_Bin_41_FD_121105 | JGI IMG/M metagenome (GOLD analysis project Ga0181536, IMG submission 121105) | Peatland microbial communities from MTU Mesocosm Facility, Houghton, MI, USA - PEATcosm2014_Bin17_60_metaG | ecosystem: Environmental > Terrestrial > Soil > Wetlands > Peat | place... | reverse complement strand
GCTCTGGATATTTGTCAGCTAAAATCTCGAAAGGAAACAAGAACTATGGCCGAAGAACGGAAATTACCACCCGCGAAGCCTTTGACCGACGAAGAGACTGCCAAACTGATAGAAGAATTCCCGCGGTGGGATCTCACAAAGATCCTTATCATCTATCGGGATACGGGCGGCTGGTGTGGCTTTGAGGACTTCTATAAATTCCTGTACGTGTGTGACAAAAAGAACCTCGATCCCTTCATGAACGAGGTCCATGGCGAGACCCGATGGAGTTCCGAGAAGGGCCGCCATACGCTGATACCGATCACTCACATCGACGGTGCCCGCAAAGTCGCTGACAGCACTCAGCAATACGACGGCCAAGATGACCCAGTCTTTGAAAACAACGCGAAAGGCGAGCTGGTTTCTGCCACTGTCCGGGTCTATCGCAAAGATTGTGCTCATCCCTTTGGGTCGACCTGCTTTCTGAATGAATTCAGGGGCGGTGGATTATGGAGCAGCAAGCCGCATGTCATGCTCGCCAAGGTCGCGGAGATGCTGTCATTTCGCAAAGGATTCCCCGCTGCATTGGGGGGGATCTACATCGAGGAAGAGTTCGACCGTAACGATATGCCGGCTGCAGCTCCACCCGTCGAAGACTTCGCGGTCGGGCAGAAGACTGCCGAGACTCCACCACCAGCCAAAGCAGAAGCTCCGCCAGCGAAACGCGAGACACCGCCGGCGCCGCTACCAACTCAGACCGTCACTATGCCTAGTGAACTCGAGACCACAACCAATAAGCGCATGGCCGACATCCGGCATATCATCCGGGAGGTCGGCAAATTCGATGCCCCGACCACTGAAAAAGTTCTCAGTATGTTTTTGCGCAACTTCTTCGGCGTCACCACCCTGCCGAAAGATCCGGAGAGTTATCAAGCGCCGCTCGCTGTACTCGAGGCATTGACTCCGGCTGGCGTCGAAGAGCTAATTAAAGATCCGACGGCCGCCGGTAAAAAAGCGCGTGAACCGCTCGAGAAGGCATTCGATACCTGGAAGTGGACCGTGGAGTCGTGCGCCATAGCGAAGGACTTTATCCGCGCCAAGGCGATGACTTACGCCGATTTCATCACCTGGATCAACATGACGGGCGCCGACAAGCTTTCTTCCGAAGATGTATCGGCCTTCCTGCTACTGGCAACCTGTACGAGCAAAGCGTACATGTTATTGCAGTTGCCAAATATTAAAGCCATTACTGAGGCTGTGACTTGCCTCATTGATCAGTTTGGCGGATTCGCAGGACTGAAAGCCGCTAAACCGGACGATGTGGCCGCGGCTATCCAAGGGTTGGGACCAAAACAATGACAAACAACGAATACGCAGACAGTTTAGAGAAATTCGCGGCTATTCTACGCACGAACGAAATGCTTGTGGCTAATGGAATGGAACAGCCACTGAAGCAGCCGATGATCGGGATTTTCTGCGACACCAAAGAAGAGCTGGTCGCGGCGATCAGGGCCATTGGCGGGAAGTGGACCAAACGCATGCCGGCAGACAACAACAATGAATTTGGCACGATTCGCCTGGAATCGACCACGCTTCCACCGTTGTTTCTGCACATCTACCGAAACAAGGTTTGCCGCAGAACCGTGAAGTGGGATTGCGAACCTTTCCTGTCGCCGGAAGATGAGCAGGAAGTCGCAACCGCCATGGAGGGGAAATGAGACTACGTTCACCTGAAGTCGAAGCCGAAGCTTGCCGGAAGGCATTCAGGAATGTTAAATCAGGTGCTCTGGTATGGCACTGTCATCATGAGATCCTGGTCGAAACCTTACGGTATGCGGATGGGGATGCGAACCGGCGTATTGACTACATTCTCTCATCAAAAGCCAGGGCAGAACAGCCATTGCGACTACGCCTATTCCGGCCCGTCAAGATGAAGAAATTGCCAGCAGCACTCCTAAAGTCGGTCCAGGACGCTCGCGATGCCTACGAAACTCACATGACTGATGAGTACTGTGCACTGCTAAGGGCACGAGACCGCCTTGATCGTGCAAGCGCGAAATTGATAATGGCGGCAAGACGTCTTCACAAGAGCCAGTGTCTGGCTGATTGCCCGTGGAATGGGAGAACGATTTTCTCGCGGAAATGGTATGCCAGTCACTCATCGAAGTGAAGATCACACTTACTGGGACGGCCCCGTAGAATACCCCAGCGTCACGCGCATCTTGCGCGCCGCCGGCATCTACCAAGTCAACCCCTTTGCTGAGCAAGAGCGTTACCAAAAGCGCGGTAAAGCCGTGCACATTGGTGCCGATCTAGTCACACTGGGCCAGTGGGATCCGGAGACCACGCATCCCGAGGTGCGCGGGCGCATTCAAGCCGCGGCCAACTTCGTCGAAGCATTTGGCTTTGTGCGGCAATACGGCGAGCAAGTGGTCTGGGATGTGGACAATCGGTATGCCGGCCGATTCGACGTCGGCGGAATAGTCACGCGCATGGAGCACGCCGGTAAGGCCGTGCTGGTGGATTGGAAGTCTGGGGACCCGCCACCAGGTGTCGAAGTGCAATTGGCACTCTACGAACGTGCGGCCATGTTAATGTTGGATGCGACATTTTCTGAACGCTGGGCTGTCTGGCTGCGCGATGACGGAAGCTTTCGAATTCAGCAGTGCAACCACCCAGCGTCGCTTTCGGTGGGCCTGGGCGCTGTCTGGATCTATCATTGGAAGAAGAATAAGGGACTGTTATGACCGCGGACGAATATTTGGCCAGTAAGAATTGGCGCCGGCTCAACCCGAAAGCGAACAAGATGCAACCCCACTACTGGGACCATCCAGACCATCAGCCTAATTTGCACGGAGCGTTCACTACGCGCGACGCCGTGGAGCACCAAAAGCTTCTGGACAAAGGCAAGAAGTGTGATTGCTTACCAACCCAAGGAGAAGAGAAAGATGAGTAAAACAACGGAGATATCGATACCGGTCAGCCATGCTTTGCGTAAACTGCTGATCGAGGATCTTGAAGAAGATTTGGAGCTTATAGACGAAGCGCGTGCGGATATTAGTACCACACTCGACCTGTTGCGACGGACCACGCTCGAGCCAGAGTGCCCTGAACCAACTCACGCACCACCGCCGGCGCTGGAGGTCCCGACCAAAAGTAGTCACATGTCGGCTGCGGCGCGCAGACGGATCTCCCGCGCTCAGAAAGCACGCTGGCAGAAACAGCGTGACCAGCAAGCCGCTGGCCCTTACCCAAAGAAACACAAAAAGCGTGCAGCCGATCGTGGCAACGGTGGCACCAGTGCCGACGTGAAGAAAAAACGGCATGTGTCATTCGCCACTCGCAAAAAGATGGCTTTGGCCCAAAAAGCACGCTGGGTTCGCTTCCGCGAAGCCGGTGTCGAGAAAACAAAGGAGTAACGATCAATGCCGCGCCAGAAAACCACCACGCCCGAGGTCTCGACCGAAGTCATTAAAGCCGAAGCCATCGCTCTGGTGCAGCAGTCCAGCATCACGGAGCTCGAAGCCGCTATCAATACCACCATCCTGCAGTCCGAGGAATTGTTGCGGCGTTCGGATCTCGGGCGACTGGAATTCACCCTGGGGAGCTTGGAGGTCACCAATCTTCAGGAGCTGGACAATGCCCGCCAGTACCTCGTCGCACTCAAGGATGGCAAAACGAGGTACTCCGCCTTCTGGAACAGCAACATCAATCTCAAGAAGGTCTTCCATGCGGTCTGGCAGTTATTGTGCCGTTCGCAGGCCGCCGGCGAGAAGCGCTTCGATGACGCCATTGAGCAAGTCCAATCGGCCATGAAGCCCTATCTACAAGAGTTGAAGCGTGAGGAGGAAAAGCGACAGCAGCTCCTCGCTGATGCGGCCGAGGCGAGGCGAAAAAAGACTGAAGCCGAGGCGCGCACGCGCATGCTCGAAGGGAATATGACCGCCGCGGCCGTGCTCACCCAACAGGCGAAGTCGATCCAAACTCCGGTGCTGCCCACGGAGCCCGTGGTCATGGCTGGGCTGAGCACACGGCCGAAGAAGGTCGTGACCGTGACTGACCCGCAAGAGCTCGGCAACAGCATCGCCGCCGGCACGCCGATCGCCGTGGTCAAGGAATGGAACATCACGTTCCTGCAGGAACAAGCCAAGCAAAACATCACCTACCCCGGCACCACTGTGGAGGATGACATCAGCTTCTCTAGGAGGGCATCGTGAGCATCGTGAATGACACGTGGACAGCGCGGGTTTGGGTCGCTTTTGGGGAAACACAAGAGATTTGGGAATGCACAACAACCGTCAGTTTTTCACAGTTCTGTAGCGACGTCGTTGCAGCCGGCGGTCTCTCCACGCCTGATGAATACAGCCCTGTCTTCATCCCAATTGGGCAAATCCTAAGGATCACAGTACTATGAAGCCTGCGCCAGCGGCCTTGCCGTACATGAAGAAAATCACCAAGGTTCGAGAAGGCCACCGACTGTACCTCAAGAAAAGTACTCCCATATAGGAGTGACAATCTGTGAGTACTGATGTCAGATCGGCTATGGGATTGCCGGAGCGGCACATGCGCGTCGTGTGGGGGACCTGCCAGGAATGCGGTCATCTTCGGCCGTACGGGATCGCCGCGGATAAACCGTACATGGAAGGTGAGGAATCGATGGATATGCTCGACTTCCTGAATTTCCTTCTCGATTACACGATCCACTACCACAGCGGAAAGACAGAGGCAGAGTATCAACTCTGGAAAGCCACTCACGGGAAGAAGCAATGAGCCTACGCGACTACCAGCAAGAGTGTCTGGAAGAGATCCGCAGCGCCGGCATCGAGAATCAGCTCGTGGCACTTCCTACGGGAACCGGCAAAACTCTGATCTTTTCACACCTGCCTGAAGTCCTGAACTTGAGATTGCCCCAGCAGATGCTGGTGCTGGTACATCGCGATAAGTTGATCGAGCAGAATGCGGAGAAGCTGGCGAAATACAATCCGTCCTTGGCGATAGAAATCGAAGCGGGCAGCCGGCGCGCTCACCCATTTGCTGATGTCATTGTTGGTTCGATCCAGACACTGCAACACGCCAAGCGACGCGAACGCTTCAACCCGGCGATCGTGAAAGTCGTTATCGTTGACGAAGCGCACCACGTAATCAGCCCGTCATACCTCGGCGTTCTTGAGTATTTCCAGGTCTACAAGGGCGCCGAGAACCGCGTTCCTGGCAAGCTGCTCGTTGGCTTCACAGCGACCCCGAAGCGCGGCGACAAGATCGGTCTCGAAAAGGTCTTCGACAAGATCGTGTTCGCGCGCTCGATCCGCGAGATGGTCGAGGCGAACTGGCTGGTGGAACCCACCGGCTATCACGTCAGCACCATGACCGACATCAGTGATGTTGGTACGCGGAGCGGCGATTTCAAAGAGGGCGAGCTGTCGGACGCTGTGAATACATTCGAACGCAACCGCTTGGTCGTTCAGGAGTACCAGAAGCTGGCTGCTGGCCTGACGTTTGCGGCGTTTACGGTGACCATCCAGCATTCGAAGGACTTAGCGGACGTCTTCTGGCACTATGGAATCTCCTGCGAGGCAATCAGCAGCGAGACCCCGGATAACGAGCGTGAAGTCCTCTACCGCCGGCACGAATGTGGTGACCTCTTGGGCCTGGCCTCGTGCGGCGTACTCTCCGAAGGTTGGGACAATCCGCGGTGCACCGTTGGACTCGGTACCAGACCGACAAAGTCGCCTGGATTATTCATTCAGCAGCTCGGCCGGCAGCTTCGGCCATACCCGGCGCCTGAGGATGCCGCCACCTACACCGGGGATTTCATCAAGCAATTCGCCATCTGGGTAGACTTCTGCGACAACACCGGCAGGCACTCCATTGTGACCCTACCGACGCTGTTCGGGCTACGGGCCGACTTCGACCTCGCCGGAAAGAGCGCCACCCGGACCGCCAAGCAGCTTGAGGGTCTCCTGAGACAGACGCCGGGCCTGGACATCGAGGGCTACACCAGCCTGCGCCAGATCGAGGCGCTCGTCAGAAAAGTCGACTTGCTCGGGCCTATCAAGATCCCGGCCGAGGTCCAGCGCATGAGCAAATTCGGTTGGGTCAAGGACGGCATCGCCGGCTACCGGCTGAGCCTGGCCGATCGAACGTTCTACATCAATCAGGACGTGCTCGGCCAGTGGGAGCTCCAAGAGAACACGGAAGGACACGCCAGGATTTTGTTTGCCGGCAAGAAGGAAGACGCTTTCACAGCCGGTGACGCCGCGGTGCCGCGCGAACAGATCGGCCTCGTACTCGCCTCAGCCAAGTGGAAGAGCGAGCCACCAAATCAGAAGCAGTGCTGGGCACTCTATTATCGTGACGGGCACTTGCGCCGCAAACACTTTGATGGGATTCAGCTTTACCAGTTTGCTATGAAGCAGTATGCCGCCGGCAACACGGAGTGGTCGAAGGGAGGGATTTCCGACCGGCTGAATGCCTTGGCAGTCGCTAAGGCGGTAAAACCTTGAGCCATTGAATCTGAGAGTACCACTATACGGGAGCGAGCCATTAGACCGGAGAGTACCATGGACACGGAGCGAGCCATCCGGATTGAGAGTACCAGACGCTGGAAGCGAGCCATTTGAATCGAGGGCACCAGGACAGTCGAGCGAGCCAGTTTCGGGAGAGCACCAAATTCCGCGAGCGAGCCAACCATTATGAGAGCACCATATCATCCGAGCGAGCCATGTGAGGTGAGAGGGCCATATAGCCTGAGCGAGCCATCTTGTTCAAGAGCACCACAGAATGTGAGCGAGCCAAATGCGAGGAAAGCACCACTTATCTTGAGCGAGCTAATCAATCGGAGAGCACCATCAAATCTGAGCGAGCCAACTGAAGCGAGAGTACCATTCTCTCTGAGCGAGCCACCAGACGATGAGACTACCATATGCCCAGAGCGAGCCAAGTCGAATGAGAGCACCAACACTACCGGAGCGAGCCATCATGCCTGAGGGCACCATAAACTGGGAGCGAGCCATATTCTCAGGGAGTACCAAATTTCCTGAGCGAGCCACTCCGCGAGAGAGTACCATCGATGCCGAGCGAGCCATTAAGCCGGAGAGCACCAAACAGTGTGAATAAGCCAAACTGCCGGAGAGTACCATGGACAAGGAGCGAGCCATACCGCTTGAGAGTACCAGATAGTCGGAGCGAGCCAATAAACCTGAGAGCACCACGTACAAGGAGCGACACACATGAACTACGACGCCTTAGAGCCTGTCCAGCGTCTCAAACGAGACCTGGCGATGGCAGCCAAAGACTTATCCCTTGACGAAGTAGGTTACATCGTCAACGGCTACTACGCCCTGCAGGAGTATCGCAAGGTATCGGCTAATCAGTACCGCGCCCTGGAGAAGTCGAAACAGCCGAACGATCTGATCGGCTGGCTGGTGCGGCAAGGCGAAATCATTGAGTCACAGATCCACCGTGCACTTGACCAATGGACCGAGACCAGCGAGATTTGCTTGTGGGCGAAGTCGATCACCGGGATCGGCCCCATCATCTCGGCCGGCCTCGCCGCGCACATCGACATCACAAAGTGCCCAACCGTCGGCCACATTTGGCGCTTCGCCGGCCTCGACCCCACGGTCACCTGGGAAGCCAATCAGAAGCGGCCGTGGAATGCCGACCTCAAAACTCTGTGCTGGAAAATCGGCGAGAGCTTTGTCAAGGTATCGACTAACGAGAACGACGTTTACGGCAAGTTCTACGTCCAACGCAAAGAGTTGGAGACCGCGCGGAATGACGCGGGCGAGTTCGCGGACCAGGCCAAGGTCGCTCTCGCCCGGAAAAACTACCGGAAGGACACGGTCGCCAAGCAGTGCTACTTGGCCGGGAAGCTGCCGCCGGCGCACATCCACGCCCGCGCGAAGCGCTGGGCAGTCAAAATATTTTTGGCACATTGGCACCACGTCGCCTACATGATCGAGTACAAGAAGGCGCCGCCGAAGCCGTACTCGCTTGAGCACTTAGGCCATGTCCATATGATCGAGGTCCCCAACTGGCCGCAATGAAACATTGCCGCACGACGAAGAAGCATTCTCACTTGTCACGCGGCGCTGCGGAAAGCCAACTTCGCTCGATTCTCAAGAGGATATCTGGCTATTCCGGGGAGGTATACTTCTGCCCGCGCTGTCACGGTTGGCACGTCGGCCGGCACTGGAAAACCTGAAAAGTACTCCCATATAGGAGTGATTTCTGGATGGCCGCGACCAGCAGTCCCCGCGGGGATATTGCCGACGGAGCTGTCCCCGAGAAGCCGGGGAGGCCGGTGCCTTGTTTAGGGGTTGACCCGCACCATCCAGGGTTTCAGTGTACGGCGTCCGCCAGGCGCAATACAACCCAAAAATCCTGTGAAGATCTGCAGGCCCTAGTACTTTCGGGATTTGTAGGAACGATAAAAGTTGACATCCACAAGTTTTCCACAGGGCGTGCCTAGCAATCTAAAGATTTTCCTTGCATCCGACCTAGCTTTGGAGGAATACTAGCCGCTGAGCTGGATCGCCACCAGCCCGTAGGACAGATCGGCCGCTCCGGCGGCGCGGATTTCACCTCCGTTGCCGTGCCGCCACCCGATCTGCAAGGAGGCTTTTTGACCCACGAAGATTGGTTTCATCTCGTCGCCGAGCTGTCCGGTAACCGGCGCGCCATTGTCGTGCACCCGATCTACATCGAATTGACCGGCACCGCCGTCAAAGCGATCGTTTTGCAGCAAATTCTCTTCTGGGGTGGCCTTAAAGCGAAAGACGAATGGTGGTATAAGAGCTACCGCCAGTGGACCACCGAGACCGCGCTCAGCAAGGATCAGGTTGAAGGTTCGGTTACGTTCTTCAAACAACAGGGTTTCCTAGAAACTGACCTCCGGCAAGTTGCTGGTCACCCGACGGTTCACTACCGGCTTTCCATTTCGGCTTTTACGCAATGGATTACGGAGAAACTCCACAATGGAAAACGGAGAAACTCCACAATGCATTACGGAGAAACTCCACAATGCATTATTAATACTGAGATGTTAACTGAGATGATAAACAGAGATGATACTACGCCCCTCACGGGGGAATCCGAAAAGGTTTTAACGCAAAACCAAAACGAAACACCCCCCGCGCGCGCGAAGCAACAGCACGAAGCTAGGCGTAGTTCTTCAGTGAGGGTTACAAGAGACGACTGCGATTTGAAGTACGGAGCCCAGCCCTACACTAAAAACTTGTATCGACGTGAACGTGGAATTTCGTTTAAGATCCAACCCAAAGAACTGCGTGAGTTTGAGCGCCTAGAGACCAAAGAGGGGAAAACTACCATACGTGCAGCGCTGGTCTACTATCTCCGAACTGACGGCTACGCCGCTGACAACTGGAGCATGGAGATCTTCCTGAAGGATTGGCAGCTTTTGGATCGTTCGTTGGATGGCGCCTCAGATGAAGAGGCGGCAGCACGGGAGATTGGCCGCCGTGGCACGGATCCGGCCCAGGATTCGATTTCCACAGGAGGGGGTGGTACTGGCATACCCCAGAATTCAACCACGGGGCTTAAAACGCAAAAAACGGGCTATTGTTGGTATGTCGATCGCTGGAACGAGCTGGCACCCTCGGCCAGGGTTAAAAGTGCTGATGCTTATCGACACGAAGAAGCTTTTCAAACAACAGAGTTGCTGGATGTCTGGGAGGACATTTGCCGGCGTGTCGAAGATGAGTACCGTAATTCCGACAAAAACCCAGGGTATTGGTTGACTCTTGATTGGATTCTGGACAAGAAGAACGGCAGGCCGAACTGGCGCGGGTTCCTGGCGAGGAAACCGAAGATGAAAGAGGCCGATGCCGTGGAGGAGGCCCTGTTTGGCAGAAAGAGCTAAAACCCCACCACCGCCGAGTGAAGACGACATCAGATGGGCCGGTGATTTACTGAAGCGGTTCAAGGATTACAAGGGCTATCCGGATCCAAAAACCAGCCCACAGGTCTTTAAGGCCCATTGTGATGCCTTGCTGCGGATCGTCTGGCATCGGCATGTCGTCGATATTATCGGGGAGTGCCATCCAGACTTGCCTGGCGACGGCAACCCAATGGACGGGGAATGGCTCATCGGTGAAGCGTTAGACAAATACGATCATTACCCAGCGCCGATCGAGTTGCGTGAGATTTACCAGGAGTTTTTGCCGCCGCGGGACGGCAAGGAATGGTTCAGGAGCAAATGATGAAAGCGCTGACACTGACGCAGCCATGGGCGACACTCGTCGCGATCGGGGCAAAGCGGATCGAAACGCGATCTTGGGGTACGGCCTACCGCGGGCCACTAGCGATTCATGCCGCGAAAGGCTTCCCGAGATGGGCTCGCGATTTCTCGTTCAGCCCAGTGTGCTACGACGTAGCCAAAAAACTTGGCGACGGAACTTGGTTCCCGGTGTATCCACTTGGCGCCGTAATTGCCACATGTACCTTACTCGACTGTGTACGGATGGGCGAATTCCGTTTCGGCCCCGAAGGCTGCCATATCAGCCTGGGGAAATACACGGAAATGCTGGCCGAGCGGCCACAAGAACTGGATTTCGGAGACTACTCTATCGGTCGCTTCGCGTGGATTCTCGGATCGGTGACCTGTTTCGAAAAACCTGTTGAGGCGAAAGGCGCACTTGGTTTGTGGAATTGGAGTGAGAGCTGATGCCAGATGAAAAAGCACTTGTGGTTTGTCGGAAAGTCGCCGATTTGATTCTCGGTGGCGAAATTGCCGGCAGCCAGCGTGGGCACTACTGCCGCGACTGCGAAGCAGAGTTGACCATTGCGCCCGCCGGCCAAGGAGTGCTTGCCAGAGACCCCACCGCGGAGACGATTTGCCTGGAATGCGCCGCGAAGCTGGCGGCAGCCGGCGAAGTCGGTGAGGTTGAGTTGGCGCCCGGCGCCGCCAAAGAGCTCATAACGCATCTGTTTAACTGGGGGCATAGAAACTGATGGCGAACGAACCTCTGCTCATTGACAGCCAGGAGAGCGCGATCGAGGCGCTGGAGAAGTTGCTCGCAGAGGTGCGCGTCGGCAACGTCGTGGAATTCTATGCGGTCGCGGTGCTCATCGACGAGACCTACCGGCTGATCGGCAGTCAGAGCGTCAGCCGGCATCAGGCAGCCGGCATGTTGCTGCACATGGCCATGGAGCGCATCAGCGGTGAGTGATCTTGTGCTCGAAAAGGGCTTGCCAGCCAACCTCGATGCCGAACGCTTTGTGCTGGGATCCGTTCTGAAACAGGATGCGGACGTCGGGAAAATCGAGCTGGAACCTGCCGACTTCTCGCTCGAAACACACCGCCGGATCTGGCGCCGCATGCTCGAGATGCACAAGAACGGCGACGCCATCGACCGGCTCACGCTGTCGAACGAGCTCATGCGATACAACGAGCTCTCCAACATCGGAGGAATGAGCTTTCTGACGACGCTCGACGACGGGCTCCCCAGGATCGTGAACCTGCCACAATGGGCTAAGATCGTCAAAGAGAAATCCGTCCTTCGCCAGACCATTTTCCGGTCGCAGCACCTGATGAACGAGTGCCTCGTTGCCGAGACACCGGCGAGCGAGATCCTCTCGAATGCCGCGCACGATTTCATAGCTCTGAACAGCTTCACGCAGTCCCTCGCGAGCGCGACGCCCGGCGGTGTCGTGGAGGCGTACAAGGGCGGGATCGATGCCTTTCTGGCACCGCCGCCGGGATTGTCGACTGGGTTCGCGCAACTCGACCAAGCGCTTTACGGGCTCCAGCCGGCGACAACCTACGTAATTGGGGCCGACACTAGTGTTGGAAAGTCGAGCTATGCCTTGCAGTTAGCGATGCAGGTAGCGAGCTCCTGGACGCCGGTGCTCTACTGCTCGCTTGAGATGTCGAAGGAGGCCCTGGTTCGCCGATTGGTATCGAGCAGAGCCGGTGTGGCGCTGCATAAAATCATGGGCGGCAAAGCCAATCTGGTCGAGATGCAAACCATGAAGACTGCCCACGAAGAACTTGCCAACCTGCCGCTCTATCTCGACGATGACCCGTATTGCTCTGCCATCAGTTTCGGCAAGAAAATCGAGCAACATATTCGTCAACATAAAATCAAACTGGCCGTGCTCGACCAGTTGCAGCTCCTGGACTGGCAGGGCAAGGGCACCACACGCTTCCGCGATGAGCGTGAAGCGATCAGCTTCGCGACCAGGCAGTGCGTGCAGTACGTCAAACAGTTTGGCATCCCGATTATCGAAGTGTCCCACCTCAGCCGCAACCGAGCGCTGCGTTCCACGAAAGACTTGCGCCCAAAATTGCGGGATTTGCACGGATCGTCCAGTATCGAAAAGGATGCCAATTCCGTGATGTTCATCTATCGGCCGGAAATGGACGAGCCGGGGCGCCGCGAGGTGCGCGGCCGCGCGGAACTGCTGGTAGCGAAGAACCGCGATGGCGCCCTGGGCACCATCCACATGCGATTTGAGGGTGAATTCACCCGGTTCAGAGAGACGGAGGCGCCCGAAGACGATGGTACTCCGGCTGAATAGATGACCCATGAACAGCTTTGCGAACGAGCACGCCGATGGTTGTCAGGGAGCCGACACTGCGAGCCTGTGTTCTCCAATATCGCCTCTTGCGCCGAAATCCCGGACGCAATCGGATGGTCTAGCTGCTACAGTTGGCGCGGCAGCACGGTCATTGAATGCAAAACCTCGACATCAGATTTCCATGCCGACAAGCGGAAATATCTGGTGTATCAAGATCAGGAGAATGGCCGGACGTTCCCGGCATGGAGAATTACTCAAACAGAAGCTAACGCTAAAGGCTACAAAGAGATCTGGCTGCCACGTATGGGCGACTTTCGCTATTTCATGTGTGAGCCAGGCGTATTAACGGAAGAGCTTGTGGCCAAACACGCGCCTGACCACGGCCTTATCTACATGCTGAACTTGAGCCGTGTCAAGGTAATCCGGCATGGACCACAACGTGAACTTGTGGATAAAGATGGGGAGATCCGATATCTGCGTTTTGCCATCATCAACCGGAAGCCAGCCTTTGCGATAGACGGCGAGCCGAACGGGGTCCCGGAAGACTTTAGCATATAAATGTTGACACGTACCGGCAACTCCTACATAATGGCGGACATGTTACAGCGCCTATTGTCATACCTGTTGAGGTGCCGGCATCACAAAACGACGTGGCCGCATACGGACCGGCGCGGGGTCTACATCGCCTGCCTGGAATGCGGTGCGCGGCTGACTTATAATTGGCGCGAAATGCGCGTCGAGAGGAAAAATGGCGGAGAACCGACCAACATCATCGAAGCCACTGACGTCCTTTGAGGATGTTGATCACTTGCGTTATTTTTTTTCTAGTCCATGGGAGCGGCGGATTCGTAAGTTTCCGAAAACTGTCCTGTGGTTACTGCGGCACGGGGAGACTATCAATCTCAACCGGCCGAACGTCTGGCGGGTGCCTCACTCCAATATAAGAGTAAAAGATGCCGGATAAGTACGATCAACACAAGGCGATCTACGACCCCGCAGCATTGCCGGTAGTGGACATCCCGTCGCGCCCAAGGACGAACCACGAGAAGAGTTTTGCAAGGTTGCAGCGTTTGCCGCTTGGGAAAGCTCTGCTGTTTCCAGCGGGGACATTTTCCTCTCAATCGCACGCGATGAATGCTTTCAGGCCGCATGCGGCCAAGGCAAAAGTCCGCGTGCATACTAGGATCGACAACAAAGGGATTTACGTTTGGTTGACCAATGCCTGAAGAACTCGCATTGACGACACAAGAACAGGCGCAGTTACTCGATTTACTCGATCCTGACGCTGAGATCGAAGTCATTATTCCGCAGAACATCGACGCCGACCAGCTCTTGAAAACCTTGGGGCTGTGTTGCCGGAGCGCCATGATTGCCCACCGCCAGCACACGCGCAGTAATGCGCTCATCGGCCGCATGCTCTGGGTGATTCGCGAGCGCACCATCCATCGGGAGTGGGGGTTCAAGAGCTTCACGCAGTTCATCGAAGACTGGGTCAAGCCGCGCCTGGGGAAGAGCTCAAGTTCGGTCTACGATGCGCTGCTGATCGCTCAAAGCTTCCCATCGATCACGCCGGCACGGTACGACAAGATCGGCCGGGCAAATCTGAAGTTGCTGCAGAAGTTCACCGACGAAACCAAAACCGACGTCGAGCAGCATCTGGCCCGCGCGGAAGTAATGACCAAAAAAGATCTAGAAGCGTGGGCGGAAGAGCGGAATCTCATCTCGAAAGGCGAGGCGACCACCGTGGTGATCACGATCACGACCACGCGCGAAGTGGCGCACATGTGGCGTAAGTTGAAAGAGGACGCCGGCACGATCGAACGCTGCGAGACGCACGACGCCGGCCAGATCTTGATGCACCTGATGGAGGAGTGGGCCGGCCAGTACGGTGTGGATTTGAGTTGAAGGGGGTAAGCCCATGGCGACAGGAGTGGAGTTAATTGCGCAAGAACGCGAGCGACAAGTCACTGAAGAGGGTTGGAGCGCTGAGCATGATGATGGCCACGTTCGGGCTGAGTTGGCTTGGGCTGCTGTGTGCTACGCGGCGCCAGCTAACATTCCGAACGCCGAGCGGATCCGAATGCTCGTGAAGGCGGGTGCTCTCATCGCTGCGGAGATTGATCGGCTGTTGAGATTGAAGTAAAACGGAGGTGAAACATGCGCGAATCGGTGAAATTCACCAACGCGGCTCTGGATGAAACTGAAACGAAAGACATCATTCTACGTGGTGTCATCGATCCGGACTCGCTATTTCTGCTGAAAGTTGGCGACTATCAGCGGGAAATATTAACGAAAGTCAAAATCAAAGACCTCATGCTTGCGGTGAAGGACAAAACCGTCCCGGATATCGATCTCGGGATGCGTGGCGGCAACTACACCGAGCGTGAAGGCGAGGTGTACTTGCATGATGACGTCTACATTATCGACGGCTTGCAGCGAGTCACCGCGGCGAAGGAACTCGCGCGCGGCGGCGAATTCATCCCCCGCCTGGGCGCCATCGTGCACTTCAACACCGACGAGAAAAGCGAAATGCAGCGCTTCCGGATGCTCAACACGACCGCGGCAAAGCTGTCGCCCAACATCCTATTGCGCAACTTCCGCCACGAATACACCGTACTCGAGATGCTGTATAACCTGACCATGGACAGCAGCTTCGTACTTTACGACCGGGTATCATGGGGCCAAGCGATGCAACGGCATCACTTACTAACGGAGAATGTGTTCGTTGGCGTCTCCGCCAGACTACACGGCCAATTCGGGCCAGGCAAGGCCGGCAACTTGACGTCACGCATGCCGTCGATGCAGAAGACTATGAACAACGTCGGCCGCAATATCATGCGCGAGAATGTCAAGTGTTTCTTCGACTTGGTCGATGAATGCTGGCATGTTCGCACGTTGGCATTCAAAGAATCGGCACCATTTTTGCGGCAAGGGTTTCTGGTCGTGTTGGCGTCGGTCATTTCAGACCACCGGAATTTCTGGGACGGCACGAAACTTAGCATCGATCGCAGTGTCAGGATAAAGATGGCACACTTCCCGATCACTGACGCTGGGATCGCACACCTCGTGGCCGCGAGCGGCAAGTCGCAGTTATTGCTTTACCAGTACTGGATCAATCACATCAACTCCGGGAAGCGTACCCGCCGGCTTGTGCCCTTCAAGGGACCGGTGAGCCCGCGGCCTATGGCTGTGGTCGACGAAGTGGTGGCGTGATGGCGAGCGCACTGACCGCCAGCGAGCTGGGGACAAACATCGTCAAGCTCTTGGACAATGATCACCAACCGGGCCAGTTGCAAAGCCTGCGGCCGCACCATCTGGTTTGTCCGAATGAAGTCCGGCAAGCTGAACCCCATCACCGCAGACGGCGTGAGCCATTACGCGGATTGTCCCCACGCGACAAAATTTCGCCAACCCATGAAATACAATGACGATAGCTCAAGCTGAGAAGATCTGCGGATACACGATCAACCGGCTCTCCCATATAGGAGTGAAAGTCGCTGAATTCGCCGCCTACGATGACGAAGGGAAGGTGCTTGCCAAAACCGAAAGCGCAGAAGGCGAGAAGGTGGCTTTGAAGATGTTGATCGAGAAGCTCTACGACATTGAGGGGGACAAAGTTTACGCCGAGCAGGGTGGCCGCTGCCTGGATTGCGGGCGCACGGTGGCACGCGCCCAAATGGAGCGTCATCACCGGATCCCGCGGGCGCGCGGCCGCCGTGATCGGGGCAACCTCGATGGACTTTGCGGGGCTTGCCACCGCAAACGTCATCGCGAAAACCGGCTATGAAGTACGTGCTGCAGGAGTACTTCCCATGCGCCAAGTGCGGATCGATGACCTACAACCTTGGCCCAGATACGTATTTCGCGCAAGATTTCGAGAAGGGGCCAGTGCAGGGGCCGGGTGCCCAGCCTTTGCTGCACATATGCTTCACATGCCGTAGCATTTTTGATGGTGCTGGGCCTCTTCGAGTGATCCCATACAGGTCAACCAAATGAAATACGAACTCACACTTTTCGGCGAACTGCCAAGCCACAAAAATGAGAAAGTGGCGACACTACGCAAGCGGAAGAAAGACACCAAGAAAGGCGTCGCTGGTTCCACGTACATGGGCATCCGCACCAAATCTGCGGTGAAGGATGCCATGGATCGGGCTGGCCTTCAGATCCCCGGCGACATGCGCGATTTGAAGCTGAGGCACCCGAAAATAGAGTTCTATTTTAAAGTCGCGCGCGTCAACGTCGACCGCGACAATATCGTCTCAACGGTCTTGGACTTACTCGTGCGCTATGGCGTGTTGGAAAACGACAGTATCTCGAGTTGCAACCACACGATTACTATCTATCCCGCAATGCTCACCGTGGACGAATGGGAAACCAGAATTGTTTTGGAGGACCAATAAATGACTTTCACTTACGAAGTGTGGCTGTGTTTGATTGCAATCTTCCGGGAAGCTCGCGGCCAATCCCAGGCCGCGCGTATCGGCATTTGGTGGGCGCTGCACAACCGGGTTGGGATGGCTCCTTTTCGCCCCACGCTAGTGCGCTGCATTCTCCAACCGGAACAGGTCTCCTCGTTCAATCCAGGGAGCACCGATGCCGTGTTCGCTAATGACGGGATTCCAGAAGACTGGGCTGCCTGGCAGGAGATCGAACAGATCCCGGCACAGGTCACAACCGATACCACGGGCGGCGCTGTCTATTGGGAATCCGAACCGCTCGATCAGCTCGACGCAGTGCGTGCTCGAGATCCCTGGTTCGCTGTAGACAAGATGACGGTGCAGCTCGACGGTGTCCGTTTCTACCATGCGTAAAAAGCGGCGAGACAAGGTGCACGCTGAAGTGGAAGGCTACATGACTCGCCAGCAAGCTCGTGTTGCCAAGCGGCTTAACCAGAGAGAGCGCCGTGAGCGAATGATGCGCGCGGCTGAGGATAAACTCAAGCGGAAGTTTGGTGAGAACCGAATTTGACGTGCGGCACGTGGTAGTGGCTACTGATGCGTTGGTCTGCCCCAAAATGGCCTAGCCTTGCTAGACTGCTGGTTGTCTTGCTGATTATGCTGGACACCCTGCGGCACATACTAGGCCCTGATACCAGACCAGTCGATGAATGGATGCTCGTCATCGAGGTGCTGGTTCTATTCCTTATTTTCGTTGACCTTACAGGGAGAATCACAGCCTGGTGTATGGGTTGGTGGAAGCGCAAACGCTACAAAGTAAAGATGAAACGATGGCTCGACTCTCTCGGCCAAGCTGAGGCGGAAGCCTTAGAAAATCTGGTCTTGCTCAGAACAGAACCGGCACCCAATCTTACGGCATCTCTTCGGGCGGCCATGCCTTCCGCGTTTGATAACGACTACAAGGGCACATGCGTCACCCCGGACCACAAGGTATTCATTCAGCAATGGGCTGAACACAGGAAGCACGAGCGCAAAAAAAGCTGACCCAGGGAGCGGTATTGCCGTGTTTAGCGTTTTTTGTGAGAATCTTTAGAGCAACGGTGGGGATGGCAATCAGCTAGCCGAACGGTCTTTTAAACCGTAATCTCCTAAGGGGGGATTTGTGGGTGCAACTCCCACCCCCACCGCACCAATTCCCGAGGTGACTCAGGGTTGCAGCCCTGAAATATACCCTCGGAGAATGGAGAAGCAACGATGCAACTCGTTGCCCTCCTGATTATCCAGATCAGGCCCGGCGTAGCTGCTGTGGTTCTGGTCTGGATAACACCCTGCCCCCACTGGCCTCAAAACTGGTGAGGGCCTTTTTCAATGTCGCCAAAATGGTCGCCGTTTTTACGGCTTACCGAAAAACGCAGCACGTACAAACTGATGGTACAGAAAACGCAAGTGAAATTGCAATAACAACGTACTCATTGTATTTGCTTGCAACAAATTACGAGCGATGAAACCACTCGATGAAAATTTCGTTGCCAAATTTGCTACGATGCAATTGTACGTGAATCTTTATGCGGAAGTCCAGAGGTTCGGTCGGAGCAGTCACGCGGCCAAGTGCATATTTAACCAACGCATCAGTAGCCACTACCCGGCACGTGGGCAGGAATATCTCACGACCTGCCTGCCCACTCCCTAACAGATTGGGTACTACTTGCGGCCAGTATATCACCGGCGGGTCTTTTTGCGGGCTTTCTTTTCCTTGCGCTCCATCGACATCTTGATCGCAATAGCCTGATTCCGCTTCTTGACGATCGGACCTTTTTTCCTGCGGCCACTGGCCGTCTTCTTGCCACGGCCACTGTGAAGCCGACCCGCTTTCCACTCGTGCATCACTTGGCTGGAAGGCATCTTGTACCTCCTTAAATTCCCGTTGCTGTGAAGGTCTGGCTGGTAGCACCGCTGGCGATCGACACCGAAGCCGGCACCGTGGCGCCAGGATCGAGCGTCGCGCTCGAGCTCAATGTAACGGTCGTTGCGGCCGTCACTGGCGCGCTAAGCGTTACGCTGCAGGTCAACTGCTCCCCAGGTTCAAGTTGGTTTGCCAGCGCATTCGGCACAGAGTTGGTATCCGGCGCGCAGTTCAAGGCCATGGTTGGCGAGACTACCACCGAGGCGGTGGCAGTGGAGATGGTTGAGACCATACCGTACCCGAAGACATTTGACACGGTCAAGGCGGAAAGTGTCACACTGACGGTGCCCGCCGGCGCCGTTGCCAACACCACTGCGGCTACGGTCGCGATCTGGGCTCCGGTCGGAATCGTCGTAGTGTTAACTCCAGCCAGAACACAGTTTTGCTGGACGGTCCCAGCTACCGGCGTGGTCGGCGCGGCGCACGTGATGCTTTTGCCGGCCGCTGTGGCTCCGGCGCCTGCCGTGACGGTCAAACTGCTGAAGGTTGTCGATGGTCCGCTCACCGAGAACTGCAGAGCCGCAGGCTGCATTCTGGTGGTCGTCATCACGATCACCAGGTTCACCGTTGAGCCCGCCGTCGTATTCGTTGCGCTCGTGGGTAATGCAATCGAGACGGTGGACTTCGGCAGAATCGTCAGTGTGACATTGGCGGATTCCGGCGAACCGTTAATCGTGGCCGTGCCGGTAACGGTAGCCGTTTGCGCCGCAGCCAAGCCGGCAATGAGTACAAGAAGCACCAGTGATTTCATCGCTTTCTCCTTTTTCACTCCTATATAGGAGTACTTTTATTTCCTTGACGCCGGCGGCGTCGCATCCGTGTCCGCACCCATGTGCGCTTTCAGTTTAGCCGCTTTCTTGGGATCCTGCTTGGCTAATAGTGACAAATAGACCTTCCATGCCTTTTGCGCCTGTTCCGGCGAGAGGCCGATCGTTTCCGCCTGGTTGACACGCGGATCCGAGCCTGGCGCCACCACGCCCGAAGCGCCGAGGTGCGCGGGGATTTCCTCGCCCCACTTCGACTTCGGAAAATTCTTGGTCAGATGCGCGCGCATGGGCTCCGCGATATCCGGCGGCAGCGCTGACAGGAACTTTTCCGTGGGCACCTTGGTTTCACCGAGCATCTGGTGGATGACCTCGTGCTGCACCGTGCCTTGCATTTTGCCGGGTGTTGCCGGCTCCATTGGCGCTGCCACATCCGGACCGACTACAGAGACCGGGCCTTCACGGAGCGATTTGCGGACCACCTGAGCGAGCGGCCCACCGCCTACCCCGACGTCGCCAGGTTTCAGGAACGTGGCGCCGTAGTCGCCTCCCGCGAGCTTGTCCATTTCCTCTTTGGAATGGGCCATGATAATCGGCCGACGTGTGGCACGCGAATACGCCACGCTGTAATCGCCTTCACCTTGGGGCACTTTCTCGCCGGTTGCTTCCTCGCGTGGTACGTTCGGCCCAAGCCATTCGCCGATCTTGTTTTTAATCTCGCCCAGAATACTGGGCTGTTCTTCAGCCTTCGCCTTTACCGCCTGCGGGGAGTCTCCGAGGTGTTTGTCACCTGGTCTCTTTTTTTTTTCGCCTGGCTCTTCGAGATTGTCCAGGATGTCCTTCATGGGCGTCGAAGCTTCAATCTGCATCAGACTCTTTTGGCCGGTGTCCGGGTCGATGACGTCGAAACCGTACTTGCCGCCGTATGGGCCGCTGTAGATCACGGTTTCGCCCTTGTACAGGCCGAGATCCGGGTTGGTGTCCTTGACCACGTAGTGCGTACCAGCAGTCAAACTGCGCGGCTCCGCGGCCTTCGTGGCGGCTTTGGCTTCACGGCGCGCCTTCGGTGGTTCTGCTGTCTTGGCGACTCTGGCTTTTGGCGGCTCCGCGGCCTTTTTAGGTGCTAGTTTGCCTACGGACGCCTCACGTTTTTCGACAGACGCCTTCGGTTTTTCTGCAATCGCCTCACGCACGCTTGTTGGTTCGCCAGCTTCGATTCTGCGACCACGTGGCATTGGCGGCTGAGCGCCCATCATCTCAAATGGTTGAGTGCCCGGCGGCAGTTGGGCCGGCTCCTGCCCGGCGCCGACACGGGCTTGCGGCTGGCCTGGCTGCCGGTACGGCGCACGAGCCACTGGCGCAGCGGCGAGTTCTCCGGCGAGCACTGTGCCCGGCTGTCGGATAGGCCCAGATTGCTCTGCCCCGTATTGCGGTGGTACGTTTATCGGCGGTTGCTGTTTAGCGACTTCGGTTGGTTGTTGTCGCACGAGTGCCTTTTGTTGTGGCGCTCCAACTTCTTCCCTGACGGCCGGCGGTTGCGCGTAATACCATGGTGCCTTTTCAAATTGGGCACGATCGCGAGCCTCCCCGAAAGCGCTGGACCATCTACGATACTCCGCGCTTAGTACGCGGTGCCGTTCTTCAAGTTTTTTGATGTGATCTTTCTGCTCGGCAATATCCTTATCGATCCTTGTGGATTCCTTGGTTGATGTCGGAGTTGGACTGAAATCCAGCTTGTCCTTTTCGGCCTCATAGCTCTTCAGCCGTGCACGAGCCTCACTTAAGGCGGTATCCGCCAAATCCATCCTTGGCTGGAGTTCCTGCGTTTTGTGGTAAGCCGCCCGATAGGCACCCTCGAGTTGTTCTTTTGGCAGTGAACGAACATCAGCCGGCCAATCGGTACGATCAATCTGGCCTGGCTCGCGGGCCGCCGGTGGAGATTCACCTTTCGGCGCAGCAGTTTCGGTCGTCTTAGCTTTTGGTTCGCCACGGCTAGTTTGCGTAGCGGCCATACCGCCGGTGACAAGGCCCTGCGCTAGAGCTTTTTCTGGTGAGGCGCCGCGGAGATAGCTTCCACCACCGGCCGCGGCGCCATAAGCCGCCGGGACCGCCCAACGCGCGGCTGGTTCACCAATGATTTTAGCTGCCCGCCGTTCCACCCCCGGCACGGTTTTACCCACCATCTCGGTCGCCAGCATCGCCGCTCCGGCGGGCAGTGGCCCCTGCTCCGCCGATTGCACACCGGCCGCCGTGGCCATGCCTGGTAGCCCGCCGGCTTCAGCCCCAATTAAAGCCGGGACAAGAGACCCGGCTGTTTCTGGAATCGCCTCGGCAATATTTGGTCCAACACCGCGAGATTCCGGAATAGCCTGTGCGCGTGCGCCTTCACGCTGTGCCAAGCCGCGGAGATATTTTTCACCCGTCCGCAGCGGGTCCTGCTCCGGGGCGACTCTTTGCATCCCAGGAACTGGCAATCTGGAGATGCCTTCCAGCCCGGCAGAACCGAGGCCGGCAAGGTTGGCGTATGCCACGTCCAGGGCCTGTGAGCCTTCATGAAAACCGCGCTTCAATGCCGACAAATAATCGCCACCGCCGGCGCTGGGGGCGCTGGGGACTTTCAAATCGGTGATATGGACATCAGATTTCGGGAACTGCGCTTGGAGCATCAGTGCGAAATCATTGGCACTGATGCCGTTCTTGTATTTGGGGTCATTTTCAATTTGCGTAGCAAACTCACGGTATTTGTCGAACTTTGGATCTGGATCCGCGAGCACCGAAGTGAACGCTTTAACGTATTTGCTGACCGTCATATCGGGCATAAAGATCACCTTACTCGAACGGGTTTACCTCTCTGGCGGCTGGCGGCTCTTCACCACCAAGATTACCGCCAAATGCGCCAGACGTAACGTGATGCCCACCAATTTGTTTACGTTCTGCCGTTTCTTCCCGTCGATATTGCTGCCAAACCGAGTTTGCACCCTTGAATGGGATGTTGTTCATGCGCGCGACCACGGCCAATTGCTGAATCACTTCTTGGTCACCAGCCTCCATAGCAAGTTTAAGTGCGGCAACAAGCTGGGGTTTTGTCGCTCCATGTCCAATCGGGTAACCAAGCGGGCTCGCCGACAGGTTTGGCTTCGGAAAGATTCCTGGCGCCAGCGCGTGTTCACCGGATTGCAGCACCGGCCGCAGCGAAATTGGGATGTAGATGCCCGTGAGCGCAGCAATACGCTGCACTAGCGACTTTCTATTCCAGGAGCCATGGCTGGTGTCGATCTCTTTGTAGCCGGTTCCAGGAGCATAGCCGGTAGCCTGCACAGCGGCCTGCTCAATAATACTGCCGGACTTCGACCCCAAATAACGTGCTGGATCGATGAATAACTTGGCCGGTTCAACGAAATTCTTCCCCAGCGTGATGTACTCTTCAGCGCCACTCTCTGCGTTTTTGCCAACATAAATCCGGAGGGCATTCACGTTCGGGACCGCACGCATACCGACCTGCCCGAGGGAAGTCATCGGCGGCCCTGGGTTGTCCCATGTGAAATGTCCGCCCGTCTTTCCATTCTTATCGGGGGCGTTGTACCATTTCGTCATGGCATAGTTCATGGTTTGCAACGTCAAAAACCAAGTGAAGGCTGCACCCATAGCCCACCTGCTCGCCAGACGAGTGCCTGTGGCATTCTCAAAAATCATCAACGGCGTGCGAAGGTTGGACATTGTCCAAGATGGCGCCAAGACCAACATCTGCGTCCAGTATCGCGCCCGCGGGTCCATGAGGAGTGCCTCCATGTTGATGGAACCATAGGCATTGTTTATGAAGTCAGCCACGGTGCGCTTGACTTCTTTGATTTGCAGGGCTGTCGGATTCGGATTTCGCTTCTCAAGTGCCTTCAATTCAGCGTCAACCAAATTATTCCAGGTTGCCACTTGTACGGATTGATTATAGAAATCCCACAGGGGCTCTTCGGTAATGTGTGCGATCTGCGCAGCTTTCTGTAGCGACCCATGTGCCATTTCTGGACTTTTGTCTTTGATCCATCCGAGCACAGCTTCTCTCTGGCCACGAGTCATGAGCTGCACACCATGTTCGACCATCTCTAAAAATGGACCTTGCATGTCCGGTCGCAGCGCCGGCGGATCGTATGGTGGCACTCCTTCCTTATGCGCGACTCGCCACAGTGAGTTCGCCCAGCCCTTACGATACTCCGGGTTCAGAAACCAGAATTGCCCGATAGTCTTCAATGGGCTCTGTGCAAATACGTTTGCTGCCTGAGCCTGCTCACTGATAGCACCTGGGTGAAAGAATGAGAGATTGAATGCCATCCGTTTCTGCCCGCTGCGGGCACGTTCCAGTCGAATTAACCATGGTTTACCCGTGGTATAAGGCTTGTCAAAAACCGCCTTCACAAGCATCTCTAAATCGGGGTGCACGTAAATGGGACGGCGTTCCCTGATAACCTCTCCAGCCTTGGTCGTTCCGGCGTAGGTTGCTTTGTATAACGCGGTTGCTTCTGGCGCTTTCTTGTAGAACGACCGAACACCCAACTGCTCTGCTTCATCCTCGCTCAAAATGCCAGCCATCGAGCGCACTACATCGGCGAGACGTTTGTTGGCGATCGCATTCGAAAGTACTTCATCCCGCGCTTTCATGACGTCAACGATGTTGTCATAACGCGGTTTCAACTTGTAGTTCTCGCCATCGATCTCGATGCCTTCTTCCATGCCGGTTCTATAGTCCGGGATGACACGCCTGGTCAGGTTGCGATCACGCAGAATGCCCCTCGTGGCCGATCTTGTCACCCAGTCCTGATCTACGGGACGGCCTTTTCGCCCAGCAACTTGCCTTGCCAAATCATCCATGTCCCAAGCTTGGTTGATGTAGGCATCAGCATCCTGGAGCTCGATTTCTTCCCCGTGCGCTTCCTTAAGTCTCGCGACTTCATTGCGCTGGAATTCGCGATGTATGCCTAAACCCTTCCTAGCCGCCGGCGAGAGCTCGCTCTCTGAAATACTGCCCTGGATGGCATAGCCCATCTTATCGATCTTTAATTCATCTGCCGGAACGATTCGACGGAGCTGGGCTGCCGTGTAATTTCGGTTTTGCTCTGCTACCTTGAGATACTCCAGGCGATCACGTTGCACATCCATGGCGATTTCGCCGAGTTGTGTCCTTCGGATATTAGCCATTGCCGCCACGCTGCGCGGCCCATTTTGATAGATCCAAGCACGAATCTTTTCGCCGCGAGTTTCCGGAGCCATGGTCAGGAACTTAGAAATAGCTCGGTTGGGATCGTCCTTGATTTTGCTTAGATCCGTCTCGGCGATGATCTGCTGTTTCCTCTCGGTGCGTGCCGTGAGGTCGGGACCATAAGTTGAGGTTTTTCCCCAGACTTTCTTGCCCGCAGTAACACCAGCGGCGCCAAACGCGGCAGCCGAAATTGTTTCTACGACACGTGCGGGAGAGTGATCCCCCATGGCAATCTGCACGCCGCCCGTTATCGCTTGTGCTCCTTGTTGCAGACCGAAGCCAACATCTACTGCAGCCGCCACTGGTGCCGTGTATTTTCCAATCGCCGTGTACCGGCTCCCGTTGATTGCGGCTAGAGCAATCCCGGCTGGCGACGTGATGAATTCGAACATCTCGGCCGGCAGCTTGGCAGCTTCTTCTGCGAGGCCCACGGCGTAGTTGCCGCGCAATGATTCCGGCAGTTGTTCTCTCAGGGCCGTCAGATACTTGTCCGAGGTTTCTTTGAATGATTCACTGCCAACCGGTCGGAATACCGAAGTCGTCCAGAAGTTTTGCGGTTCGCGTGGTTTCTCGGGCTTGGCTTCTTCTTGCTGTGGTACCGAAGATTCGTCGAATGGATTGTATTCTGCGCTTGGCTTAGCCGCTACCTTCGCCGGCCTTGCCGCCGTCCTTGGGCGATCAAAAAAGCCCTCTTTGGTTGCAACTACTTTGGCAAACTGGTCCACCTTGTCACCGAGGCGGCCGATCGGAGTATCGGTCTTGACTTTCAATTCGCCAGCGATGAATTCTGCGTAAGCTTTCGGGTCATTCCTATCCTTGTCAGGTGCATAGATTTGGGCGAATTCATAGAGTGTGCTATTCGGCGTCAGGCCGGTTTTGGTCTTACCGGTCATCTTTGCTGATAAATCTTCACGAAGTGCGCGCCAACCTTCTTGTGTGGTGTTGAAGTATTTGAACTGCTTTGTCACGGGGTCGCGCAGGTTGCCAGGGTTGTTGTAACGCTGTGGAATATTACGAGGTTCGACCTGAACTTGACGCGGCCTGGCAGGCTCTATCCCGGCAAACGGATTGTAATCTGTATCGGCCATTCATTTTATTGATGAATAAGCGATTGAAACTTATTCACATGATCGTTTGTCCATCCACCCGGCCTTGCGCCTGGGGTTTCTCCACCACCGGCGCGTGTTTCTGGCGGCGCTTCACCGCCACCGCCCTCAGCTTCTTTCGCATAGTTCGTATCCATACCGTAAAATTCCCGGTTCGCTTGGTCGACCGCCAATTGCTTGCGCTGTAAAGCTTCGTTGCGCGCGCGTGCCCGCTCGTTGTCGGCCATCACACGCACCGCTTTCCACTGATCCGAAGTGAAGCCGGTAGCGTCGACACCAAGCTTCTTTTTAAGAGCATCCGCGTTTCGATTATCTGTGATAGCTTTGATCTCGGCCCATTGCTTGTCGGCTTTTTCGTATTCAGCCTGCTCGGTATCCTGGATCTTCTGGAAACGGGCAGCGGCCGCTTTCTTGATCTCTTCGGGCCTTAGTTGTGGCGGTGCTGGTGTTTTGCCGATTGCCTCAGCACCACGGACAATCACCGGTTTCCCGTCTGGTCCCGTGATCGCCCTGGTACCACCAACAGGGCCAGCGGTCGCCGGGAACCATCGGTTAGTTCCCTCTTCGATCTTGTATTGGGTGTTTCCGGTACGATCAATCGGATTACCCATGGCATCCTGGGTTACACTGTCCGGCGCTTGGCGGCCATCCAGGAAGAACGGCATAAAACGTTCCGCCTGCTGTTTCACGCCCATGTAAGCTTCGCCGGCTTGTTGTTTTTGGGCTTCAGTTAGGTGGACGCCGGCCTTCTCAAGTTCAGCGAGCTTGGATTGGAACGTTCCGGCTGTGCGTAATGGCTCCGCATAACCGCCAATGAGATTTCCGACATAATCCCTGAACGCCTGCGGATCCATATTCTTCTGCATCACGACCAACGGTCCCGGTTGGTCTGGGCTACCTTGCAATGCACGTAGGATCACCTGTTGGTCGGCACCGGTAGGCACTTGTTTGAGGATATTCTGGACTTGCTGTTGTGCCATCTGTACGGCCGCCGCCTTCGAGAATTTCGGGTTTTGCGACAAAGCGTCAACATTCGCCATGAACTGCGCTGGGTCGATGTCTTCGCCTTTGCCTTTTTTAGGCAACTGTCCGCCAACCATGCCCAGGGCGATATCGTGGAACGCGCCAGCGATGTGTCCCATGATCCCTTGTTGCTCATCCCCACCCTTCTTCTTCCCCTTGCCATCGGTTTCGCTGAGGACAGTCCGCGCCATGTACTGCATGCCTTGCTTCTCGAGCGCGGCGCGGCCTTCATCGGTGAGGTTCGGATCGCGCAGCTTCATGTTGATGTAGTCCATCACCACGCCGCGCTGCTTGGCTTCCTGTTGCTGCTCGCGCTCATAGCTCTTGACCCGACCTCGTTCGATGCCGCCCAGGAAGCTCGTCACCACATTGAGTACTGAACCGGTCTTTGTGCTCCAGCCAGTGTTCGGCGCGGTCTGGTACGTCGGCGCTTGGCCCGTGAGCATACCACTAAAGGGACCTTGCACCGCTCCCGGATTGAAGTCGAATTGTGGAGGCTGTTGTTGTGGCATTTTACCCGCCGTACGACGGCATGCTTGGCTGTAACCAGCTTGGCAAACTCGTGTTCACGTTCGAAGGAGTCAAAGAGCCCGCCTCGCCGTACGGGTTCGTCACGATGCCCATAGGAGACGCAGTGCTCCCACCCCCACCAAAAACATTGCTAAAGACTGCCGAAGACACCGCCACTTGCAGCGGTACCCGCGGCGCCCGACAGACTGCCCAGAAAATTCATCGTATTCGCCTTCTGCTGTGCCTGCGCATTCATTACCGATTGATTCGTCTGGCTCGCGCCTTGCCCGGACGTCAATCCAGCACCGAGTTGCTGCATACTCAGACCACCTAGCCCGCTGGCGATGTTTCCTAGCGCACCTTGCGCCCCCTGCCCCAGCCCGAGCAGAGTATTCATGCCGGCATTGACTTCGCCGCCAAGCAATCCCGCAGTTGTGTTCGCTTGCTGTTGCGGTAATTGCATCAGCGCGAAGTCCTGCGCGGCACCCTTCGGCGTGGTGTCCAGGATGTTCTGCTTCGCCCCAGCGTATTGTTGCGCGATCTGAGAGAGCTGTGGGGCGGCCGCCTTGGTAACGTCTGCTGGGTTGCCGGAGGCCAGCCCCTGCGCGAACTGGATGGCCGGCTGCTGAAGCTGCTGCTGCTGCTCGTAGGTTTGCACCAGCGGCCCAAGGATCGATTGCATCTGGCCAAGCGTGCCTTGTGAGGCACCGACTTCCTGGCCGAGCAAGGCTTGCTGTTCAGCCCCTAGACTTTGTTGCGCGGATAGATTTGGGCCACCCACGGCTTACTCCTTCTCGACCCGGAACGGGCGGATCTGCTCCCATTTTTCACGGGTCATCCAACTGATTTCACACGCGCACAACTCGCCATTGAAGGAACAGTAGTTCTCCACCGGGCCGCAGTGGCTAAAGCCGAGCTTCTGCATGTAGCGGATCGCGGCCGGATTCTTCACCGGGGTTGCGCCGAACATCGCATCGAGCCCCACGTGCGTGATCGCGTGGTCGACCATCATCAAACCAAACGAATGCGTGTGGCCGTGTGGGACCTCCTTGAAAAAGGCCATCCCAACTTCAGCCTTCTTGAATTTGCCGCCCATGAGCGTCAGAGTGTTCACCCAGCCGAGCCCGCGGATCTGCGCGATGCCGTCGACATCCTCATAGCAGCCGAGCACCACCATCTTTTTGAACTCGGCAAGATACCAGGAAAGCGACGGAACCCCTTCGTACCAGATGTACTTGTTCAAGCCCTGCCGCTCGAATTCCAGATAAGCGTAGGCCAGCATTTGCTCGCTTGGATTCGGCGCCACGATCAGCCTGTCAAGAAAGTAAACCTGGTTCTTGTCTTCACGGACAACCGGCAGATTCACTCCTATATAGGAGTGAATCGGTTCAGCGACAGCGCTCATGGCTGCATGGTAAACCATAATTTCGGTCAACAGAATCAGAAAGTTGGCAAAACAAAGCTTATCTGATGGATGAAAAAGGTTGACGGAAATACCTGATACTCCATGCCTTATAATCCGGTTGAGTATGGCTCTCATTGCCTCCACCGGCGCCATCAAGCCGACCCCTGGCGTGCCGCTGCCGGCGATGCCGCTGGCATCGCAATCGACCCTGCAAAGCGACTACGGCTATCAACAGCCGGTCTCCGCCTTCGTTGTCCGATCGCTTTCCAGTAATAGCATCGGCAATAAAGTTTATCTGTTGAGCAACAGCAGCCCGGCGGATAAGACCAATTACACCAATGTGTTGTGGTATTTCGAGACAGCCAACGAAGCCATCTCTTTCACTTCCGGGCCAGGCACGAATGTGTATGAGCTCAACCAGTTCTACATCGATGCCGACAACCCAGGCGACGGCGTGATGATCACCTACGAGATCTACTGATGCTCACTGTCCAATACCCCAATTCGATCACCGTGAGTTACCCAAGAGGCTTCACACAGGTGCGCGGCTACGTGATCGACGAGAAAGGCTTCATCACCTCCGAAGTCTCCGTACCGCGGGATGCGCCCGGCTACCATGCCGGCATCATCACGGCTTACTTGCCGCCGCATCTCAAACGGCCGCGCTGGGACGGTATGCGGTGGGTAGACACAGCCGGGCTGTGGGCTTGGATTAAGGCGAGGTTTGCATGATTTTCAAAGGCGGCGGCGACGCATCGGGTGGCGGTTCGGGGGGCAATGTCAATCTGGTTGAGGTTGGCGGGGCGACTCTTGGCAGCGCTGACGTTGTCGACCAGGGCAATCAGGCTCTTCGCGTAAACATCGTTGCTGGCGGCGGCGCGGGTGGCACATCCTCGAACTTTGGGTCGTCCTTCCCATCGGCCGGTACCGCGGCGGGCGTTCAGAACCCTAGCGGCAAAATGGCCGCCATGAACGTCGATGGCAGCGGCAACTTGCTGGTCAATGTAGCCGTCGGCGGTGGCGGCGGCGGTAGCTCCACAGGGTCAACGACGGCCTATCAGGGCAATCCGCCATGGTCCATTGTCGGCAGTGGCGGGCTTTTCCCGGTAACGGGCAGCGTCCAAATCAACGGATCGGCGACCGTTTATCAGGGCACCACGGTCAACGACAACTTGATCGCTGTAGGAGGTAGTTCTATTTCGCTGGGCCAAACGACAATGGCAAAGTCGATTCCTGTTGCCGTTGCGTCGGACCAGGGCGCAATCACCGTTTTCAACGGGACGCTTGATTCCGGAAATAGTTCAACCGCGATCCTTGGCAGCGCCGGTGGCGTTTTCACCGGAGTCGCGCTCAACGTCTTTAACCAAACGGCGACGAACGTCTATATCTACTCTGACCAGAGTTCCGCCACGAATGGAGTATCTCTTCAATTTTCGTCTGACGGGGTTAATTGGCACGAAACCGATGCCTACACGTACACGCTTGGCGGGAACGCACTCATCATTACAACACCAACTCGAGCTGAGTATTTCCGTATTGTTTACACGAACGGCGCGGTAGCCCAGACTGTATTCCAGTTACAAACTATCCACAAATTCTCACCGGCGTTTGGCAACATCACGGAAGTCGTTGACCCGTTCGCTACCGGCGCACACGTACAACTTACGAAGTCCTTATTGACTGCGTGGCAAGGCTCGACGATTGTTGCTCTAAACGCGGTCGCTTTAAACGCTTCTCAAAATGCTGTCCAGGTTGCGATCAATGGCTCAGCGACCGTTTACCAGGGCACTCCGCCGTGGGCGGTTGTTGGTTCAGGTGGGCAAGTTGCCGTGGTCGGCTCAGGCGGTCAAATCACTGTTCTGCAAGGCAGTTCCCCAGTTGCCGTGGCCGGTACCGTGACAGTTCTGCAGGGCAGTTCGCCGGTTTCCGTGACCGGCAGTGCTGGCTTATTCCCAGTGACAGGCAGCGGTGGATTGATTGGGGCGAACGTCAGCCAATTAGGCGGTACGGCGCTGAGCGGCGCCAACGTTGTCGACACAGTAAATACCGCGCTGCGCGTGAACATCGTCGCCGGTGGCGGCTCCGGCGGCACTTCGTCGAACTTCGGTTCTTCGTTCCCATCGGCGGGCACGGCCGTTGGCGCACAGAATCCAACTGGCAAGATGGCGGCGCTCAATGTCGACGGTAGCGGTAATCTTCTCGTGAATGTCCAGGTTGGCGGTGGAGCATCGAGCGGCTCGACGACCGCCTACCAAGGCAGCGCGCCCTGGTCGGTTGTCGGCAGCGGTGGGCTCTTCCCGATCAGTGGAAGTGCAACCGTTTACCAGGGCAGTTCGCAGTGGGTTGTCACGGGCAGCGGCGGTCTGTTCCCGGTGACTGGCAGCGGCGGTGTTGTCGGAATTGTCGGCAGCACATCGAGTGGCGCACTCTCGGTTGTTGGCAGTGGCGGAGTTTTCCCTATCACCGGATCTGGTGGAATCATCGGGATCATTGGCAGCACGGCCAGCGGAGCGCTTTCGGTGGTGGGCAGCGGTGGCACCATCGCCGCGACACAAGGTACGACGCCATGGGCCGTGACGGGCAGCGGTGGCGTGTTCGGGATCGTCGGCAGCACCTCGAGCGGAGCGCTTTCGGTGGTGGGCAGCGGTGGCACTATTGCAGTGACACAAGGCACCTCACCTTGGGCGGTTGCTGGGAGTGGAGGGGTTTTTGGAATCCTTGGCAGCACCTCGAGCGGAGCGCTTTCGGTCGTTGGTAGTGGGGGGACGTTCCCGATCACCGGCAGTGGGGGTGCCATCGGCATCATCGGCAGCACCGCGAGTGGAGCCCTCTCAGTTATCGGCAGTGGCGGTTTAATCAATGTCACCCAGGTCCCCATCGTCTCCGGCTCTGGCCATTTCTGCAATAGCTTGATCTCGCTGAACACGACCAACGGTTCATGTGTCAAAAGCAGCCCGAGCTCGCTATACGGCTGGGCTATTGTCAACACCAATGCCTCGATTCGGTACGTGAAGCTCTACAGCAAGGGCACCACAATTTCGGTTGGCACCGACACACCAATCGTCACGCTGCCTATCCCTGGCAACGCAAACGGCGCCGGCATGCTCGCGGCTGAGTACAACGCCGGCATCACTTTCGGGTCCGGACTCGGTTACGCGGTCACTGTCAACGCGCCGGCGGCCGATTCCACTGCAGTGGGTTCAGGCGACATCGTCATGAACCTTTTCTATAACTGACATGGCAATCGATGAAGCAGCGAATTTTGCAAAGGTAATCGTAGGCTCAGCGGGCTATACCAACAGTTCCACGCAAATCGCCTTAGCCAGCGTCACTCCGTTACCGACAATCAACGCCACGGGCGGCTTCAACACGGTCTGGTGGAATGCGGCCTCTTATGCGGATCCGACTTCAGATCCGAACGTAGAGATCGTCCGTGTCAATTCCATCTCCACTGGCAGCAACATGGTCAACGTGATCCGTGCACAAGAAGGCACGGTGGCGACCAACAAGAACACCGCGGGCGGCAGCTATCTGATGATCGCTGGGCTCACGGCTAAGTGGCTAAACACGGACGTCGCACCGCACGTGGACGTGCAGGTCTTCGGCTCGGCGGGTGGCGCCGGACAGTTCACGTGGACGAAGCCAACCGCCGGGAATTTCCAGAATTGCAAAGTCGTACTCGTCGGCGGTGGTGGTGGCGGCGGTGGCGGCGCGGGCCAGGCGAGTGGCAGCAGCCGCGCTGGCGGAACAGGCGGCGGTGGTGGTGCCCTGGCACAAGTCATCTACAACTTCAGTGATCTCAGCTCCACCGTCACAGTCACGGTCGGTTCTGCTGGGTTGAATGGCAGTGGAGGTTCGACCGCAACAGGCACGGGCGGCACGGCGGGCGGGAACACGTGGTTCGGATCCACAATCGCAGCCTATGGTGGTGGCGCCGGCGGTGGAACGATCCGGACCGCCATCGCCGGCGGGGGTGGCGGCGGTACTGGCGGGGCTGGCGGTAACGGCGGCGCTGTTTCCACAACAGGGGGTGCCCCACAGACTGCGCTAGCTGTCGCTGCCGCGGGTGGCCAAGGCGCCGGCTGTTCAGTCGGCAGCACTGGGTTTTCGGCTGAATACGGCGGCGGTGCCGGCGGTGGAGCACTGGCCGCCGGCGGCGCTGGTTTAGCTGGCGGTGGAGCTATCTACGGTGCCGGCGGTGGTGGCGGCGGGGCCGGGATCACGACGCTAAATGCCAGCGCCGCGGGAGGCGCCGGTGGTGCCTCCGGGGTTTACTCTGGCGGCACAGGCGGAGCTGGCGGCGGCAACGGCTTAGCCGGGTCCGCCGGGCCAAGCGGCAACAGCACACTCGCGGGGGCTGGCGGCGGCGGCAGTGGCGTTCTTGGCAGCGGCAGCGGTGCAACCTGGACGGGTGGCGCCGGCGGCTGGCCGGGTGGTGGTGGTGGTGGCGGCGGCGCCGGAACAACAGTCGGTGGAAATGGCGGCCTTGGCGCGAATGGCGGGGCCTGGATCTACTCCTTTTAAGCTATGGCGATTGACAAAACACAAAACTTTTCAAGAGTCACTGTTTCCACAGGCTATAGTGCCGGCGCAACTAGCATCCAGCTTGTTTCTGGCAATGGTGCCCTGCTGCCGACAATCAACGCCACGGGCGGCTTCAACGCCGTTTGGTGGGATGTGGCTGGATATTCCGATCCGAGCACAGATCCGAATGTCGAAATTATTCGCGTAAATTCCATTTCCACGGACACCATCAACGTCATCCGTGCGCAAGAAAATACAGTCGCTACGAACAAGAACACGGCCGGTGGCAGCTATCAAATGGTTGCCGGCGTCACAGCGAAGTTCCTAAACACCGACATGCGGCCGCACGTGGACGTGCAGGTCTTCGGCTCGGCGGGGGGCGCCGGAGCTTTCACGTGGACCAAACCAACCGCTGGATCCTTTAATGCTTGCAAGGTCATCTTAATTGGCGCAGGTGGTGGCGGTGGTGGTGGATCTGGACAGTCCACCGGCAGCAGCCGCGCTGGCGGAACAGGCGGTGGTGGTGGCACTTATGCGAGTGCCGTTTACAATTTAGCCGACCTGGCGTCGACCATTACAGTAACGGTCGGATCGGCCGGCCTCGTTGGGGCTCCTGGAGTTAACGCCGCGGGTGGTACTGGCACGGCTGGCGGTAACACGTGGTTCGGTTCAACACTGGCAGCCTATGGTGGTGGCGCCGGTGTCGGCGGCCGCGCTGCGAATGTCTGCGGAGGCGCCGGTGGGGGGACCGGCGGCGCCGGCCTCAATGGTAGTACAACCAGCAGCACAGGAGGTAGTCCGCAGACGGTTGCCGCTGCTTATGGCTTTGCTGGCAAGGGTGCCGGCTGTGCTGCTGGCTCATCTGGCTTGTCGGCCGAGTATGGCGGCGGAGCGGGCGGTGGAGCACTGGCCGCCGGCGGCGCTGGTTTAGCTGGCGGTGGAGCTATCTACGGTGCCGGCGGTGGTGGTGGCGGGGCCGGTGGCACAACGTCAAATACAAATGCTGCCGGGGCTGCTGGCGGTGCCTCCGGGACTTACTCTGGCGGCACAGGCGGAGCTGGCGGCGGCAACGGTTTAGCCGGGTCCGCCGGGCCAAGCGGCAACAGCACACTCGCGGGGGCTGGCGGCGGCGGCGGCGGTTTTTTTGGGAGTGGCAATGGGGTGAATGGCGGCGCCGGCGGCTGGCCGGGTGGTGGTGGTGGTGGCGGCGGCGCCGGGACAACCACGGGCGGGAGCGGCGGACCGGGCGCAAATGGCGCGGCTTGGGTGTACACTTTCTAAGGAGGCGCATTAAACTATGATGTTCGGTGGAGTTGAAACTGCGGTCCTGGAATTTGGTGGCGCGATCGCCGCAACGGTGACACCCGTAGTGGTCACAGCAGCCCAGCAGCAATTGCCTATGATGGGCGTCGGCAATTAGCGTATACTTGTCAACATGAAAGTTGACACGTTCACGCTTTTAACCTTTGCCACCCTAACACTAGGCTTTCTCCTCAATGTTGCCATCAACACACGGGCGCAAACCAATGTCCGGGCTGGTGACGTCACCCGGTTCACCAACAAAAACGGTGTTACAACCGGCGTGCGTGTGACTGCCGGGGCACTCTCCTGCGACATCTCCGTCACCCAGCGCCCGACCATGGCTCCGCGCGCGGCCATGTACAGCCAAGTCACCGGAATCTGTGAGAAAGGGACCACACTCATCGGCACCTACACCGATGTGCTTCAGCCGGGCGTGAGTGTCTCCAAGACGCTCACATCGGGTTCCGACAGCCTTACGATTCAGTTCGATATCGGGACGCCGCTATTGGCTTGGAAGGCGACCGCCAACGGCAAGAGCGATAACGGGACACTCTAAAAAACACTCCTATATAGGAGTGCCGGTCAGGATTGCTGCGGTGAGTTGGTCGTTATACAGGTGCCGACTTCTACTTCCACCCGGCGAACTGCTGTTTGCCCTAGCGCTGTAGTTATCAGGTTCGTGATCGCGTAGTTGGTGCCAGAAATCCCCCCAGACACTCGCACTGACGCGGAATTCTGTGTGTAGGTGCTTGATCCTAAGCCGACGCCACCTGGGCCAAACCAGCTCGAATTGAGGATGTAATCCCCCGGCACCAGGTAGGAAGCCCAACTGATCTGAATATCGACAACGGATGCCGGGTTCTTCGGGGCAATCCGGAAGCACTGGATTGCTGCTTTCGATGGGGGCGATGCCGAGTTCGGATTGCAGGTCAGCACGTAAACCAATGCAGATCGCAATTCAATACGGCCGGCGGCTGTGGCGATCGCGCCACGGAGGGCATAGATCTGTCCGGCTATGCCGCCGCTCACAAACACGGTGGTTGTGGTCGCGGTGAAACTCGAGCTAAGAATCGTCAACCCAGAATCGGCCGCCCAAGATGCAGAAACGATCGTATCGCTCCCGATCAGCCAGTTGCCCCAGACTTCCGAGAAGTCGATGATGTCTTGTGGCGCCTTCTGGAAAATGATCTCGCATTGGAATCCGGAGCCCAATGTCGATGGTGGCGGTATGCTGGGCGGCAGCACAGGCTGTGGCGCAATTGGTGGTAGTGGTGGTGGAACGATATGCGAGAGCTGGCAACCATTCCATTCGGCAGCGCAGCGCGGGATAGCTTCCGCTCCAAGCATGAAACTAAAACCCTGCAGGCACGAGCCAGGCGCAAAGGCGCCATCCATGAAGCTCTCTGTGAGCAAGCATGAACCAGGCGACATCACGCCGTCGAACGGAGCGTTCGAGCCGGCGACGTTCGCGCCTACGGCGCACGGGTTGCTCATTGTCCCGGAATTCATCGGCTGCCAGGAGAAATCCGAGAATCCCGCCACTGGCCATGGGAACGGATTCATCGGCTGCCAGGTATTCGCATTCGCCGTATTCGCCGGAAGCTCATATTGATCTTCCAGGATAGGAGCATTTTCGGTGGTTTTGTCCAGCGCATGGATGTCCTGGAAGCTGATTGCTAGGACACCCGAAGACTGCTGCACGCATTCGTCAAAGCCGATACCTTGTTCACCGACCGCAACGGCGCCAAGTAAGGAAGCGCCACCGGCGGCTGTTTTACCGCCCGCGGTGAATTGTAAACTCTCCGGGATCTGGATCCAGGTAGTGGCGTTCCCGACGTTGCGCGGGGTGACGAAATTGATGATGAAAGCCATCTACTGATACACGATCCAAAGGCTACCCTGCAAGATGAGCGGCAGAGGGAAGGTCTGTCCCTGGTCATTACAGTACGCCGAAAAGTTATGCGCGTCGACAGCCGATTGCTGATCTGTCATGAAAGCGCCGGTGATCAACGCGGCATCCCAGAGCTGGCCAAGAACTTGCGCGTGGCTGCTCGTGCCATCCAAGCCGGCGGCTAACAGCGGTTCCATCAGAACGGCACAGCCGTTGCTGTAACGCAGGGGCTGACCCGGTATGCCGGGGTAGATAAAGCGTGGGGCAGCCGGATCCCCCTGGTTGAGTTGGTTATAGCTGGCACCATTGACGCAGATGAATTGCGCGTTCGAATCCGATCGCAGCGAGTTCCGGAGATTATAATTGCTGTTCGACCCAAAACCCCAGAGGCAGCGGGCGATGTGGTTCGCGGCGGCGACCAGCCCAGTGTTCGCGACGTACTGGATACCGGTGCCAACCGCGCCGTTCAGAACGAAATGCGTCGTGTCGACAACTGTGATTTGCCAACTGCCATTGATGCTATGAGCTGGCCCGATAATCGTTCCCCCTAAACCAGACACCCCAAGCGTGTTGTCGAGGGTGAACCCCGGTGTCCCGGACAACGCATTGAACGGAATCACATTGTGAATTTTGAAGGTTCCATCCGTTGCAGCCCCACTTCCTGTTAATTGAATCACATCACCATTCTGGAAATCCGATGCCGCTTGCAAAAAGGTGTTCCCGAGTGCGCTAGGCAACGAACTGACATTCGATCCGCTGACCCCCATCGTTTCCCGTGCTTCGAAAATCTGGATGATCGGGCCAGTCCCGTTTGGCCCATTGACTAGGCCATGAGGGCTCGCCGTCTGGCAGGTGACGCTTCCGTTCAGCGGAGCAACCACGCTCGAAATGAGCAGCGGTGCGGTGATCGAATAGAGGTACGGCGTGCCACCGCTTGCCGATGTGAAGGCGTTCGCACTGCCGTTCTGGTAGAGAAAGAACTGGTACGGATCCGCGGTAACTGTGTAAGCGACATTCTGCACGTTGATTTGAATTGGCTGGCTGATGACGTCTTCGAGCACGGAGGAAATATAGATGTCAGCGACGATTCCAACGCCGAAGATGAAGTCACAGACCGCCTGAACTTTGATCTGCAGCCCCTCTGGCGTTATTGCCGAGACCATCTCCCAGCCGCCACCGAAGGTGACGCCAGATTGCCAGGTCCCGAAATTCGCGCTCTGTAATGTGCAGGCTTGGTTGTTTCCGACCGTGCCATCGTGCTGAGCCACAATGTACAGATAGGATGGCGCGCGCGCGTCGGTCTGTGCTGGCACCTGCCCGCCGAAGGGCGAGTAGAATAGAGGGTCACAGGCATTGATTTGCAGACTCCAATTGAAGATCGAGCCCGATGCGCTTGGCTCGATCTGCACAGTTGGACAACCGATTGCCGTATTCAAAAAGAGATAGTTTGTCGCACCGATTCCGCGGATCTCCCCGTTGAATGGATTCTCCAAAAATGGCTCATTCGTGAAGGTATTCTGCGCACGAAAACGATTCTTAACGAGCGTCCAACCGCCAGCAGTGAGACCGTTTTTGATGCCATCGAGAATAGAATTGACGCTCGCTCCGGAGAAAGTCGTGGTTTGCACGGAGCCCGTATACTGGATAGCCATTGCACCTCACGAAATTGCCAAGAAAAAGCCGCCCTGGAAGTGTGTGGAGTCGCCAACTTGCGAGCTGTACAAGTGGTAGTTATGGTTGTCAAAGCTGGTTTCAATGTCCAGCGTGTAGATCGTCGTCACCAGAGCTGAGTCCCAGAGCTGTCCGAAGACCATTGGCGGCGAGCCAGCCCCATTCGCGCCGGCGGCAATGAGCGGCTCGATCACTGCTGCGCATCCGTTAGAGAAATTCAAGGGCTTGCCAGGCAATCCCGGCATCACTAAACGCGGATTGGCCTGATCGATATTCGTCAGCGCTTCGTAACTCGCCGAGTTCAGCGCCATGAATTGCGCATTGCCGGCGGAGTACAGGCCCGTGCGGAAGTTGGCGCCAGAAGACCCGACTGACCAGATAGCGCGGTTCAGTGTGCCTGGCGCAGCCACCAATCCGACGCCGTAATACGGCTGCGAGCCGGCGCCCACAGAACCATTCAATGTGAAGTTGAAGTTGTCGATCACCGTGACGGTCCAGGTACCGTTCACAGAATGTTTCGGCCCGTAGCAGAAGCCGGTTGCCGTCCCGATATTCGGCGTGGAGTTGTCGAGCGAGAATGAGGTGCTACTGACGTTGCTGATGGTGTAGATTCCGTCGACTACAGCGTCGCCGGTGCTAATTCGTACTGTGTCTCCGGTCCGGAACGTGTTATTGCCGCTGACGAGAATGTTCCCGGTTTGTAAGCCGCTTGGCTGGCGCCCCATCGATCCGATGGTCATCTTTTCGAGCGCTTCCGTAATCGAAATGGTTTGGCCGGTCGATAAGCCGTGTGCGTTGAGCGTTGTACACTGGACTGGCGTTGCCGAAGTAGCGGCCGTGATCGGATTTGGGACAAGAAAGCTCTGCAAATAAGGAACGCCGCCAGACACGGCCGTACCGTTCGTGGTTGACTCGCTGGCGAAAATGAACAGTTGGTACGGCCCGCAGATGATCCGATAGGTCAAAACCGGGTTAACAGTGATCGAATAAACCGCGCTGGTGGTGTCCTCTAGCACTGTTGTGACGTACAGATTCGCTTGGAGCCCCGCTGATGGGTTGAACTCTCCGACCAGGCGCACGCGCAGCTTCAAGCCTTCTCCAGTCTGTTGCGATTCCAACTCCCAACCACCCTCGGTGGTAATCCCCACGCCGGTAGATGCAGCAGGAGTCACGAACCAGCTCCCTAAATTAGCGCTGTCCACGCCTAGCGTGATGTTGTTGTAGGCTGTCGTACTGCTGCCGGCTACGATTTGGACTCCATTCCATGCTTGCGGGAGATCGAATGTACCAGCCTGAATGCAGTTGAAAATGGGGTCATTGTTTTGAATTGCGCTCCCGAGATTTGAGAAACAGGTTTGTGCGGAAGCGCCGGAGCCTGCGAACACCGGGAAGGATCCGTCCGTGAAAGGTGTGGACGTGTAGAACTTGTAGACGGTTTGGCCGATCTCAACCCATTCGCCATTAGCAGGGATTCCGTTGAACGGATAATTCAGAAACGTCGCGCCAGCGCGATGCCGGTTGTACAGCGTCCAACCTGCGGCAAGCAGCGCGGTCTTGATTCCGTCGAGAATACTTTGCACCGACTGCCCGGTGAAGCTGTCGTTGATCACGGTGCCCGAATATTGGATCGACAAAAAAACCTCCTATGTAGTCGCGACAAACAGGCTGCCGTTGGCGTTGTTGTCGGTGATGTTGGTGTAATTGTGGCTGTTGAAATTTGTCTGCAGATCGAGCTGGTAGGATTGCATCACCAGCGCGGCATCCCACAATTCGCCGACGATCACCGGAAGCGCGTTGTTACTGGTTCCGTAGCCCAACATCGGCTCACAGATGATCGCGGCATTATTAAACCAGAGACCTGCCAGACCCAGCGTAGTCGCATTGCTTTGGACGCCGAAGAGCTGTGGACTACCCTGCCCGGACCCGCTGCCGACATTGGCGTTGAACTGATAGTCAGTATCCGAAGAATTCGGCGCGAGGCTATTCCGAAACGTCGCGTTGCCCGCACCGTCGCCGATTGACCAGATGGCTGTGGTTGTGCCGGCCTGTAGGAATGCCGGGATCCATGGAACCCCGCCCATAATGGCGCCGCTCGATGGCGTCGACACGTTCGGCAAATACAGAAAGAACTGGTAAGGATCGGCGAGGATCTGGTACCGTTTGTTGGCGGCCGGCGTGGAGGTGTGGATGACGCCGAGCTGTGTCAAGGCCACGTTGCAGAACTGGATCGTGACGCTGGTGCCGTTGTCGAGCAGCTTGATCGAGCACTGCAGTGATTGCGGGGTCAATGCGCAGGTCAGCGTGTAACCCCCGGCCACTACCGAGGAGCTCCAGCCAGCGTTCGAGAGGTTCGTGTTGATGCCGTTTTTGAGATCGGCGATGGTATCGCCCAGGAAGTTGTTGTAAACGATCGGACCGCCACTGTACTGGATCGCCATACTAACCCCAATCCTACGCGAAGATTTCGGTCAACACTATAGCAATTGCACTTTGACGATAAAGTTCTGTGCCAGCGTGCGCCCGCCGGGAGTGGTGATCGTGTTTGTGACCGAGTAGCTGGAGCCCACCGTGCCACCCGAGATGAACGCGGTGACCACATAGCCGACGTAAGTTGATTTCGCCACCGCGACCCCTGGATCGGTAGCCCAGGAAGAGGTCTTAATCGTGTCCGAGGCGGCGGTGAGCGGCATCGTCCAGTCGATCGAATAGTCGGTGGTGGCTTGTGGGTCTTTCACGAATGTCATGCAAACTGGCGTTGTATTGAGAGGCACGGTGACCGTCCTTGGATCTTGGCAAACTGTTGCTATGGTGTACTTTATGGCTGCGAGCAGACGCGACTCCGAGCACACGTTGAGCATGAAGCCGACGATTGCCGGCGGGTGCGGTGACAATATCGAGAGACTCGCCGCCCAGGCTTGCATCCTCGCCACGAAATTACGGGTTGCGGCCTTGCTCAGATTGGCGTTCCATGGTGCCCAGGTGGCGCTGAAAAAGACGCTCAGGAAGGTCTTTGGTGGCTTCACTGGGTCGACATTCTGTTGCAGGCGTCGAAACAATTCCCGCTGGCGCAATGGCTCTTGCGACGAATCTCCGATTTGCAGGAAATTCCAGGCCGGCAACAGGGTGCCATCGCGGAGATCATTCGGCACTCCTATATAGAAGTAACTTTGTCGCTGGCGTACCGGGACAGAGATCGGCGTGACGATGGGATACCAGCCGGCCGGGTCCACAAAGGCCGGTGTGATAAGAGCACTCCACGGTGGCTCGGCGACGTAGTCCCGTCGAAACGCATGCTGCGCGGCCTGGCGCGCGTGCCCTACGTAGTCGTTCGAGTCGTAGAAGATGTAGTCCTGCGAGGGAACGCTCAACCCAACCGGCGTGAATAGCGCCGCTGTGTTGTCCACATAATTCCGCGGGAACTGCAGATTCAACCGCTTGGCTTTGTTGTAGTCGAAGGAATCGTAGAACAGGTAGCCGATGCTGGGTGCCGCGGCCGCGCCGGTTGCCGCAAAGATGATGCCGGCATCAGCCACGTAGTCGCGCGGAAAGTGCGCCAAGCGATTCTGCCGTGCCTTGTAATCGAAGGAGTCATAGAAATTCCAGCCGAATGACGGTGGAACCGTTGCTTGAAAGTTGCTCAAAACCGCGTTTCGATCGAAATGTGCCTGCTGAATCCGGCTGGCGGCCGCGCGATAGTCGAACGAATCATAGAAGATGTAATCCTGGGATGGCACCACGGGCGTTACTGGCGCGAAGTCAAGGAAAGCAACCTGGTCGCGCGGGAAGTGAGCGGCGCGCAGTGGAGCCTGTCGGTAATCGGTGCGGTCGTCGAAAGCATAACCGAACGTCGGAACCCCGGTTGGCACCACTTCCCCCCAGAAACCTTCTGTTTCGACATTTCTATTGAATGACTTCTGGGCTAGCTGTTGTTTGAGGTGGTAATCGAAGGAATCGTAGAAGATATAGTCCTGCGAGGGGATTGGCGGTGGCGCTGGGTAAACATGCAAGGGCCTAATGGCGGGGTAGGTCTTAGTGTAAAGATCCTGAATTTCCGCCTCTGAAACGATGCGATTCCAAAAGAACACGGATCCAATTTGCCCGTTGCTCAGCGGGGAAATCCCGCCTGTAAATGCACCAAATGTCAAGGGCTGGCCGGAATCGGAGACGCGGCTGCCACTGCCACTGATCGCCGTATTGATGAATGCAGGCTTGCCATCAAGATAGATGCCTGAGTGCGCATCGTTGCTGTTGCCGCCGGTGTGGGCTCCGGTTTTGTCCCAGTAAAAGACGTAGAAATGCCAGTGTGTCGTGTCTGGGACCGCCATTTGAAGCTGAAAGTTATTCGCTCCGGTGAATGCGGCATCAAACCGGATATTTCCACCACCGCTCGATTCAACCTGGATAATCCAACCATGGCCGATAGAGGAATCGCACTTACAAATTGGGTCCTGGTTGGACGGCGCCACTGTGCTCAACTTCAGCCAGAACCCGATTGTGAACGGGTCAAGTGCGGCAGATGGGCCAGTGGCGAGCCCACCGTTGAAGTTGACTACCGGCCCGCTTGGACCTTGTAGCCAGTTGTAAGTTCCGGAGAGCTGCGCCGGCGTGACGCCACGCACATCATGGAGGACCGCGCCGCCTGCTTCGTTGAGCAGGTACCCAGCTTGCAGATTCTGCGCAGAAGGGGCACTGATGTCATTGAGGCCGAGGATCGGCTTGAGGCTCGAGCGAAGTGTGCGATAGAGGAGTGCCATCGCTAGGCCCTCCTCCTAGACGACCTGTTGTTGAACCGACTGATACCAGGCGCTGCAGGACGAGCCGGCAAGCGAAGTTCCTGTTGCATTTTCCACGACAATGCCCCAGTGGTCCGGCATCGTACCCCCAAAGGCAAGGCTCAACGGGAAAGGCCCGCCGATGTAGCTCGACCCGCTGGAAGGGCAGTTGATTGTGCCGATGATTCTGACGTTTGGTGGACTGGTGAGCACAACCGCCGAATCGGTTCCCGGCACACCGTCAGTGTAATTTGTTCCACCGTTCGCAGTGCCGTATCCGTAGACGTTGACCGAACCAGCGCCGCCTGGACCCGTGGTGGCCTCTACTCCAACAAACACTTCAAGGCTGCTTCCGGAAGCGCTCGCGACCGCTAGGGAGCATCGCTGTGAGCTTCCGCCGAGCGAAGTGAACGTGCACGTGATGGTTTGGCCGCTCGATCCATAGAGCGGGGAGACTACGCTCAAATTGTTACCTCCTGTAACTTCTTTGAGTTACACGACCGGCACGCCAGAACGATCGCTTCTTTCGCATTCGTTTCGTCGAGGTGCTCAAGCGTCAGGTCTTCGCCGAAAAGGCGCTCTTTGCCGCACCAGCGGCACTTCCGCTCTTCCCGGTCGATGATCTCGCGCACATCGTTGATCGTGATGTCGCCGGAATAGCGTGCCATGGAAGACTTTACGTGAGAGTGGAGGAATTGTGCCATCGATGTGCCAGCCGGTTTGATATCGCTGTGTGCCTGATTCCACTTGATCGCCTTAGTCCGAGGCGCATCATCAACGGGAAATCCTTGTTCCCGAAGCCTGATGCGAGCCTCATAATCACGCTGCCGCTGGCGCTGGAGATCTTGATTGTTGAGATACCAACCACGTAGGCGAACGGCATCTTTAGCCTTTCGCTCCTCCGGGGTGATCGGGATGCGATCTGAATATTTGTGCTTATGCGCCCCATTGCACGAGCGACAGGCGACCGTGAGATACCGCTTGTCATTCACCGGCTGTAAATGCTCCAACGTCAAATCTGGCCCCCGTAGATTTTCTTTACCACACCAGTGGCACTTATAGCCAGAACGCTCGATAATCTCAAAGACATCCTGCGCCGTGAGTCTTCCAGGAAAACGGCTGTTGGCCGCCTGAGCCTTGCGGATACAGGCAGCAAGAACGGGATTTTTAACAATCCACTCGCGCGCCAGTTCAGCGTTACGTTTCTGGTTACGCTGGCGCCAAGCTTGATGATCGCTAGCAATCTTGTCGCGATTCTCTTGGCGATATTGACGCATGTATTCGGCATAGTCTTCGTTCCCGTTGCGCCATTTCCGCATGTACTCGGCGTGTGATTTTTTGCTCATAATGAGTCATTATATCACTCCTACCAAGTACCATCAATAACACGTAAGCTATTGAGTCTATTCATCCCACAAAAGTCCGATTGTGTATGGCAGAGTTGGTGCCGTGATCGCCTGGATGCCGATGCCGCCGCTACCGAGCGTCACTGATGGTTCGGCGCCGAGTGGTGCATTCCAAATCACCGTGGCGCGCTGGTTAAGCGAGATCTCATACATGTTGCCGCCAATGTACGTCGGCTCGGTGGTGTAGTTGTTTTGGGTCGTGACCACAGGGGTGCCATCAGCAAGATCAGCCTGGTAGCAGCTACCGACCGTGCCGGTGCCATCGACGGTGAAGCGGCGAATTGCGAACTCAGCCACGTTGTCAGCCGGCGTGCCCTCGCATCCAATGACAACCTGAAGTAGTTTCGGGCGGCGCGAGGAGGTGGCCCGCAGTGAGATGATGGTTTTGGTCGAAGCCCCGGTAACCTGGCCGCTGGTAGCATACGCTTTCATGAATTCCCTCCAACCTTTTCAGAGAGAAGGATAGCGCGTAATTTCTGTCAACTGAATCTATTTTTTCAATGACTTACGAGGAATAAATGTCAACTACTAAGAGCCACCCGCCGTAGCAATCGCGAGATAGGAATAAGTAACAGAATCTCCGGAATTCACGCCCTGTGGTGGCGAAATTACCCGACGGTCCCAGAGCGTTCCACCGGTCGGCGGCAACCCAGCACCGAGAGATGAGTACAGACCCCATTCCTGAAGCGTGTACGTGTTGCTGTAGGCGATCGTGGCTGAACTGAGGAACTGCCCGGCGGCCGGATTGCTGTTCGAGCCCGCGACACGCGCTTGGCTGATCGGAGCGCTCAAATCAGTCTGGCTGATGGTCGCTGGCGTGTTGCTGGTGCCAGTTTCGTGGTACAGGAAGTTGGCGACATTGGCGCCGCCGGCATTGGCGAAGTTATTGCAGAGGTAGTTGACCCCGGCGGTCGTCACCAAGCTGTACATCATGGGCGCCCTGACGCCGAATTCGTGATCCAGCATCCACGCCAGGAAGGCCGTGAAACCCATCGCCGCGGGGATCTGGGCCTCTCGCCTCAACCGGCGCCACAAAGCCCGCCAGAAGCTGCGTGGCTGCGTGTAGAGCATATCGCTGGAGACGATACGCTCTTTTTCGGTGCTGCCATTCGCCCGGTGGACGACGACAGAAAGTTGGCCTTTGAATTCCGGGATTTTGGCGATGAACATTTGCTACGCGGCCTGCGCTCCGCTGGCTTTCTCGTGGTGTAAGTTGTTCAATGCAAAATGCAAATCGTAGTACTCGCCAATGCGATAGTGGCGCATCTCTTCTGGCGTCGCCGCAATCGTGAAACAGTTGCCGCTAAAAGCATGCTGGAATACAAGCTGCCCGTTTTCGTGATCCTTGGACTGCAGATTAAACCCCGTGAGTTTCATCGATTTCTCCTTCTTGCGCTAGTATACGACCATTACCTGACCAACTGAAGACCCGGTTGATTGATAAAGCTGGCCCACTACCAAACCGCCGGCCTTAGCGGCCTGGTTCCCACTGAATTTCGGCAGCACCACCACTAGGCCGCCGTTCACCGTCACCTTCCCGTTGAACGTAAACGGCCCGGCCTTGAAGGTGAACGGCCCCTGGCCACCCTGTGTCGCGGCCAACTGCTCGGCAATGAAGCGCAGCGCCTGATTGAGCCGGGTCGGGTCTCCTTTTTCCAGGTCAGTCTTTGTGATTGTGACAAACGAGAACTGCTGGTTGGATGGTGTTGCCATAACTAAGCTCCAGGCGGCACATCAATGGGAATCTTCTCCCAGAGCGGCTGCTGCTGATAACCCTGGCGCTGGTCGCCGGACAAGTACATGACTTCCACTTTCGTGCCGTCCTTATAGAGCTTGAACGGCGAACAGGTGTTGCACGGATCGATGGTGAACCGGTAGACCTTGCTCTTGTTCGTATACCCACTCGTGGAAATCGGCGGCAAATAGAAGCGTTCGACGTTGCGGTACGTGTGCGGCGGCAATGTTGTCGAGAGGAATTGCTGATTCATATCCCGGAAGATCTTGACCGTCAATGAACTTTCGCACACGTACTCCACCCAGACTTGTTTGATGAACTTGAAGCCATCGTACTGAAAAGCCGTTTCATACGAATCCCAGTGCAACACGGCGCATGGGTCGACAATCCAGTTGTACTTGTAATTGAAAAGCTGGGCTTTACCCCCGGCTGCCGGTGTGAAGACCAGACGGACACTTTTCCCCACGATATCGCTGGAGGTTGTTAATATCCGATCGCGATCAATCGTCGAGGTATTGATGTACCAGCTCTGGCGCTCCACACCGTCCAACCAGAGGTCCACTTCACAATCGACGGAGCCCGTATCGATCGTGAGCAGGATCTCGCGAAACACTTTATCACACAGGTACCCCAGATCTTCCCAGTCCGTAAAGAGGACCTTGTCTGGAGGATATTTGATGAAATCAAAACCATAGTCCCAAACTTTGAAATTCGTCGAAGGCGGCGTTGGTCGGAGCCGGATGGCTTTGCAAATCACATCATTCGGGATCGGGAAGTTGTCCCGATTGCGCACCGGGCCAACTGCCAGCGTGCTTGTTGGACTCCGCAAGGTGACGGTCTGGAACGTTTGGGTCTCGAGCGCTGGGCTGATCCCGCTCGACATGTCGAGGTTCAGCGTGACTGCTTCCCCTTGAGTGTCATATTCGATAGTGAGCTGCTGCAGTTTCTTGTCGTACGGCCAACCAAGGTTGTCCCAGTCGAGCGCGCGACCGAGCTGGATCTGCTCCAGTGGCAGGTAATTAAACGTGATCGTGTACAGCGTCACGGGAGTCGCGGTTGTGCCGCTGATCTTGAAGGCGATCGCGTAGGCTTCCTGGGCGGACCCAGATTTCAGTGGCAGCACCACGCGGCGCCGTCCAACGGCTTGCGGGATGACGAACACGTCAATAGGATCCGGCGTGGTTGAGAAATCATAGTAAACGTTCACTGTCACGGTTGAAGGATTTTGCAGCTCAAACACGATGTCGCCGAACTGCTTCTGTAATGACGGCATTCCCAAGGTGTAGAAATTCGTGAGTAGAAACCATGAGATCGGATGCCCGTTGTCCTGGGCGGCATCGGTGAATCCATCGGTCGTGTCCAGCGCAGTGGACGTGATCGGCATGTCCATCTGATTCAGATAACCCTGGAAAGGCCCACCGCTCGAGCTTTCGATGGTGCCAACCAGCAAATCACCGGTATCTTCTTCAAACAACATCGACAACGGCGTCGTCGCATAAGTGTCCGTGACATAAAGCGTATCGATTGACCAGCGGTTGTAGATGGTATGGTAGCGAAGCAGGGGCGTGTTGCCGGCGGTGTCCCGGTAGAGGAATCTCACCTCATTGCGGAAGTAACTCAATTGCATGAAGGCGACGTCGCTTACGCCATTGCCGTCCGGGACCGTACTGAAACTGACCGGGGCGAATTGGTTGACCGTCTCACCTTTGAAAAAGGGGTCGATCGGCTCGCTCATTTTAGTGGATGGGCCGCCGGACCAGGCGTAGATGCCATCATAGGAGACGTACCAGATGGCATTGTCGACCTTGCACCATGCCTGTTGGCCGTACAGCCCGCGCTGCGCCGGCGAGATGATCGGATCCGTCATCGCCCCATTCCAGACGTTGACTACGAAAATGTTGTCGCGATTTAGGCAAACGATTTGTCCGTTGAATTCCGTGATGGCGATGATCGGATTCGACGGGCTGCCGACTTCGATCGACCCCGGCGAGCCATCTTCGAGGTCCACAACGGGGAAGGACTCCGGGATGCCAGTCTTGGACTTGTAGAGATAGGTCGGGTTGTTTACGTCGCCGGCGAGGAATAGCGAGTTGAAAGCCAGCGCCGAGAGACTGCAAGGCTGGTTCGAGACGCTGCCAGTGCTTACAGTCTCCCCGGTACTGTGCGTGTACTGGAAGAAAGTCCGGATCTGCAGGTTGCCGGTAATCGCTTCAAGCACGGCGAATTCTTGTGTGTTGCCTGTCCCGATACTCAATGCGGTGCCCGGCCGCAGAACTTCCGCGAGGTCGGTTTGGCCAGGTGCGAATCCCTGGTTGACGGTCAGGGTATATTCGGCCATATTGCCTGCCGTGCCACCAGAAACAAAGGCGTTGATGCTGGCAGAAAACGCAATCGGCAAGGTGGAAGTGACCGGCGGATCATTGTCGAATTGCGCCTGTGGGTTGCTGGCGATCGCCGCATCCGACATTGTGTCGATGAAAGTCACGTCGGTCGACAGGCTGAACGTCTGAGAATAGGCGACATTGGTCTGGGTGCCGGCTGACTGCTGCAACGTAAGTGCCGTCGTGGAAGTCACCTGCTGAATCGTATACACGACGTTGTTGATCGTGATGGGGGTTCCGGTCGGCCAGTTGATATTGAAAAACGCTCCAGTGGTGAGTGCGACATTGTAGCCCGAAGTGCTTACTTGACTTCCAGTTACGGTGTTTGTGTTGGCTTGCGTATAGCCGATTAAACGATAGAAGTTGTCAGCAAAAGAGCCGCCAGCGCGGTAGATCGCAATCGAATTCGGGCCATAGATCTGTGGATCGACGTAGACGGCCTGAGTGATGTCGTTCGGCTGTTGCGGCGCCGGGCAGATCGGGCTGATCGTCAAATTGACAGCTTGGTTCACCGGTGACAGGCCGGTGACCATGAACATAGAAGGGTTGGATTCTGCCCCCGTGATTGGATTCCTAAAGGTGTAAACGTAGGTGTAGTCGGTGATCGTCGCATTCGGGCCAGGATTGGTGGCAAACGTAACAGTGAAACCGACCCCGTTCTGATATCCGGCCGAGGTCTGGATGGTTAAGTGGTTCACGTCCTGGACCGCGGTGATCACGTAAGGCTGCCCATTGATGGTGATGGGTGTGCCGGATCCCCAGGAAATGCTGAATGGGCTGCCGCTGACATTGATGACCGTGTAAAGCTGGGTGTTGCAGCTTCCGCTGCTGGTGGTCGTCGGCAGGGCGGCGCCGATTGCCGCGCGCATCGGGAACACTGGGCGATCGATTCCAAACTTCTCGAGTGGCTGCAGATTGCCATTAGGCGTGTCCGTCAACACGTCTTTGAGCATCAGCGTCGGAGTAGCAAAGTAGGCGTAAGGCAATCCGCTTGAGTTCTTGCGGTACGCCACCATGCTCCAGTAGGCGCCAAATTCGTTGAGGTTGGTGCCATTGCCTAGCGTCGCCACGGCATAGCCGGCGATCGGATTCACCGTCGAGGACACACGAAAGATTTGCTGGCCACTGCCCAAGTAGCGATAGTTGTTCGCTGCGTTAGATCCCGTTGCCAACCTAGCCAGCACGTGGATGAAATCGAGAACATTGCCGAAATTGTCCGTCAGCGGCGTTGAATTGATACGGAAAAACCCGTTGCGAGTGACGATGGCGCCTTCCTGTAAGCTCACTAAGTTGTTTAATTGCTGGAACATGCCCTCTTGCAACTGGGCAGGGTCCAACTTCGTGACCATCCCCATGTTGCCGAAGACCTTCGTGGTTTGTTTGTATGGCGCCGGTTGATTCATTCAAGCATCCTGACCCGAAGTTCGCCATCTGGAGTGGAATATAGTTCCCCCTGACGCACGTTTTTGGCTTTTGCGTCTTCGTCGTTTTCGGCGATTGGAACCTCGATGATGATGTCTTGAAGTTTGTCGTTTTCCATCAGGTCATCCTGGTTTGCAGCACGCTCGATCCGGTCACGTAGAGCTGTCCAACGGCGACGCCGGCGGCCGCCGCTGCAGCGTCGTTGGCAGCGACTACGAGCGAGCTGTAGAACACGATATCCATCGCATGCACCGTCGCCGGGACGCTCCCGGAAGCGGTGAGTACGTTAGCACTCGTTGTAACCGGCACTGGCGAGATTGTTAGCGAGCAATCTTCCTTGAAGATTGGCCGCGGTGTGAGAGTGATGACTGGTGTGGCCATTACATTTTTTCCTCTTCGACTTCCTGCATGATGGCGCGCGCGAGGTTAACGCCTTCCTGGAAACGAGCAGCGCAATAGCGTGCTCGGAGTTCATCCTTCATTTCTCCATCCATCTTGAAAACACGCTCGAGCACGCCGTACTTCAGATACACCGTGAAGCTGTCCGGTATCCCTTGAATCAGATCCGTGAGCGCGTAGGTTTTACTCTGCACTGGGAGCGCCGTCGATGACATCATCAGGTTCGCGCTAGACGGAACCAAGTTGCTGACTGTCCCAAACTCGGCCGAAATCGGATCCAGATAAGACCCACCGGAATAGCTACTGATCGTCCCGTAAAACGGTGCTGTGGTACTGAAGGTGAAGTTGACTGGATTCGTCACGGCACTGAGTGTGCCGAAGTAGTTCGCCGACACGCCGACTGTATTCCCGTTGATGATCGGCGCCGGCACGAGTTGGATCGCTTTCACGGTGACGCGATCTTCATTCCAGGTTTGCGGTGCGCCAGTAGCGGTCCGCCAGTTAAGGAACAGCGCATCGAGATTGTAAGAATCCGTCGGACTCAGGAAACGGTTGTTGTAGAATACATCCTCAACCTGCATCTGGGCGTCGGCTTCCGTGTATACTCCTGTGCCGTTTGTCACGGCCTGGCAAAATAACTTTTTGACAAGCCCGGATTCCTGAGTAAAGTCCTTGAACGCGCTAGAAAAGAACCCGAGAAATTGGTCGACGGTAAGCATACCAAGCTGCAAGCCGGTCGTCTCCGGTAAGTTGGACAACACGGGTTCCAAAAGCACAGCGCACACGGCATCGTATATGTCGGACACGTAAGTCATCAGCCCTTCTTGACAGCCTGCGCCTCAATCCAGTACCGGGGCTGGACCAAATAGCGCCAGCGGCCGTAATCCTTCATGACACTCAGGAACTTCTGGTAGAGCAAACTCGCGTCGGCAAAGATCTTTCCACCTTCCTTCAACTGCAACACGTGTGCCGCGTAGTCATCGATGATCTGGGTGTACTCATCCGGCAGGTCAATGACGTCCGTGGGATTGACCAACAGCGTCGGCTCGACGACGCCGACAATGGCGAGCGGGAGCCCGCCAATGACGTCAGCCGGGTGGATGCCGAACTTCTGCGTGCCGATCGGCCACCATTCCGCCACAGGCCCGAAGCTTGTAGCCGTGTCCTGATACCAGAGCCGGTAGCGCTGGGTGAGCGCGCGAAACGTCGTGCGCCGCAACTGCCGGTTGTTGAAGGCCACCGCCATGGGAAAGAGTAGACCCGCCGGCTGATCGTAAATGTACCGGCCGATTTGCGTACCGCCCGGCACCGAAACCACAGCCTGAGTGAACCCCGTGAAGACGTTGAGAACGCGCAGTGCTTCGTTGATGGCGTTGTAGCGTTCCGTCTGGACGTAGAACAGCGAGTTTCCCTCCAACCGGTCGAGAACGCGGGCGTCCAAGTCTTGGAGCTGATATTGAGGCATTCACGTACTGACCGCCTCCGCCTTCACATACGCCTTCCATCCCCAGTTCCCCGCGACGTATGGAACGGGATTTGGCACAAATCCATGCTCGGCATTCCATCCATCAAAGAGTTCCTTTTCCATCTTAGCTTTTCGCAATAACCACGAATGGGCCTCGTCTAAGTCATTTGTGGGCGCAAAATCCTGACGATAACACTCAATGATGTGCCCGTCTGGCAGGGCGTACGTGATAATGTACGTTACCATCCCTTCAGGGGTGCGCTCATCAACGGTGGTCGGCACGGGTTACTCCACCTTTTTCACTACGATATTGGCGCGCTTCACCGTGTTCGCCCCGCGCATGTCGGTGAAGTGGTGCTCATAGTGGCGCATCGCTTCGCGATCCCGGCACTCGGCTTCCCACTTCTTCTGGTTAGCCATAATCTCCGCTTTGCTCTGGCGCATACCGGTGTTCTTCTGCTCGATCCGGGCAGCATCGTGCCGGTTCAGCTCTCGCGTCTTCGCGCGCGCGAACGCGGCCACCGGATGCTCGAATCCCAAGTTCTGCCGGTTAGCCTGCGTGATGTAGTGTTCCACCGACCGTGGGCCGGTGTCGTTCGTGTTCGGTCCAGGAGGGACACTTTTGGTCATAGGCTCTCCCTCACTCCTATATAGGAGTGGCTACCGCTTCTTCTTGCGGACGCTTTTGCTCTTGTGCGCAGTTTCCAACGCCGAGCGGTGCATTGCGTGAATCCCGCGCTTCTTGCCGTGCCGGTACATCCGATCCTTTTTCAATTTGGGCATGTGCTTGTCCTTTTCGTACTTGAGTTAGCGCCGCTTCTTGCCGCGCTTGCCGGTCCTGTGTGTGGTCTCGCGGGCTTCCTTGTCCAGCTTCTTGCGGCCACCGTACATTTTCGCTTTCTTGAGTCTTCCCTTCTTCATTCGAAACTCCTTCCATCAATTGTGATCCGTCATTTCTGACATCACAAATGATTTCTTATAGTTGCGGCCTACAGATTCCAGGAAATCACATCGGGATCGTGCGACTGCCAGAAGTTGGCTCCGGCCGATCCGAACAACTGCTCGAAGTTGAAGTCGAACGCGCGCTGGAATTTGGATTCGTCGGCATTTTTAGCGTCTTCGAGCCCCCTCATAAATCTCTGCTCGTAGTGCATCGCCAACTTCGGGTTGTGGTACACGTCTTTCTCGTTGACTTTAAAGTTCAACGCATCTGCGAGTGCTCCGTACATGAAAACACTCGGGTTAATGAACCACGGCGGCCGGTCGGTGTCGTTCAGCATATCCGGCCACTGCTTCTGATAGATGAACCCGAGCTGGTACGCTCCGAATTGCCACGGCCAAAGCTCGTATTGCATGCTGCCGCCGGCGGAAGGTGCCAGGTCAACAACAGCTAGCGGCGGCCCGGTCGACGACCGCTGCGGATCCCGCCAGTTGATCTCCATAACAGATACGTGGATGCGCAGCGGAATGCCCTGATAGGCGTCGATCATGAACAACAAATCCTTGAGGTCTGGCGCCAAGGTGAAATATGACTTCACGATCTGGTATGGCGAATTGGTCAAGTTGTTGTAGCCCCATGGCAGATCGATAGTCAATTGATTTGCATTCTGGACTGACGTCACAGTGAAGACCGGGCTCGATTCGTCGGTACGGAACTGCATTCCAGTGAGAGAGGAAGACGTGAGCGTGGTCGCGGCCGCTGGGTGCACGAACTGGAATTGCGCCGTGAAGGTTGTCGCCGTGGTGCGCACGACGGCGACGGTCTCCGGAGTCCCGGCAGCATCCACGTAGAGATAGGTGTCGGGCATAATATTCAACATCGAAACCGGAGTTACTACCACATAGCCTATTTCATTGATACCGGAGGCAACCGTGGTGTTCACTTTGTCATCCACGGGCCACGAGGTCGTGTTGCCTTGAGTGTCCGGGATCCCGCCGGCGACGATCGTCGATCCAGTCGTCACGTTTACGGTTCCGTTCTTGTAGAAGTTTGGGATCGACAGGACTCCGTGAGACAGTAAGTCAGCCCAGTAAGTGCGCGAGTCGAGCGCTTGGCGCACGCGGTCGTTTAGCCAGCCCTGGACAAGGTTTCGGTCGAGGTTCGGCCGAAAGCTCATGACTCGGCCGGTGAGACTAAATAAATTGTCGGTGAACTGTGCGATGGTTTATCTCCTGTATTGAGGTACGTTTCCAAGGCTTCCGGCGCTGAAAACCCCAAACACACTCAGCAGCCAGAGCACAACAAGAATGATCACCACGACGTTCAGGATGTTCTTTATTTTCCCGTCCATCGGGATGTAAGTGTTGACAAGCCACAACAGGACACCCACAACAACCAGGGTGATGAGCACAGAGATGATCGGCATAGTTACTCCTTCTCTTTCTTTGGGGCGGTTTCCGTGGTCTGCACAGTCTTCGTGACCGTAGCCGGCGGATGCTCTTGCTGCTCCACGGTTTGCACGGTGGTCACCGTTTCGATATCCGGAATCGGGTGAGTATCCAGAAAGAAGAACAACTTGAGAAATCCGGTTCCGAGAAACATCAGGCCAATGAACTGGTAATAAGCCCAGTGCGTCGGGTTGTACTTCGTCGCATCCATGATCGGAGAGATAGCGGCTGTCGTCACTGCGCCGGCGCCTCCGGAGACCACGGCCGACACCAACTGATAGAGCCATGGTCGCCACTCCAGCACCATCAGCGAAGCATTAGGACCGAACGAGGCGATTTTCATATTGCTCCTTCACATCCGTTTGACCAGCTCTGGCGGAGCCTCAGCTACGTTCATATAATCCGCATGCTCGGAGCTGATCGGTTGAATCATCAGGTGGTAGGTCTCGATGTCCGGGGCACAATAGACCTTGATGCCCAACTGAATCAGTCGCACAAAAAAGCTGAAATCCTCACTCCACTCACCGATCGGATCAAACGGTTTCTGGTGGAGCTCATTGGTGATGCGCTCGAACACTCGCCGCCGGACCATGAGGCAACCAGCGCCGGCGCAATCAACGCGCAACAGTCGGCCGATGGTCTGCCAGCCGGCGATCCCGTGGAATTGCCGCTTGTTCGGTTCCCAGGCGTAGAGCACTGGGTTGTGCGGCGGGATTTTGTAGTGGTAGAGCCCGGTCAGCACATCAAGGTCAAATTCGTTCAGCAGAGAAACCATTCGGCAAACCAGATCCGGCTCAAATGTCTGGTCAGTATCAAGCATCAGCACCCAATCGCCAAGAATGTTGTCCGCGATGCCGTTGCGCGCCCAGGCATGGTAGCTCGTGATGGACTTCGTCAAATGGATGATCTGGTTTGGACCACAGAGGTGCTCGTTCGAGTACTGGATCATTTGTACCAGTGACCATACGAACGGCTCCGGCACCGCCATCAGGCCGCCCATATAGGCGACAGTGCCAATCGATTGGCGCATTAGGAGCATACAGGCACCTCCACTGCATCACTTTCAGCCGCCCCGAGGATGTGCGCCTCGGGGAATGGCACAATCCAGCGTGCCCATGGCTCACGTTTGCGGAATTCCTCCATAAAGGCCCATGGTAAGGCCAGTAGGTAATCCGGCTTCGCCTGGCGCATGAGCGTTTCCGAAACGATCGGGATGTTGCTACCTGGCGTCACCTTACCCCACTTTTCCGGGTTACGATCGGCGATCGCCACGATCTCCTTGTTCGTAATACCACAGAACTGCAGCAGCACATTGCCCTTGGTCGATGCGCCATAGCCCCAGATCTGTTTGCCGTTCAACTCTTCCAGCGTCTTCTTAAGTGACGCGCGCGCCCAGTGTGCGTCTGCGGCAAATTGTTTCCAAATGATCGGCATCAGTGGATACGGTTTTGGTCCTGATTCACGGACGACAACCTTCATCGCGTGTACCCGCATACTGCCACCATTAATAGAGTTGTAGTCGACTTTGACGGAAACGAAGCCAGAGCGCACGAGGACTTCTTCCAGCCTAGTGGCGTCCCAATAGGTCAGATGCTCATGGCAGATTGTGTCGAAGGCCGATTTCTTGGCAGTCTCGGCGAAATCCTGAACCTCGATCACCCAGATCCCGTCATCGGCTAGGATGCCGTGCACCTGCTTGGCGAATTCGAGCGGATCCTCGAGGTCGTAAAACATCGCCAGCGAAGTCACCACCTTCGCCTTCTTGCCGGGGTGATGTTTCTCGAAGTGCTCCTGGCTGAAGAAGTCCCGATGGTATTTGGATGGGCAGATCTCCGATGGATCATAACCAACGCGCGAGCGCACCGGGAAGTTCTCCAGAAACGTTCCATCGTTGCAGCCGATGTCCACCACCAGATCGCCGCTCTTCACCTTGAATTCCTTGGCGATTCCCTTCAGGTGCCCGCGCATGGTTTCGTTGATTCCAGAGCGGTAGCCGTAGGCGCCGGCGAATAGCGCCCGGCGATCCACCGAATGCCGCAATTGGCCGAGATCGCAGGCGGTGCAGCGCACCAGCTCGAGTGGCGCCAGAAGCACTTTCTCGCCGGGCTCCGGGAAGTAGCCGGCGATCGCCTGTTCGCCCAAATCGAGTACAGTCTCGAGCTTGTCTTCGCCGCAGCCACGGCAGATCTGGGTTTCATGCACGACACGGTCTTCTTCTGTCCAGTCTTCCCACTGCGACACGTGGCGATTCCAGTCGAAGCGCTGGCGGATGGCTGGCATCATTTCCGCCCGGATGCGTTCTTGCCGCGGGATATCGTTCGCGATTGACACAAGCTGCTTGACAAATTCGTCCTGAACCCCCGGAATCGCCGGGTCTCCGGTGATAGTGATGCCGAATAACGTGTTCTCACCCTGTGCCCATGCTTCGCAGGTCACCGGGATCGCCCCCATCGCCTGCGCTTCCTGGCAGGTGATGCAACTCATCTCAGCGAAATCGGTCGGATAGCACCAGATGCCGGCTGAAAACCATTCGCGATAGAGTTCGGTCTGTGAAACACGACCACGTAGATGCACGCCAGGGATCGTCCCCGCCAGCTTCTGGATTTCTTCCCGGTCTTTGAGCAGCGGCGCCGAATCCGGATTCCGGGCGACAAGCTGTTCGAGACCATCGAATCCGTAAAACACGTGAAGTTCGAGCGGTTGCGCCGGGTCCTGTTGAGCTTGGGCCTTAGCAAAGATCTCAAGTAGCCGCTTCAGCCCGCGGTCCGGCGACGACGCATAAATCATTTTCCGCGGATTGCGTGGTGGGAGTTCGTTGGTTCTCTCGATCTCCTCGATCAAGTCCACCTTGATACCGTTCGAGGTGACGTGGAGTTTCGGTTTGAGCTCCGGATGCCGCTCCAGCAGCCATTTCTCGTGCGTGTGGCATAACGTCACCACCCGATCCATGCGATCAAAACCCTTCCAGTCGTAATCCCAATCCTGCATCATGAGCCAGATCACCTGGTCATCACGGTTCCGGTCGAACTTATGCAGCATCTGCGGGACGCGGTAGATGCACCAGGTGCCAGGGATCGAGAAATCGGCCTTGTCCACCGGGCGCCACTTAGTTCCGCGCCACTCCCGCTCGCCGTCAAACGGGACGGGGGCGTAGACGATCACTTCGCTGCCAGCGCGCTGCAGCCGCCAAGCCATTTCCGCAACCGAGGTCTCACAGCCGCCGATGCCGCTCTCCGTGTTGTTCCAATCCCATTGACTGAGCGAAATCGGCGAGTACAAAATGAACCGGTTCGGAGCGTTCTTGACGATCGGCTTCGGCGAAATCACTCCTATATGGGAGTGGAATTCGCGTTCTAGACCGTCGACCACCTTTTCCCAATCAAAGCGGAAGCGTGCTTCGGGGATCATCTCGGCCCGAATGTCCGCTTGGAGTTTCTCATCGGCGACCAGCCGGTAGATGGCGCTCACAAAGCGCGCCTGGACGATCGGATCGATGTACGGGTTCCCCTGGATAAACATGCCGTGCTTGACGTTCTCGGCCACCGCCCAGATCGGCGTCGTGATCGGGATAGCGCCACACGCCTGCGCCTCCATCGAGGTGATGCAGCCGGTTTCGGTGAAGACCGAAGGGTGGCACCAGATGCCGGCGCTGAACCATTCCCGGATCAGGTCCGGCTGGTTGATGCGGCCGCGCCAGATCACGCCCGGCATCTGGCAGAGTTTTGTGACTTCGGCCTTCAATTTTGCGTAATCTTTGTTGTTTTGGTTCGAGGCGATGAGCTTGTCGATGTTGTCGAAACCGTAGAAGACGTGGAGCTCGAGATTCTTCACCCATTCCTGCGCCCGCTTGAAGACTTTGAGTAAGCAGACCAAGCCGCGGTCCGGCGACGACGCATAAATCATTTTCCGAGGATTGCGTTTTATCCCTTCTTTTTCAATCTGTTCGATGAGGTCGCGCTTGATACCGTTGGCGGAAACAAAGATCTTCTCATCGAAGCCCGGCCAGCGCGTGCGGTGGTCTTGCGCATGGGTCTGGCAAAGCGCCATGAAGCGATCGAGTTTCGTCATGCGCTCCTTCGTCCAGTCGGGATAGGTGACATCCTGACTGACCAGGTAGAGCCGCTGGTCGGGATGGTTGTCTGGGAAGTTGTCGAGCGCTGACGGCTGGCGGTAAATCAGCCAGATGCCGGGCCGCTTCCAATCGACCGCTGTGAGCGGCGCCCACTTCGATCCGCGCCATTCACGTACGCCTTCCCAGGGCACCGGGGCGTAGGTCATCACGTCGTATCCACGGCGTGCGAGCCTCCAACTCAACTCGATTTGGCTTGTCTCGGAACCTCCTATGCCGGTCGTGTTCGGCGTGTCATAATCCCACTGCTCGAACGCTGTCGCGTGTACGGTTGTGATAGGAGGCAAGCTCATGGCCGCATTTTAACCGTTAATTTCTGTCAACAGAAATAAAAAGAGCGCGCAACCATGACGAAGTTGCGCGCTCGGAGAAAATCGGCATGGCGAGCCGACGATCAGACCGTTTGTAAAATAACCTGAAGACTCCCCACTGGCTGCAAGAGCCCGGCAGAGCCATATACAATCCCGAGTGCGTCACCCGATCCGAGAATAGGAGAAGTCGCTGTGGTGCCGAACGCGGTAGACCCGCTGAGCACCGCCGAACCATACAGCGTGCCGAAATTTGGAATATTAGCGACACTGAACGTTGGGATGGTCGAAGCCAGTAACGGGGTACCAGATCCAAGTGGCGTAGAGCCGAGCGCGCCAACGAGCATGACAGGGGTCGACCCCAACACACTGTGACGCTCGATCACCGAGACAACCTGATAGGGCCGATCCGCAACGAACAACTGCGTGGTGAACTGCGTATCGAACGGCAAAACGGTCAATGTGCTGCCGGTAAAAGTTATCAGACCACTGCCCTGCGACCACTGCTTGGTCAGCACCACGAGTTGCGAATGGCTTTCGACAAGGCCCATAAAGTCTCCTTAGATCGTCTGTAGGACAACCGTCAGGCAACCAACTGGCGGCAGTAAATTTGCCGTCGTGTACTGGAGAACGATAGAATCTCCAAGCCCGAGAACCGGGGCAATCGCCGTCGTGCCCAGTGGAGTAGAGGTGCTCAAGACTGCCGATCCGAACAAGATGCCCTGGTTGTAGATGTTGACGGTTCCCCCGATTGGAATTGTCGAGGCCAGCAATGGGGGGGCAGAGCCAAGCGTGGTCGAGCCGAGCACTCCCAATAACTGAAGCGTGGTCGAACCAGCGGCGACGGTGTGCTTTTCAATGACCGATACGATCATGTACGGTCGATCAGCAACGAACAAGGTTTCAGCCGAACCAAGCTCCGGGAAGCTGGAACCGGCCAGGAAACTCTGGTTTGTCCACTGCTTAGTCAGCACCACGAGCTGTGATTTGCTTTCAATCAATCCCATAGAATCTCCTTAGATGACCTGTGCCATCACAATAGTGATGTACATCGAACCGAGCCCGCCCATGGCAGAATTCGGCGTGAACACAACTCCAATGCGGTCTAAACCGCCGCTGAAAATTGCCGGACTGCCGATAACCGTCCCTGTATAAGTGACCGTCGCCGTGCTCATGAGCGAAATCGGTGCCACTAATTGAGCTACACCGCCGCTGCCAGGCCACGTCGACCCGGTATCGCGCTCGACTGTGACCGTACCAGATCCCGCCACCGACGTATAGCAAACGGACACACCCTGGATGATATAGCTATTGGAAAGCGGGATCGCAAAGTTCGGCGAGCTGCCGTTATACGGACCCAGCGTGTACGGCTCGGTCGAAAGCCCCAGGGCGACCCAGTTACCGGGTGTGCCCCCAGCCACGCACCGCCATCCGGTTGGTTGTCCGGGCGTGCTGCCGATAGCGACAATGACTTCGCCGGTGTAGTACGTGCCATCCGAGCTCGAGCCCGGCGGTGCCGTACCGTAAAAAATCCGCAGCCCATCGGGGCGGATATCGTTGTGTGAAATGATCGCCATACGAGGCTCCTATTAGACGCCCGTTCCAGCGCCCGAAGCGTTCGGCAGCAACGCCACCGAGGTCACGCCGGCCACGGTGCCGATGTTCGCCGTCGAGACGTTCAAGTTGCACAAGTACAGGTCAACCGACCCCTGATACATGGTGCTCAACATCGCCGAGCCGGTTGTGGTCACCGTCACAGTGACAACCGCGGACGACATCTGACCGCTCTTGAAATTCGCCGTTTCTTGGAGCACGTTGTCGCCGGGCGCCTGGAAGACGTTGAATGGCGATGCCAGGAAGGCCGGGCCGGAGTTCTGGGTGCCAACCGAGACCGTCACGTTGCTCATCGTCCCGGTCGAGGAGGAGCCATTGAACGAGGACGTGTGGTGAATCTTCACACCCACGTTGACGCCGCCCTGCGGGATGATGAAGTTCGCCGGCGTGGTCACCGAGACGGCGCCGATCGACGGTGGATCCTGGTAGAGGTTAAACGTCTGCGTCTGCGTGCTGATGTACGTCGCCAGGTCCTGATAGGTGATGGTGTACTTGACGAGCTGCAGCGCGCCGCCCATCCCCAAGCCAACATCGAGTCTCTGCATAAGTGCTTCTCCTTAGTTCACCGTCACGACGGTGGACTCAAAAATCTCCTCGTGCCCCAGAAAATCCAGGGCATTCAACGGGGCCTGTACTTGTGCGTTTGCCAACAGATCAATCCGTTTGATCCAGCGGCCCGCCCAGAAAATTTCAGTGTCAAATCCCAGCGGCTCCGGCCGAATCAAACCAAGTCCACAAAGGTAAACCGCGATGCGCTCCATGTACTTATGGACCCGCGCGTGTACCACATTATTCGGTAGCACGGCTAGGTTTTCAACCCGCGGATCGCGCTTGTCCATATTCAAGTGGTGGACGATCTCACAAGCCTCCAACGCGCGCCCCATGGCCGCTTCAACGGCCGCGCGATGCTCTAAAACAACCTCAAAATTGGTCGCATCGCTGTATTGGCGAACGGTCGGATAACCCTTGTGGTCCGATGTCGTTGATGTCTTACTCAATTCAATAGTGGCTTTCTGGCGCCGGATCTCTGCCGTCGCGATCGGAATTTCATTTCGCCGGAAGTTCCACCGCACCGTCCACAGCGAACAGCCGAAGTGCTGCGCGATTTGCTTTAAAGTCCATCCATCCTGCTCATACAGTTTACGTAGCTCTGCCGGGTCAAGCTTAACGGCTCGCCGTTCCCACGGAGTTTCAATCGGGATTTCATACCGGCGTAGCCATTTCGCGACCGAGATCGGATTCATCCCGTACCGCTCGCCGATCTCCTTCATACTCCGCCGCTCAACAGAGTAAAGTTGCCGAAGATCCTGCTCGGTGAACTGCTGTTTTCGTGGCTCTTCGCGCACCCAATTTCTCGGACGCGAACCAATCCCAAAAGCGCGCAGCCGTTTCCCAATCGCCCATTCGCTGATGCCGTACATCTCCGCGATCTCCGCCTGCGTCTTCCCCTCGGCCACATACATGCGTTCGAGATCTTCACGGATGATCGGCGCCTTGCGCGCGCCGGTGTTGCAACCAAGCGGCGCCCCACGTGGTCGCGCCTGAATACCGTCTGTCCGTAACCACTTTCCGACCGTCCTGGTGGCGACGTCGAATTGCTCCCCAATCTGCCTCTGCGACAGACCCTTATTCAGATACAAGTCCGCTAGCTCTTCTCGGCTTACCTTGCGTTGTTCCATTTCATCAATCTCCGAGTTAAACATAACAGAACCTGTATACTTTGTCAACAATTTTCTAAGTTATTGATTAGAAAAGAGTTGAGAGCAACTTGAAACCTGATCTTGGGTTCGGGACTACGATGTTGCTGCCGACCAAGAACTGACCTGCGACGTCGATCGTGTTATTTGACTCTTTAAACCCAGTAAAGCCGAACTGAAACTTCGGGTTGGTCGAGAAGTACCATTCGATGTACTTGGTGTTGAACCCGAACATGACGCCGTTTGTGCCGGTCGGCATGTACTTGTCGATGACCACTTCGGCCGCGTTGAAGCGGAACGCCTGGAAGCCGGCGATGCCGAGGTCGGAATCCTTGTCGTAGTAGCGCTGGTTCGGCTGGATGGCGTTCCAGATGAGGTTCCATCCATTCTGGGTCGCTGCGATCAGGTCCGGGTGATCGTTGCCAAACCACGCATTGCCGTAAGCCGTATTGAGCGTCGGCAGGGTGAAGGTGCTGATGGTCTGGGTGAAAGCGTTCAGGCCGCCGACCGTGGACGGCGAGGTGACCGGCGTGATGTCAGCGCGGTTGATGCCGCCGATCTGCGGGTACACGTTGCCGTCGTCGTACCATTCGCTGAAACCGTCGATGTGCTTCGCCCGGCTGGCCAAGATGCCGTTCAGGTACATATTGGTCGCGAGCAGCTTTGCCATCTTGAGTGCGGCGTTTTGGAACTTGACTTCAACCTGGCTGAAGATCGCCAGCTCACCGTCGTTGCGCATCGAGTCGAAGCCGAACAGTGTGATGTTCACGTAGTACGCCTTGATGTCGATCACGAGCGCCGTGTCGGTCGTTACGAAGTCGACGTTCATTGCGTCGCCGCGGCCGAGCGCGTCACCATTCAGCTCACCGACGATGATCGGGCGCTGGATCTGGAGACCGCCGTTGAACCGCTCCATGTTGCGCGTGTGTAGGCGCGTAAACACGGGCGAGTTCAAGAAGATCACGTCCGTGGTGCGTGGGACGATATACTTGAGAGTATAGGCGTCCAATTCCGTCAGGCTCAGGGCCATAGTACTACCTCCTGCAATCTGTTTATTGACAGCAAGTTAGCTGCTATCACATACTGTTCTTGATGCCCACACCAGAGCCTGGAAAACATCGAATTAGGCCACGTAGTTGGGTCTTGAAACCATGTCCGCATTGCGGCGAAATGTTCAGCTACAACCGCTTGTTTCAGCACATGCCGCGGTGTTCGAAGAAGAAACCAACGAGACGCTTTATAAAACCGCTCGATATCCTCCCGAATAACGCGGAGATTTACGAGCGAGTGATGAGCACCCCAGAGAGGCGCTCTAACAAACTGCGTCAAGCGCGCTGGAACTACGGCATTGACGAAGAAACTTACGAGCGCATGGAACGCGAACAAAATGGCCTGTGCGCAATCTGCGGTCGCCCGCCAACCGGCACAAACCGCCGGACCAATAGCCTGCACGTCGACCATGACCACGCCACTAAGCAGACACGAAGTTTGCTCTGCCACCAATGCAATCTTGGGCTCGGTGCATTTCGGGACGATCCAGGTCTGTTGCTCGCCGCGATCGATTATCTCGCGCGTCACAAAAAACTCGGGTTGGTTTCGTAGATCCACTTAACTTGCCGCCTCGCGGCTCTTCAATAACTCTTCCCACCCAAGCTGCGTGAGAACACCGTCACCGAGCTTCACGCCCGTTGGGACTTCGGGTGCCCCGTTGGTGTCCTTCTTCACAAGCGAGCGGTCCAACTGGGCGCGCTGCAGATGACCCAGACCGCCAGGACCTTGCTGGTCGGTCGGAACGCGCTGGGACATTGCGGTCTTCTTCGCGCCTTCCTCGATACCGGCCTTCTTCGCGTCTTCCAGTTCTTTCGTATGTTTCGCGGCCAACTCGTCCGCCTGCTTTTTGCGGAGCTCTTCGCGTTTCGGCGCGATCATCTGGCTGTAGGCCAACTCTGGATCGGCGATCTGGTTCTTTCCCATATAGGTCAGCACGGCGGCCATGTCGAGCTCTTCACCGAATTCCTTCTCGTGCCGGCGGCCCAGGTTGTAGCTCTTCGCGTAGACGAATTGCATGGCCTTGTCCAGGTTGTTGCCGACGTTCGTCGTGTCTTCCTTGGTCGCGAACGTCTTGGTCTTCTCGGTGATCACCTGCTCGATCTCGGCCTTAGTCGCGAACCCCTTCTGCTGCAAATTTGTCAGAATCTCTTCAAACGTCATATCTGCTCCTGAAGCGGCTTCCAATGCCGCGGCGCGCGCTGCCTCTGCCCGGTACATCTCTGCCATAGCCTTTTCGGTCTTGGTGGTGCCGGCGTCCTGATCCCAGTTCTGAAACCGCCAGGCTTCCCACTTCTTCGCAGCCTCATCGGCTTCTTTGAACTTCGGCCGGAGCGTATTGACTTCGGTCGCGAGCACATCGCGCTCATCGACAAACTTCTTCAGGTCGGGGTACTTGTTCAGCACCGTCCGATCGGCCTCATCGGCCACCTTCAAGATTTCGTCAAATGCTCCCATCACTTACTCCTATATAGGAGTGGTTACGCCGCCATCGGTGGCGCCGACCCCTCCGCCGGATTTGGCACATTCGCGCCGGCTGGCCCGCCCGGCTGCGCACTCTGCTGCGGACCACCTTGCTGCTGTTGTTCGCGCGCTTGGATTTTTTGCACTTCCTGCTTCAGGGCTTGCCCTGACTTCGCGATCGGGACCAATAGAGCTGCGAGCGGTTTATGCACCTGCTCGATCGTCATATTCATGTCGCCGATCAACTTCTCAAGTTGCTGAATCTGTTGGGTAAGCTGGCCAATCAGATTGCCGCCTGGCTGCTGCAACGCCTGGCCCTGCATGAACACCGGGTTTGGTCGCGGTGCTTGCTGCTGCGCCCTGATTTCAGGCGGTTGCATCGGAGCCGGAGGCGCAAACGACGCCATCGATTACCGACCCCTCTTACCGCCGCCAGCCGCAGTCGATGACTGCTTCTTGGCACGATCCGAAAGCGGTAGTTTTGCCGCGTTGCCCCAGCCTTTCACGAAGCCGCGAGGCAATGGAGTTTGGTCCCCGACGAGTTGGAATTGAGCACTACGAGGATTAGAAGAAGGCGATTGGTGGGATTTACGTGACAACTTCGCTTGATCGCCGGGGATTTGGAATTGGCCACTACGTGGATCCGAGGACGGCGAAGCGATGGGACGCTTGCCGATCGCCTTCTGGTCGCCGACCATTTGAAACTGACCGCTGCGTACGCTCATTTCCGTTTCTTCCCGCCTTTCGGCCGCCCGATGCCCATCCACGGCATCCGAACTTTGGTTCCACCCTTTTTCACGCTCACCTCACACAAAACTTTTGAGCGGCTACCCAGCGCGGCCGCCGCTCCGAGCCTTTACCGCTTAACCCCTCCTCGGGGCGGGTCGTTAGCGGTGCTTCTTACGACCCTTCTTACGCCGGTTCTTCTGCTCGTTGGTGAACATAATGATCGGTGTCTCCTTTCCCCTGCACGGGCTTGAAACCCGGTAGGTACTCAGGGAACGCTTATGCGCGCCCTCGCAATCAAGGTACGGCAAACAATTTGTCAAGTCAAGCTAAATTGCCTGTTTTCAAAAGGTTGACAATAAAAGTTAAAGTTTCACGTCAACCTTTATCGTTTTACTTGCGTTATACTAGCGTGATGATCTACGGGAATGAACAGCGGACACCGAATCCAACCTGCCCCGATTGTCAGGCTGGGCGCTTGCATTCAGAGGAGAACTGCACTCTGTACCATCCATTAATGGGGCACGGATACTCGCGGGAAACCGGCTGGACCTACAACAGGGATTTAGACAAGCCTTACAATAAAGTTGACGCCTAGCCTTCTTTGCCGGTGCGTTCGCCGCGACCGCCGCGTGGTGTGCGACCATTCTGCGGTGGAGGTCCGAGTGCTTTCGCTTCTTCGGCCATTTCCTTGATGATTTGATCGCCGTTGGCAACTTCCAGCCGGCGGTAGAGCTCGCGCAGGGAGATCTTGTTCATTTTGGCCAACTGGATCGCCATCATCTTCTCCCGATCCTTGGAAGCGCCGTGAAGTGATCCCTGCTTGATGAGGATTGAGAACAGCTTCCAGTGGTCTTCCTTCGGCTGGCTCGCCGGCACCATACTGCGCGGGTCGTAGTCGAAGTCTTCCCAGGTTTGACCGTCGGCACCCAACATGCGCATGCGCTGCTCCCAGGTGTAGTACTGGAAAATGTTCGAGATCGCCTGAATCCCGGCCTGGATCAAGAACGATTCAACGTAGCGTGACTCCATGCGGAATGGTGCGGTCATTGAATCCCGCATTTGTTCGATGGAATCGGCACCTGGCACCTGCTTCTTTTTCGTCAGCGCGCTCATGTCCATCGTTCCGGCGCGCTGGTTAAACGTTGGGATCAGGTAGCCGCTCAGGTGCTGTTGCGTGTATGGCGGGATGACCGGCGGATCCAAATACCTGACGTCTTGTGCAACCTGTGCGTTCGCGTTCAACTTCAATTTGCCGCCCGGCATGTCCGGGAAGAATTTGTTCCAGGTGGCGTCGCGGATCGCGCCGTCTTTGGAAATCATCTGCGGCCGGATGACGCGCTCGACTACGTCGTTGATGCCGGCACCGATGTGGTTGATGGCTTGGTTGAGCGGCATCTGGTTGCGGTATTTCGACAGACCGCTGGGCGCCCAGACCACCGGCATCAGCATCAGGTTCGCGAACGGGTACAGACCATGCCAGTACGGCGATGGGCCATCGTGCATAATGCGATCGCCGGCAAACACGATGTGACGTTTCCGCGGCCAGAGGCGTTCATTCGGCATCACCCGGTACCAATAATTGTGCTGGCTCAATGGGATATCCGGGTCCTGCACCAAAACTTCTTCCATGGAATCGTTGAGCTCAGGATCGTCAACCCAGTATTCCTCGAGCTCAATGACCGGGAATTGATCTTGGCTGCCATGCGGCGTGCGGCGCAGCGACCGGATCCCGAGGTGGTAACGCATCGCCGGCGACAGCGCATTCCAGGTGTACTCCGGGATGTGACCAGGGCGCACGTAATCGTTAGACGAATTGGTCCAGCTCGCCGAAGTCGATTCCTTCTCTAGCCCATCGGCCTTCGCACCCCAGATGTTCCTGAACCACTGAATCGGCTTATACGTCCGATACATGATCGCGCTGGATTCCTGAAGCGTCGGGCCAGGCTGGATCGGCAGCACGCTATCCATGCCGCATGCCACCACGGTGAGGCGACCGGGCATCACGGCGCCAAGCTTCCAGTAGCCGGTTCCGAACATGGCGTGGTCCACAACGTCAGCCAGGCGAATGTCGAGTTGCTGGCGAGTCCACTCGGCATGGATAATCTTTTCGGCAATCTCAGCCTGTTGTTTGTAGGCTTGCACGCTCGCAGACACGTCGATCGTCGGGCGGATGTCGGTGAGCAAGCTGATTGTCGACAGCCGCATATCGAAGATCCGGTTGTCAAAGAAGCGTGAGCGATACTTCGGCCGGTTCGCATTCCATTGCCTACCCTCGAGGAAATCCACATACATCTGGATCTCTTGAAATTCCGGGTTCATATTCAGAGTATCCACAGCCTCTTCTCGCGCCGCGTCCCTCCACATCAACATACTGCGCGTGTAGTCATCAGAAAGGTCGGCTTGTTCAGCTTTACCTACATAAAGTGGTCCTCTTGGAATTTGGAAAATTGCCATTATTTTGTCTTCTTACGACCGGCCATTTTGGCTCGGCAGTGAATCGAACAATACTTACCACGGCCGCGTGCCACGTTTACTAATCTTGCTTTGAATTCGACTCCGCACCGTTGGCATTTTCGCGTAACACACCGTATGCGACAGCCATCTAAACGCTCGATGAACACCTCCGAATCCAGCACTCTTCCCTTGTGCGATCCGACCACGCGCCGGGAATTACAGACAGAGCACGAAGGTACGAGGTTGTCCGGGTCGTTGTTCAGAAAGTTCTCATCGACATGATCAGCAATCAGCACATTGCCCTTCATGCCTTCACCGGGCAACCACTCGACTTCCTTCCCGCACCAGTGACATGGATGTTTGCCGGGACCGATCTTGGCGTATAGAACCGCGCGGTGCTCCTTGACTTGTCCATTAGCCGACGCCAGCGGATGTCCGTGGATGACGAGTTGCCGGTAGTTTTGAATGTCGTTCTTTTTCGGCATCGTCTTTCCCTTGGCCCAGTGCGCCCTTGTAGCACAGCTCTTAGAGCAGTACCGGCCGCGATTGCCTTTGCGCCAGATGCGACAATCGAAGTCCGACTTGCACATCTCGCACGTGCGTTTCTCGGTCAGCGAGTCGTAGCGCACCCGTTCCCGCTTGCGAATACAATCATCGGCAAACGGTGAGATTACGCGCTCTGGGGTTATTGTGGCGAACATATCCATGTGTTTATCTTACAGTCACTTGACGTGTTTTGATCACATATTTCATACCCAGACCCCTGGCATCCCCATGCCGGCGTTCGATCGAAATTTACCTTCCGAATCAGCCTCCATGTTCGGCAGATCTTTCGGATTGACCAGCCCCTCTTCCTTGCAGAACTCCCGCTGTTGCTGAAACGTCTCGATGAACACCGGCTCCGGATGACCGCTCTTCGAACTCTTCACGCGATAGGCCCAATGCCCTTCCTGATGTGCGCTGTCGACGCCACGGTTGTCGTTGTACTTGGTCGTGATCGTGCCGCTGAAGACCACGCCAAACCGCGATGCCACGCGCACCATCGGCTCGCCACAGTCACAGAACGGGTTCTCTGCCACGTCCGTGAAGTGCTTCGCGTACCACTCCTTGATCGAATGGCACGACCGGCAGTAGCTCTCGTAAACCGGCACGGTTAACTCCCAAACTTAATTGGCGATTCGGCGAGACCCGTGATGAAGTTGTACAGATCGTCGCCGGTCAACGCCTTGACGTCCAGGATCTCTTCCAACTTTCGACGTTGCTCGAGAGTCAACCGGATGCTGACTTCGTCCTTTGGCGTGAATTCCCAGATCCACCCTTTCTCCCAGACTTCGCTACAGAAGTCCTGGATGAGGTGCTGGCGATCGCGCCCACATATTGCGGCGCGTTCATTGAGCGCCGGCAGGTCGATTGGATCAAAATACCATTCGCCTTTCACACGGCCGACTTCGTCGTAAACTACTTCTTCTGTGGTCATAGGATTGGTGCCAAATTCCTTTCTAACGTGCCGTCTTCCGGCAGGGTATCGAGCTCATTGACTTCTTCTTCGATCTGCTGGAAAACGTACTTTCCCCCCAGCTTAGTGGGTCCCTCTTTGGTGTTCGGCTTGCCATGCAACATCGGCGAATTGCATTTCGGTGATGGGCAACGCCTGTACTCTTCTGGATTGTTAGCTTGCCATGTGAATTTGCAGGTCAGGCAATCCATCGTCCACTCGAGCATCTGGACAAATGCCGGCCCAGCATCCGCGGCCGCATAGGCGTTCTCGTCGTAGGAATCAAGATCGTGACTGGTGTAGCGCGCGATCAGCGCAGCCATGATGACATCGTCATGAAAGTTCGTCTCGGCTTCCGCTTTCTTTGAGTCGTATTCCTCTTTCTGGAATCGTTTCATCTCGTGCGCGAACATCTTGTCGTGGATGAACCACGAACGCTCGCGAAGCGCGCGAACGCCGGTCTGCCATAGCTGCGGTTTCGAATTCTGTTGTGTGAGCCAGTGCAGCTTGTTCGAGTTCATCCCGGTCACGGAGTCGTAGTGCTTCCACCGGAATAGATTTGGGTACTGATAGAAATTCTTGACGTTGTCGCCGGTCGTCTGATAGACGTTGTACTCAATCGAGAGTTGTGCTTCGTTGTACCAACGGCCAAGGAAGTTGCAGACGGCGGCTAGGTCAGACGGATTGATTGAATTCGATCGATAAGTCGCAACGTGTGTGTCTGGCGACGGCGCATCACCGATCTTATTTACCCAGCATACTGAGTAGTCCGATTTCTCGGTTGCCAACCCTTCGGCGATATCCACACCAATGCAGTACCGCGCGCCTGGTTCCGGAAGTTCCCAGATCTGTAGGGGACTTTCCAGATCCCAGCGATGATCCACCGTGCACCATTCCTGGAAACACTTGAAGTGTTCTTTGCCGTTCTCATCGACTTCCCGAATCGAGCAGTGAAACTTGCCTTTGCGATCGAGGTTTCCGGTCCAAACCGCCGGGCAAATCGTCTCGTTCACAAACTCCTGCGTATCCTCGGGGAAGACAGCGATGCCAGAAATTTGAAACGCCTCTTCGGCCGTCGTGCACAATTCCTGGCGCAATTCTTTCAGTGATTCCGGACCGCGCCGGCGCGCATTGAGCACGCGCTCCTGCATCCAGGCGAGCTGCGGATCGCTGAGGAGATACGGTTCTCGAGTACCCTTGTGGCAGTCCGTGCATTCACTGCCTTTGATGTCAAACGTTTTGAAGTAACGTTCGCGGAACTCGCCACAATGAGTGCACTGCACCCACTCTTTCTCGACACGCAAACGCATCGCGAGTTCGGGCTCGCTTGGGCGCCAGCCATCTTCCGGAGCCACTACGCGCTGTTTTTCAAAAAACCATGGCAAGAAGACTGTATACCAGTCAGCCTTTTCAGCTAGATCCACATTCGCAACCCATAAATCCTCAGAAAACCGGCCAGCACCCTTCGCTGTGGATTCCAAGATCGCGAAAGTACCCACATTGGGCGCCAGCGCGTGCACCATGTCACCCTCAATGATTTCGCGCGCCTTGGAATCGTCGACGCTGCAGTACTCGGAGAAGTGCATCGCATTGATGGTGTAGCCCTCACCAACGCCCGAGACCTGTGTGGCTGCCTGGACAATCACACTGGAATTTAACCCTGGATCCACGCGACGTAATTCCGGCTCAGGATTCTTAAAAACAAGCCCCTCCTCTTCCTTACGCGAGGCGAGCATCGGCTTCATCCACCATGGCAATTGGTCGTAGATGTGGACCATCTTCTGGAACAGGAAGCTGGCGTGCGTGCCGACGTGCGAGACCACCATCGCGGCTACATTCGGGAAAAACATCGTGCGCCAGGCGATCAGCGCCTCGATCAATGTCGAACAGTTGTGGGTGATAAAGCCTTCCGCGATGAACGTTCCCGTGCTGGTTTCAATGTCCACCATCTCCTGCTCGCCAATCGATTCAATGGAGACTACTTTTTGCCATGATTGGCCTACGCCGTTGTTAGGTAAGTCTTTTCCCTCCCATATATCCCTTCCCTCAAATCGCGTTGGCCTGGTGTTCCCAAGAAGTCTTAATACCTGCGGGATACTGTTCAGCACAAGCTTGTATACCGGCTGATCGCCAAGTTTCGTACTATCCGCCTTCTTTCGTTTGTCGACATCAACAGCGAATGGGTACCCGTGCGAGTCTAGGTAGCGAGCCGCGCGGTTAAGAACCGGCCCAGCTACCTGGGATACCGTCGCCTCAATGCCGCCGTTTTTCTTCGCCCGCAAGGATCCTTCGCCGTCCATCAATCCAGCAAACCATCCGTCATCAAACTCAAAAGCCTGCTCGCGATACCATGGCGGAATTACGCACCTAATCTCATCACCAACCCGAATTGGCGATGAGGATTTCTTGCCTTTTGGATGCTCGGCGGTCAATCGCCATTCGGTCTGGACATTGCCGCGTTTCTTGCATAAGAAGGGGTGATCTCCCGTGGCCGTCAAGATGGCACCGTTTCCCATCGTGATCCGAAATGCCTCCTTCTGGACAGTCCACTTTTTGAGAACAACAGCAGTACGGAATTTTCTACCAACACCACGGCCGCCAGCCGGGAACTCGTCGACGCCAATGATTTTCTGGCCTGGCCGGAGAGAATCGATTCGTACCCAATTGAGCTCTGCCGTCAACACGTTGGTCGTGGGATGCATGGCTCCGAGCTGGCGTGCTTTGATGATCTGTAGTTTCTGTGGTTTACCGCGATCCCGCAGCCGGTAGATTTTCTCCAGCAGTACGTCCTGGCCCTCGTTCAAGGTCAGATACTGATCTTCCCGCTGCTTGTTGATGATCTTAAAATAATTTCTCGCGGCGTATTCGAAGCTTTCCTGACACCGCTTGATCTCGGCAGCGAGCTGACGGATCTCCACGACCGTTAGAACACTGCAGTCGGCGAGGTACTTCTCCTGATCGAAATGCTCGACGAGTTCATCGACGCCGACGTCACGCTTCCACCGCGACGTTGTTAACATCGCTGCCTCCTGGCTCGATTGCGAGCGTCGTGTCGATCGTCTTCATTTCGGTTTGTTCCTGGAGCTCTCGAACAATCTGGTCCATCGAATACCGCGGCGCCGTCGCGTTCACGTTCTGCTGGCTCAGGATCTGCTGGTTGATGTTGATGCCGTTCTTGCGCTGGATATGCCCAGCCATTTCAGCCCACAATGCCTGATCTGTCTTGTTCCCGCGTTTGACACCGTCCATGAGCCGAGCGAAAAACCACCGGGAGATTTCCGGCATGAACAGCAACAGCATCTGCTGCTGGTACTTCGTCATACTGCTCGGGCGGATGGACTGCCGACGCATCACCGCGGATTCTCGGATTCTCTCCGGGAGTTTCTCGATGAGACTCTTCCTCACCCGTTTGCGCTTTGTCCCCGGCATCAGTGCTTCACCACTAAATCGACTACCCAGGCGCATGCCACGATCACCAGAGTGGCGCCAGCGCACCAGCCGATCGTCCAGAACCGCCACTCCTTTAACTTGCCGAGATCTTCGATAGCCTCCGGCAATCCGGTGACTTCCAGCTCCAGGGTGCGGAGCCGTTCGTCGTGATCGAGACATGGCTGTGGTGGGGTCTGCACCTTAGCTTCAACCGCCCGGAGCCGCTTTTCGTGGTCACCGACATCGTTGGTTGAGAGTTCGGCCCGATCGGCTTTTTCCTTTTCAATCTTCGAGATCCAATCGCGTAAATTATCTAGGCGACTGATAATTTGCCTTTCCAAATCAGTGACTTCTGAGCGAGTTGCCTTTTGGTCCTCAATGCGCAGAATGCGCTGAGACATGCCTTCCACCTTGTCATTCATGTTTTGCAGAATGACCGGTAGTTGGTTCAGGACCCTACGATCTTCAGCGGTGAATCCCAAATTTGATCTCTCTCCCATGTCATCCCAGGGTTATCCGACTACGATTATCAGCCGAAGGGGATCTCTAAGCAAGTCAATTGTTTAGGAGATAAAAGTTGACAACTTGGTTTAATCTGGCGGGCACTCCTATATAGGAGTGGTTTTTAGAGGTAGGTAGGGATTCCAGCGCTCAGGCTGAGTTCGCAGTCGTACTTTAGGATTTCGGTTTCGACCGTTGGCTTCTCTGGGGTCTCTCCACTGAAAATCTGCTTCCAGTCGGGTGCCTTGAAAACTGGGACTCTGTAGTCGTAAGGTATTGACGGTACAGCAAGATCGTAAATTTCACCGTTCGATATAATTACGCGGATTACTGGCATTAGACAGTCCCGGCGTCAATGCCGATGCGCAGCAGGGCACCATAAGAGCTCTGATCGTAATTTGGCGGCGTGGTCGACCGAAGCGTGCGCGGCCGTGGGGAATAGAGTTTGATGGCGTTAGCCTGCAATTTCTCAACCTCCTCACCGATCGGCAGTTCCTTCTGAGTGGTCGAGAACGTGGCTTGCACGCTCATGTCATCAGTTGCCCAAACAGGTTTGTAGGAGAGTTTAACGCTATCGAAGCCGGCACCGATCACCACGTTCCGTTCGAGCATGATCGGGATCTCCCCACGCTCGGGATGTTCGACGACGATCTTGATCTTTGGCGGCGTCTGAGCGTGAAGAATCTCGGAAATCTTCTCGACACGCCAATAAATCTTCTCACCTGGCGCCTGCGCGAGTGGCTCGGTAGACGGCAAAACGGTCAGCTTCGCTGGAGTCTCCGGTGGGCGCAATGGCGGTGGTGCGCCGGGATCGGGCCGCGGCGCCAGCAATGCTTCTCGCGCTTCCGGAGAATCCGGCATGACAACGAGACGCTGTGGCTCGCGGGGAGCTTCCGGCGGCGCCTTCTGGATGGCAGGCGATGCCGGTAGCCGGCTGGTCTTAAAGTCGGCGGCCTTGGTGTCAAACACGTCTCCAATTGGATCCGGCAAACGTTCTGGAGTCTCTTCGCCAATTTCTGCTTCCATCTTCAGAAAGAGCTCAATGCCGTCGGCAAGCGCGGTCGCAACCTGCTCCAGCGGATCGCCGGCGTGTGCACGCAAAGTGAACCTAGCGATCTGAATCAGTTTAGCCCTGGTCATCGTTGCACTGTCATCCTTTTCCAAATGTCAGCCTGGCCAACACGCGCTTCGGCTTCCTTCCGCGGCATCCCGCTACGCATGTACTCCTGGATTTCACCCTCACGGCTGGCCGCCTCTTCATCGTACTCCTGGAAACTGTCGCCGGCCGGTGCCGGCACTGATTGGAAGATTCCCTTGCGGAAGGTGTCGACAGCCTTCTCAACACGTTCCAGATATTCAACTTGGGTTTTACTGACCCCGATGAATCCGTCAACCATCTTTTCAAGCGTGGCGGAATGCTCAGAGATCGCTTTCAAACTGCCAGTATGGGCCTCGATTGCCGCTTGGAGGGCTGCCCGGCTCTCGTTTTGTTTCTTCCACGCCCGGAATAGCAGCACACCCCAGGCGACCGCAGCCACGAACGCGAGCGTCGCGAACACCGTAACGATGACTTCAGTCATAAAGAATCGCTTTAATGTTGACAGATTATCGCGTAGAGTTCAAGATGTTTATACGATGGGACGAAACAAATTGCCGGAAGGCACGAAGCGGGTACGAATTTTTGGAAGGGTTAATCCAACAACGGTAGATTTCTTCAAGTCATTAGGCGAGATCAACGACGGGCGCGCGATGGACAAGACCGTCCATCTGGCGCGTGGGATGCAGCGGGCACTGGAGCGGTTAGGAGATCACGTCAACAGTGGGAAGGATTACCACGGCACACACTGTCTAGCTCTCGGCATGCAGAAGGCTCTTGGTTACCTGGAAGAACAGCACATTGTTGGCCAGCCAAGCCACGTGATAGGCTCTGCAGCCAGCGCGCTCAGTTAAGCTGCTAATTCCTCGATAACTCGAATCGTGCCGGTCTCCAACAGGTAATCTATCCCCAGCTTCAAAATCAGTGAAATCATCTGATGCGTGCAGTGCCGCCTTTTGGCGATTTCACTGACCGTCATCCCTCTATCTAAGTACAAATCAACCACTTCGAATGACTTGCGAAGCCGTTCACGTTGGAATTTACTGAAAGTCTTCGGAGGGGATGGCCAGGATTCCGCCATTCTAACGAGCATTCTGTCACGCAGCCCTATTCGAACTCTGCGTGGTGTTTGGTGCATATCTTCTATTTTGCAAGTAATCCGGCGATCTGTCAAGCCGTAGTGCCTTGGTTCCACCACAGTTAATGTCTGGTTCCGGGGAGTCGAATCGAACGACTATTGCTGGCGTTTCAGGCCAGTGCCTTGACCACGTCGGCTACCCCGGAATGTGGGTAAAGCCGCCGGGAGGATTCGAACCATCCATGCTCCGGCTTCCACAGTCGGTGCTCTCAAAGCCATGCAGGTCACCCCACATGGGAGATGTGATGCACCCCGAAGCGCGGTCCGGACAACGCTTCGAAGCCGCACATCCACCACTGAGCTACGGCGGCATAATCTGGATCCAGGACCGGGAATCGAACCCGAGTCGCAGCTTTACCAAAACTGAGCTCTGCCACTGAGCTATCCCGGAATAGCTTACTTCGCTGCCGGCGCGGTCCAGGCCAGCGGCGATCCAACATCAATTCCGCCACTCCAGTTCCAGCCATGCAGAATCAGCCAGTTGTAGATATACCAACCGGCAAGCGAGCTGCTATTGTCTGGCCAGATGACCGTGTAGATCGTCGGCGAGACCTTCAGGCTGGGGATCAATTGGCCGTTGATTGACCCACCAACAGCGGTCGCGAGCATCTGTGCGCCGGATTTGGTCGCACATTCGTACGGCCGTAAGTAAATCGTGGTCTTGCCACTCGCGTCAACGTCTTGCAATTGTGCGGGTTGCATGAAACAGGCATTCGCTTCCGCGGCTGTCGTGATGGGCAGCGTGATGTTGTAATTGTCGGCTTCTATCTGCGTCATGAAAATTCCTCCTCAGTATTCTAACATCGGAACCTGGTGCTGGCGCTTGGATTTGAACCAAGAACCTCACGGTTATAAGCCATGTGCTCTGGCCGGTCTTGAGCTACGCCAGCGGATCATATAATCTTGATCTGTTGCCAGTCTTTTAGTCATAGAACTTGGTCCTCGAGGATGGAATCGAACCATCTCCCTGTCGGTTATCGGCCGACTGCTCGTCCGGAGAGCCTCTCGAGGGTGGTACCGGGCCGGAGAATCGAACTCCACTGTGCTGGTTTGTAGGACCAGTCCACGCGACCAGCGTGGTTGCCCGGCATCATGTAGAAGCTACCTCGTAACCCCGCGGTCATCTTTCGGACGGACGTGCTTCACCGTCCTGTGTCGTTCCCGGCCCGCCATGCCGTTCCGGGGGATCTAGCTCGGCCTCTTGGACAAACCCTGCATGGTTTTCTTTCGTCCTCACCGGCATTCTCCATGCCCTTTCGGGCTTTCGGTCTCCCTTGGGGTTTTACGGCCATAGCGCTTGCTTGGCGGCCAGCCGCCCTGAAGGAGCCTTGCCCTATGACCAACTACATCCAATCTTTGGTGCCCTCGCTGGGAATCGGACCCAGTCCATTCGGTTAAAGGCCGAATGCTCGACCGTCGAGCTACAAGGGCTTGGTGCGGGCGGCGGGACTCGAACCCGCGACGTTCTGACTGGCAGTCAGACATTCTGCCGCTGAATTACGCCCGCTCAAAAACTCATTCAACTGCTTCGCGTACCGCGCCCCAACCGGCTCGCCGATATCCACACGCCGGATGGTCTCGATCGCATCGATCGCGAACTGGTTCCCCTCGATCGCACACGTGGCGAGAGCGCCGCGGATCATCGAGCACTTACCAGGAATCAGCACCTCGATCGTCTTCATAACTTTGGAGCGAGTGGAGAGAATCGAACTCTCTTGGCCAGCTTGGAAGGCTGGAACTCAACCAATGAGCCACACCCGCTTGGCGCGATGGACGGGATTCGAACCCGCGTTGTCCTCATAGACAGTGAGGTACCTTGCCTCTCGGCCACCACCGCGTAAACTCTGGAGCCAAGGGAGAGAATTGAACTCTCGTCGGTGGTTTACGAAACCACTGCTCTGCCACTGAGCTACCGAGGCATGGAGCCGAGAGCGAGCCACGATCTCGCAACCTCCGGTTTACAGAACCGGCGCACCGCCAACTTGTGCTATCTCGGCATTCATTTTAAACCATCCGCCTCGCCTGGCCGTCCTGATTCTATGACAATTGGCACAGACTAGGTCACACTTCGCGATCTCTTCAAGAAGTCTACGCTCTGAAACATTGACCAACCAAGCCACATTATGCAACTTTTTGCCTCTGATGTGGTCAAAATCCATACAGCAGGCCGGGAAACGGTTCTTGCAATCGATGCACGGGAAATCCTTCAACGTGGACAAGAGCGCGTAATTCCGTAACTTACACAGCTTTCTATTATCAGCGATTGCCTGCCTACGTTTTGAATTTGTTGAATATTGAAGATTCGCCCAAGAACGAGTGCATTCTCGGCACCATGACGCTAGCTTGTTTGGATTACCATCCCTCGGGGCGAATACCTCCTTCTCCAATTCTCTCTTGCATTTACTGCATGTTTTAGTCCCCAAACCATGTCAATTATAACACGGCTTGATCTATGTTACAAACCGCCGGTCCTGGCCGCTAAACGAGCCGGGCTTAATCAAAACCCTTCATGGCATCGTTGTACCGCTGCACGCGAGCTTCATGGATCTGTTCGCGAGCCGATGCAGATTCAATCTCAAGTGCGCGTTGCCGCGGCGACTTGTCCGTAAGACCATCCAAAACATGACGCGCCTCGCGAAGTTCCGAGATTCTGTCAGCCGCTGGCAGCCGGTACGACGGCACCACCTGGTGGACCACAAAGGGCCGATCACTCGTCAGCGTCAGCAGTAACGGTGGGTGAGCTACGAGCCCAGATATCGACGTGAATCCAAGCCAACGACGCCGACTGGGGTTCCCTGGATATGGACCTGTGATCCAACTCGTGGTTAATGGATGGGAACCGGGGCGCCCAACTGTCATCTTCATTTCTGCATTCCATTCGACGTCAAAATACAGGCTTACGAAAACGTATCCAGGAGCGCCGATTAATGTAGAATAAGTAACCCGTGGGCTCTGCTTGATCGCCGGCGGCGTAGGTTTTGCCATAGCCGGCTTAATGCCGAACCAGCCACCAACACCACCGGCCATCCCAAAGAACCATCTTCGCGTCATGCTGCCTCCAATTCTGGTCAGCGAGGTTGGATTTGAACCAACGATTTCCTAGTCCCAGGCCAGGCGGCTCTCCAGGCTTGCCTACTCGCTGAAAACTTTGGTGCGTCGGGCGGGAGTCGAACCCGCAATCACTTGATTAAGAGTCAAGAGCTTTAATCCAATTTAGCTACCGACGCATGGCACCCCAGCGACGATTCGAACGCCGAAGAAACGGGTTGGAGCCGTTCCGCCTCACCATCGGCAACCGGGGCACAAACACTCCTATATAGGAGTGCCTACAAACTGCTCTTCTTACGATCCCGGTTCTTCTTCCCAGTCTTGAACCGAGCCCGCCCTTTCAGGCGATATGCCTTCCCTTCTTTCGGGAAACGGCAGTTGAGCGAACGGTTACGCTCGCGATTCTGTTTGGGTTCGCCTCGTTCCAAGCGTTCCCGATCCAGCAAGCGGCGCCGCGCGCCCTTGAAGTGATACACGATCATGAAGTTAGCCTCCTACGCTGTCTTCATGGTCGTGACCCTCCTTCCAGAAATTCGTGCCGGCTGATAACGGACAGCCGGCGAACCGGGCGACAGCCGACACCCCACCGGCACTTTATGAGGTTCCGGAAACTCATCCGCATTCACGATCGGCGGATTTACGATGCAAGCCCGTCTTTCTCCGGGTTGTTAAGCGGCTCTAATTTTCTCCGCCCGCCAGCACAGTTTCTCCGATTGCGCCTCGGTCCTGACAGGGTCTCTCACTGACACGCCCAGTATACCCGAAAACGCTTGCGTATCGGGAAAAGTTTTTGGCACCCCGGCAGGGAATTGAACCCAAATGATCTCCTGAGTCAAAGTCAGGCGTCCTGCCGTTGGACGACCGGGGCATTGGTAGCGCAGGTGGGTGCTGACCCCACTATCACTTCTTTGAAAGAGAAGGCACTCATCCGTTCGTGCTCTGCGCCATGGCGTCGTAGGTCGGAATTGGACCGACTATCACCTGCTTGAGAGGCAGGGCGCTCGACCGGTCGCGCTCTACGACAAAAACAAAACGGCCGGGCCTTTCGACCCGGCCGTCTGCACTCCCCCAACCGGGTATTCTTACGGTTGCCCTGCGAGTTGCTCTTCCAGGCGCTTGATCTCGGCGTCAACTTCCTCACGCCGCTCGGTCGCCGGCTTCAACGCTTCCCGGCGAGCCTTGGCTTCGCGCAGCCGCTTCTCGAGCATATCCGCGGTCCGCGACTTGATCTCGCGCGACAACTCCTTGATGCGCGTGTCAAGCCATTCTGGCGGTTCAAGTTGCATCTTTTCGTAGAAATCCCGCAACTGCCCCGCAAACATGCGTAGCGCCACGGCCTCATCGAGATCCATCCCCTCGATGTTCAGGCTTTTCAAACGTTCCAGCATCGTCGTGCTCCTTTCAGGCCCCTTGCGAAGCGCTGCAACCCTTCTTCGTCTTTCCTCAAGCGACCACTGCCGTGCCATGGCGCACCTCCAGTGGCGGTAAAATGTCGTCCAGCCGCAAGAGCGGCGTGTCCAAGATCTTCTGTATCAAACCGTAGCGTTGACACGACATGGTCTGGACCAGATTCGGCAGCGCGTAATAATCCACCGTGTTGCCGGCCAAATCGAACTTCTGCAAATCGAGTCCAACTTGCTGCATCTCATGGCTTAGGTAATCGATTTCGCCGTTCAGCCGGTACAAATACACCGGCGGTTCCTTGCCGAATTTCTCACAGTACAACTTGTAGACCGCCGGGAACAAGGGCGGCTGGTTTTCACCGCCATCCGACACGATGGCGATGCCGTCAACCTCGACATTAGCTTCCAGCATCCCGAGCAAACCGCAACCGATCGACGTGCCACCATTCGCGGTCACGCCCTTGGTTCTGTCGCGAATCTGCTCATAGGTCATGCCGGTCACTTCCGTGCCCCGCGGCATCGTATCGAAGAACACCAGCCACACTTTACCCTTCACCATCCGGGCAAGCGTTGCCGCGATGTGCCGCGATGCTTCGATCGCCATCGTCATCGAGCCAGACTTATCGGCCAACACGAGCCAATTGCCATCGATACCGCCAAGGGTCTTGATCTGCTTCTCCTGGAGCACCTTCAGTTTCTCGACAGTGCCTTCATCGAGCTCCTCTTCGGCATTCTCGATGATCTTCGTCACCTTCAGCGTGTTCTTCTTGCTGCCAGCGGCCTTCGCCAGAGCTTCGTCATAAGCTGCACGAAGTGCCGGGACCGTCTTCACTCCCATGCGCTGCAGCATGGTTGTGTTGTTGACTAGCTCCGATGGCGACATCCGGTTGATCATCGCCAACACCAGGTCCGGATCCTTCGACTTGGCGCCCAAGGCGCCGACGGCAATCAAAAACGGAATCTTGCGAGCGGCGATCGTGCCGGCCGCCTCGAGTGGTGTCATATTCTTCAGGTTGTCGATCGCCTCAAAAACCGAGCCGCGCGGATACTTCTGCTTGAACAGAATCTCGTTCGCCCATGGCGCCGGGCGTACACGCGCGAGAGCATACAAATTGGTCAGTGTCTCGCGATGCTGCACCGCTGCCTTTTCCCAGCGAAACGTGTTGGCTTCGCGCACACGGACGTAGCGCCGCACTACATCGTTCACCCGGTGCATTCGGGCATGCTGCGTCTTCGCGAAGCGTACGGCCTGCTCGAAGTTTCGAACATCGAGCAATGCCAGATGCGCCAATGCGTTGTCGATGTACTCGACATTCAGCGCACCCTTCGCCAAAAACACAACCGGCAAGGCAACCTTGGCGTCGCGCACCTGGCCGTGGATCCGGTTATAGGCGATGAGATGCGAGAGAAATTCCGGCTCCTGCCGGGCGGCAACTTCACCAACAGGGAGGTAGGCTTCGAGTTTGCCATGCGGCGATTGCGCGAGCTGCGAAATGATGGCTGTCTTGCTGAGCGCTTGTTCGATCATGGCTGTCTCGTTTCATAAAGTTGACATTTTTAATTGGCTCGCGTAAATCGCTTCTGGTTTTCAATCAAGCACCAGCTTTCACCGGCACCCGAAAGACGTTGATGTCCTACCGTTGGACGATCCCCCCACCGCGAGGGTTGAACGGTTCCACAAATCTCTCTGTGGGCCGCAGAGAGACCCCGCTCAACCTCCCCGGTGGAGGGACCAGGATTCGAACCTGGATTTTCAGCTTACTAAGCTGAAAACGTGTGACCAGCCGCAGTATACGAGCCAAACTTACTTGGCGGTTAAATCGCTCGAGCAACCCCTTGCGGGGACGACTGGAGTTGAACCAGTTACATCTTCGTCTCAAGCGAAGGCGAAGCGCTCTACCAAATGAGCTACGTGTGAGCCCGAACAGTATCCGCCAAAATCAATGGGCTGTTAAATCGCTTGGAGCTTCCGCTAGGGTTTATCTCCCCGAAGGCTTACGCCTCGCGACGGTGGAAGGGTCAGCGGCCGCCGCGCCCGCTTCCTTGGTGGCCCTTCGTGTATGGCACTTCAAACAGTATCAGCCCAAACTTGGTGGCGCGGGGTGGATTTGAACCACCGACCTTTTGCTTATGAGGCAAACGAGCTACCAGCCTGCTCCACCGCGCTACAAACTTTCAATTCTCAAAGAACTTGGTGGGGGCGCCCCGCTCTCAAACGTTGACGCCCCGGTGTGCGTTTTTGGCGACCCCGCCGGGCCACCGGAGGAGCACACACAATGGCAAGCTTTTTACCCGGAGCTGCTAACCGCGCCATTTGCCGAACTCACGTCCGCAAAGCTGGCTGCATTTCAACTATAACAGCAGACTTTTTTGAAACGCAAGTGAAATTTTGAATTAAATTTGCCCGAGCAGCGCCACCGCGAAATCTCCGGTCTTGGCAACGTCGATATAGTATTGACCTGGAAGGATTACTTGCGATGGCGTCAAGTTGATCTGCGTCTGCCCACCCGGCGGAATAATATCAAGAACGTTTGTAAAACTCGTGACATCCGCGGATCCGCTGGTATTGATCAGATAGACGCTGCTGCCGTTTCCGGGGGCCGCCCGAATCTGCAATAACGCGAATTGCTGCTGGCTCGACCCGAGATCGGCATAGTTGCTAGTCAATGAAATGGCACTGCCAGCCGCCGGCGGTTTCAGGATGCCGGTCGGCACCATGGCAGTCTTGAACGGGAGTGCGTTTGGTAACGCCATGGCCGCAGTATACGCTATTTTGCGGTAACATAAACGTCAACCTTTTCACCGGTTTAGCCGCTCTTCTTGTCTTCGATGTCCTGACGGTTTACACGCCAGGTACGACCGATCTTGGTCGCAGGCAATTCGCCGGAGCGAACCCAGTTGTATACGGTGCGCCGGGTGACCCCCAACTCAGAGGCCACCGCTTCCGGCGCCATGTACTTAACTGCGAACCTTCCACTGTGTTCTTGGCTTGTTCGTAGGCCGCTTCGTTTTGGCCGGATCGAAAGTGATACTCCCGGTCGGGTTGGTGACGATGGAGGGAATATGGACGGTGGCGGGAATATGAAACGTGCTCGGCTCAGCAGGCCGACCTCCGATCATCGAATTCCGCTCATCCACGGTAAAGCATGCCATCATGCGGGCATGCGCTGAGCCAACACCGTGTGAAGTTGTGGCACTCGCATAGCGCATGGCGCTGTTCGAAACGTTAGCATAAACGCTCGCTTCGTTGCCAACCATGTAGTTTGCGCAGTCCGTTGCGGCGATCCCCATCGATCCGCCGACCGCAGCACTGTCGATGTTGGCGCCCAAAAAGATGAACTTCCAACCTTCGGCTTCTTTCTCGCTGATCAGCTTCTTGATTGATCCCAGGTTGAATTCCTGGCTGGCATTCTCCATGCCGTCAGTGATGATCACCGTGAGCACGCCGCGGGACTTGGCGTCCACCCGGCGGACGCATTCGCCGATCGCGTCGTATAGCGGGGTCATCCCACGTGGCTGGTAGGTTGTGTTGTTGAGTTCGGGAACATCGGCAAGCGGCTTGTCAACGTAGCTAACGGTCAGCTCCGGCTGGTTAGCCGGCGTGTCGAATTGGATCAGACTGACGTTGTAGTTGTTGTCCTTGTCAGCCTTCAGCCCTTTCAGATATTCATTGTAACCGGAAATGGTGCCATCCTGGCAGGATTGCATGGATCCGGAACGATCGAGAACAACGTTGACGAGAATTTCTTTAGCGGTTGCGGTGGCCGGCGCCGTAGCGGTATCCGGCTCTTGTGTGGTTGTCATGCACCTATCATACGATAGGAAATAATAGGAAGCAAGGGGAAATTCATCACTCCTATATAGGAGTGTTTTGGTGGGTTAGCCCCCATGCTCGGTCGTTTGTGAGCTGACGCACCATCGGCTGATCACGATCATGCCATGTTGTGTTGGTCTCGATGGGGGCGTGAAACAGCGAGCCGGAGATGGCGCATCATTCCGACTCTTCGCTATGGTGATTGGCTTCCGGTGTCGATCTTACGACGAGCAGCTCAGCAACCGGATGCGCCCGGTTAACGCTTGCCTCTAGACCTGCGCCAATCGACTTCGGCAGGCTCACACCGCCCGGAACTACAGCCTCTCTGTTATGGTATCTCGTTAAAAACATTACCATTACTTGTGCGCGGCCTTCCAGGCAGCGACTTTGGTCAGTGTGTCCTTGGCGGTTGCCACCGATTTCTTCAGCTTCTGACGATCGCCGTAGGATGGCTTCCAGTTCGCCGTTTTCTTATTGAACGACGAGATCGCATTGGAACTGATCCCACTGGTCGTAGTCCCAAGCTGTTGCTGGACTTGGGTTATAAACGCAGCCACGGCGTTGGCAATCCCATTCACGAGCGCGACCGCATTCGCCGGGGCACCGGGGATGTTCGGGACCACGATAGCCGCAAAGTCCGCAATGATGCTCGACGCTTTGATCGCATTACTGTCGCTGCTGGCCAGCTCCGCGTCCACTTTCACAACTGCCGCGGAGACATCGCCGGTGTAATCAACGATCAAGGTGGCTACTGGAACCGGGATGACACCCGAGGCTGCCAGAAGCGGCGCCGTCACAGCGGCTGCAGCCGCAGCATCGGAAACGACGTCGAGCGCCACAGTGAGTTGAGAGGCGGTGCACCCGATCATGGTCAATGCCACGAGGGCCAGAACGAAGAGTTTGCTGCCGATGTTTCTTTTCATGGAGACATTGTACAGCAAGCCTGGCCCTGACCAGGCACTTTTTTATTGCTCCGCCGCAAATAGGCCCATGGCCGTTGAGGAGTACGCCGAATTCGAAGCTAGGAACTGTCCTTTCCAGCCCCAATCGTCGAGCACGTATTGGCTGAACTCGTGCTCCTGGAGCTCAATCACGTCCTCCGTGGACATCTCCAACATACGAATGACTTTGTTGTATTCGCGCGTCTGGTCGACCGGCTCCACAAGGCTAACCGTTCGCCGGATGCGTTTACCCGCCTTGGCTTCATTCAACATCGCGTCGAGTTCCTTGATCGCCGCACTGCGGTAGCCCTCAATCGCCTCTTCGAAAATCTTCCGATGTTGTTCGCGATTCTTTCGAACCACATCCAAAAGCTCGTTACGATTCACTTTCACGTAGTTCATAATCCGCTCCGTTCTACCTTGACCACGTCCGCGCCCGCCGGCGGCGCCGTGGCAGTTTGATTTTCCCTGAGAGCCTCGCCAAATCCCGGCGCACCTTCACCCAGGTTCGGACATGCGGCGGGCCGCAGTCCATCGAATCCCGCAACTCATCCATAATGAGCCCCAGCGCGCGGTAGATGGTCTTTCGCGCGTCATTCACTTAGTCAGTGCTCGCTTCTTCATCGGCCGGCGGCTCTTCCTCGGATGGCGGCTGCAGGTTCATCCCGAGCTGAGCGTCGGCCTGGGTCATTGCCTCGACCCGGATCTCCTCGTTGGTGTCCACGCGCACGAGCGTCTTCTGGCCAGAACCAGGAGTGCCCATGATCCACATGCAATCCATTTCCTTGAGATCGTAGCCTCGGTTGATTTTGTGTTGGAGATCCTCTTTTTTGTTCGTCAGCGTTTCCAGGGTCGCCGCAAATTCCTTATTGGAAGCCTTCTTGGCCGACTCAATGTCATCGATCTCCTGACACACTTGCGCCAGTTCGGTGCCGAGAATCGCTTTGTCTTGGTCGAACAGCTTGACCTTCACTTGCTCTTTGATCGTCTCATTTTCTGCCATTTTTTTGATCCCTTACAAGTTGCCTCACCACCGCGCGAAACCGCGCAGTCCCATGGTCCGGGTTTGTTTTGCGCCCAATCGATGATCATGCTTTCCTGGCGCGTGAATATCTTTTCCTTGGCGTGTGACACTCCGCAATCCAGGAACAGGCTCAGCCCCTGGTCTTTCACATCTTTGATCGAAGTCCCGCTACACTTTGCATCAAACGCTTTCTGGGCTAGGTACTCAAGCTGCGTCGCCCTGACGGAATCGTCGTGCACACACGATTCGACCAAGCTGACAAGCAAGGAGACGACTATGATAATCAGGCAGAACGGACCTGCGATAACATGTGTTTTCATTCCGTGAACCTTACTAACGGACAGATTTTGGCTTTCTTGGCCTTGATGTAGGTGAAGATGATTTTCGCCGGGCCAGGTGATTTTTTCAGTTTTTCTGGTCGCTGACGATTTAGCCATTCGACCAACCACAGCGGGGGCTCTCGTTCCGAGAGCAAAATGCAGACGTAAACGATCCCGAGTAGACCTACGATCACGCCGATAACCCACGCGAGAGCTTCCAGGTACGCCCGCAAACCGTTGTAGCGAATCGGCAAGTACACGAAAGCGACGACCACCGCACCCAAAACGGCAAACTGGAAAAGAAACATAAACGGGATCCAGATCAAGAAGACTCGCATGAAACGACACAAATCCGTGTGCTCGCGGGCCTCTCGATCCTGGTAATCCCGAAGGTTGAACTCATCCAACAAGTCCAACGCGCGCACATACGCACGGTAGATCCATGATTGCTTACTGATCGTCATTTGTTTTTGAAGTGCTCTTCGAGCGCGTCCTGAGCTTCCTTCTGTCCAGCGTACTGGCCCGGAAGAAGCTGACCGAAACCACCCCGGTCGGCTGGGAAAGCCGACCGGTCATAAATCACCCACCTGCAGCAGTTGTACCGCATGGCGTAACCCAACAACCTGTCCCCGTCATACAGTGTGCAGGAGACCGATCCTTCCGCCCAGTGCATCAGGAATCAATCCCGTCTATCCACCAAACCTTACCGCACTTGGTGCATTCGTGTTTCTCGTCTTCGTACGCGCCATCTTCCGATTCCCACAAGAGCCAACGATGATGCTCGGCGTCACCGCAATATCGGCACGGATAAGTACTCTTACGCCAGCCGCCCGTAAATTCGCCGGCGCTTTCTGGTATCGGAGCTGTATGCATCAGGCCGCACGCCTCGTAATGTTCGCGATCCGCCGGAAGCGCTGCTCATCCGCTTCGAGGAGTAATTTCTGCGCGAGTAGATTGTCCGAAAATGGCACCTGTGCCGATGGGTGGATGCACATGGTCTCGACCAACCGGCCGCCTTCGAACACTTCAATATTCCCAGCCCAACCGTGCTTGATCCGGTAGACACGCTTGCCGGCGTCGCGAATGACTTCGAAGTACCGATGGTTGCGGAACTGCTCGAGTTGCTTGTCGTCCAAGTGCTCGGCCAGAAGCTTTTCAGCCGTGGATTCAGCGGTTACCGCAATCTTCTTTGTTTCCTCAACTTGGCGCCACCTCTCTTGTTGCTGTGCTGCAGCTTCTTGTGCCAAACGGGTGGCTTCGGCAGCTCGGTAAGGACGGATGGCCATCTGATTCCACGCTGCTTGTTGTTGCTGGGCTTGCCCGGCGCCAGCCGCCTGTGTGCCCTGCGCGCCACTTCCCATCCCTTGTGCCCAAGATTGCCAGATACCGTCGCTCGTCATGACGTAATAGTCATTTACCCAGTTTCCCCATACAGCCGCCGGCACAGTGACGTAGCTGGCCGTGGCGGTGCTGTAAGAGACCGCGACATTGTAGTACACGTAGTTGTTCGAAATACAGCCGGATGTGACAGAGGTGTATGGCTGCGAACCACTGGGATCGACGCCACAGGTGTAAGGCCCGTTAGACATCCCAAGCAGCGACCCAAGGCAACTCCCAAGACCAGCCACTACCGACTCCCACCCTGAAGCGGCGGGGCGAGGATGACAGTCTCGGCCTCCGGATCGAACTTGTCCATCACCTCGCCTTTGTCACCCTTGCGGTTGACGCGGTAGGCCATGTAGCCTTTGGCTTTCATGCTCTGGAACTGTGCGCGGGCGACCTCAACCTCGGCTGTTTTGTCCGAGTTCCACATCGTCTTTAGGTCGCCAGACGAGTTCATTGTCGCCATGAGGTGCTGACCGGGCTCGCGCTCGGTCGCCATGATCTGGCTGAAAGTTTGTGACATCGATTCTCCTCCTACTTTCCTGAAATGTCGGCATCAACCGCTTTCACTGTTTGCGTGAATTCGTAATCCATGGCAGCGATTCGAACAGAAACCTCATCGAGAACGAGCTTTTCGCGGTGGCGAATTGCCGCGCTCACGCTCTCGACCATCTTCGCGTAAGTCTCGGGCGAGATCTCCTCGATGAACGGATTCAGCGCCGCGCGCGCCGCCTTGTCGATCGACTCTTTATCGAAGATGCCGTTCATCGCGTCCCGCCTCATGGGAGTCGATAACCATTTCGCCTCCGAATTTAAGTCAACAGATTATCAGGGTGTAACGGAAAACGCAAGCAAAATCGCAGAAGTTGTGGTACGATCCTGGTATGGCACAACCGATGACAGCAGAATGGATCGAAGACGTCTTCACGTACCACGCGCCAGACGAAGAACAGCGAGGGAAATACGAGCGCCTGCGCGCCGCTGCGAAGGAGTTTGCGAAGGTGCTGGCGGAGGAAACGCCGTTATGCGCTGATCAATTTGCAGCGATGCGGCTACTCCGGGAAACCGTGATGACGGCGAACGCGGCGATCGCGTTGAAGGGAAAGGTTTGACACGGTGGGTGTAGTGTAGCGGCTCTGCACGGGAGGCTGTGAACCTCTCAGCGACCGGATCGACACCGGCCACCCACCCCAAAGTTCTGGTAGTATTTGGTTAGCGCCCCGTTCGTTCAACGGACAGGACTACAGTCTACGAAGCTGTGAATTCCGGTTCAAATCCGGAGCGGGGTACCAAAAGTTTTGTTTGTTCCTTGGTAGCTCAACGGTAGAGCACGCGGCTGTTAACCGCGCTATGGGGGTTCGACTCCCTCCCTTGGAGCCACGGCCGGTTCATTCAGTGGCAAGGATGCGACGCTCTGAACGTCGTCACGTTGGTTCGAGTCCAGCACCGGCTGCCAAGTTCGTGGGGGCGTCGTTCAACGGGAGGACTGCTGGTCTGCACCCAGCCGATGAGGGTTCGATTCCCTTCGCTTCCACCAAAGTTCGCCGGCGTAGCACAAACTGAAGGATTGCTCCTTCCATAGAGACGATAAACAAAATAGTGCGCCTGGAGCTTGATGCCGGATGAGGCTAGAAGCTGGACGTGGAAATCCAGCCACCAGGAGATGCCGAGTGGAGAATCGGGAATCTCGGCCGCCGGCGATTCAACTCATGAGAGAGCGCCTTTTCTTCTACGTGCTAGACGGTATGCGGGTCGCCATCATGGCCTTCGACGACGACGCAGCTTACCTACAAATGCGACAATTCGGTACCGAAATCGCCTATCGCGCGGAGAGCATTAAGATCCTGGACATCCCGCGGAACGTCTGCCCAGTCTGTAGAAACCCAACGCTCGAAGACATACCATGTCCAGAGAATCGTCCTGGCTGCTTGGTATATCACGGGTGCCATTGCACTTACTGTGGGCACTCACCACAGATCATTGCGGCCAGCAACATCATGGTACCCAATGAGCGTAGCGGCTTCAAACTTTCTTCCTTGACCGACACTCCTATATAGGAGTAACATCTATTCCATGGCAACCATCCTTCGGCCCCGCCTGTTAAGTAGAGCACTCAGGTCATCGCTCTGCTTGTGTTCGTATTCCCTGTAAAATCTAGGCCCGTTGGCGGAATTGGCAGACGCGCTGGTCTTAGGAACCAGTCCTCCGGGGTCAGGGTTCGACTCCCTGGCGGGCCACCAAAGTTCTTTGACAAGTGAATTCAATGCACCGGAAGGCAATCGGCAAGCCAGCGGACCGCAACTCCGCGGTGGCCAGTTCGACTCTGGCCCGGTGCTCCACAGAGGGGTGGGCGAGTCCGGTTTATGCCAGCAGTCCCGAAAACTGCCACACCTCCTGGTGTCGTGGGTTCAAATCCCACCCCCTCTGCCAAAGTTCATGTGATATCATTCCTCCATGCCGATGGCTACCCCGGAACTGCAGGCAGAATATCAACGTGAGTGGATGGCTCGTAGACGTAGAGAATGGTTCGCCGGTAAGCGTTGCAAGGATTGTTCGAGCACTGAAAATCTTGAACTTGATCACATGGAGCCATCTCAAAAAGTAGATCATCGGATCTGGAGTTGGTCCAAGCACAGGCGAGACGCTGAGTTACTGAAATGTGAAGTGCGTTGCCATCGATGTCACAAGAAACGTCATAACGTTCCAAAAATGAGGCACGGCGGCGCGAGGTATGCGGCAGGCTGTAGATGCGCAATTTGCAGAGCATGGAAAAGCGAAGCGCTCCACCGGGAGACACGCCGAAAAGGAATGAAAAGAAGCAAGAGTTCGCTCCCGTACCAGCCCGGTCTTCTAAACCGGTAACTGTAAATGGACATGCGAGTTCGAGTCTCGCCGGGAGCACCATGAGCCCGCCTACCGGTCCGGTTTCCTAAACCGGTAGCCGTAGTGGATCAGGCCGGTTCGATTCCGGCGGCGGGTTCCAAGCGCGGGTGGCCGAGAGGATTAGGCGCTCCCCTCCGAAGGGAGAATATGCGTGGGTTCGAGTCCCACCCCGCGTTCCAAGTTTCAAACTAGAAATTCCTGGAATGTGTCCCGGAATGGCTAGTTAAGTTCTTTGAAATGAGAATGTGGTGTGGCTGATTAGTCACACCTTGCGGTGAGGTCCCATAACGGTATTGGAGCAGTTTGCTAAACTGCCGGACTGGCGAAGAGCCGGCCATGTGGGTTCGAATCCCACCCTCACCGCCAACAAGCTTGGGCAGCATGCAGATACGGTTGACTGCGCCAGTCTGTAGAACTGGATCTCTTCGGAGACGCTGGGGGTTCGAATCCCTCGCTGCCCACCAGACTTAGCCCCGTGGCGGAATGGCAGACGCGCCGGTTTCAAAAGCCGTGGCCTTCGGGCGTAAGGGTTCGACTCCCTTCGGGGCTACCAGTCTTGTGCTCACGATTAAGTTCAATCGCTCGCTTGACAAGCCTCACGTCAAAGCACTGCACCGACATTGGATCTGACTCGAATTCAGCAACAATCAAATCGAGAACTTTCCAAACATCAGCCTTAGCCAAATAGTCATCCATTAATCTCCTCATTTCCCGTTCCATGGCGGTCTGTTCGGCATGCGAACGTTCGTCACCACACACACAGCTCGTTTGACCCACTCCTCGAAAGACTCGTCTGGCTGCTGCGCACGGGTGATGAGGTACATCGTCTGCGGCGGCAGGTACTTGTCTTCAATAATCGGCAGCTTATTCAGCTCTGGCGACGAGTCGTTCATCGAACTCCGGCGTGCCCATGCAGGGCACTTTGTCTTTCCAAATTATATATATGACTATTGACCGTTTGAACCCGTGTCATGTTACTCCCATATAGGAGTGCTCTCTAATTATTCTGTGCCGATTCCGCTTTCGCTATGAGTCTGAAGCCATTCGCGGATAATGTCTCCACAGTGGCCCTGAGCTTAACCGCAGTTTCGATTAAATCCAGGACCGCCTTTTCCGAATCTTCCAAGCCTGGATTCCAATCCAGTACCGGACAATCGATGATCTCTTTGGTGGCAGCTAGTATCTTGTCAAGCGGCACATTCTTAAACTGATTAGCCAGCCAGATCACTTGGACCATGTGAGCGAAGTAGGCTTTAATAGTCATCCCAGCAAATAAACGTTCGGCCATTCAGTTCCTCCCGATAAACATTAACAAATAGATCGGCACCATCGAGGCGCCGACGAGCGCCAGCCAGGAAACGAAGTAGTCCACCGGCGCGATGCCGGAGTGCACAAACAGCGGCCGATAGACCAGACAGATCGCCGCGGCGACCCAGTGCGAGCAACAGTACGGGCAGCACAAGAGTTCTCGCCAGAAGGGGCTCTTCTTACCGGCCCACATGCGCACGGACTCGAATACCGGCATCGAGCTGCGCGAGATCGTAAAAGACATCGTCGCAGTGGCAAAAGCTAAGTAGAATAGCATTAATCCTCGCGCTCCACCAAACCGTGTGCAAGGGTCTTCGCTGTAAGATGCGCCGGTTCGCCACTTCGCCCCTCCTTTTCAAACAAGCGATTCAGCCGCTCCGCTCGCCATTGCTTAAAAGGCATTCCGGGACGATCTTTGCCGCGGCGAAGCTTGAAGCGATCAGGCACACCGGGGCCATCGAGCATCAGTACAGGCTGGCCCGCCAGACCCAGCACATCGAGCACGGTCTGGAGCTGTTTCGAATCTTTGTCTTCGCTCCAGACGCCGATCGCGCCGTCGGGTAAGATCCGGATGCCAAGCCGGTTCGCGAGGTCGCGCGCTTCATCGATCAGATCCTCACTTGGCGGTATCGGCATCGGCAGCTACCGTCACGGCAGGATCCTCAGCGGGAACCGGGAGCTGTTTCTGCACTTCCTGCTCGATCGCCAGCGCCAACTCAACCGACAGGTGCGCCTGGTAATCCATTGGCTGCATGCCATTCGCCTGCAACAGGCCGGGCGTCACTACCGCCGCGACAAACAGAATCTTCTCGCGGCGCGCTTCGATATCCAAGTTCGCCTTTGCCATGTCTATCTCCTGAAATTTGGCCCAGGGGAATCACCTCCCCCGAGATTTATTCCCCTGGACCATTCTCCCCGGACTGGGAAGAATCCTGCTCGGGCTCCGTCGGGGCCTTCGCGGCGACCGCCTGGAGCGCGCCGGAAATGAACGCGTCGAACTGTATCGCAGCTTCGACCATCGCGATCATTGTCGCCGGCCGAATGACTGGGCCGCCCTTACGATCCGCGTCACGGCTAATCGCGTTATACATCTCCGCGTCTTTGATGATCAGGTGGTCGTAAGCGTTGATCGCCAACATCAGTGCGGTCGTGCGCCGCTTCTCTTCCTTTGTGAGGTCGACCGTCATCTTGGTTGGATCGTAGGCGATACCCTGCTCTTCAAGAACAGCCGTGTCTCCTGGCTCGCCGGTTTGTCTGTCGACTGCTACGAAGTGTGGATCTGGTAGTTTCTGTGTCATCACTCCCCCATGTCCAGCCGATAGCTTTGCGCGATCGGCAGATCCGGTTTTTCCCGGTTTTCTTCCTCCGGCCCCAACCCGTCGAAAATCTCTTCCATCTGACACTGTAGATCGTACCAGGTCCAGCCCTCGTTATAGTACCGCCGGGCTATGATCAACCGGTGAATCAGCTCCGTCGTGGTCATAGTGGAATCCCAATTCTACTTTCACTTGCGTTTTTGTCAACTACTAATTTCAATGCACGCCGTCGATCTCAATTTCCGGGCCTTCCCAGGCCGCGTGCTGCGCCAGCGCCGGCTGTGGATTCTTCGGGTTGATCAGATGACACGCTGCGCAAATACACGCCCACTGGAACTGCACCTTCTTCCGGCCGTTCCGCGCTTCCCCGATCGGGCGCCCGCCGACCGGCCCCGAGTACCAGTGCCACTCTCTGCTTAACCACCGCGCGCTCGACTCCCCAGCCTCGAGGTGTGCATGCCGGCAGTACGCCACCACATCCCCTGGCCGCGGCCCGCTCATCTCGTCCCTATACCAGAATGCCCCTGTCTGACTTTCGCCCGCGGCTTCTTCCCCGGCACCAACAGCTCACGGCACGCCCGCGAATCATCACACTCGTGAATTTCCACATGCCGATCGTGTACCCAACAATCAAAACACGGGAAGTATTGCCCTTGCCAATTACTCACAAACACAGCTTCGCGATACAACTCAATGCGGCTGCAAGTCTGTGATTCGACAGACAGATATTTACAGAAAAAGTCGACACAGCACGCCGGAATCTTCGAGTGTAGCCCAGCCCGCCGCTGATCTTCTACTGTGATCCGTCTCGCGTTCTGGCGATGACGGAGTTCACCGTCCAATTCATCATCGCTGAAGTCGGCTAATAAAAGTGAGGGCATTAGGCCCCTCCGCGGTAAACTGACCAGCCACGATCCGGCAGCGGCCGCTTCTCCTCATCCAACCGCTTCACCCACAAACCGCCGCCGGTCTTGCGCTGCCCGTAGGACAACTGCGCATGACAGGCCCGGCAAGCAATCTCGTAGAAATCATTGTTGTCGATCGTCCGCACACGGAAGACGACGTCATTCGACTTACAGCACCCACAGGTGTCGTCGATCTCGAAGACTTCCTGCACCGCGGCGATTCCCTTGAAGAGCTCTTTCGGCCCGGCACCTTCGATCTTAAAGAGCAGCCGGCCGTTTTTCGACTTGTATTGGACTTCCACTAAACCCTCGCGATTCTTCAGGCGCAAACGGCGGTCCGCTCCAGGGCTCCCGCCAACTCACCCCGAAGTCTAGGCCCCTCCGCTATCCCCAGGCTCCCACGGCACGTCCTTCACCACGTCTTCCCGCCCCTCTACGTGCCCGAAAACCGGCTTCCCCCGCCGCTCTCGCTTGGCAACCCTACCTGCTGGCTCTGATACTTCACTGCCATCTCCCCGCCCCGCGCCACCGGCGACCCCAGTACCCCCACCCGCGCCAAGGTCTCCAGTGCCACCGCGATCCGCTCCAGCTCGTGCGTGATCGACGTCACCACGACCGCCAGGATCCCCACCGACCCGATCGTCGCTAACGCCATCACCAACCACATCCATCCCTCCTCGGTCACGTAACTCCTCCAACACACTCACTAACCGCCCTAATTGCTCCGCTATCCGCTCCCCGACTTCCTTCTTCGGCCGCCCCGCCCCTTCGCGTTTTCCACCCATATGTTGATTATCGCTTCGGAAATCAAAGTGTACTTCCGCCAACGGCGATATACAAGTTGATTTCGAAAAAATATTCAAAATGTGATTTCTGGGTCGATATTCAAGTTTCATTTTGATTTTGTGAATGATATTCAGATGGCGCCGTGGAACCGATCGCTCTTTCACGCGCCGCGCGCGGGGTTACCCCCACCCCCTGTGCCTCCCAGCTCGAGCCTGCACTACCGGCAGTAGCCTGACCCCGCACGCGCGTTCTCTTACTGCCGATCGCCTGCCACGGGGTTGTCAAGCGAACTATATCTGCCGCCGATTGAACGACTTGCAAGCAATCGCTTGCAAGTCGTTCGCAGTCTGCCGCATAGTGGGGTCACCGCAAAACGGAGTGCGGCACGGATGGAGAACGGTAACGGAATCAACGCGATGGGAGGACAGGCACAAGACATGGGCCACGGGCTGGGGGTTAGACACCACAGTGGGCGCGGTGGGACTCGGTTCATCGACGCCAAGCGCCACGTGCGTGGTCTAGGGGGCAGTCTGACATGGCTACCGGACACGCAAGAATACCTCGTAGCCATGCCGTACCCCATCAAACCAGGGGGGATAGGGTTTCGGCGTCGGAAGGGGGTGTACTTCACGACAGACTTGGCTGATGCTATTGCCACTGCACGGTTGATGGCAGGGTGTGAAGTCTCGGAATGCTGACAAGGGTTTTCGCATGGCAGTTTGGCGCCGACGGGGTAACCGCGGCATGGCATTGGCATCGAGCGTAAGCTCACTAACCACACTGGAGGCATTTTATGAAAGCGATAATGACGAAGGCTGAGGCTATCGAGATAATGATTTCGGTTGCCAAGCTCGATCGACACAACAGCACTGGTTTTGCAATTATGCAGGAAAACTTGGCACGCCTTGGCCAGTTAGCAGTGCCCGCCCATGGCCACAGATGCCCGGACTGCTCACGTTCGGATGCGTTGTTCTGTTACAGCACTGCAGTTCAGCGAATTCGTGAGATGAAAGACTGAAGTGGGCTTGCGCCAGGGGCATGGTTTCGACCGTGCCCCTGGGCAAACCGGTAGACCCCGTGCAATCGGAGATTGAGCGCTTGAAGGCTGAAAATGCGGCACTTAGGGCCAAAGCGGCCAAGTCTACCACGGCTGGCACTCTAACTCCGCACGTCTCGGAGAAAGGGGCCTTGTCCGTCTATGGCCTGGGACGATTCCCCGTCACGCTCTACTCCGAGCAGTGGGAACGTCTACTTGGCTACAGCGCTGAAATCAAGGCGTTTATCGCCAAGCATGAACACGTGGCTGAAATGCGCACGGTTGACGGAGTGCAGGTTTCACGTAAGCTCACCCGCCAGTAGACTCTTGACGGCTGGCAGCCGTGGTGATAGACTGCCAGCCAAGCTGTACCCAGTCCTGAGTAGCAAATCCTCAGGAACATCATTACCTCGCAAGAACCCCGATACTGGCGTGAGCTGGTCATTGGGGTTTTTGTTTGTCCCAGCGTCCCGAATCGAAACAGACCTGCCGAAAGCCTACCGAAACACCCTCGAAACCACGTCAAACCAGGGCAAAAACACTCCCATATGGGAGTAACACAGGGGTGAAGTGTGTCTAAACTAGGGCTGGACCAGCCAATCCGAGCGAGCTCGGCTTGGCTGCCTCAGCATAACGCCAGATTTGCCACTTGTCAAGTTAGTCTATCTTTTGGCTAGGCGATGCGTCGGTGAAGACTGTGTTGAACTCTTCGCCGAGGTATCGACCAGAGCAGTATGCGATCACTTTGCTGCGCCTGATGTGCGTCTGGTCTACGATCTCACCGTAAGACATCCCGCCTGCGCGAAGTGCTCGAACTCTTCGCACGGTCCGCGGGTTAGCTTCTCGCTTGCTGTGATAGTTCAAAACTGGCTTGTAGTCCGGGTCAGTCCAACTCACGTTGTGCAGCACACTGCGGATAGTTGATGGCGCGGCGCCGAATTCTTGCACTAGGGCTACGGTCGGCACGCCAGCAGCAGCCTTCTCACGGATCTGCTTCGCCTTCTCCATTGTGAGCACATTTGTCGGCTTTGCGCGGTTGTTTTCCACACCGGTAATAGCCTGTAAGTGCTCTGGATTGATACACCTCGGATGCCAGCACAGATGATCGATCTCATAGCCGTCCGGGATCTCGCCTTTGTGCTCACGGTAGACTTGGCGCTCGATAAACCGGCCAAAGTCATCGAGCGCATAGCCTTCTGGATCAGAATGCTTTAACCAGATCCAGCATCCAGTGATCGGGTTGACCTTGTAATCCGTTGACTTGATCGGCTCGATCGTCGGCAACACGACCGGGACTAACACTGGTACAATCTCTCGTGACATGACAGTAACAGTATAGCACGTGCACGCGCGATGCACGTTCGGTTCCGACACGCTTTTTTGCGAGCAGAATCAACGCGATCCGGACTTTTTTCGCTCGAAACGCTTGCGTTTCGGTTACAATCGAATCGCACGGTGCAGCGCTGCACGTTGGACGCTGCGAAACACTCAACACTGGAGACAAAGACAATGCAACACGTTGACCGGCAACAACAAATCTTCGCAGCGTTGCAGATTGTGCACGCTGTGGGCGAAGCCATTCAGGAGCTTGGCTCAGTGCCTTCCGGCACGCTCTACGCGCGTCTCATGGACCAAATGCGCCTGGATCGCTACGAACAAATCATTGGCTTGCTCAAGACCGCCCGCTTGGTCGAGGAGTCAAACGAACACCTGCTTACCTGGATAGGGCCGAAGGCGGTGGTCCTGCGCACGGCCGTGGAAGCCAATATTGAAGACGGCACGCTGGCGTATGACGACGTCAAGTCGGTGGCCCATGACTAGCGCCGAAATGGTCACAGACTTCAAGCCGCGGGTCACAGTCTTCGAGACGCCTGTCGGCACCTTCAACTGGCACGCTGACGCCGACGCCGCGGTACACAAGGCCGATCTCGGCAAAGACTGCATCGTCAAGAAAGTCACCACGGCGACGTGTCGCGAGCTATGCAAAGCCGTGACAGCGTACTGCAAATCTAAAGGCTTGCAGCCCGATGAATACGGCTTCGATTCTTGGCGGCCGTTATACGGCGCACCTGAGCCACGCTTGCCTGAAAAGTGGTGGCACCTCATTGCCTTCGTGGTCGAAGGTGGATCTGAAGGCTTTTACATCCACATCGGCGCCATGGTCCAGCAACATATGAGCAAAGAGAATCCCAATGGCGACGCGAAGTGGGTTGACCTTGGCTTGGCGAAGACTTACTCGCCCGACAATGCCTATGCACTAGCAACGGAGGCGCAGCGTTTCCTGACCGCGGCGGAATGGAATGGCTGATATCGACCAACGCATCGAAGCGCTCACGCAGTCTGTCGAGCTGCTTGCCCACATGCACCGCGATAACGAGCGCAGCACCAACGCTGCCATCCAGACTATCGCCGGTGCGTTGCAAACCGTGGCCCGATCTCTCGATCGGGCTTACGATCTGCTCACTAGCCACGAAACACGGCTGTCAAAACTGGAGGGCCAGTGAGTCTTACCCACTACAGCGATAAACCGCTGACAACAATCTATTCGACGCCGATTGCCAAGCAGGAAATATACTTCAAACCAACCGGCTTATGGGTATCAGTGGACGGGCCTGCTGACTGGAAGGGATGGTGCCTCAACGAAGGGTTCGCTCTGGACAAATTAACCCACGCAAGCCGGATACTCCTCCACAAGGGAGCCAATATCTTGCGAATCCGTAATGCCAGCGATCTCGACACACTTACCGAGCAATATGGCCTTGGCAGCTATCGGATGGACTGGCCGAAGATTGCTACACAACACCACGGCATTATCATCGCGCCATACCTTTGGGGTCGAAGGCTTTATCCTGGCGTCGATTGGTATTATCCGTGGGACTGCGCAAGCGGCTGCATCTGGAATGCCGCAGCCGTCAGAAAGATCATCCATATTTCACCAGCACCACTGGAGGAACCACATGCCTAAACCCACTGGCCAACAGCGCTGCGATCTGCTCTCCATCGCTTACGGTCGGCTGCCGCTCGACATGCGGCCAATTCTACTCGAAGCCGGCGCCCGCGGGACTTACCGCAAGTATTGCAGTTTTCTCAAATCGCTCGATGGCGCGATCCGCCATGCCCAGCGCATCCGTGACCAGGAGGAACGGCAACAGTGTGACGACTGCGGCGCCGCAACTGGGTCGCTGGTAGGCTGCCCTGATGGCGCGGAGATCTGCCGGCCATGTTTCAACGAAGGGAGACATTAGTCATGGACCCGGATGAATGTTTACGTGAATTGCTGGCCCTGGCAGCCGAGCTGGTTGAGTTAGAGGTGAACTTCGACGAAGTGGACGAATGCGATGTCTATGCCACTAAAGTTACCCGCATGTCGGAGCTGGTCGAGGCTCTCGATGGCTGGATTACCAAGGGCGGCTTCTTACCTGGCGGAGCTTGACTTTACCGGGCCGCGTGGGTGGCCGTGAGCCCGGCCTATCATACGCCACCCTGTCTCCAGTTGGGCGGCGCCGCGCTGCAAATGCAAAGCAGTTCGACGGCGCGGTGCCGCCGTTTTTCGCTGGGGATTCAACGGGTTGCACGATTTTTGTTGACACAAAGCGCGGCGCTGTGAGATTCTTTTCTCGGCGCTGCAAAAACGCAAGCGTTTTGAAACGAGCAGTTTAGATAACACTAACGGAGACAATAACATGAACGTAGGACGAACATTCCCCGACTTCGCCAAGGAAGTGGTTAGGCAAGCCGCAACCAAGAAAGACTATCTCGCTCCTCTACCTACCTTGCAAATGCTGATCGACGCAGGCGCAGTACAGAACATCAATAACCTGGATGCTGCCATCCGCAACACCGAGGATAGACCGCCGGTCCAGTTCTCAATGCGAATTGGCGATACCGGCAGGTTCCACATGCGCAAGCTGTTTCACGATCAGCTCCGCGAATTCTGCGGAATCCCGAAGCCTTATTACGATCGGATGCGAACTGAAGAGCCTGAGCTGCTCATCCACAACGTGCAGACTTGGCTCAACAGATCAGCTCACGAAAACCCGAACATGGTGCGCATGATTCGGACTCTCGACGGCCACGCTCGCGCGTTTCTCTCAGACATCTACCGGCCGCTGGACAATATCGATTTGGTTATCGCCATCAAGGACACCCTGGTCGAGGTTGGCGCTGTTATCGATTCCTGTGAATTGACTGAAACGAGGCTGTACATTAAGTGCACCTCGCACAAAATCACTTGCCAGCCAAAAGTTGGCGACATCATCGAAGCTGGCGTCTTGATTCAGAATTCCGAGGTCGGCATGGGTCGGCTGGTAGTCGGGCCGTTTCTGAAGCGGCTGGCCTGCTCAAATGGCATGATAATCGATGATTTCGCTTTCCGGCGTACTCACATCGGTAAGCGTTCCTGGCGCCGCGGCGGAAATCTTGCGGCGGGTGATGTTGCGGTTGGTGGCGGCAGTGGCCAGCTTCCTGAAGAGTGGCTGAGCGATGAGACCCGTAAAGCCGATGATGTCGCATTCTTCGGCAAAGTTCGCGACATGGTGAAAGCCTATTTTGACCCCAATAAGCTCGCGGAGATATCTGGCAAGCTTGACGAATCCACAAAACGTACGATCGACGCTAACCCAGTGAGCGTCGTCAAAGTCATCAAGAACGATTACGTCTTGACCGATGACGAGGAAGCCAAAATCCTAGCCAATCTCATCACTGGCGCCGATCTCTCGCAGTATGGCCTTGCGCAAGCTGTTACCGCGCTGGCTGGCGATGTCTCGGATTACGAGCGCTCTACCGAGCTCGAACGTGCTGGCGGCCAGGTCATCCAACTGGCGGATACAGACTGGGAAGATTTGCTGAAAGAAAGCAAGAAGCTGGCGGCGTAACGGTTTGCCCGGCGGGATTCGCGAAGTCTTCCGCCGGGTTACTTGGGGCACTCTCTCCGGGTGCCCCGATTTTTCAACTGGAGGAAAAACGCAATGGCAATGGTAGAAAAATCTAACGACGATGCCCATCAACGGGCCACGGACAGCGCAAATGATCCGATCTTTGGACACTCTGTTAAGCAAGCCCTTGGCTGGATGTGCGGTTTTGCGCTCTTTTTCCCTCTGCTGCTCTTGATTTTGGCGATTCTAACGCCGATCATGACGGCAATTGTACGTCACGTGATGTTCGGAGGATCACAGTAAATGGAAACTTCGATTTGGCTGATTATCATCGGCGCCGCGCTGCTCGTGGTTAGCACCTTGATCCGCGCGTACTGCCACTACTCTCAATACTGGAGGCACAAATGACTCAGCTCACCACCGGCAAGTACGTGAAGCGCGAAACCGCGACCAACATCCGCGAGCGGCGCCAGTTTAGGCCCGTCATCGTCACACTGCACCCCGGCTTTATGGATCTCCGGCTGAAAGGTTGCCGGAGGTCCTTCACGCTCGGCTATGAGGCGGCTTACCGGGCCGCCGTGATGGCGGAGCACGAAGCGAAACGGCAGGAACGCATCAAAAGACGGCGGGCAAGGAGAATAAATGCCTAATATCGTTTACAGAATCACGCTCGAAGGGCACGGCGGCGCTACGCTGGACCAACTTTGCCGTGAAGCGCTCAAGATCCAAGAAGCCTTTGGCATCGACCACTTGTACGTGATCCACAATAACGTGACCTACCACGTGCAACCACAAACGCCGTATGCGGTCACGGAAACCTCACGCGGAAAGAAGAAGTAAGCATGCCTGACGCATACTACACGGCACTGATACGCACGAAAGGCGAACTTCAGCGCGCCATTCATGAATTTACAGCGCACGGTCACGATACGACGTCACTCGCGCGAGCTCTCGCCGACGTAGACATGTGGATCGACCAGCACAATCAGCCTGCCGCGATGCGCCAAATGCTAGCGAAGTTGAATGTGGACATCAAAACGCGCATCGACCGGTTCAAGGCAACGATCGGGGGCAACTATGGCCAGAAAACCTAAGCCGCGCCAATACACCACTGACGAGGTCCGCGAGAAGTTCCTGCAATACATACACAGCCTCTGCCACTATTGGCGCACCGTCGAAAACCCGACGAGTGATCGCTTCGACGGTCTAGCGTTTTCCATTTTGGCAATGCTTGACGGTTCTTCCATCGAGTTGCCAGCCTTCGCTGTGGTGCCTGCGCCACACCAAGATGACAAACTCTACCACATTGAAGAAGGAAGCAACTGGTTTCCGGAATTCAGGCCATGGCTTAGCCGGCGGCCAGGGAACCAGGAACCAGTGTGCGACATCGCCGGCAATTTGCACGAGCAATTTTTAAAGAGAAAGGTCTAAGCCATGGATATGATCGCAGTCACGTCATCGAACATCGCCAAGATCGGCTACGATCCTGGCAAAGAGCGGCTCCGCGTCGAGTTCCACGACGGCGCTTTGTGGGAATACGAGCAGGTCGATCAGGCGCTCTACGAAGGGCTCATGGCGGCCGGCAGTAAGAACGGGTTTTTCCGGCAGCTCATCCGCGGCAAGAAGCCGGCATCGAAGGTGTAGGGACGATGCCTGACACCAAAGAATACGTGATCACAGATCCAACCGTGGTCAAAGTGGCGAGC